>Ga0307513_10008220_pt1 | contig 13383 bp, 10 predicted proteins | sample 15_EM_MG_FD_202174 | JGI IMG/M metagenome (GOLD analysis project Ga0307513, IMG submission 202174) | Populus trichocarpa ectomycorrhiza microbial communities from riparian zone in the Pacific Northwest, United States - 15_EM | ecosystem: Host-associated > Plants > Roots > Unclassified | place...
CGGCGCGATACCGAACAGCATCGACACCTGGCTCATCAACCGTTGCGCATCGTCGCCATGGAAGAGGTCGCGTATCGCCGCGCGTCCCACGATCTGTCCCGCACCGGCGGACAAACCCTGCATGGCGCGGAACATCAGCAGCGTCGGCAGATCCTTGGCCAGTGCACAGCCGACCGAAGCCAGCGTGAAGACCACCATTCCGCCGATGATCACCGAGCGCCTGCCGATCGCATCGGACAACGGCCCATGCACGATGCTCATGGCCGCATAGGCGATCAGGTAAACGCTGATGGTCTGCTGGATCGCCAGCGGCCCCGCATTGAGCTGCGCGCCCATCTGCAGGAATGCGGGGAAGATGGTGTCGATGCAGAACGGACCGAGCATGGACAAACCGGCGAGCAGCCAGGTGAGGCGGCGGGTCGAAGCAACGGAGGTCATCGTACAGGTTCGCCGACAAGCGCCGACGGCGGTTTAGACACGGCCTGCGGCTGATCGAGCGATTCGATCTTCGCTATCGACTCGATCGGCACCACCTCAGACCTTCGTGTGTCCCCGCGCCACAAGAAGACGAACGCGCTAGTGGTTCCCAGCAAGGACGCCACGGTGGGCGTGCTGCCCTCCATGGACAGACTCACTTTGACGCGATGCGTTTTGTCCCTTTCCCGCAGTATGTCCTTGGCCGAAACCACGCTGAACGTGTACACCACGTAGAGTGCGAGCCCCAGGAACGCGACCAGCAGCATGGTCTCGCTGCGCACGCCCCAAAGCCCTTGCCAGCTCCGCGGTTCGGGGAACAGGTATTTCCCCCACCAATGGTTGCGCCGGTAATCGTCCGCGCGCTCGTGATTGCCCTCCACCCATCGCATCGGCCATGCGGACAACCACAGCCAAAACAGGCTCACGCCCAACAACAGCATGAATTGGGGACGCCGCAGTCCGGCCACGAAGAAATCGCTGCTCTGCATGTATTCCAGGATCGGTACATCGAAACGCCGGTAGAACCAGAAGCTCGACCACAGTCCCAGGAAGGAAACGAACAGGTAAGCCACGGTGATGAACAGCACCGGTTCACGCTTGAGCACGCCCAGCAGACGCACGACGATCGAAGGAGCGGCCGGGGCGGAAGCGGCCGCCGTTTCCGTCGCAAGAGGCGGCCCGACAGGGTCGATACGAGGCGCGGTGGCGGGTTCGACCGGCTGGTTCATGGGGTATGGCGGTAGTTGCGGCTGTTCATTTTAAGCCAATACCCCGCATCTGACCGGATTCGCGCCGTTCCGGTGCTCATGCCGGCGGGCCGAAGGCTATAATTCCCGTGCAGCACGTGGTGGAAGAAGCAGGCCAGCCGGCGATAGGCGCGGCCCGCTGCCGAAGGCGCAACGCCCGTAATCGCTCAGGCTAGTGACCGCCGCGTGCACACACTCTGGAGAGATCGGCAGAATGCCGGCGCCGAAGGGGCAAGAAGCAGGACGAGTGCGGTTCGCCGTCTTCGCTTCCAAACTCTCAGGCAAAAGGACAGAGGGGCGCCCCACGTGCGGCTTCGCGCGTGCAGCTCTTAATCGAGCCCCTACGGACGTCCCCGCCATGTCAAAGACACCCTCGCCCTCCCTGCGCGACCTCAGCTTGTTCGAACTGGAGCACCATTCCGCCTTCGTCGAACGCCACATCGGCCCCAACGACGCCGAGATCGCGCACATGCTGCAGGTCATCGGCCACGATTCGCTGGACGGCATGACCGACGCAATTGTGCCCGGTAACATCAAGTCACCTGCGCCGCTCGCTCTGCCCGAAGCGATCACCGAGGTCGAGGCGCTGGCTAAGATCCGCCTCATCGCCGACCGCAACGAAGTCTTCCGCAGCTTCATCGGCCAAGGTTATTACGGCACGCATACGCCGAACGTCATCCTGCGCAACATCCTGGAGAACCCAGCCTGGTATACGGCCTACACGCCCTATCAGGCGGAAATCTCGCAGGGACGCATGGAAGCGCTGATCAACTTCCAGACCCTGGTCGCCGACCTCACCGGCATGGAGATCGCCAACGCCTCGCTGCTGGACGAAGCCACCGCCGCCGCCGAAGCGATGACCCTGGCCAAGCGTTCGGCCAAATCGAAATCGAACGTGTTCTTCGTCTCCAACAACGTGCACCCGCAGACGCTGGAAGTTCTGCGCACGCGCGCCGAACCGATGGGCATCGAACTGCATGTCGGCGACGATAGCGAAGCGCTCGCGCTAGACAGCTACGGCGTGCTGCTGCAGTACCCGGACACCTTCGGTCGCATCGGCGACCACCAGGCGCTAGCCGACGCCGTGCATGCGCGCAACGGCATCGTCGCCGTCGCCGCCGACCTGCTGGCGCTGACCCTGGTCAAGTCGCCCGGCGAATGGGGCGCGGACATCGTGGTCGGCAACAGCCAGCGTTTCGGCGTGCCCTACGGTTTCGGCGGTCCGCATGCCGCCTTCATGGCCTGCCGCGACGCGTACAAGCGCTCCATGCCTGGCCGCTTGATCGGCGTATCGGTGGATGCCGAAGGCAAGCCCGCCTATCGCCTTACCCTGCAGACGCGCGAGCAGCACATCCGCCGCGAGAAGGCCACTTCCAACATCTGCACCGCGCAGGTATTGCTCGCGGTGATGGCCAGCATGTACGCGGTCTACCATGGCCCGGAAGGCTTGACCCGGATCGCCCGTCGCACGCACCGGCTGGCGACGCTGCTGGCTTCCGCGCTGCGCGATGCCGGCGTAGAGGTGGGCGACGGCTTCTTCGACACCCTGCACATCACCGGCGTCGACGCCGCGGCACTGCATGCCAAGGCCGGTGCCGCGCGCATCAACCTGCGCGCCATCGATGCCGGCAGCGTCGGCATCAGCCTGGATGAGACCACTACGCGCGAAGACATCGTCGCGCTGGCGAAGCTGTTCGGCGCCACCCTCGCCGACATCGACGCGCTGGATGCGAAGACCCGGGACGCCCTGCCCGCTTCGTTGCTGCGCACCAGCGACTTCCTGACCCACCCCGTGTTCAACACCCATCACAGCGAACACGAAATGTTGCGCTACATGCGTTCGCTGGCGGACAAGGACCTGGCCATGGATCGCACCATGATCCCGCTGGGTTCCTGCACCATGAAGCTCAACGCCACCGCGGAAATGATTCCGGTGACCTGGCCGGAGTTCGGCAATATCCACCCGCTCGCACCAGCTACGCAGACCACCGGTTACAAGCAGCTGATCGGCGAACTGGAAGCCATGTTGGTGGAATGCACCGGCTACGACGCGGTCAGCCTGCAGCCCAACTCCGGCGCGCAGGGCGAATACGCCGGCCTGCTGGCGATCCGCGCTTACCACCGCTCGCGCGGCGAAGGCCACCGCGACATCTGCCTGATCCCCGAATCCGCGCACGGCACCAACCCCGCCTCCGCGCAGATGTGCGGCATGCAGGTGGTGGTGACCAAATGCGACGCCAACGGCAATGTCGACGTCGAAGACATCCGCAAGCAGGCGGAGAAGTATTCCAACCGCCTCGCCGCGCTGATGATCACCTATCCGTCCACGCACGGCGTGTTCGAGGAAGACATCGTCGCCATCTGCGAAATCGTGCATGCGCACGGCGGCCAGGTGTATACCGACGGCGCCAACATGAACGCGTTGGTCGGCGTGGCCAAGCCCGGTCATTGGGGTTCGGACGTCTCCCACCTCAACCTCCACAAGACCTTCTGCATTCCGCACGGCGGTGGTGGTCCGGGCGTCGGCCCATGCGCGGTGAAGTCGCATCTGGCGCCGTTCCTGCCGAAAGAACTAACCCTTCCCCCGCTTGCGGGGGAAGGTGCCCGAAGGGCGGATGGGGGCGCTCTTCGCACCGAAGTAGGTATGGTCAGCGCGGCCAGCTTCGGTTCCGCTTCAATCCTGCCGATCTCGTGGATGTACATCACCCTGATGGGCACGACCGGCCTGCGCAAGGCCACCCAGGTCGCCTTGCTCAACGCCAACTACATCGCCCGCAAGCTCGCGCCGCATTACGAGACGTTGTACACCGGCCGCAACGGGCTGGTGGCGCATGAGTGCATCCTGGACTTGCGCTCGCTGAAGGACGCCACTGGCATCGGCGCCGAGGACGTGGCCAAGCGCCTGATCGATTTCGGCTTCCACGCGCCCACATTGAGCTTCCCAGTCGCCGGTACGTTGATGGTGGAGCCGACCGAAAGCGAATCGCAGCACGAACTCGACCGTTTCATCGACGCCATGATCGCGATCCGCGACGAGATCCGCGCCGTGGAAGACGGCCGTCTGGACCGCGAAGACAACCCGCTGAAGCACGCACCGCATACGGCGACCATGGTCATGGCCAGCGAATGGACGCACGCGTACCCGCGCGAACTGGCGGCGTTCCCGCTGGCCACGCTGAAGCTGCAGAAATATTGGTCGCCGGTCGCGCGCGTGGACAACGTGCACGGCGACAAGAACGTGTTCTGCAGCTGCATCCCGATCAACGATTTCGCCGGCGAGATCGAGGCCTTCAGCGAACCGGACGTGATGTAATCCGATAGCGCCCCGATCGATGCAGAAGAAGCCCCGCGATGCGGGGCTTCTTTTTTCCGGAGCCCGAGTGCGCTTGCACCGAATCGGAATGTCCCGAGACAACGCTAGCGACGAAGAAACCAGCGCTTGACGTGTCCATACAAGCCGGCAAGATCGCACTCGGCAAACACGCCGCAAGGAACACGATCGCCATGCCTGCACGTTCCCCGCTACGTCTCGTTGTTGCGATAGTCGTTTCGATAGTCGTTTCGATCCTGGCGCTGGCCGGAACCCCGTTGCTCGCCTTTTCGCACGATGCGTCTGCGAAAGAAGCGAAGACGCCTGACGCATCTCTCGCGCCCGACGCCGACACGATCCGAGCGACGATGAAGCGGGCGACCGAGTTCATGGTCGACAAGGTGTCCACGCAGGGAGGTTATGTGTGGTCGTACCTGCCGGATTTCTCGCGCCGCTGGGGCGAGCTAGAAGCGACCCCATCGATGATCTGGGTGCAGCCTCCCGGCACCGCGACCATGGGCCATCTGTTCCTCGATGCCTGGCATGCGACCGGCGACGATACCTACTACCGCGCAGCGGCAGCGGCCACCGACGCGTTGCTGCGCGGCGAGAAGCCCAACGGCGGTTGGAACTATTTCATCGATTTCGATGGCCCGGAATCCACCATCGAGTGGTATGCCACCATCGGCAAGAACGCATGGCGCATGGAAGAGTTCCAGCACGACTGGGATAACGCCACCTTCGACGACGACGGCACCGGCGAGACCATGCAGCTGATCCTGCGCATGGCCGAGGCCGGACGCGATCCGCGCTATTTGGACGCCGCGCGCCGCAACCTGGACTTCGTACTCGCCAGCCAGTACGGCAATGGCGGCTGGCCGCAACGCTGGCCGGTGCAGAAGCCCTACGTCCACCATGGACACCAGGACTACACCGGCTACCTCACTTTCAACGACGACGTGGCGCGCAAGAACATCGAGTTCCTGCTGCTCGCCTACAAGCTGCTGGGCGACGGACGCATTCCCGGCTCCATCGCGCGCGCGATGGACATCTACGTCAAGACCCAGCAACCCGCACCACAAGCGGGTTGGGGTCTGCAGCACACGCTGGACCTGAAGCCGGCCGCCGCCCGCACCTATGAACCCGAAGCCCTGGTCACGCACACCACCGCCGACAACGTGCGTGCGCTGATGGCGTTCTATCGCGAAACCGGCGACCGGCGTTTCCTGGCGCGTATTCCCGAGGCGCTGGACTGGCTGCAATCGGTGCGCTTGCCAGACGACAAGATCGAGCATGGCCGCGCGTTCCCCACTTACATCGAAATCGGCAGCAACCGTCCGCTGTATGTGCACCGGCGTGGGTCGAACGTGGTCAATGGCGAGTACTACGTCGACCGCGATCCAACGCATGTGATCGGCCACTACGGACAGACGCGCGCCATCGATCTGCAAGGACTGCGCGACGAATACGCGAAACTGGCCGCGATGGATCCTGCGCAAGCTACGCGCGATTCGATCCTCAAAGCAGGGAAACGGGGCCCGCTGCCACCTTATTTCATGCAGAAGATCGGCGAAGTGTCCGACCTGAACCTCGCTGCCGCAGGCAAGACCGCCGCGCAACTGGTGCAGGGCCTGAACGCGGAGGGTTACTGGCCTACCCCGTTGCTCGCCACCAGCCATCCTTACCGCGGCGACGGCCCGGCGGTGCCGCCCACGGGCGATTTCGGCACCACCCGCGCAGGCGACGATAGCGACACCAGTCCCTACCTGGCCGACGAGCCGGTGATCGGGATTTCCACCGGCACTTATATAGAAAACATGGCGCGACTGATCGAAGCATTGCGAACCGCGCAATAGGAAGTATCGGCGCCTATGCCGGTCGCACCGGAACAGATCGCGGGCATGGACCGGGCTGCTGTTTTACGATACGACCCAACGCAAGGATCGAGTCGACCCATGAGCCGGAACCTGGACGAACTGCAAGCCGCCCAACGCACGTTCGCACAGGAACGGGATTGGGGGCAGTTCCATACGCCGAAGAACCTGGCTTCCGCCCTTGCCGTGGAAGCGGCCGAATTGCTGGAACACTTCCAATGGCTCACCGAAGAGCAAAGCCGTACGTTGCCGGACGACAAGCGCGTGCAAGTCGGCGAGGAGATCGCCGATGTATTGCTCTACCTGTTGCAGCTGTCGGACAAGCTGCAGATCGATGTGATGGAGGCGGCCTGGCGCAAGATCGGGCTCAACGCGGAGAAATATCCGGTGGACCGTTCGAAGGGAAGCATCAGGAAGTACAGCGATATCTAGCGCGGGGATCGACCGGCACAAAACAAACACTGTCCGCCGCGCCTATGGCCGGATCTTGAACCCTGGGTTTTCGTTGATGGTGCCGTCAGCTTCCAGTACCGCGAAACGCACGCCGTCGCGGTGGAACACGATCGGGATCGGCGCCATGAACATCGGACGGCGCACGAAGCGCAACTTCCAATGGAATTGTTCCATCGTGTGCAGCGTGGCAAGCTGTTGCGGCGTGAGCCCTGCCTTCAGCTCGGATGTATCTTCCTGGATGATTGAACTGCGTCGCTCGCGTTCGGACATGTTGGACTCCGTTGTACGACCGCACGATTGTGCCCAAGATTTTTCCCGGATCGCGTGAAAAGGCTGCATTGCCGACGCGCATCGCGACAAAATGCGCACGGCATCACAGGTGGATGCATGCAGGCGCCGAGGCCTCTCAATTTGCACTGCGAGACGGACACTATGCGAGCATGGCTCGTTCACCTGGCCACACATCGGACGTTAAACGCGTCGGCGCTGTTCGCGCGGACTGCGGCCCGGCCGTCCGTCAGCGACCGGCCGAAGACGCCCACTCAGCAGTCGAAGCGGACCACAAGTGCGCCTCTACAGACTTTCCGGCCCATTGGGCCGGCTTTGCGGAGCTCCTAACTACCGCCAGGTCCCTTGCCCGCCTTGCGCCGCAACAAACAGCGTATGGTGCGGGGATGATGCATGAGTTCCTCATCGCCAACCGGGCCGAGCTGATCGCGCGCTGCCGGGTCAAGGTCGCACTACGCGCGCCGCCGGGCGTGCCGGAGGCAGAGCTGGCGCATGGCGTGAGCATCTTCCTGGACCAGCTGATCAAGACGCTGCTCGTGGAACAGACCAGCAGCCCGCTGCAGAGCCGTCGAGTGTCCGGCCCGTCGGGCGGAAGCAGACCCGCGCTTTCGGAAATCGGCGAATCCGCGACCCTGCACGGCAAGGAACTGCAAGCGCATGGCTTCACCGTTGAGGAAGTGGTCCACGACTACGGCGATCTTTGCCAATCCATTTCCGATCTGGCCGTGGAGCGCGGTGCACTCATCGGTGTGGACGAGTTCCGCACCCTCAACCGTTGCCTGGACAACGCCATCGCCAATGCCGTGACCGAATTCGGCTACCAGCGCGACTTCATCGCCGCCGACAAGCAGGCGGTCGAATTGAACGAGCGACTGGGTTACCTGGCCCATGAGCTGCGCAATCAGTTGTGCACGGCCACGCTGGCGCTCTCCATCATAAAGCAGGGCAATGTGGGCCTGGCCGGCCCCACTGGCGGAGTGCTCGACCGTGCGCTGGTGGGCTTGGGCAATCTCATCGACCGCTCGCTGGCCGAAGTGCGTATCGCCGCAGGCTTGCCGGTCAAGCATAGATTGTTCTCGCTGGCCGACTTCATCGCCGAGATCAAGCTCTCCGCATCGCTGCAAGCGCAAGTGAAAGGATGCGTGCTCACCGTCTCGGACGTGGATCCGCTGCTGGCCATGGATGTGGATCGCGACCTATTGCTGGCGGCGGCGGGCAACCTGCTGCAGAACGCCTTCAAGTTCACCCACCCGCATAGCGAGGTGACTTTGAATGCTTACGCGGTAGCCGGCCGCATTCTGATCGATGTGCAGGACCATTGCGGCGGCCTGCCGCCGGGCAGTGCGGAAAGCATGTTCGTTCCTTTCGCACAGGAAGCGGAAGACCGCAGTGGACTGGGATTGGGACTATCGATCGCGCGCCGCAGCGTGGTAGCGAACGGCGGCGTGCTCAGCGTGCGCAACCTGCCCGGCTCGGGCTGCGTGTTCACCATCGACCTGCCGCGGCATCTGCTGGTCGAAAACGAGCCTCCGCTGCCGCGGGCTGCGTAACCGTATAGAACGTGACCGTATAGAAAACGGAGTCAGAGAACGCTTCTTCGTGGAATGTTCTCTGCCCCATTTTCTCCGGCGACAAGGTGCGGCGACTTTGCCGAGCACGACTCAATGCACCAGGGTTTGGATCGCATGCGCGGGGATCTTCACCTGCGCCGATTCCGAGCCCACGTAGTAGTTGTACGCGATCTCCTTATCGGTCGGATTCATGACCACCGTCGCTAGCTTGTTGTCCTCATTGAGGAAGGATGTAGCGAGCAGCGTGCTGCGGCTGCTGGCCGCGCTGACACGCCGCGCGTTGGGGCGGATGAATTTGGCGAAGTGGCCGATGTAATAATAGCTCGGCGTGTAGATCAGTTCGCCGGTTCTGGTATCGGCGTGGATCGGCGCGAAGCACAGGTTGCCTACGTGGTTCGGGCCGCCGGTTTCGTCCAGCAGGATGTTCCAATCGGTCCAGCCCACCGCGCCGTTGTTGAGGTCGTTGATCATGGCGCTACCGTAGCGCTCGGCATTGGGCCAGTACTGATAGCGCGAGGCGTCGAATTTCTCCACCGTCGCTTCGGTCAACAGCAGCGGCTTGTCCGGATAGGCTTCGGCCACGGCGGCGACGTTGCGGTACATCGGCTCGAAACCGGCCCAGGTCTCGTACCAGTGGAAGCCCATACCCCAGGCGTATTTCGCCGCTTCCGGATCGTCGAAGATCACCCGCGCGCGATAGGCCATCATGTCGCGATTGTGATCCCAGACCACGATCTTCTTGTCGGCGTAGCCGGCCTTGTGCATGGTCGGACCCAGATGGTTCTTCAGGAAATCGCGCTCTTCCTCGGCGGTGTACAGCATCGATTCCCAGGTCTGCGTGGCCATCGGTTCGTTCTGCACGGTGATGCCCCAGATCGGGATGCCTTCCTTCTCGTAGGCGGCGATGAACTTGGTGAAGTACTTGGCCCAGGCGTTGTTGTATTCCGGCAGCAGCGCCCCACCCTTCAGCATATTGTTGGTGGTCTTCATGAAGGCTGGCGCGCTCCACGGGCTGGCGAACAGGGTCAGTTTGCCGCCCGCCGCGGCGATGGCCTGCTTGATCAGCGGGATGCGTGCTTTGCGGTCGTGATCGATGGAGAAAGTGGACAACGTCTTGTCGCCTTCCTTGATGTAGGTATAGCTGGCGCTGCTGAAATCCGAACTGTGGATGGTGGTGCGCGCCAGGGAATAGCCGATGCCGTCCTCCTTGTCGTAATAGGCCTTGAGGAATTCGGCCTGGCGGGCGGAATCCAGTTTGGCGAACACTTCGGCGCTGGAATCGGTGATGGCGCCGCCGATGCCGAGCACGGACTGGTAGCGCTTGTCGGGGTCCACGAAGATCGAGTTTTCCACCTCGACCAGTTTGTGCCCGGGCTGCAGCGTGGCCCTGCCGCTCTTACTGAGCCGCTGCTCCGAGCCCTGCGCGCTGGTGTAAATGGCGACGGTGTTGCCGTTGCTGGAGAATTTCTTCATGGGGGTTTCGGCGGCGTAACTGGAGGAATGGGCCATGAGTACGGCCAGCATTGCCGTTGCTGGCGGAGAAAGGAAATTCTTCATCGATTGCCTCGTGGTCGGGTGGGTCTGGCGGGCATCAGGGTACTTGCTCCGGCGCCGATTGGGTTTCCCGTTCGCGGTCGGGCGCCGCGAGGCCGGCGATCACCGAACTGTCGCGGCCTTTGTTCTTGGCTTGGTACAGCGCTCCGTCGGCCAGCGAAAACCATTCCTGCCAGCGCACTTCCTCGCCGACCATCGCGCCGCCCAGCGATATCGTGATTCTGCCGCCGGGTCCGCGCAGCGCGCTGCGCACCGCCTGACGCAGGCGCTCGCCGGCGGCCCGTAGGTCCTCATGGCTGTCGACTTCCAGCAGCACCACGAACTCTTCGCCGCCGAAGCGGAAGACCTTGTCGTGCCTGCGCATTTCGAACTTGAGAATAGCGGCCAGATCGGCGATAGCGGCATCGCCCGCCGCATGGCCGTGAGTGTCGTTGACTTCCTTGAAGTGATCGATGTCCGCGATCAACAAGCCGTGGTTGCGCTTGCCGATGCGCTGCAGAGCCACGGCTTCCTCAAGCGCCGATTCCATCATGCGTCGGTTCGGCAGGCCGGTCAGCGCGTCCAGCGAGGCCAGCTGTTCCAGCACCTGATGGTCGCTGCTGACGCGCAGAGCGAACAGGTAGGCGAACAAGGTGACCAATCCGGCGGCGGCGACGGCGATGATGCGGTCGATCGGCACAGCGAACATGTGCGGCATCAGCAACAGGGAAAAGGTCAGCAGCACGTTGAAAGCCAGGGCTTGGCGCGAACCGGCGATGAAGAAGTTGGTCATCAGCACCAGATACACCCAGGGCAGCGACGCAGGCCCGATGACGTAGCAGGCAACGGCGCAGCCCAGGCTGTTGGTGATGCACATGAACGCGCCCGGGCCGGCGGAGTTGCCGGTACGCATGGCGTGGAACACCGGCGCGCAGATCAGCACGACGATGCTGGAGTCGACGAACGCGGCGGCCCACTGGCCATGCAGGGCGCGGTAGGCGGCGAAAAGCGCGAGCGTGAAAGCGGTGGTCAGACCCAACAGAACGATGATGCCGAGTTGGGAATTACGCTGTAGCCGTTTGAGCAAGGCGTTCAATCCTCTGCATGCGGCGCAGGCGGGTGCCCAGGACGCGTCCATTAGGGAGCGGATCAATGCTAGTGGGCACGGGGTTGCCTGGCAGTGAACCCCTCCACACCCAGGCGAATGGAGCGCAACCCCCTGATTCCGCCGGAGCTTATCGACAGCCGGGCTTGCCAACAAGCCGACCTATGGCCTACCAGGCTGCGAAATTGGGCCGCACGCAAGCCGGCGGCTCTTCGTCAACCTTCCTGCGCATCCGGCGGGGGCTGCAGTTCCGTCCTCACTTCCTCCAGCTCGGCGATGACGGTTTCCAAGGCGTCGTGGAATTCGCTCTGGCGCATCATCAGGTTTTCGATCTTGCCGGCCTGCTTCAGTTTGGAAAGCTCGCCATCGAACATCAGCCACTGGGTGGTCAGCAATTCGACGTTGTTCTTGGAGTAGTGCCGCATCTCCTTGAGCTGCGACAGCGTATCGGCAACGTGATCGAGCGGGGTCTTGGGATTTTCCTCGGACATGGCGAACTCCTCGGTGAGAAAGACGGCACTTGGGAATGCTACCTCGCAAGGATGAACGGCACTGTCACGAAGGAACCGACGACGACGGGACTACCAGGAACGGTAGCCCGGGCAGAGCGCAGCGGCTCCCAACAGCGAAGCTGCTCAACCCGGGGCTTTTCGCTTCATGTCAAAAGGCCCCGGGTTTCGCTACGCTCTACCCAGGCTACATCACGACAACGGAGAGACCGCGCATGACCCAGGGCACCCAGCATTCGGCCGACGATCCACGCAACGCCGACATCCTGATTTCCATCAACGGCGTGATGAAACACCGCAGCGAGGCGATGGTGTCGGTGTTCGACAGCGGCTTCGTGCTGGGAGACGGAGTATGGGAAGGCTTCCGCGTGATGGGCGGGCATCCGCTATTCCTGGAAGCGCACCTGGACCGCCTGTACGAAGGCGCCAAGGCGATCCTGCTGGACATCGGCCTGAGCCGCGAGCAATTGATCCGCGCCCTGTATACCGCCCTAGACGCCAACGGCATGCACGGCGATGGCGTGCACGTACGGCTGATGGTCACCCGCGGGGTGAAGAGCACGCCCTACCAGGACCCGCGCGTCACCGTGGGCCCGGCCACCGTGGTCATCATTCCCGAATACAAGACCGCCTCCACCGATACCGCCGCGCGTGGTCTGTCGCTGTACACCGTGCACGTGCGCCGCGGTTATCCGGATGTGCAGGACCCCAAGCTCAACTCTCACAGCAAGCTGAACTGCATCACCGCCTGCATCCAGGCCTATGGCGCGGGGGCGGATGAGGCGCTGATGCTGGACCCGCACGGCTTCGTCGCCACCTGTAATTCCACTCACTTCTTTATCGTGCGCAAGGGTGAGGTGTGGACCTCCACCGGCCAGTACTGCCTGGGCGGCATCACCCGCGCCAACGTCATCACCCTGTGCCGCGACAACGGCATTCCGGTGTTCGAAAAGTCGTTCAGCCTTACCGATGTGTACGGTGCCGACGAGGCCTTCGTCACCGGTACCTTCGGTGGCGTGGTGCCGGTGCACACGGTCGACCATCGCAGCATCGGCGAGGCGCCGCGTGACGACGATGCGCGCGGGCCGATGGTGCAGCGCCTGCAGTCCCTGTATCGGGCATTTGCGGCGGCGGACGCGGCCCGGCGCGTGCGTCCGGCATGAGCGCGCCCGTGGAAGCGGTGCGCGTGGCGATGTGGTCGGGGCCGCGCAATATTTCCACAGCGATGATGCGGGCCTGGGAGAACCGCGGCGACTGCGCGGTCAGCGACGAGCCGCTGTACGCGCACTATCTGGACCAGACCGGGTTGGATCATCCGGCGCGCGAGCAGGTGATCGCCGACGGCGACACCGACTGGCGGCGGGTAGTGGATTCGCTGTTGGGTCCGGTGCCCGGCGGCTCGGCGGTGTGGTACCAGAAACACATGACCCATCATCTGTTGCCGTACATGGATCGCGAATGGATCGCCAGGCTGCGCAATGTGCTGTTGATCCGCGATCCGCGCGAGGTGGTGGCGT
>Ga0307513_10008221_pt1 | contig 13382 bp, 5 predicted proteins | sample 15_EM_MG_FD_202174 | JGI IMG/M metagenome (GOLD analysis project Ga0307513, IMG submission 202174) | Populus trichocarpa ectomycorrhiza microbial communities from riparian zone in the Pacific Northwest, United States - 15_EM | ecosystem: Host-associated > Plants > Roots > Unclassified | place...
TTAATGAGTCATCACATTCATATTTTTAATTGCATTATCTATTAAATTATAAGAAACTATTATCACTAAGAACCATAATTTAGTCAATCTCTAATCATCTAATAACTAATATTACAAGTCTCAATCCAGTGACTAAGTTCTTACATTCATGGCCGTCGAACACACCGATGCCATTAGATTTCAAATTAAAAACTAATCAATTAATATCCTAATCGTCAAACATGCTGACACCATTAGTTTTCAAACCAAGAATCTAATCGATTTTAAAATCCTGATTGTCAGACACGCTGACGCCATTAGTTTTCAAACTTAGAAACTAATCAAATAAAAATTATGGTCATTAGAAGGTCAATTACCAAGAATTTCAGCATTCTATTCGAGTGTCACACACATTTATTCTAGCTTTTCATACAAAAGCCAATATCCATTTGATATCTCACTCCAATATCAATTCAATACTACATATCTACACTCAATGCTATAAAGTCTAAATAGGAACATTGTTGATGAAGGGATAATAATTACACTAAGCAATTGGTCACTAAAAGGTTAAGTCAAATCGTTTATAACTTTCTTAATATTTAGGATATCATGAAAGGTTACTAAACATTGTATTTGATCTTTAAATATAAATATATAAATTATTGAATTGATAATATTTTATTTTATTTTATTTAGGATTGTGATTTAAATTTGAGCCAACTTATTAGGGAATCTAATAGGTCATACACATAAAAATCTTTAGCCAACAATTAAATTAGGATGATTAATCAAGTATGACTTGATTGTAAATATGTTATAGAAAATGAGAACTAGAATGTAATTAATTTAAGAAATTATAATTTTAGACCTAGAAAAATCTAGGGATTTGATTAAATAAATTTCTAAAGTTATCATGAGAAAATATATGTGATATTATTACAGGGGCAAATTGGAATTTTGTAATTTATAGAGTTTTCAAGTTTTCCTATAAATTGAATTTTATGCCTTTTATTTTCTATATAGTACATAGCATAATACAGAACACATAAAGAATATAAAAGAAAGGAGCTCACACTCAAAGACATAGCAATCCATATCTCCTGAAAGGGTTTAAAAGATTTCTTAGTGGTGGTTCATGTAGATTACTGTTAGAGGCCGGACACTTGGATAACTTGTGATTTGTGATAACCAAGCCTTAAAGCAATTATTGAAAGCTGAAAAGAACATTCTTCAAGTTATCTTTGTATAAACTTTAAACAACTTTAGATCTGTCTAATGAGATCCTTGAAACTCCTAAAAACATTTTAATTTACAAACCTGTACTTATACATGTAGATGTCAAAACCTCCAATTAACACAAAATTGAATTGTCCTTAATAGCCAACAAACATATGGTTCCTAAAATGGCACACAAGCGAAACAACATAACCCCTCCCTCTCTTTTAAAGGCCATGAATAAAATAGTATCCAACGACTAAATATTTGGCGGTAGAGGTAAAAGAAGAAGAAGAGTGCTTCTCAAATTTATATAATTCCAAACATATAGAGATTTACTCTTTTTTTTTTGTTGTCATCATCATCTATTGTTCTTTTTTTTTTTGTATAAAATAAAATAATTTACTAATAATAGTGTTTAGTAAATTGAGTCTAATCTCCAACAGAAAAAATGAAAAATGAAGCTGTGAGTACAAAGATTTAAAGGAAAGTAGTAAAAAAAATATATTAGCACACTTACATCTTTTATAGCATAAATAAATGACCAAGTCATTTAGCACACAAATCCTAGAGCAAGAAACATCTACATTTAAGTATTTAAAGAGTTATGAGAAAAAAAATCATACTACAATCAAAGAAAATTATATGATGTCAATTACAAGTAGGAAGGGCCTAAAATTCCCTTTAAACTAAAGGAAACCCAGAAGCCATAAACGAAACTCAAATCCAAAATAACAAAAAAAAAAATCAAAAAAATCTCAAAAGGACATACACACACGCGCGCGCGCACGTGTGCGTGTACCATTGTCACCAATAATCACAAGCTTGAAGTATGGATAATCAACAGCTTGCTGATTCGGCAAAGTCTACACAAATTACTAAAAAGATCATTAAAAATAAAAGAAAAATAAAATCTTGAGATTATTGCAATATAGAAAATGAACCAAGAAAGGGAAATTACATCGATCGATGATGGATTGGGTGGCTTGATGGGTGGATGTCAGAAATTTGAAATGGGTGGGAGAGAGATCGGGTTTAGGGTTTGAATTGAAATCAAATAAGAAGAATAAATAGGGGAGAAGAGAGGACATTTAATTGAGTTTTAATTTATTTTAGAATCACAAACATAAATTCCATCTGTAATTTGACATATCTTAAATGCCAATGAAATATTATTTTTTAATTCGCTGTTGTTTCCTTAAAAAATTATGAACAAAAATTTTTCAAATTATTTTTTATTAGTGTTTTTATTGTTTTTTTTCCTAATTTTCTGGTAATGAGAGGCTTAGTCATGTGCATAAAGAAATATTTTTATAGAAATTGGTATGAGATATTTTTAGTTGACATTGCATTTGACAAAGGAAGATGATAATATTTTTTTTGTGATTAAACTTAATTTAACTAAGGACTCGTTTGTTTGGTAGAAAGTGGTTTCCTGAAAACCACTTTCTAAATTTTCCTGTGTTTGTTTTTCATTACAAAAATTGATCAATGGAAAACACTTTTTGGTCAAAAGAAAATTTGGCTTGGTTTCCAGGAAAGTGTTTTCCTTTTATTTTGAGCGGAAAACACTTTCCAGAAGTTGTGAAAAATTTAGAAATATCATATTATTTGCTGATTATAACAAATTTGGTCCTCAAACTTTTGATTGCTATATATTTTGTTTTGAATTTTTTTTTCAATTTCACCCCTCATAATTTGATTTAATTTGATTTTTATATTAACTTTGGTCCCCATTTTTATGATTGTTATTTGTTTTTCTCTTATTATTTTTTTAATTAAAATTTTTTATCTATCAAATTTGGTCTTCATTCTTTTGATTATTACTTATTTTATTTGAAATAATTTATGAAATTATAATTATAATTATTTTAATTTCATTATCTTTTAACTTTTTTATCTGTTAGATTTGATTTATATTATTTTGATTGTTATTTATTTTATTTGAGATAATTTATGAAATTCGATTTTTTTTTTCAATTTCATTCTCATTCAACTTTTTAATTTGTAAGATTTGTTTCTTATTATTTTAATAAACTTGAAAAAAAAAATATCAATAAGTTATTTTCCAGCTCATTTTCCATGACATAACCAAATACTGGAAAGTGTTTTCCAACTTATTTTCCATGACACTACTAAACATCGAAAAATAATTTATTTTCTAGAGTAACTACTTTTCAAAAAAAAATTATTTTCCAGCAAACAAACGAAACCTGAAAAAAATAAAAGCAAAATAGATTTTAGAAACCTTAAACAGTCGTACATAAAACACAACTCACACACCTATACATGATACAACCATGGAATATAACTACCCATCACCCCCATGATGTCATCATATACACTGCGATGTCCCAAGCTTCATAAAAAAAATTACATCCACAATGCCAGAGATGGGAGGGAAACACATGTCCTTATCATTATAAAATAAACTAGGAAAACCAGTAAATATTGAAAGAGTGCAGACGGACAAAGAGCTACCATGTTACTTTCACCATAAAAAAACAAAATCATGCTCACAACATGTAAATAGAAACATGAATAACATAAGTGTTATGCTGCTTCTTGTTCCTATTTTACAGGTAATGAACACACTTCTGTGACTCGTATATCCAACCTCCCTATACATTTAAGAGAACATTATTTCTAAAGCAGGCAACATTTTTAACAAAGAGGAAAGCTCAAGCCCAAGAAAACCTGCCATGCACCTAATATCCTTTCTCTCTTTAAGGCTTACAGGTTCAAGCATAATTATTAAACTCGGACCGGCTTGGCGGGTCGACCCAGGACCTGGTCGACCCGGTGGCTGGACCAGTCCGAGTTTGCCAAAAGACTGGCTGATGCAACGACCCGGCCAAACCCGGTCGACCCATGATCCTGGCAACCCGGGCAAACCCGGGCGAGACCCGATTTTTTTTTTTAAATGTGGTTTTTCTCCTATACCTCTCTTTTTTCATATTTTTTAGTTGGTTATTAACACTTTTTAAAGCTCACTATATAAATATTAGAAAAGTATTTTATTTTTTCAATGTGGGATTTAAAACCCTTTAGTATATATATTATATGTTCCCAAGAAAAAAATAATGTTTTTTCAATGTGAGATTTGAAACCCTTTAGTATATATACCCTATGTTCCCAAGAAAAAAGTTATTTTTTCAATGTGAGATTCAAAACACTTTCGTATATATACTTTATATTCACAAGAAAAAAGTAATGTTTTTTCAATGTAGGATAAAAAACTTTTTGGTTTAAATAATAAATACTTCAACTTAAAAGGATAACATAATATTTTTTTTTCAATATGGAATTTGAAACCCATTAGTATATATACTCCTATGTTCCCAAGAAAAAAGTTATGTTTTCTCAATGTGGGATTTGAAACCCATTAGTATATGTACTCATATGTTCCCAAGATAAAGTTATTTTTCAATGTGGAATTTGAAGCCATTTTGTATATATACTCTATGTTTACAAGAAAAAAGTTATGTTTTTTCAATGTGCGATAAAAAACTTTTTGGTTTAAATACTTCAACTTAAAAGGATAACATAATACATTTTCAATTTGGGATTTGAAACCCTTTAATATATATACTTTATGTTCACAAGAAAAAAAGTTATGTTTTTTTAATGTGGGATAAAAAACTTTTTTGGTTTAAATCTTCAACTCAAAAGCATAACATAGTATCTTTTCAATGTGAAATAATTTTTTTAAAAAAATATTCTTTTAAACTTCATTATTTACAACATGTATAGCCTATATTCATATGGATTTTTTTCTTAATTTTTTCATATAAAATATTAAAACTTTTAATATTTTTTTTAATTTTTCTAGGTTGACTCATGAAAATTCTCGGGTCGAATTTGATAACTATGGGCTGAAGCAATGCACACTCACGAATGTTCGCCCAATGCTTTTCCCAGTAAGACAAGCTACCTACACCTCTCATCACAAGTACTGCTCAAGCAAATATACCAACGAAGAAAAATAATCATAGACTCAAAAACAAAGAAAAATAACCAACGAGAAACCATGTTCCTTTTTTCCTTTGATGCTTTCGGGCCAACTCATCACACACACACCAAATTGCTTCTTGTGGTAAAAATAGATGGATATACATAACGGTACACAAGACAAGCACATGAAGGAGACATTTAAAACTTCCCATCTATCTTGATTGCTAACTCTTACAAAACATAAGTTAAAAATCATGCAATGACCATGCGTTATTCAACAAAACAAGTTCACCATAAGAGATTAATTTTTACCTTGTAATAACTCGAAGATTGCATCCCAATTATGATTTGTTATCTCAGATTACAATATTATGCCATTAACTACTCAAAGCGAGAAACAAAATGAAAGGGATTTAACACTAAGAAGCGGGTGAAAACTCACCTGAAATCGTTGTATTCACTGCTGCGGTTTCTCAGATTTCTTCCAAATACTGGTTGTTGTAAATATTGAGAGAAGTTGTTGGCGCTACCACTGATCTTCAACACCATCTACAGCTACACCACATCACTAGAGCTCCTCAGACTCAAAAGACAACCTAAGGGTTCGAGCACCACCACCAATTGCTATTGCATGATCAATGCCTATTGTTTTTGTCCATGTTGAAGGCAACACCTTCTGGAGCTACTGTAATTGAGCAGGGTTAAGGGTAGGACCTTATAAACATGTATCGAAAGTTTGTAATTGTTTAGGAAAGAGCAAGTAGGGTTGTAGTGGGTGGGATGCCATAACTATAGATGGTGGGTTTTTTTTTAAGGATCTTTTGTTTCAGAGAGGAAGAAGATGGTGGAGTTATGGCCAACCAACGTCGTTCTTACCTTATTTTAGTTCTGGGAAACTCATTGTTTCACTTATGCACGATCTTTTCATATAAAATTTGATTACGATCCAATGTTGGACCGATAACTATGCTTGATAATATAAAAATATAGAGCAAGTAAATTTTATGCTAATTCCTCAATATTTTTTAAATGTTTTTATTTTATTAAATTATCAATATTTTTAAAATAATTTATTTGTAACTTTTATCGCAATTTATAACAAATTTTCCTTAAATCTTATCCCCTTTCGGGTTAACTGTGTGATTTTATATAGAGCTTATATTAATGGTTTAGGTCATTCACGCGTAAAACTATATATTAATTTATTTAAGAATTCCAAATATTTTTTCTAAATATTTTCTCCCCAAATTCATAAATATTATCTCTAGTTTATCATTTTTGGGCTACGAAGTTTACATTGTACCCTTTATGTTCGCCATGTTATATTTTCCAGATTTAGACTCATTTTTAATATCAAGTTTAAACTAACTACATTGAATTTTATTAAATTATATCCCAGAACATTTATTTCCCTTTTTATCTTCTCTTTTTGTTTTTTATTTGCTTTTCTCTATTTTTTATTTTTACTATTTTTAAAATTTATGTTTTTAAATTAACATAGGAACATTTTATTTCAAATTCCCAAAATCTAAAGTTACCTTTTTAATTCAAATATGCAATTTACTCATTTAACATATTATTATTATTATTATTATTATTATTATTATTATTATTATTATTATTATTATTATTATTGTTGTTATCATCATCATCATCATCATTATTACCATCTAGGGATTTACACTTTTAGAGATGACCTAGAACCCACCAATTTAGAATCAGTCTTTTAGCACTAGTTTGAAATTTAGCAACTCAAGGTTTACCTCAAGGTATTTATGGTGATGGATGGTTTTCCATCGACACAGGATCACTTTTGATGATGGGTTGTAATTCATTAATGTAGACTTGTCTTTTCTTGATACCATGACTTAAGAACAACTTTCAATGATGAGTGGTAATCCATTGATGCATGATCACTTTTGGTGATGGATGGTAGTTCATCATTACATGCTTGAATTTTCTTGATACCATGACTCAATGATAATTTTCAGCTATGAGTGGTAGTCCATTGATACCGAATCATTTCTGGTGATGGACAATAGTCCATCGATATAGGATCGTTTCATTTTAGATCTTTGTTAGCTTGGATTTATTTAAGTCTTATCAAACTCCATTGGGGATTTTCACCTATGGAATTTCTATAAAAAAATTTATGCAATGCTCTAGGTTAGATTACATGCATGTATCCTTACTTGTTTAGAAAATATAGCCCCCTTTTATTTGCAATCTATCTTTATTGTTTGTGGTAGGGTTTGTTATTTCTACACTAGTCTCTTTTGGTGTCTTAATTCACCGGCCTACTCGAGTTTGCTCAATCTAAATCTCTTGCTCGAATGTAAGTGCATAGCTTAGGCTTTTTACTATGACCACTACCTCTTTGTTTTTTATAGGGAGTTTTTTTTTTGTTGACCATTTAGAAAGACTAGCTATTTTTTGTCATGACTATGCTTCATAAGTGTGGTATTCTTACGCCATTCCACATTCGTTATCTATATTGAAGAAATGTTGTTTCATTGCTTTTCCTTTCTAGAAAAGTTCATCAAATCATCTATTACTAAGAAAAATTTCAAATAAGATTGCCCACAATTGATATAGCTGCACATACCCTCTCAGCAATCATCAACATGCACTCATGTGACCACATCCTCATCATATATTTCTCTTAACTTTATAGGTTTGTCGTGGAGTTCTCTAAATCATTTTTTTATTGAATTAAAATCATATTTTATAAAAGGGCAAATCATCCCTCGCCCATAAGGTTACCCTTTAGCTGGACTGTGCTTCTTAAATCTAGTGTTACTCTAAACTTTTAAGGGATTTCACCAAATCATCAACTGTTATGGATTCTTTTAAACAACATTCCCCTAACTAATCTAGATATGTTTATCTTCCTAGCAATCATTAATAAGCATTTACAAAACAAAATCTTCATCAAGTACCTCTCCAATCTAGACATTGATATCCCTAATAAATATAATAAGGCATGCAGGTATCACCCTCATCCCTTGATGTTTCTCTATCACTTATGGTTTGTGGTGGAGTTCCTTATATCATCATTTGATTAATGGGTTTCTTCCCAATAGCTATGAAAAGAAAATTTCCCCCAGCTGATTTAGATGTGTTACTCTTTCTAGTCACCAAGACAAGACATATAGTCATCATACATTTCTTCTACCAGTTATAGCTTGGGGTGATGTTTATATGTTATTGACTTCTTCAAGTTGAATTGCCCCTAAGCTAATATGGATGTTTCCATTGGCTATTTAAAGGCATGTATGCATCCTCAACATTTTTCTTCCCAAAATATTCCTTTAAACTACATTGCACCTAGCTAGTTATACTACACATTCATCGTTGCTCATCATGGAATGCCTCTATTAATTTGGTCATTTACCTTTTACGAGAAGACTTGCATGTTTTATCATAATCTTGTTCCTTTTAAATCAAAGCACTATTAGTTGTTTTAACCATGCATGTTTAATTGTCTGGTGCGTATGCCTGAACATCATTCTTATTGAGAACCTTATAAAGTTAGTCAATAACTGCTTGTTTTTTGACAATCACCTTTCTTGCCTAGAAATCAAACAGCGGAATTTCAAAGATTGTATCCATTCCAGTCTAATTATTGAAACAAAATCATATAAATATAAATTTGAAAATTGATTAAACTTCTTTGGCCGAAGATCCAAAACACATCATTCAACACTAAGATGCAAATCTTAGTTGATGTGTAATGAGATAGGCATTAGTTGGGATCATGAAAACGAAAGGTTTTTATCAATTCCTACCTGATGGGGGACATTTTAGAAATGAAATGTTAAATACTAGGGGTAGGATTTGGATTTCAAAAAGATTAGGCTGCAAATTTCCCATGTGATGAGAGGTTATCTTGAAAATCACATGTTAAAGCGTAGAAGCAGTGTAAACAATGAATGACAAGTTAAAATCTTGAAAATAGGGTTTGGTTTTTCAAAAGGATGACTGCTTACTTCATGTTGAGTGTGTTCCATTATCGCACCTGGTAAGGAGTGTGATGCATAAATAAGTCATTCATTTCATCATCATTTTTTTAGAGGTTGGCATTGTCCAACACAAACGAGATGTTTTTAATCAAAAAAGACTTTTCGAGGCACACAATATAGCCTATGGCTCATGGCTAAAAAAAGGATATATAAGACTCAAATAGTGTTTGAGAGTACAAAAACATAAGACCATTTATTTTGTATGGATATCTTTTTAGACTTGATGCCTTGATTTTGTCATTTTAGCGATTGATCTCATTACAATCTTAATTTTCCCAATCGTATCTTTGTGTTTTGTCACTGCTTTTTTACCTTCGAGTTTGGACTTTGCACTATCATGATGGATGTTTTTTGTTTGTCTTTCCTTTTGTTTTGTCTTTTTTCTTTTTTGTTTTGTTTTGAATTTGATTTTTTATTCATTTAAACTCCCTTTTGATCATTTCGATAGCTCTTTTTTATAAGTATAACTAACCCCTTACTCATCTTTAAAACCAATGTATATTTTAAGATTCATATTCTTTTTAAAAAATTAGGTAACGACTCTATTTTTCATAAATTCTCTTTAATTTCAAATATTTCATTTCATGTGTCAGGCGCAACGCCAATGGCTCAATAACGTTTTCTAATCAATCATCATGTCAAGTCTAACAACTATGTTATAAAGTTTAGTAGGTCTTTCATAATAGAAGTTGGTCATTTTGTTTGTTTGTTTTTTTAATGGAACTAAATTCCCTTTTGATTTGGATTTAGTCTAATTTTGGCTTAAACTAAATGTTCATGTTACAAACATATTTAATCTTTTTAGTTTCAACAACAACAAAAAAAACCTAATCACTAATAAATAAAATTTAAAGAAAAACAATAATCTCTTACGTCTTGAAACACACACCCGCAACAAAGCATGTAGAATCCCAGGCTAGTCATGGGACTATACTTATGGGGTGGATCTTTTATCTAGATAATAGATTGTCTAAATAAATTCAATTTAAGCCAAATTAGTTTGACATTGTCTATATTAATTAAACACCTTATTTGGTCCTATAGAGTGTTGCTCGAGTCCAATCCAATTCCTAAGCACTGTAATGCTGCTCGAGTCCCAAAGCTTATCCACAAATTTGTATTCACATTTTGAAACCTAACTAATCATTTGAGTTAGTTCTTCAAGTTTTATAAATTGAATTAAATAGTCTTTTTAATTTTAAAAAATAATTATTTAGTTCCTTTCATACATTTCAAGTTCTTTTTTAATGTACCATTCTTTTGTTTTAATAAATAAACAAATTAAATATTATGTAAAGATGGATGAGAAAAAAAATATTTTTAGAACAAAGTAACATTAAATTAATTATTGTCAACACTAGTCAAAATTTAATTAATTAATTTTTTAAACTAGAAGGACTAATTAATTCATTTTGTAAAATTAGAGGGACTAATTTTATATATTTACTCCTAATCATATTAACAACGTATGGTTCTATAGCTACTAGTCGTGTCCCGTGTTATGCCATGGGCCTTTCTTTGCATGAAAAATAATGCTCGGGTGCTGCAAACACATTTCTAAAAAGGAAGACAAATCGACAACGATAACATATGGACTAAATTAAAAAAAATGATCGTGATAATTTGAGAAAAAAATTATTTTTCAAAAGGGAACAACGATGTAGCTCAATTCTTAGTCCATTAAACATGAAAGGATGAAATTGAGTAAAAAAGGACCTAACAAATCAACTCGAGTCAACTCGAGTTAGAATTACAAACCTTTAACCCTGATAATCAGGGCCAAACCAATCTGGGTTATCCTGCCAAACTCATGATCCAAGTCATGAGATCGAGATTAACACGATAAAAAATAAAATAAAGAAAATCACAAAGATTATTAAGAAAAACAAACGTTAACCCACGTTAACTTTTCAAACTCGTGACCCAAGTTATTAGACCATAAGTACTCTATCTAGAAAAAGCATTAAACCCAATTCTTAATAAATCAAATGTTGAAGCATGAAATTAAAAAAAAATTCAATTATACAAAAGGATTAAAAAAATATAAATTAAAAGAATTACTATCAAAATGGAAACACAAAATAAATTTTATCTTTGATTGAATGGTGAAATTGAATAGAAAAAACCAATTTAACAAAAGGACAAAAAAACAATAAAAACAATGAGGATCAAAACTGAAATAAGAAATACAAATAATTTTTTATTGAAGGGTGAAATTAAAAAGAAAAATTAATTTAACATAACGCAAAAAAAAATAATCAAAAGAATGAGAACCAAATTGGAAAAAACCACATTCTAAATTAGGATTGAATGATGAAATTGAAAACAAATCAAAGTTTTACTAAAAGACCAAAAACAAAAATTAAAAATCAAAAGAATAAGTTGAAAAGGAAAAATAAAAGGAAAAGTATAAATTTTTGCATGCCTGACACAAATTTCAAGGGTAGAAGAGAGAAAAGAGAGGGAAAAAAATGTATTGTCTGCGACAAACTGTGCTACTAATGACCATTGTGTTGTCTTAAAAGGAAGAGGGAACGATGACACTTTCAATGACATACTTTCGACCATTAGGAAGCACCACACACCACCTATAGGTCATAAGCACCTTTTATACTCCAGAGCATGTGCAGCATATGCCACTAACTTTTGTTTTTTTATTTAATTAAAATACCAAATTACCTATAAAATAACTTGATAATAACAAAGAAACCATGGTTAAAAGAAGAAAAAGTATCTTGACACCAGTTTTTAATTTTTTTTTATTTTAAAGGAATTTTGACCGTTTTACTATGCTTTTTGTTTGTTTTTTTTTAATTTATTTTAGGTCAAATACCAAATTTCCCATCAGTTGACCTGATAACAACAAAAAAATCATTTTGCAAATACAAAAATGCTCCTTAATGCTAGTTTTAAATTTTTGTGCTTTTAATGGTATCTTAGACGTTTTATTGTGCTTTTAAAATGAGAAAAAACTATTTTATCCCTAGTTAATTTTGTAATAATTAATGGGTCTTGTGAAAAAACTTCAATGCCCTCAATAACTAATTTGAATTATTTTTTTTGTGAGAAGAGTTCATTCATAGTGTTTTCCCTTCCTTTTTAACTTTTATTAATTATCTACACATTTGTTTCATTTGAATTATTGTTACTCAAATGGCAATTGGGTATTGTAAAAAAAAAAAGGTGATACATAACTTAAAATGATAGAAATGATTGATTAACATGCATTTTTTATATGACAAAAGACTAGTTAAATGAAAATATATTGAATTGGTATAAATTATGATAAATTAGATATAACTATATATATATTCTCATACCATGTTTGATGATGAGAAAACACTATGAAATGTTTACAAAGGTTATTTGGCCCTTGAAAGTTTTTCAATAATTATTGTAGTCCCTCTTATTTATTTTGATGATATTTTAATCCTCATTTGAAAGCTTTGAAGTCCTCTAATATGAAGGTATATATTCAATTAAGTTCTTAAATCACAAGAGTGTTTGAAATTAATCCTCTTCATGTAGTAAATCATTTTTGATACAATATAGGTGCATTTGATTGAAATTTAATCAACCAAATAAAAAAAAACAAATGAGTGATAAATTGATAATGAGCAATATAAGAAATTAATAATTTTTGCCCATGGTATTATACAAGCTTGTTTGACCTCATTCATGGTGGGACAAGAATTTTGCCTTTAGAGTAACTTTGGACCAGACAAAGATTGATAATTGTCCTGTTAATGTGCGCACCAATACACCGAGAATGCCGGTTTTCCCTTCCTTTCAACTTGTATTTTTAAAATTTTCAAATTTTTTTATTTAAAATTTTCAAATTTTCTAATATTTTTAAATTATTTTGATATAATATTAAAAATAATTTTTTTAAAATAAAAAATATTATTTTAATATATTTTTAAATAAAAAATTTTAAAAAATAACTACAGAAAACAAATCAAATATAATATAACTTGCAATGATGATGATGGATATATCAATCTGAAAAAATCAGACTCTGAATTCCTCCTATATATATATATATATTGCCCTACAGCAGACAAGAACGTGAGGCCTTCAAGTGTTTAGAAAAGCTCAATCGAAGCTGTAACCACATGTTTTAATTAGAAAAGTCACTAAAAAGATTTATGAGTCAATCAAGTAGCAATATGACGTGCGTAAATTAATTAGCTATATATAATAAAGAAT
>Ga0307513_10008222_pt1 | contig 13380 bp, 21 predicted proteins | sample 15_EM_MG_FD_202174 | JGI IMG/M metagenome (GOLD analysis project Ga0307513, IMG submission 202174) | Populus trichocarpa ectomycorrhiza microbial communities from riparian zone in the Pacific Northwest, United States - 15_EM | ecosystem: Host-associated > Plants > Roots > Unclassified | place...
GTCGAAAGATATGTCGACTATTTCCTTCGGATAAGCCCATCGAGCGACGAGACCACCTGCCTTGCCTGAAGCGCCCTGCGCCGGCCCATGGTCAGAGGCTTCGATCAAGGTTATTTTGGTTGGGTTTAAAGAAATTGATGGATGTCGGCTTAGATAGAACGCCGTCGTACATCCGATAATCCCACCGCCAATGATTACGATCTCACGAGGGGTCATCATACATAAAGCGAGGGATCAAGCTTAAGAATTTAAAGAAAGGAGTCGATAGTATCCCCGGGCCGGTATGATCTAGGTGGGAAGGCTTAAACTCCGACCACGATTCCCACCAAAACAGTAACAAAACTTTCAACTTGAACGCTGAAGCACCTGACCTTACATTTCTTAGCCTGAGCTGGAAATATTTTGGATCTTTGCTCCAGGTATATCTGCCGTTCCCTTGAGTGGCGACAGGCTTTTCGACACCGAAAGGATGAGCAAGGGAAGGACGAGAATAGCGTTGGATGTCCTTGGAACCAGCTTCCATCACTCTAAGTATCCCCATTCTTCCCATATCCGTGGTATATAACCATGTACGAGCGAGGCGGCAAATTTCCCTTCTTGGAGAAATCCAATTACGCAATTCTTTGCTCGTACCTCGAAAATTCGTCATTGAGACAGGTGAGCACCTCCGACCATCGTTGACTTATATCAAAAAAATCATTGAACTGAAGGGTGTATAAGACTCACGACAATCCGCCAGAATCCATCATGAACGTCCATGGACGTCCTGTCGGACATTGATTCGTTACTCTCGGAAAACGTGGAAGGACGGTTTTTTTTATGTGTAATTAATCCAAGGTCGGAACATTGTTATCCAGGTGGCGATGTGACATTCTCCAGTGCAATTTTTCTCACGTTGTATGAGGAAGAAGAATCTTTGGAGCAATCCTCCTAGCCAGAGGACTTCGAGCTTGATCCAGGTTCACACCCTCCGTTCAGCACAAACGAGACAGTTATTCCGCCGACAATGATTTACTACATTTTGCGTTTATTTGGCTCGATTAGAGGCTTTCGCAAGGTGAGTGCAATTCTCTTATCGATTTCGTTGTCCAACACCATTTTATTCATGGGTATCTGGACCCTACAGGTCGGCATCCAGAGGCAAGCCCGTCGATTTCTAGCTCCATTATGTATGATGTAACGTCAACCTCAGAGATATTATGCACTCCAAAGTCAATGGAACCGATACTTGTATAGTTTTCTGTCTCGAGATTGAAACTCGGATGTGTCAAGAACTGAATTCCTGGGTATATAAGTTTATTTCAGTTCAGTTCAGTAATCCTTATCAACCCTGTTGCTTGGCTTTAGGTATCCCGAACCGCTATTTTGCAGTGCTTGATACCGAGCGTTCGCTTCGTTTCCAACTGATATGGCGACTACCCGGGTTGACGTCATACGGGCAACTTTTGAAATGCACACGTACGTGTCCTTTCACCGGATTACGCGCAGAGAGGCTAAGACCTGGAACAAAATGCTGAGTTTATTATCAATAACCCCCATATCAGCCACCGCATCCAAAAACTTGTTTTGGAAGATGAGTGGTGGGTCAGTAGACGAGCTCACCGACCCATTCCTTTTGGGAATGGGTTTCTACAAGAGCGTTACGCAAATTTTCGCTTCTGTCATGGAATCCGCAACAAATCTGCACACGCCCGTCTTTTGCAGCGTAGCGATGAGCCTCGACTTCACGCAAAGAGTTCCGAGACACCCACCCTATATACCCCGGAGCTCCATCTTTGCCCCAGATTTCAAATCTGCGCACCTATATGGATTCGAGCTTCCAGGAAACTCACAGTCAGTGGTACAGTGTCCTCCAACATTGATACGAACGACCTTGTCGCGCTCACCCAGTTCTTATCCAGGAACAACACATCCGCTCGCCTCACCCATTTCAAATTGCATATGGACTGGGGAGTACCCGATTCCGAGATCATGTTAAAACGGCGCCCCTCGAGGTTCTGGTGCTCGAAGGTTTTTCCATCTTTGAACGTACCGTATCCCTATTCCCGGATCTCCTCGCCTTGACGCTCGTTCGTCGACAGAATCGCAATCAACATCAGAACAAACTTGGCCTGTGGCCCCATTCGTCAGTGAATATGCATCGCACTTTCGAGCCTTCAAAGTTTTGCGTCATTTTTTCTGGGCATTCTTAACTGAATACTGATGCGACGTCAACGACTCTGCTTTCTTTCGAGGCTGGTTTCGCCTCTCCTTCGGCTACCACAGAAAGTAAGAGCGACAGCAATCAATTTGACTATGACCTGAACGATGAAGTGCCTTATTTCCTCGACAGCCACTGGATGGCTCTTCCATTTGCCGCGTACTGCTCAACCTTGGAGTCGTTCTCACTCATGGCTCGTACCGTCGACATGACGTGCCGAATCGACCGGAACCCAACGTCAGGTGCAACACCTCTTGTGCCAAAATACTATCCGACCCACTCCTCTGTTTCTTGGAACATCCAACAGTGGAACACCATAGCGTCTCATTGGCTAGTCCTACTCCCAGATCAGAAGTCTGGCCTGGCTTGACTCCAGAGGATGCTGTTATGTAATAGATGTTCGAAAACTATATACTTCAAGCAAGTCTCGACCTTCCAACCTTTGACTTCGTGTGGCGATAACGCTCCTTCTCTTGCCAGATGAACTCCTCAGAATCTTCTCGAACATCCCTGCGCTTGGACCTGAGGTCGATTCCCTAACGTTACTTAAGCCTCCCTAGCTTCTATATCGAACAAGAAATATTGGTCAGGATCTACATACAAACGAGTGCAGCCTCGGTGTATCGTGCATCAGGCCAAGGCAGATAAAAATAAGAAATAAATATTGAAGTCCAAAATATCTTCAGCCAGGAGAGGCGCCGAGAATGGGTGTATTTCAACTCCAATCTTCCCACCCATGCTGCCAGTGATCGCGGACCCTGCAACATGGCGGCAGAAAATCACGTCGAGTCGGGCGGCGCCTCTTCGTTTCCCCTCTGACTCTGAGGAGCAACAGGAAGCTAGAGTTGATGCCTTTTCTCCAGTTCTAGTATACATTCGCAGTCAGTGCCACAAACCTGAAACTGCTGTAATTGCTCACCTTCGCGACGCTTCTTAACACTTTCCTCAGCCCATTCGATTGGGACTGTGTGACGTAGTCTGGGCTCCTGTTTCGCATAAAAATATCTTGGACCATATCTTCCATGCTATTCATTGGCTGCCGAAAGGATTAGAAGAACCATCGCAAAACGAAAAACGATGCGCACTGGAAGCTCCGACGTATAGACACGATCCCCTCCAGTGAAATACGTGGAATGTCGGAGTGGATAGAGGGACATTAGTTAACCAATTGGCGAGGATTGACGGTAGTTTTTTGTTGCGTCTGCTCCAAAACACGTCCAGCGAGGTATGGAGCCCTTTAATGCCTTATGAACCATGCGGTCATTCTAGTTGGAAGGAAGGTGTATCAGCAACCCGCTCATCCCCTGTTCATCGAAGGATGTACAGCAATGATGCTGATCAAAGTCAAAGAACCTTCCAAAACTTTTTTGTTCCAATTTCGAATTAGAAACAGCGCCTCAGAGGTTATTTAGACGTGCACACGCTGTCTCGTAAAAGTTGGAAAGTTTGAGCAATGGCAGAAACATCGTTCGAACGCCATCCAACCTAACTTCGGAATGAAACCACGAGAGGTAGAGTATACACCTCGCGACGTAAGGGAACATTCATGGTTAGTATGATATTTCCCGTCATCATCATGTATTCGATCGTGGAGTCATCGATCATGATGATGATGTTGATAAGAAGGATTATACATGCAAAGCTGTGCAAAGATGGTTAGTAGGCGGCCATTTTACCTATTCAGCAGATTCAGTCAGTTCCACGGTGATAAACCCAAAAATATATGTAGTTAATACTTGCGTGCCTATTTGGCCATGCATGAGCCAGAGCCCCTATGTAATGAGTTTAGGAAACGCGATGCGATATAATTAGCGCGAGGGTGCACGTGAAAGCCTTGCGGCCAGCGATGGCTTCTGGTGCGGGTTCATATCAATTTTTTATTTATATTCTCAAACCCAGTAAACGGCCTAACTCGATTCGAGAAAGAAACCGTGCAGAAGTTGCGTCCCGTAAGTGGACTGGTCAGTGGATGCCAGTGACAAAATACCCTTACACAATCCATGCTGAATCGAGATAATGATGATTCAGATGAATCTGTTCCTTGGGGTGCGCTCCAGGTCTGCATGAATCGACCATGAATAGGACTAAAATGACATGGCATGAGGAAACTTTACATAATTTGCAAATGGATGCAGTTTCGCTAAATGTGTCGGGAAGATCCAAACCCAGGCTCCAGACCAAAAACATGATCGTCATGAATCACCCATGACAAGTGTGTGGAAGTTCGGGAACACAAGTTCCTCCTCTACGGTTTTACGTATTACATCCTGGATGAATCGTTCCACTCGCGTTACGTTCTTCAGCACATGTTTGTCCGCTTGGCCAATTTCGCTCTCGATATATATTGAGGGCAGTAAGCGCTGCCCCACGGGTAGAGGTTTGCCTGGTCGCTGAGGAATTCCACTCGACGGGGATTCGTCGTCAAGATCGGGGGGCGTAGCGCTTGTTGCGCTGGCGGAGTCTCGTTTGGGCCGATCGCCTGCGGGCCCGTACGGGTCGAGGTCATCCAGGATGCAGAGGTGTATACGCTTGCGCTCGCCCTCATATGCCACGGCGACTTCACCGTCGAACTCCAGGCCAGTAACGGAGAGTTTGATCGGTAGTGACATGAATATGGGCGATGGGTAGTTTATGAGAAGCGAGGTGGTCAATGTGATGCGGAGATTTGAGTGCCAGTTTATATGAAGGTGGAGCTGGAGGTTCGGGTGTGGGTTTTCATGTGGTGGTGGTGGAGGTAGTGGTTGATCAAGTGGTGTGCTGCTGGGGTGGTCATCGGAGACTGCGGGTGAAGGATCACTCAACGACGCGTCATTTGAAAGAGGGACTCGAGCATTTTCTGAGAGGTCCACATCGTATCCATGGTTGCTGTGCCGCCCAAATGGACCCGCAGAAAACGGGGTTGCGGGGGTGGGACTGCGGAACATGGGGGTGGACTGCCAAAGCGGTTGTTCAGATGGTGGTCTATACTCTGCAAAATTTGGGGTCGAGTTCCATATCTCCGACGAGGGGCGCACTGGGATGGGTGAGCGTATTGTCGGAGGCATACTTGCAAATAGGTCTGTGGGTCCTCCTCGTCCGTATCGGACATGCGGCGGGAGATGCTGGTACGCCAACGATTCCGCACGCCCGACAGCCCGTCGAGAGACCCATTCAAAGCCTTCTTCATCCTCTGCTCCTTCTGTAACCTTGACGGGCCCCCTGCTGGAATCGTCGTCGTCGTCTTCTAGAAAGTCGCGATAAATGTCACGTAAATCGACTAGTTCGACATCTGGTGCGGTAGAGCCAAATTCAAGCGAAGTAACCTCTATAGGTCCAATAAACGAAGGTCGTTCAGCATTACCGAGCTGCCTATTTAAAACATCGACGAGATAGGAGGCTAACGAAGCGTCGAGCTTGATCCATTCCAAGTCTATCGACATCACGGCGTGAGGAGAGCGGTTTATCACGTGATTCCACTCGTATCGCCGAAAGAAAAGAACAAAAAAAAGTATCTTCCTTTTGAAGTTTGTAGTCCATCATGCAAGAACAAAGCCCGAGTCATAAGTTTCCGTACAAATGGGCTTCAATGTATACTTAAATATCAATTGGCGTTGTTTTTTCTACGCAAAAAGCGCTCAAGCGCTCAAGATCATCTCGCAGCATTAATTAGTCTTAAGTATTACCTAAAAACAACCTAAAAATGAGTGTCCTCAGTGAGGAACGAGAGAGCAAGACGCCATTTTTATTATTTCCCATTAAAAATGAGCGTCCTAAGTAATGAAGAAAAGGTATAAAGTAAGAAACGAATGATGAAACGGCAGAAGTACTGTTACATTGATATTGCATTGATACTGCCAAGCATTGTTTGTTAATTTTCCCGCGTCGCCTCCAACCCCCAAGAAAGACAGGCAATATTTATGGAAGATCCCTCCAATGACTGCTTGAGAAGTTGAGATTCGAGAATTGTTCAAGAAAGTCTATTATGTATAAAATTCTCTGCAACTTTAGGGGCAGTTGACACCTGCAGCACGGCCCAGGATTACATTGGTCATGGTGGACTAGAGACTAAAGTGATATAGCCAATCTGCTTTGCTGTTCCAGCCTCAGCTGAGCTTGCGGCCACCTGCTCAGTCCGTTGTCACAACAGGATGGGTTCCAACATTTGCACAGACAGAGACAGGCAGCATCGGGTGCAGACCAACTTCTTTCCCATCATCTCCTGTTCTCGCTCTGACAGCCCAGAATCCCCACTTGTATTTCTGGCTTGTCCACAGTGGCTTGTACATTGCGCCATACTTGAGATTGAATGTGAAGTATCCTGCAAATAACTCTGTAAAATCGTTAGGGGATACAGATTTGGTCCACACTCGTTTGAGTTTGAACACCCCGGAAGCAGATCGAATGCCGCAACGATCGTGCATGAGAGATGTTGATGCAGATACACCTGGACCACCAGGGAGCTTATCACTGGGAAGCGAGAGGGACGCGCGGTGCTTAAAGGAGCTTATAGCGATTTCGAAGTGATCTCCTATCTCTGGGTCCTTGATAGCGGGGCTTATTAAGTAACTTGTGTTGCGATCCGTGGGCGAAGCCAGGAAGAACTGAGCAGTGTTATCGCCCTTGGCTTGGTGCGTAAGAATCATGTTGTATAAGTCCTCATACTGCGAAATAGAGGCGCCTTTCTGGAGGGATAATTCGGATAGGAGTGGTGATTCCATCTTGTAAAGGTCAAAATTGCCTATATAGGTTGGTGGCGGCGGATGGTTTTCGTTGACCTGTGAGAGTGGGCTTGGTGCTCAAATGTCAGAAGAGAGAGAGGAGCTAATCACCTGAATGACGGGAGTGGACCCAGATTCCATTGGCTGCGTCGTGGCACGGCTTGTTGTCCCATTTTTGGAGCCGGATTTCGTATTGCCCTTTTCGACTGTAGATGCCTTTGCCTGTTTGCTACGTTTACTTTTTGGTTGGGCTGAGGAATCTGAGTCTTCTGGGGTGGTGGGTTCCGGAGACCGAGCTCTTTTGGCTGATACTTTTCTAGTCGAGGTCGAGGAAGACTTTGCCCCCGCCGATTCGGGGTTTGGCATTTTCTAAATGATTCATTGTTATCAGCACAACGACGAATTAAAACTGCAAAGAAACTCACTTTTGAGCCCATCTAGTGGCGTAGAGCTAGTTCTTTAGGTTGCAGTTTGGACGAAGGAAGTTGACTGCTGGAAAATGTAAACGCGAGGTTTTGTTCTCGGCAGTTTTTGATGAGAACATTCCCACAGCCCACCTACTTTCGCCATCAGGCGAATATTTCCTTATATAAACAGCACCGTGCGCCAGAGCTTCATTCTAGATGCATCATGTGGCCACAAGCCCGGAGCCCGAGAAGGTAGTTGAAGTAGTTGAAGGCAACCTTCTTTGGAAAATGGGAAAAGTCTTCAAGCCAAAGAATGAGCATCGAGCACAGTTTTTCATCATCTGGCATTTCTGTATGTTACATCATGTACCGCAGATCAAATATCCTGCAGGATTATGAACACGTTACTCGCTTGAATCTGTTTGCTGACTGCCGCACGATCCTTAAATTGAAATCTGGCGTCAACGAACTATTTCTTTTCATGGTGGCTGGCGCACAATGACCCAGGCAGTGCCATAACAGTATCGGCAGCGCAAACGATACAGCCAGAAAAATATCGTAAGTAGATATTTAGGACCTCCCCAACAACCGCAACGCCAACTCCTCCTCATCCTCCAAATTTGTCAAGTGCTTTGAGCGTCGGTTGGAACCTGCCTCATTTTTATTGCGCTTCGATGGTGGAGGAGCCATTTCTTCGTCTTCAGATGGGAGATCAGGAAGGTTGAAATCCGGAGAGACATAGCCATCATCATCCGACGGAGGTTCGAGGCTAGCTAGCATCGGTTGGTCCGTCACCTATGAGAAGAAGAAAAATGACAAGGTCAGTCACCCAATCCAAACAATTATAATTTGAGGGCATACCATCTTTTCCTTCTCCTTCCTCTTCCTCTTCTTCTCTTGTTTTTTCGCCTTCGCTTCTTGTTTATCCACCACATCCGCCACACGCATCTTTTTACTCTCCTCCTGGGCAAAGAGTTGTCCTTGTTGCTTCGCTCCGGCCAAACCGCCCTTCGCCTTGTACCAAGCATCAGGGTCGGCCATTTCATATACGTGATGCGGAATCCCTGCGTCATCGAACACCAGCTTCGTCGGCAATCCGTTCTTGACGATGGCTTGCTTAGCTTTTCCTAGCTTCAGCTTCCGTTTTGAGAGATCAGAAGCGTCGAGGGGCTGCATGTCGCTTTCGGGGAGGTCGTGATCAGCCCGCTTGAGGACAATGAAGTCGTCGTCGCTGTCCGCAACCGTTCCCGGCTCATGTTCGATGAGTTTGGAGTAATGTTCCGAAAGCACGTTTTGGTTCTTTCGTTCAAACATTCGGTCATATTTAGTGCGTACAGCGCCGGCCTGACCGTGAGTTGTCAGCGGAGGAAATCCCAGAAACCCATAAGAAAACGTACTTTCACGTTTTCGGCATCACCAACTGGAGGGGCAGCTTCATCGTCCTCGCCTGAAGAGTTCCCGTCGTCTTCGTCTTCCGATCCCGAGGCTGCGCTGGAGCTCTGCTCATCTTGGTCGATGTCAGCTTCAGCTGCTTCGACCGCTCTCGAAGCGTTCTTCTTCTCCTTGACGATAGCTTTGCTGAGGAATTTGATCTTGGGCGTTCCTGGCAGACCGAGAGATTCCGCAAACCGGTCGACGGGGAGATCTTCTAGTTTGAAGATCGACTTGTCCTTGTGCAGGTATATGGATCGAAGGTAAGAAACGAATGCCTGATATTTATAAACGAATCAGCATGCAGGCGACATAAAGGAAGAATGAACGGCGTACCCTCTGGCCGAGGTACTTGATTTCCGGATCCTGGAAAGCGAGATTCTGGAGTTGGTTCTGGATGTTTTGCGTTTTGCTAGGACGATTCTTGATTTTCGCGATCTCCACACTTTTCTTTTCCAGAGCTGCTTTCATCCCTTCCTCTTCGCTGGGCAGCAAGAACAGGAGGCTCTTTCCCTTGCTCTCGTATCGAGCTGTCCTCCCAACGCGATGGATATAAGTTTCCGCATCCTCCGGCGCATCTAACTGCACAACCCAGTCCACAGAAGGGAAGTCGAGTCCTCGGGCAGCAATGTCTGTTGCGAATAGGACAGCATGTGACATCGAAGTAAATTTTTGGTACATCGTCAGTCGAGCCGATTGTTTTTGCTTTCCATGGAGATTGAGCAAGGGCACTCCGGGATGCATCTTGCAGAACGTCTCGAATACGAATCGGACCTGTTTGCAACTCGACAGGAATATAATTATTTTCGACTGGAGGTGGGTTTTGATGAAACTCCATAGAACGTCTAGCTTTTTGTCGAGTTCCACTATGAGGTAATGTTGCTCGAGATTTTTGGGCATGGTAGATAGGGAAGGGTTACTTCCTTTGACGCCAATTTGAGTTGGGTCCTTAAGACTGAGACGGGCGAGATCAGAGACGGAATCTGTTTGGGTGGCCGAGAAGAGGAGGGTTTGTCGAGATTTTGGAAGGTGGTCAAGAAGTGCAGTGAGGGTTCGTTGAAAGCCCATGTCCAATATTCGATCGGCCTCGTCGAGGACTTGGGAGCAATGTGTGAGTATAGCGACATAAGGACAGAATGGTTAAGGAAAGCTTACCCAGAATCTGAAGATTACTCGCGTCGAAGCCAACAGTCTGATCCATATGTTGTAATAGTCGGCCAGGTGTCGCAACAAGGATATTCATACGGGACAACCTATCACTCTCGTCTTTCAAGCTCTTTCCACCGATTACGAGACCCGCGGAGAAGGAATGTTGTCCGCCTATTGACCGAAGTACGTCAAAAATTTGAACAGCCTGCGTTGAAATAATTAGCGCTACTCCTGTCAACGAAAGTAGGGTACTCACTAATTCTCGGGTTGGTGATATAATCAAGGCTCCCAGTCCATCTGCAGCACCCCATCTCCGGCGATATAGGATTTCGAGGACTGGTACCAGGAACGCGAGAGTTTTTCCACTTCCCGTCCTTGCAGCACCAAGAACATCCTTTCCCTTGAGAGAAACGGGTATACTAGACGTCTGGATATCTGTCATATTCACAAAAAAGGCCATTTTAAGCCCTGCGAATAAAATATGTTAGGGAAACTTATTGAGTTATGAGTCAACACTGTTCGCTGACCTTTTTTCGTCGGTTCTGATATGGGTAGGTCATTGAAGTGCGAGAGATCGTTTGGTGAAATCTAGATGGTCAATTAGTTCTGATTAAGTAGGCTCCGCCGCCTTTTGAAAGTTCAGTATTGGGGCCTGACTTACAAAGTCCATAGCCTCTCGTTCGAGGGCCTCTATTTTCCGTTTCTCCGTCAACTTCTTCGCCTTGTTGGATCTGAGCGGGGTATTCTTCGACTTTTTCGCATTTTGGTGTCTTGATGGGCCCGCTAACGGGTTAACCTGATCCTTGACCATATGGCCGTCGTGATAATGTGTGTGGTGAAGGCGAAAATCATTTTCTTTCCACATATAGATTACATAAGCTCCTCTATGTCTTTACCTGGAACACGCGGACTTGGCTCTGCACCATTCCTTGAAATACACCACGAGTATCTGGACTTCTTTCATTGCCACCTAACCACCAGCAGATCCTCTTGATCCGCACTCCTTTGGTCTACCTCGCAAAGTTATCAAGCCGGTTACCGATCCAGGATTTGCAATTGAAAGCCCAAGTGGCCGAAGACATTCTCTGGAATTAGATTAGAGATCTTCCGATGCTTTTCTCTTTTACCTCGCGCATAGTTAGGTCCGTCGGAAACTTCCAATTTAACGTAGGTACGAATCCTGATATTGACAACCTGAAAGCGCCTTGGCTGCATTCCTCTACCCCGGATATGCCTCATACAAGACACTCAGCCAACGACCCGCATCAGAAGCAGAGTTAGAAAGGTGGTTGATGTACTGGTCAGTGCTGGGCTGCGTTATTGGAGTGGAACATCTAGCGGAATGGCTGGTCTCTTGGTGAGCTTTGTTCAAGACGTCCGCTTCCCTCAACATATCCTAATTCTAATTTAGGATCCCTCTCTACACCACGATCAAGGCCATTTTCCTTCTTTATCTTGTCCTACCACAAACACAAGGAGCAACCTATGTCTACAATGTACATCTGCGGCCATTCTTCGCCAGCCATGAGCAGCAGATCGACATGGCCATCGCCGAAGTCCGTGGGAGGGCATACCGCTTCCTTCAGGAAAAAGCGAGAGCCATTTGGGCAGCGTTACTTGGTGCTCTTGCTCCTGGAGGAGAAGGCGCGAATGCAGCTGGCGGTCCAATCGGAGGAGGCGGACCCCAAGGCCCTCCTCCGACTTTGAATAATCCAGCCGCTGGTCCTGCCCAACTTCTATCATCTTTGTGGACCTCCTACGGTCCTGGTATTGTTGCAGGAGGCGCAGCTCTTCTCCGCCAAACTGCAGCCTCGACGCTGCCTTCTGGTCTCGCGGGGACTTCCGCACCAGACCCTGCTGAACGACGAAGGCAGCTCGAAGCTGAACTCGCTTCGTTACCGCCCTCGACTTCATCCATTCCTATTCCCTCCGCAAATAATCCTGCCCGCCCAAGCCGCACTTCAACGCCCTCGTCATCAGGGTCTTCGTCTTCGGTGGTAAGGGAGCGCACGATGTCCGGGAAGTTTGAGGAAATCAAAGGAGGGGATGTTGAGGGGTATGATGTGGGTGACGACTTTGAAGGGGGATTCCCTGTAGGAGGGCCTACCGGGCCCAAGAACACCAGAGGTTCAAGTTGGTTTGGCGGTTGGGGTGGGTCTTCGGGGAAAGGTTCCTATGAAAGGGTTAAGGATGAGTAGTGCTGCTTTGATGCTCCGTTTTCTGTGTACAACTTGAAAAATTTCCTTCTATCTTCTACAATAAAATAGTGACTAACTGTTTTCTTTATTTATTGCCGACTACCTCTGCTCTTTGGAATTCGACCTTGCGAAGGAAGCGACTCCACAATAGGATTCCGCGGAGGATATCGGGTCGGGATTAAGCTCTGTACCAGATCAAAATCAACTAGTTACCTGGCTCAGTGCACCATTGACACTCTTCACTCGGCGCATTTTATCTATCGCTCCTCCATGCTTGTTATTCCCTCGCGCTCTAATGGATTCAGCATTAACGCCTCTCATATTATTCCGTCGCTCGACGGTCTTCGACCCTTAAAAGGATACAAAAGACAAACCCCACAGTGCTTCGATGGTTTGAGAACTTCTTGGGATAATCCAGATATGGAATTGCTAACTGGAGGCACTGCTCGAACCGCTTAGTAAAATCCGCTTTCCTTAGGCTCTTTGAGTTCCCTGACCACTCCTTCAGGCTCGGATGGCTTGCATTATATAATAGGAACGTTCAAAGCTGGGCGCATCTCGCATCTCGCATCTCGCATTTCGCATGTGGTCAGCTTATATAACATATATTTAAGAGTCCGCTGTGACCTTCTTGTGACGCACTCGACACACTTTTGGCTCGTATCTGGTGTCTGTGGCAGATACCGGATAGCGGATACCGGCTATTACATCAGTAATATTATGTAAGCTAACGTGTCCTTCAGTCCTCCATCCCATACCTCTCTGGCGTCGCGCCGACGTCTGGCATGTTCCATGAAGTTGAAAAAGAGGTGAGCCCATTAATTTGCAAAAGGAATTGTCTCGTTATCGTCAAAAAAGGCTACTGCTTAGGTGCGAATTACTGAATCCAAGTTACCAACTCATGTGCCCCTCCCCTCTTTGAGGGATGTGGGCACGGTGCTGACGACGGCTGGCGGAGGGCGCAACGAATGCGGTAGGGTCAAGGTGCCCACAACGAGGTCGAGGTGAGCATAGCATAGCCCGGTGCCGGCATAGCGGACGATAAAGTGAGGCAAACCCAGTGTATTGAGCTCAACGGCAGCTAACAACAGGAGTGTGGTGGACTGCAGTGCAACGAAACTAGACTAACGCCAACATAGAGAACCCCACGACATCGATGCCAGCCTCATACGACATGCGCAACCCCACAACGGCGAAACCAGCCCAACGCTGACGAAGCGACAACGCCTTGGATAACAAGAACTCAATCCCAGTATGGAAAACCCTGCGAGGATGAGGACAAGGTGTCCCAAGGATGG
>Ga0307513_10008223_pt1 | contig 13380 bp, 14 predicted proteins | sample 15_EM_MG_FD_202174 | JGI IMG/M metagenome (GOLD analysis project Ga0307513, IMG submission 202174) | Populus trichocarpa ectomycorrhiza microbial communities from riparian zone in the Pacific Northwest, United States - 15_EM | ecosystem: Host-associated > Plants > Roots > Unclassified | place...
TATTCAATATTTTCATTATATTATGCAAATCCTTCATGGTGTTCGGCGCGAGGCCATCACTCAGCTATCATGGCGTTTAACAAGGTCCGAGCGGCAAAACTTACGTACTTTTGCAAAAGATGGCGGTTGTGGAGCAGGGATGATGCGTGAGGTAGGGATTGTCACAGGAGTTCCATGGGTTGAGGGGAAGCCGGTCTCTCCACTCGCGACTGATCGATAAGGTACGCCAGGGTTGATGAGTTCTCGTCACATCTGAGATATACAATGAGTACATAAGCGAGTGAACCAGTCATTCGAGGCACTCACATCGTTGAAATCCCCTCCTGGTAATCGAGGAGTCCCTTCTGCAAGCTCCTGAATACGCTCGCCATTTGTCCGCTTCGGTCCCGCAACCATCGACCATGAGCAGTGAGCAGTGTAGATATCCACATCAGATCGAATTCCATATGTGGGCTCTTTTCTGCATGTGCTGCGACGAACTTGAGAAGTGGTTCGAGGTACAGGACCGGCACCTGGCGTGCTACGAGCCCGACCTCCGCAGGTGGGACAGCTTCAAAGGTCTTCGCAATGAGCGAAGGTTCATTGAGTCGGAAAGCCATGACGAGTGCCTTGAGGTACTCCTGTCTTGCGAGGACGGTGAGCACCGCTTGAGGGGTGAGCTCGATATCAAGGTCGAAAGGATCGAACGCCACTGGATCATCGTTTGAGTAGATGAGTAGTCCTTCTGTTGACGCTGCCGCCCACGCCCTCCCAGTTGGAGAGAACCGCACACACTTCGTCCTCGCCTCCTGCTTCCATCGTCGTTTGCTCAAGTCTCCATGCTGTACTCCAGGCAGGGTCCGATCAATCCTCTCATCGAGCTCGCTGTCCTCACCATGATCATCGATTAAGTCCACGTTACCCGCCTCGGTCACCCTCCGACTGTCGAGGAACTCCTCAGTACCATCGAGTGAGAGATTTTGGGAAATCTGAAACTTCTTGAGCATCGCACCCTCGCGCACATCGTACAGTACGACGTATTTGCTGTTCCCCCCCACCAGGAGACATGCACCGTCTGCTGTGTAGGCAAGCGAGTTGAAGCTCTTTCCGGATGAATTATTTGCCGCCGTCCTAAAGTCACCCGCGTGCCGTCCGCCAGAGATGTCCTTCCTCCCCTCGATGAGGTTGGTCTGTCTGCCTAGTGCAACATCGAAGAAGGCGATCGATCCATCGAGCGTCGCGACCGCCAACTCTTTGCCATCCGGTCGGAACGCGATAGCGAGCACGTCCGCGGAGAGAGTAAACGGTTCTACTGCTTTCGACCGCCCAAAGGCGTTCCACAGTCTAACTGTCTTGTCCCAGCTACCGCTCACAAGCTGGTTCCCGATTGGCGAGAATGCAAGACTCGACACAGGACCCTCGTGTCCTGCAAGGATATCTAAAAGCTTCCCACTTGGTACGCTCCAGAAGAATATTTCATACGTGTCCGTTGAGCCCGCCGCGACGACCTCGCCCGAGCTGTCCACCGCCAGACAGGAAAACTGCACAGGGCTAGGCGAAGTAAAGGTGCGGAAATTGCGGTAGCGTACCAGGTCGAAGGCGCGCACAGTGCCGTCGAGCGAGGCGGTGAAGAGGACTTGACCCTGCTTTGCGAACTCGACCGCAGAGATAGACGATGAGTGCTCAGAGAATGTAACGAAGCAAAATCCTGAGGTCGCGTTCCACACTTTGACCTTCCCGTCGTCGCCGCCTGTGGCAATATGCTGCCCATCTGTAGAGTAGGAAAGCGTGTTCATGTCGAAGTAGTGCCCTTGCTGCTTGAGGATGTACGATTCGCTCTGCCACTCCCACACCAACAACTGACCAAGCGTGCGTGCACCGAACGCAAGCCACTCGCCGCTCGCGTTGATCGCGCAGGAGGTGATCATTTCCTGGGAGATGCTGAGCGTGTGCACGTTTGTAAATGCGGGAAGCTCCCAGAGCCCGAAGACGCCGGAGGAGAAGCCGACGAGGAGAAGATTCGAGGGTGGATGGAAAGTTGTGCAGACGACTTTGGTGCCAGGTTGGTTAAAATAGTGTCGTTCTGCGACACCCCAGCGAGTGTGTGCTATTCGGTTGTTTGGGTCGCTGCGCACCAAATCAGTGCTGGTGGAGTCTCCGGTCTCGGAGGGTTTTTCGCGCCATACGAACACCGCACCGTCTCGGCTGATTGTGTAGATCTACAAATAGCCCATTCAGTAATCAGGAATTGAAAGAGAAGGGTGACTTGCAGCTTGTTGATCAGCGGAGAATGCCGCTGCCAAAACAGCGTCTCGATGCCCAGCAAATGTTTTCGGTCGGTAGCCTTCCACAGGATCCAGGGTATAGAGGCGAGCGGTCATGTCGCGGGAAGTCGTTATGACGAATCTGGGAAGCTACTCAGACCCGAAGGGTAAAGTAAAGCTTCAAACGCACCTCGAATCGGCGGACCATGTAATACTGAGCACATCATCGCTATGGCCGGTATAGGTACGATGTAGCACAAAGGGCGCAAACTCTCGCATGAGATGGTTCGGTGTCCGCCAGACGTCGAGATGCGAGGCAGAAGTGACGGCGATATATCTGACTGGCTGTTAATCCAGGCTTTGAGTAAAGAGGTGTAGTACAAACTTTCCATCAGGAGAAAAGGTGACGGACTTGGCTGGTCGTTTGAAGTTGAAATGGTGCAGGACCACTGCTCGCTGAAAATTCACAAGTAGAGCTCGGCCGTCTGCAGCACGTGTCAGAGGCACCAAACGTAGAGAAGTATAAATTAACCTTCGTCTACTACAAGTAGAATGTGTGCATCGGGGCTCAGAGCGATGGCAGCGATGTTTTTGCTGGTCTCGAAAGGGAGAGTACGCGACTTATTGCTACCTGCGTTGGTGAATCATGATCACGCGAATAGTATATGAAATAGCACTTACTTGACAAGATCGAAAATAGACACTCGATTGCCGACTGGACTGAGGACGGAATTTCCGTCTTTTGTGAAGAGGACGTTTCCTTGTCTGTATACAGTTCCACAAAGATTGGCAAACTAAATATGTATCATTAGTGGTACTGTGACTGAATAAATACTATTTGAGTGCCTTATAGTTTGCCTTCATCAGAGCCTGGTGGAGATGCTGTGAGGACCAAGTTTCTGTCTTACTTCCTGGACCTGGTCGTCGTGCCGAGTTGATCCGTGGGCAACTGTAGACGCGATGCAGATATGTCGGAGTGAAGATGGACAAGTTTTCCAGGTTAATACAACACTCTACGATATCCAACGGTCAGCTGGGCTCAAGACCGCAGCAGGCGCGATGCTGAACGAACCGCAGGACACATGCAAGCCTCAAATTATTCCTCCAAGAGGTCACAGGAGTGAACCAGGACTCTTTAATTGCCTTTCTCTCTGACGGACAGCAATTACGCGAGGACAACCTCCGAGACCTCGCGGGTGCACAAGACCAGGTCGATAATTCGATACTGGTGATAACTTGAAGTACTGACATACAGGCCATAGTCCATATTTGTGTTCAACAGAGACTACCTGGACCTTCAGCTAGACGATGTCATCCGTGTTCTCAAACTTGAACCGGAGCTACAGCCTCCAATCGAGGGCAGGTCTCTACGGCTCGCAAGTAACGTAGGAGCTGACATTTTATGGCTTTAGAGGACTCTATCGCCAATGCCTCGCATCTCCTCGAATCTTACATCCGCGCCGCGACCGCTCACCATGACTTTGTGGCCCACACTCTCACTTCTCTGCACTACCAGCACGAATCCCTCCGAATAGCTTCGACAAATCTCGACCTGCACGTTTTGTCTCTCTCCGATGCCTTCGACCAGTTCGCTCAGTCAGCGAGCAAAGAACTCGACCGGCAGGAAACCCTTCTCACTGGTATCAGCGCAGACCTGGACATCATTTCCAAGCTTTCCGTTCATCCCGAGCTGCTGTCCGCGAATACAAAGCGCGGGAAGACGTTGGGAGACTATGTCTCAAGACAGAAGATGAAAGTTGTGGTCGATACATGTGCCAAGCAGCATAGTAGGTTTCACACTGTGCCTTTCAGCGTGTCTGTCTGACCTCCCTGTGGGACAGCCGACCTTGTCAACCGATTCCGCACTTCACATGATGAAATCAACTTTCTGAAGGAAGGTGCAAATGAAGTACGCGAGACCGTGACCGCTTCACGCACAGCAGACGTCCCGTGAGTCTCTCTGTTCTTTCGTTCTGGACCGAGGCTGAGACTTGACCGCCAGTGGGGTAGAAGCTGGCGAACTCTGCACGAAACGCTCACTCGACTCGCTCGAGCACATCACGAGCATAGCCGCTGGGTGGGACGACGCTCACCCCGATGATCTGGAAGGCCTCCTGGAAGAAGTGCGCGAACACGATACGGCCATTCGGCAGGATGTGGGCCTCATTGTCGACATTAAGGTGGGTTCCTGTGACCTCCACGTGGAGTCCTGACTTAACTCTCCAACAGAACCAGTACACCGTTCATCTCATCGACTCTCTCCGTCGTGTCTCAGAGTTGCAAAGCGACATTGCCAATATCCCCACTATCCTCTGCGGTCTTGAGAGTGAGCTTCGCGTCAAGGGCGGATTCCAGCATCTCCAGCGATTGCACCAGATGTCCTACGCGTATGGAGCGACGCTAATCGAGATTGTCAGACGGAAGGATTTTAGTGAGTTGTGTGGCCTTACAAGGTGTTTGGTTTATTGACGTAGATGGCAGATCGGTTCTTCGCTCAGCGAGCCGAAACGCTGGCGGAAGTAATGGCAAAGCTCTCGTCAGTCCACCATCCATTCGATTACCTCAGGTGACTCACCATTGATACCATTGACAGCGCCAACGAACGCAAGAAGCGGCAGGTGTTCCGTGGGGAGAGCCTTCCTCTTCTCCCCTTCGAAGTCCAAGGAATGGAGGAGCAAGCGCCGACTATCGAAATTTCTACGATTGGGACGGGCGAATTACCGTACAGGATCGGGAGGGAAGATGTCATAAGTATGTATACCCCTTGGGGCTCAGTGACTCATTATATTTCGATATAACTGATGCCTTGCTTGGTGCAGCCCTCTTGACCTCCTTGAGGCAAATTGAATCCGAAATAACTGCTCCAGAAGGCGAACCGCACCCCGTCAAGGAGACAAAAGAATCCCTCGAACGTCTCGTCGCACGTATGGACGCGCTGGAAGCCGACTTCGACCGTATGGCCGAGCGGTATGTCCTGTCAAGCTCGCGCGCTGCATATTATCGCAAACGCGGCGCGGACGAGAGCTTTGCCGCTGTTGAAGTCCAGAATATCAGGCAGGCGATGGATGAGGAGAAAGCCAAGCTCGAGGAACAGCTCTCTGTCATGCGACAAGAGGTTGAACAGAGGAAGGTGGCTGAGGAGGCATTGCTGGTACGGCTCCAGGCAGAGGAGAGGAGACGGGTGGAGGTAGAGGAAAGAAACGCCGCCTTGCAGGAAGAAAAAGAACGGCAAGGCAATGCGCTAGCTGCTGCCCTTTCGGACGTCACTGAGCAGGCGCATCATGCTGAAGACGTACGCAAGGACCTTGCCAAGTTGAGGAGGGAATGGGAAGCGCTCCAGCGAGAAGAGGGCAATTCGGGGCAACGTGTCACAGCGCTGCTCCAAGAACAGAGCAAGACTCGAAAGAACCTCGAAGCTGTACGGTTACGCAACGAGGAGCTTGAAGATCAAGTGCGACTCGCCATGGAAGAGGTAGAGGCAGCGAGGAACGGGCGAAGCGAGGCATTGAGAGAACGCGATCGGCTCATCAGGGATCACATTGCCGAAGCAGACGGAGATCGAGCGGTGCTCGAACAGCAGTTCGCCGAGATGAAGAATAAGCTCGACTCAACTCAACAGCGTTTGTCCGAATCACAGCAACGTGTGCTAGCGGTTGAACACGAACTCAAAGAGGCACACGCGAAGATCGAAATGTTCCAAGCGGATCAGAATGGCGCCAGAGAGGAGCTACAGAGGATGACCCACGAGCTGCAGGCATCTGCGCAGCTCGAAGCTACACTCCGGGCGGAGCTGACATTTGCGAACAATACGATCTCGCATAACGAGCATAAGCTTGAGCGAGAGGAACATTTGCGTGCACAGGCACTCGCGGTCGCCATTGCGTTCCGCAACTCGCATGCGAAGACCATGGCGAGTGCGCAGAGTATGCTCCGACCTTCCGCCGCCGCTGCCGCTGCTGGTGCGCTCAAGTCTGGTACCAACTTGACTGACTCTTTGGTCTTCCCCCCCGCGGTTGTCGACGCCGAGCGGGCGACAAGTCCGACGCCAATCGACCCTACCGACCCCGCAGCTGCCTTGGAGATACTGCGCGAATTTGACCTCGATGCGTTTGCAGATACCATTGCTAAAACTGGCACGACGATTCGCAAGTGGCAGAAGCAGTGCAAGGAGTATCGAGAACGTGCCAGAGGCAAGATTTCGTTTAGGAACTTCCAGAAGAGCGATCTAGCCCTCTTCCTACCCACACGGAATTCTGTGGCGAAGCCCTGGGCCGCTTTCAATGGTAGGTTGTTTCAGCGACTTGTTGTGACAGCTGACGGTGCTTTGCAGTTTCCTTCCCGCATTACTTCCTGCAAGCTACAGGTCATGTCGCTGAACAACTCAAAACTCGAGAGTGGATCGTTGCTCGTATCACTTCGATATCAGAATGTGTAGTGGACAGCAAGGTAATAGCATCCGTCTCACTCCCCTGGGATTCCGCCTAACTTTCTTCTAGGATCCGAATAGCAACCCATATGGCCTCGGAGATGGCATCAAGTATTATATGCTAGAGGTGGAGGATTGGACCACAAACGCGCCGACAGTTCGAGGAAAGCAACGTTCCAATACTGGCCCTCCCAAATTTTCGTCTCTCCTCACCCCTTCACCTCACGACGCATTGAAAAATGGGTCTTCGCTCACAGCTACCCGCTCTCGTTCCCCACCACCACTCCTTCCTCCGCCCACCCACATCAATACCAACGACCCAGACATCGCAGAGGGCATTACAGCTGCACCAGCTCGGCCGCGCAACGTAACAGGCACTAGCTCCCTTGCAGGTCCTTCAGGCCTCTCCAGGCTGCTTGCGCAGGCGAACAAAGATTCCGAGCCATCTCCGCCTTCTGACCCTGGGTTACTTCCTCCAGCTTCGAAGCCGCCCAGTAAGCTTTCCCCGCCAAAGGAAAAACAAATAGCAGTAGCTTCTTCACCTGCGAAGTCTCCCCCGACGGTCGCGACAACTACACCAACTCCGGCGGCGACTTCGACGCCTTTTCCCAGTACGGAACCTGCGCCGCTCCTTCCTGTGCCAAACCTCACGCCTCCTGCGCCTTTGCGCCTTTCGCCGCGAAACTCCCCCCGCCCCTCTCCGCGCCAACGTCCCGTCTCGTTGCACGTCATTCCGGGATCGAACGGGTCGCATGCGAGTTCCCCGCTCGCTGGAGTGGCTATAACCGCCAAGGGTGCGGCGAAAGACGCTCTTGGTGATGTTACTGGGGCTGAAACCCGCCGATCGTCCAATTCGCAGGTATCAAGGCCTTCGAGTGTGCTCAAGCACAACAGTTCGAAACTCGTGGCCGGACGGGGCGTCTTCGCGCTCAGTACGAGCCCGACAAAAGCGGTCGCTACAACCGCGGTGACTATCACTCCTGGTGGCGCTGTCGTAGAGGAATCGGGGAGTACTGAGAAGTTGCAGACCTCTGAATCGGTATCTGGGTCGGAGAGACCACCTACTGCAAGCGGCAGTATGAGTAGGGAGGGCGGTCCCGCTGAAGATGAAGACATCATCCCGTCCCCTGCCGAGTCCGTGACAGACGGAATGCTTGCGGGGATGAACAGCATCCTCTGGGGTACGCGCGCCTCGACCAACTCGGCCGCGAACCTGCCCAACCTTACATACGACCCCAGCCGCCGTCGTACAATGTCCGGCCTGCCTTCTAACACCAACGTTTCTTCGCCTACCGGCACCGCGGCGTTCACTCTCAACCGGTTGAGCATGGCCTCTTCCCAATCGTCCACTGGCACCAATTCAGGAGGCTGGTTTGCCAGTCTGCCCTGGCCGCGGAGAAAGCGGGAGAGGGAGTTGTCGGAAAGCAGTAGCACTACTGTTACCCCTGCTCGGTCGAGTTCACGGGTGCGGAGTGAGAGGGCATCGGAGGCAAGTGCGGGTGTGAACACGAGCGCCGCCACGGATTTGTTGAAGCGGTTTGAGCCTCGAGATTAGAATAGGTTCACATAAGGAGGAGGGTTGTTCCTGGTGTAGGAGTATTATCTGTGCTGTGTTTGCTAGACTTTATCTTCTTATATTCTGGATCGTGTTTGTGGGTAGGTTTGAATATAAATTGAGATGAACGCTCTTTTGTGTACCATGCATATATCACATCGTTTTGAAGGAAGCGAACACAAGATCGGCGAAATCATAGCTCATAAAACTCCCAGTAGACCATTCAAGATACACCTAAGCCATCTCCACGTCCTGCGGTTCTTCAATGGGAGCAGGTTTAGGCTCCTCAGAGGGTCCACTCTCCACTTCCTTGTTGGTAGACGAAGACTCGGCGGTATACAAATCGAGCTGTTTATCGAGGTCCTCAGCAGTCAAGACCTTCTTCGGTGGCGGTCTCTCCCTTGGTGCACGGTCCTTTGCGGGCCCTGTTGGTGCGCTCTGTCGGGGCTTGTTGCGGATTGGGCCTGGTCCACTAAATGTGCGCGATGCAGATTAGTTGAAGGATCGAGAATATGGATGAGTATGCGAACGAACCTGGGGGATGACGCGTTTGGTACTGCCTCACTCAATCTTGCCGCGAGCGAAGGCTTTTGCACGCGTTCAAGAAGGGAGTGCGCCCCGCCCGATGGCTTTGAGCCTCCGCGTGGGCCAGTCGGGGTGTTTTCGAACTTGATAGAGAGTTCTTGGCCTGTTGCGCAAAAGGGTTGCATAAGTAATCTGTTCATAAGTGATTTCGTGCGTGAAAGAAATGAACCCTTTGCGAGCTGCCGGTCCAACTTTTTCTTTGCAGCCATGGCCTCTCCCATCGTCGAGTAAGTGATGAAAGCTGTTCCAGTCGAGCGGCCACTGCGGTCATACTGCCGGAGGTGGGAGGTTGAGGAGAAACGCGTAAATTTTTGTGTCGGGAGAACGCTTGGCGTGTTATGACCAAGAGTTGAGCAGAGTGGATCGTACCCTGATAGTCGGGCCGCGCACGAAAGTGCCAAACTGGCCGAACAGGCTCTGTGGAGAATTCTTGAGCGTCAAAATTGAGATAACGAAGCGACGGGGAGGACGCACCGCGAGATCCTTCTCTGAAACCTCGTAATGGAGGTTAGTTATTACAAGCTTTGCAGAGGGGTCGTCCGAGGTGGTGGGGTTGTGCCGGGGGCGAGACTCGTCAGAGGCGCGGCCCCCCTCGAAGCCCGGGGCCTTGTCGTGGAGCCATTGTTCGTCGCGGTCAGCACGAGAGCTACCTGCTCGTCCAGCTGGGCGCTGTGAAAGAAAGAAAATGGGTGAGCGGAAAGAACCCGGTTGGCGCGCCATGGCCTGGGGCAAGGAGATATGTTGCTGACTGTGTATGGCTTGTTTCCGCGGCGAGACATGTAAGGTGGGTTGTGGTACACGTCCTGATGGTACGGGTTGCAATAGGGGAGAGGACGGAAGGAGGCCAAGGAGTTTCATCCCTTGGAGTTGAACCACGACAGCGGGAGTTGAGATGACAGCCATGGCAGCGACGACGACGACCAACCAGGCCTCGTCGCTCGTCCCACCGATGATGCAGCTCGAACCAAAGCAGCAGGCGGCCATGCGCACGCTCATCTCCCGGGTTGCAAGGGCGTTTTATGACACAAATCAGATCATCCTGCTCGAACTACTTTCCAAACACAATATGTAAGGCGACGACTGGCGTCACGTAGCGTCGCTTATCGTTATCATGTACATATAGCCTCAGGGACGACGACCTGGCTGGCCGCGTCGGGCTCCCAGTCAAGGAGCTCAACAAGCTCATGTCTGTCCTCACAACCCACAAGCTCATCCAGCAGTAAATATATAGAAACCCTTTTCGCACTAATAGACACTCAGGCCTTATCGCAGGCATCGCCAGAACGAGATGAAAGAAGGCCAGAACAGAATCTTCGGTCGCGTCTACTTCTGGATCGACCTCCAGCAATTCTGCAACGTCGTCAAGTGGCGTCTCTCAGATATGCACAAGAAGATTAACGACGCCATCCAGAATGTGTGTCGTGAGGCTGGCTCTCGCCTCAAATAATTCTGATAAATTTTCTGCAGGAGACTCAAAGCCGAGGCTGGATATGCCCTGAATGCCAACGCGAGTATGACACGATCCAGGCCGACCGCCTCCTCGACATGGTCCGCCAATGCTTCGTCTGCGAAGTGTGCGATACCGAGCTCGAAGATAACACCAATTCCGCCAAGGTACAAAGCAGCAAGGACCGCATGCGCCGCTTCAACGCGCAGATGAAGTGGATCCGCGATGCGATCCGCGCAACTGAGGGAATTGTGCTGCCTGCGTACGTCCACCTATCTTGCTATCTATCCACTCGTCCATTGGTAATCCACGCCTAATACTTACACCTTTTCCACCACAGGTTCAATGTCGCTCAATACGTCCGCGACCAAATGGCCGCTGCGGCGCGTGCACTCGCCTCCGAAGACTCTGACGGACTCAAGATTGCCACAGGCGCGGGGGCGGTGCAAGAAGTCGAAGTACAAATGGCGGAAGACGAGGATGACGATGCGCGCAAAAAGGCTAAGGAACGTCAGGCAGCTGCGAAGCGGGTGCAGAATGCGCTCCCGAGCTGGCATACTCAGTCAACGATCAGTGGCGAGAAGACTGCACTCGGTATTAAGGAGGCACAGATGAGCTCTAACCAGGCGCTACTTGACCAATTGGACCGGGAGGAGAAGAGTCGGGGTGCGAAGAGGGTTAAGGAGCGGGAGGCCGCTGGTACGTCCGGTTGTTCATCATTTATGTGGACTCACCTCCACTGTTGAGCAGATGTGGATAGGTATTACGAAGCGTTGATAAACGACGAAGACCCCACCATCGCGCTGAACAACCTCAAACGCAAGCGCGAAGAGGAAGCGGAGCAACAACGTGCTGCCAAGCTACCGCGGATGGAAGGTCCACCCGGCTATCCCCCGTACTATATCCCAGGAATGCCTCCGCCGCCCGTGCCAGGCTTCGGGTACCCGCCGTACCCTGGCTACCCACCCCATCCTCATTCACACCCACACGGGTTCCCGTACCCTGCACACCCCTATCCGTTCCGCCCCCCTGGCGCTGCAAACGGTACACTGGCCAAGCCGAATGGTGTCAGCGGCACGAACACACCGACTACTAAGGCAAATGGCGTTACTCGGACTCCATCTGCCCTGCCCACTCCGGTACCAACTACCGCCCCGACCTCGCCTAAAAAGCCCTCGAAGAGCAGTGAGAGCGGTTCCACTGGCTCAGGAAGCGGCTACCCCAAGTCTGCCCTCTCGAAGCGAAGAGAGAGGAAGGATAACACACGCCGTGTGAGCTTTGCCAATGAGGTCGAGGGCCGGAGTCCGCCTGCACACCACACTCTCTCCGAGGATGATGAGGTCGAAGAAGTCGAGCCCACTGCCAATGGGGAGGATAGCACTGGAGGAGAGAGCGCGCAGGGAAGTGAGCAAGGGAAGGGTACGGTGGTCAAGGTTAATGGGTTCGATAAACCCATTCTAGAAGTTACTGAGGCAGATCACGATCTTATGACGCCGGAAGAGTACCAGGTGTACTACGACCTGGTGGAACAACTGGGGATCGAAGTCTAATCGACTCCCTATGATTTCAGCCTTCCTTTGGCACTCGTCTCCCTCCTGGCTTACGAGAGAGGCTTTGTGCATATTGAATTTAACCGGTGTGGGGGCTTCTTGTTTTCGATGATATCTTGTCCTCGATTCCGGTTTGCACCATATGTAGCGTGCTCCCATCCGTTCCGTTTCTCAGACCCGTATCCGATTTCCCACTCCAATATCCATCCCTACACATTCACGCCCACACTATATCCAGGTCTAGTTGATCGTTCCCCCACCCGAATCATCCGTAGAGTAGATATCCCCCCCTGGGGCCTGCCCGCTTCATTAATCGTGCGGCAATCCGACTCCAAACGCTTCTTCTGAGAAAATATGTATAACAAATATTTAGTCACAGTGCGTGCTAACAGGGTTTTGGTTGTTTATTCCATGCATACCATTAAAGGACTTTGCACCTTGGACTCTGACCACGCCCAAGGAGAGATATGGCTTCGCAAATATTACCATTAGGTGTGCGGGCTACATTCTTAATGGGTTAGACTAGGAGTCTGACCGGCTTATTTCCACTGCAATGGAAACGCACTTTGATATCGCGGAGTAGAGTTGATTGACCGCTGTATCGGTTCGCGGATCCACGTCGTACTCAAGAACGACCGCGAGTTTACGGGCACACTGTTAGGGTTTGACGATTTCGTTAGTGAGTTTTGTCTCTCTTCAACACTTCTCCGCATTTTCAGAAGGGATATTGACCGCATTCTCCTCCTTCAATTCTCCTCTCGATTGCTCCAAACTATCTAACGGTTGAAGATATGGTGCTAGAAGACGTAACTGAGTACCAAACTACTCCAAGCGGAGAGCGTGTCAAGTCCAAGTTGCAGAAGACACTCTTGAATGGGAATAACATATGCATTGTGAGTCCTTGAAACTATGAGTATGCAGCTAGGTGATCGTGGATGGTTCCTGACCGCAGTCTGGTAGCTCGTCCCTGGTAGTAATGGGTCAGAGGATTCGTAGGATCTGCTTAATGACCTGGGAACGGGGTAGTTGAGAACAAATTCGGCTCACTAAGACTGCAAATCTATTTAAGGGTGGGTGTGCTTGCGATCGACCTTCGTGTCTGCAAATTCCACAAAGCGTTGGTCAAGTAAGCCTATTGAGCCCTGTGAAGAACCTAAATACACCTAAATTGTACCCATTGAGATCCTGGACGTCTCTTCTCAGGCATTCCTCATAGACAGCACCTTTCATTATTGCCCACTATGAATGCCCGGAAATCCAGCCGCTGCTTGAAACGATAAGTAAGAAGATCTACATTGAAGCCTCTTATGCACGTATTGAGCAACTTGACTCCCCTTCCTTGGTCGGACTCTTTTCATCGCCACAAACAAAGCAATACATCTTAGACCCGCCCAGCTCCAAGGCCGCATTACTCGCCCCGCACAAGACGTCTCTGTACGTCTGATCTTGCGAGCAGGTCATATCCCGAGCATTTTAATCCCCTTAACTGTTCCTCGCGGAACCGAGACATGCACATGCCAGCGCTTGCCGATTGCCTGGAGATCTCCTACGAGTGAAGGCGCGAGTGCATAGGT
>Ga0307513_10008224_pt1 | contig 13379 bp, 8 predicted proteins | sample 15_EM_MG_FD_202174 | JGI IMG/M metagenome (GOLD analysis project Ga0307513, IMG submission 202174) | Populus trichocarpa ectomycorrhiza microbial communities from riparian zone in the Pacific Northwest, United States - 15_EM | ecosystem: Host-associated > Plants > Roots > Unclassified | place...
TGTTCCGCGCGCGCAACCGGTTGCGCGCACGTCTCGGGCTTGGGCCCGACGAGTCCCAGGAGGATGACAATGGAGCACGTTGAGTTTCGCCGTCTGTTCGGCGCGAATCCGAAGCGCACCGAACCGGAAGTGCTCGAACATCGCGCGTCCTGTCCGGAGTGTGCGAAGTACGCGGCGGATATGCAGCGCATCGATCAGTTGGTGCTCGGCGCGCTCGATGTTCCTCTGCCTGCAGCAGGTCCGAAGCCCTGGGAAGTCGAGCGTCGCATCCCCTGGCTCGCGATCGCGGCGAGCGTGCTCGTGGTCATCGCCGCCGGCGCGACGATGTGGGTGGGACAGCGTCGTGACGCGCTCATCGTCGAAGTCGTCAAACATGCCGATCGCGAGCGCGACGTGCTCATCGTCAGCGACAAGCGCGTCGACGAGGAAAAAGTGCAGCGCACGATGGCCAAGGCCGGCGCACACATGGCGGGCTCGCTGCCATTTTCCATTGCGCGTACCTGCAAGATTCGCGGCATCGTCGCGCCGCACTTCGTCATGCAGACGCCGGACGGCGCGGTGGCGATCCTGCTGCTGTCCAAGGAGCGCTTGCTGACTGCGCATTCCTTCGAGGAGCTCGGCTACCAGGGCCAAATCGTGCCCATGGGCAGCCATTCCATCGCCGTTATCGGCACCAGCAAGGCGGCCGTGGAAGAGGGCCGCCAGCTCGCCAGCCACTCCATCGAGTGGGTCAACTGACCCGGTTTGGCGCCCGGAAACCCCCGCGGTAAGGTTTTTTGCCTGCCCCCGGTCTGTGTTGGCAAGCCGGTTGATACCGGTGTCATTCAGGGGGATTTCCATGGCGTCGTCAGTTCGTTACGGGGTTTTGAGTGTGCTCGCCGGCTGCGGCACCGCGTTGTCGGTACAGGCACAGGAAGCGCAGGCCCAGGCCAGTGCATCACAGGAAGAAGTCGAAGAAGTGGTCGTCACGGGTTTCCGCGCGAGCCTGAACGCCGCTCTCGACGACAAGCGCGCCTCGGCGTCCGCCATCGACAGCATTCATGCCGAGGACATCGCCAAGTTTCCCGATGCGAATCTCGCCGAATCCGTGCAGCGGATTCCCGGCGTTTCCATCGCGCGCGATGCGGGCGAAGGCCGGAACATCAGCGTGCGCGGACTCGGCCCGCAGTTCACGCGCGTGCGCATCAACGGCATGGAAGCGCAGAGCACCACCGGCGGCACCGACAGCTCCGGCGGCTCCAATCGCAACCGCCAGTTCGATTTCAACGTGTTCGCGTCGGAGCTGTTCAACAGCATCACCGCGCGCAAGACGTCATCGGCGGAAGTCGAGGAGGGCTCGCTCGGCGCCACCGTCGACCTGCGCACCGCGCGCCCGTTTGATTACCACAAGTTCACCATGGTGGGCGCGCTCAAGGGTGCGTACAACGATCTGGCGGACGACGTCGACCCGCGCGCCAGCTTCCTCATCAGCAACACGTTTGCCGATGAGCGGTTCGGCATGCTGTTCTCCGCTGCGTACTCCTCGCGCAAGGCACTCGAAGAAGGCAGCAGCACGGTGCGTTGGGACCAGGGCAGCAGCGTCGGTGGCTTCAGCGCCACGTCGACTCCGACGGGCATCACGCTGGCGCAGGCCAACGCGACCACGACATTTCATCCGCGCATTCCGAGATATGGCCGGCTCGCGCACGAGCAGGAGCGGCTGGGCCTGACCGGCTCGATGCAGTTCCAGGCGAATGAGACCAACCTCATCAATCTCGACGTGCTCTATTCGGACTATCAGGCCGAGCGCGACGAGAGTTATCTCGAAGCGTTCTCCTTCAGCCGCAATGCCACGCAGGGCGGCAAGCCGGCCTCGCGAATCGTCGCCGGCGAACTCGCGCCCAACGGCACGCTGGTGTATGGCCTGTTCGATGACGTGGACATCCGCTCCGAAGCCCGTCATGACGAGCTGCGCACCAAGTTCTCCTCGTACACGCTGTCGGCCACTCATGAGCTGAGCCCGCGCTGGACTCTGAGTGAGCTCGCGGGTTACTCGCGCTCGGGTTTCAACAATCCGGTTCAGACCACCATTACGCTGGATCGCGCCAACACCGACGGATACTCCTGGGATTTCCGTGGCAATGACCAGTTGCCGGCATTCGACTACGGCTTCGACGTGGCGGACCCCGCGAACTGGGCTTTCGGCACCTTCCCCGGCGGTTCTTCGGAGATTCGCATTCGTCCGCAGGGCGTCGACAACACCTTCGCGGTGGGAAAGATTGACCTGCAGTTTGCGGCCACGGACACCGTGAAGCTCAAGTTCGGCGTCGACTACAAGAAATACGATTTCGTATCGTTCGAGTCGCGCCGCGCTTCTGAAACCACCGTGCCGGCATTGCCGTCCGGCACCACGATCGCTGACTTGAGCACCACGATCAGCGGCTTCGGTGCGGGACTCGACGTGCCGGCGGGCACGGCGGCGGCCTGGGTGATTCCGGATCTTGCCGCCTTCGCGCGCACTTACGACATCTACAGCAACACCGGCATGTTCGCGCTCGGCAGCATCACCAACGCCGCGGCGCGCGGCAACAACCGCGCGGTCACCGAGAAGGACCACGGCGTCTATTTACAGGCCGACTTCTCGTTCGACACCGCAATTCCGGTGCGTGGTGACATCGGCGTGCGTTATGCGCATACCGAGCAGACGTCGCAGGGTTATCTGCCAGCGGGCGGCGCTCCGGTGCTGCTCACGGAAGTGCACGAGTATTCCGACGTGTTGCCGTCGATGAACGTGGTCGCGGAGATCACGCCGGACTTCCTGGTGCGCTTCGCGGCGGCCAAGGTGATGACGCGTCCGGCGCTCGGACAAGTGACACCGGGCGGCACCACGAGCCTCGTGGGCAATCTCGGTGTCGCGACCGGCAATCCGTTCCTGGAGCCGACGCGCGCCGATACGTACGACCTGGCGGCGGAGTGGTATTTCGATGAGGGCGCGCTGCTGTCGGCCGCGGTGTTTTACAAGGACATCAATACCTTCGTGCAGACGCTCGTGGAATCCATGCCGTTCAACCAGTCGGGTTACCCGATGGAATTGTTAGCCGGCACGACGCTCAATGGCACGGAAGTGTTCGCGTTCAGTCATCCGGAGAACACCGCGGGCGGGCCGCTGCAGGGATTCGAGATCAACTACCAGCAGCCGTTCAAGTTCCTGCCCGGCGCCTGGAGCAATTTCGGCGTCTTGTTGAACTACACGTTCGTGGACTCGGAGATCGACTACGTCACCTCGGCATCCGGCGCGACTCCGCCAGTCACCAATTCGTTGATCAACCTTTCGCAGAACGCGTGGAACGCAACGTTGTATTACGAAGGCGGCGGATTCAGCGTGCGTTCGTCGGCGTCGTACCGCGACGAATATCTGACACTGGTGCCGGCGACCAACGCACCGATGATCCAGGATGCGGAAGGCACGAACGAAACGCTGAACGTGGATTTCTCCGCGTCCTACGCGCTCAACGATCACCTCACGATTTCTCTCGAGGGCCTCAATCTCACCGACGAGGCGAATGATCAGTTCATCGATACGCAGACGAATCGCGTCGTCGTGTACACACACACCGGGCGGCAAGTGTTCCTGGGCGCGCGATACAAGTTCTGAAATTTGATAGCCCCCTGACCCTCTCTCGGGGCTGGCGCCGGGTCGATTCACGCCTTTCGACCCGGCGCCGTTTTGTTTCTGTCCTGTTCGAGACATGAGCCCGGCAGGGTTTACCCGCCCCATTTGCATTCTTTCCCAATGGCGGGACGCAATTTGTGTCTCGTGTTGCTTTGCGACGGACAAAAGACATGGCATGCACTGATGTGGCGCTCTAACCACTTTGTGCTGTTTTCAGCGGAGAAACAGTGAAAATAGCGTTACGTCCGGCGCAACAACCACATAGTATCGGGCCGAGGGGGGCTCATGCGAAGGGACTGGTTGCGTGCACATCGTGGCGCGCAACGAGAAAGTGCAAGAGTTCGCCGAGGGCAAGAGTGCGGTCAGTAGTTGTACGACTAAAGACGGGAGCATCTCACTATGGCGAGGAATACTCAGTTGCCTAGCAACGGGAATTTTTTGCAATCGGATCTCAAGAGGGCGATTCAAAAAGTATTAAGCAGAAAACAGGAAGCATTCCTCGGCATCGTCGGTGGAGCGATGTTGTTGGGTACTGCTCCAGCGTTCGCCCAGGATCAGGCGGGCGAAGAGTTGGACGAAGTAGTCGTCACAGGCTTGCGCGGAAGCATGATCGCTTCCATGAACATCAAGCGCGAAGCGACCGGCGTCGTCGACGCCATCAGTGCCGAAGACATCGGCAAATTCCCTGACACGAATCTCGCAGAGTCCCTGCAGCGCATTTCGGGCGTATCCATCGACCGCGTTGGCGGCGAAGGTTCGCGCGTCACGTCACGTGGATTCGGACCCGGCTTCAACCTGGTCACATTGAACGGCCGCCAGATGCCAACCGCCGACGTAGTGGTGGTGGGATCCGGTGGTGACGGCGAGTACGGCACGTTCACGAGCCGCTCGTTCGACTTCTCGAACCTGGCTTCCGAAGGTGTCACCGGCCTCGAGGTCTTCAAGACCGGGCGCGCGTCGACTCCGTCGGGCGGCATCGGTGCGACCATCAACGTCAAGACGATGCGGCCGCTGACGACCGGCAACAAGGCGTCGTTCGGCGCCAAGGCAATGTTTGATACCAGCGTCGAGTCTGGCAGCGAAATCACTCCGGAAGTGACCGGTCTGTACAGCTGGGCGAATGACAGCGAGAGCTTTGGTGTGTCGTTGTTCGGCAGCTACCAGAAGCGTGACAGCGCCTCGGTGGGTGCGGGAAATCAGGACTGGAACGTCGAGCGCCTCGATGCGTTCCTGAATACGGGCAACGGCCGCGTACGTGCGGACAACCCGTTGACGACGACGGTGAACGAAGCGACGATCATCAACAACCTGCCCGCCGGCAATCCGCTGGTGGCCTACCCCAACAACAGCGACTACTTCTTCTCCGAGATCGAGCGCGAGCGCATCAACGGCCAGGCCGTGCTGCAATTCCGCCCGGTCGAATCGTTCACCGTGACAGCGGACTTCATGCTGGCGCAGAACGAAAACACGGAAAACCGTTCGACCCAGGGCAACTGGTTCAACCGTCCGTTCGCGCGCGTCGACTTCGACACGAACGACGACGTGGTCACCACGGTGTTCCTGCAGGAGTCACTGAGCTCGCCGAAGGACGTCGCCTGGGGCCAGCAGCTGCGTGCCACGAAAGACGAGCTGCAATCGATCGGCTTGAACCTTCGCTGGGACATCAACGACAGCTTCGGGCTGGAGTTCGACGGCCACACGTCCGAGGCAAAGAGCGATCCGAATCTTCCCAATGGCCTGACGTCGTACGACTTCGGCACGGGTGCAGCTTCGATCGCGGCACACAGCCTCGATCTGACCAGCGGCTTTCCGGTGCAGCGTTATACCTACGATGACGGCAACCAGAACGACAACGGCATCATCGACATCGGTGACGTGAGCTCCTCGGTGGGTCGAACCTCAGTGCAGAGTCAGCGTCACGACATCGATGAGTTCCGCCTCGAAGCCGACTTCTCCTTCAACGACTCTAACAAGATGCGTGGTGGTGTCGACTATCGTACTTCGAGCATGGAGCAGCGCCGTCTCGTCACGGCACAGATCCTGGGTGACTGGGGCGTCGTGAATCCTGGCGACATCGAGGCGCAAGCACCCGGTGCTCTCGAAGCGTATTGCCTGAGCTGCCTGTATGACCACTTCTCGCCCGGAGACGCCGCGGTGGCATTCCGCGGCAACGCTGCGGAATTGTACAACGCTGTTTCGCCTTACTACCTGGGCCTCGGCGGTCACGACATCCAGACGTGGAACAACGACCACAACGTCGTCGACGAAGACATCACGTCTATCTACGCCGAATACGCGTGGAACGGCGAGTTGGGCGGCCGCAAGTCCGGCCTGACCGTCGGTGTTCGCTACGAAGAGACCGATGTGACGGCCAACACCAGTCTGGCAGTGCCCTCGGCCATCATCTGGAACGCGGACAACGACTTCTCCCAGCAATTCCCGGGAGGAACGACGCCGCTGCAGGATGACGCCAGCTACGACAACGTGCTGCCCAGCATCGACTTCAACGTCGAGCTGCTGGACAACGTGGTTGCCCGCGCTTCATGGAGCAAGACCATCGCGCGTGCGGACTACGGGCAGTTGTTCGTCGCTGACGCAGCTGGCACACCTCCGCGCGCGACTGCGCTCGGTGGAATCGCCGGCGGAGGCAGCGGCAACACCGGCCTCGTGCCTCTGGAGTCGACCAACATCGACGTCTCTCTCGAGGTCTACTACGGCGAAGCCAGCTACATATCGATCGGATTCTTCAACAAGGACGTGGAGAACTTCATCGGTACGGGCGTGACCAACCGCAATCTGTTCGGCCTTCGCGACGTGAGCTCGGGTCAACCGGGCACGCGTTCGGGTTCGGCTTCGGCGGCAATTGCCGCAATCCCCGGCGCGTTGCGCAACGACGTCAACATGTTCGTGATGACGGCGTTGTACGACAACCCAGGCACGTTCCCGAATCCGACCGCGACCTTCCTGGCCAACTCGACCAACGGTGTGTTGAACCAGGCATTCGCCGATCAGATCTTCGCGGCGTACGACATTGCGCCGAATGCATCGGATCCGTTGTTCGACTTCCGTGTCAATCAGCCTCTCAACCAGAACGACGCGAACATTCACGGTGTCGAATTCGCCTTCCAGCATTTCTTCGGCGAATCCGGCTTCGGCGTTTCGGGTAACTACACCTTTGTCGACGGTGACGTTGGTATCAACGTTGCGGGCGATCCGGGTGTGAGCCAGTTCGCGCTCGAAGGGTTGAGTGACACGGCGAACGCCACGTTGATGTACGAGAAATTCGGGTTCACGGCCCGTGTCTCCTACAACTGGCGCGACGAGTTCCTGAACCAGGCGAGCCGAGGTGGTTACACCAACCCGACGTTCGTCAACGCGTTCGAGGAGTTCGACGTGAACTTCAGCTATGACATCAACGATGCCCTGGCTATGAGTTTCGAAGCGATCAACCTCACCGGTGAAGACTTGCGCACCCGCGGTCGCACGAATGTGGACTACTGGTTCATCCAGGAGTTGCACCCGCGCTACTTGCTGGGAGTTCGCTACAAGTTCAACTAAACGCAAACTGTTGATTCGGCTCATGCCGACAAGGAAGGGGCCGCTGTTCGCAGCGGCCCTTTTCCTTTGAACTTGCCGGTGATGCGAAACTTGTTTTAGATGCGCCATGGCGGAAATTGCTCGTAAAACCCAGGTGATCACCGGCATCGCGCCGGATCGCATTCCCGTTGCCGACCTGCTCGAAGGCGGGCAGCCGGCGATCCTCAAAGACCTGGCGCGCCAATGGCCGCTGGTGCGCGCCGGGCTGGAATCTCCCGAGCGCGCCATCGCCTATCTAAAACAGTTCACCGGGCCCACGCCCATTACCGTTTTCAGCGGGCCACCGGCGATCGCCGGCCGCTTCCACTACAACGACGAAGTGACTGGATTCAATTTCCAGGCGCAGAAGGTGCCGCTGGGCACGACGCTCGATCGCCTGCAGGCGCAGCTGGGTGACGCAAATGCGCCGTCGTTCTACGTCGGTTCCACCGACATCGATCTCTACCTGCCGCAGTTGCGCATCGAGAACGACCTCACCCTCAAGGGTCCATCGTTCGAGCAGCACCGGCCGCTCATGAGCATCTGGATCGGCAATCGCACCGTTGCCTCGGCGCATTTCGACATGACCCATAACCTGGCGTGTTGCATGGTGGGCCGCCGCCGCTTTTCGCTGTTTCCCCCTGAGCAGGTGCACAATCTGTATCCCGGGCCGCTCGAGCCGACTCCGGGCGGGCAGGTGGTCAGCATGGTGAATTTCGACGCACCCGACTACGAGCGTTACCCGCGGTTTCGCGAGGCACTTGCCGCAGGTCAGGTGGCCGATATCGAACCGGGTGATGTGTTGTTTTACCCGGCCATGTGGTGGCACCACGTCCAGGCGCTGGATTCCTTCAACACGATGATCAACTACTGGTGGACCACGACACCCCGGTTCATCGATTCTCCGCAGACTACGTTGCTGCATGCGCTGCTCAGCCTGCGTGACCGCCCGCTGCAGGAAAAATCCGCGTGGCGCGAGCTTTTCGATTACTACGTGTTCGGAGCGCCCGGGCGCGCCGCCGAACACCTGCCCGCGCATGCGCGCGGCAATCTGGCTCCGATGGACGACTTGAAGGCGCGCCGTCTGCGCGCGTTCCTGATCAGCCGCCTAAATCGTTAAAAAGAGAATCGTTGAAGACCGTTAACCCATTGTGAGGTTCGAGTGGAAGCGCCAATCGTAAAGAAAGTGGTCGTCACCGGTGGTGGAACGGCCGGATGGGTGACCGCGGCGGCGCTCGCGCAGCAATTCCCCGAGCTGCTCGACATCACGCTGGTCGAGTCCGAGGAGATCGGCACGGTCGGCGTGGGCGAGGCGACATTTCCCTCGATCCAGTCGTTCCATCGCCTGCTCAATCTCGACGAGCAGGAATTCATGCGTGAGTCCAAGGCCACGTTCAAGCTGGCCATCTCTTTCGAAAACTGGGGCGGGCTGGGTGACCGCTACCTGCATGCGTTCGGCACCATCGGCCGGTCCACCTGGATGGGCGACTTCCAGCATTTCTGGCTGGCCGCGCAGGAAGGGGGATTCGGCGGCGACCTCGGCGACTACTGCTTCGAGCGGCAGGCGGCGTTGGCCGGAAAATTCGCGACGTCGGAAGCGGTAAAGATCAACTACGCGTATCACTTCGACGCCGGGTTGTACGCGGCCTATCTACGCAGGCTCAGCGAGCCGAAGGGCGTCAAGCGAATCGAAGGCAAGATCAAGAGCGTCCGGCAACATCCGGAAACCGGCTTCGTCGAGGCGCTGGTGCTCGAGTCCGGCGAAACCGTGACGGGCGACCTGTTCGTCGACTGCTCCGGGTTCCGCGGGCTGCTCATCGAGCAGACGCTCAAGGCCGGATACGAAGACTACAGCCCGTGGCTGCGCACCGATCGCGCGCTCGCCGTACAGACGCCCTCCGGCAAGGAAATTCCGCCGTACACGCGCGCCATCGCGCGCCAGGCGGGCTGGCAGTGGCGCATTCCGCTGCAGCATCGCGTCGGCAATGGAATGGTCTTCTGCAGCCAGTACCAGAGCGATGAAGAGGCGCGCGCCACATTGTTGGCCAACCTCGAGGGCGAAGCGCTGTTCGAGCCGCGCCTGCTCAAGTTCAAGGCGGGCCGGCGGCTCAAGGCCTGGGACAAAAACGTCGTGTCGATGGGCCTCGCCAGCGGCTTCATCGAGCCGCTGGAATCGACCAGCATTCACCTGATCCAGATCGGGGTCACGCGGCTCATGCAGCTGTTTCCGTTCAGCGGCATCACCCCGGCGCTCATCAACCGCTACAACGAACAATCGCGCATCGAGTACGAACGCATTCGCGACTTCATCATCCTGCACTACAAGCTCACGGAGCGTGACGACACGGCGTTCTGGCGCGACTGCCGCGACATGCCGATTCCCGACTCGCTGGCCCAACGCATCGAGTTGTTCAAGGAAAGCGCGATGGCCTACCAGGCGACGGACGAGATGTTCCGCGTCGAGTCGTGGATGCAGGTGATGCTCGGCCAGAGGCTGAAGCCGCGCGGCTACCACCACATGGGGCGCATGCTCGGCCCCGAACGCCTGCGCACCGCGCTCGACACGCTCAAGGGCAGCATCGCCGGGGCAGTGGCGAAGATGCCCACGCACCGTGAATTCCTGAATTCCTATTGCGCCTCGCCGGGCACTTGACGCGAGGCTTGGCCACCGGCACCCCAGCCGGTGCCCCGAATGGCCAGAATCCACGCCGGCCGGGTGTCCTATATAAATGAGAGGCCCCGGATCCTTGTTGCGACGCAACAATGCGTTGACACCCCCCGGTCACATACCTAGAATCGCCGGCCTTTGTCGCCCCACCCCTATACCGGGGGAGGCGTAAATAGCGGATTCAAAGCACCGGGCCGACCTCTCCAAAGAGGTCGGCCCGGTGTTCATTCGTCCGCGCAGTTGAACAAGAACTTTGGAGCAAGAATGGTTACGACGAGCCAGTTGATCGCGAAACCGCGTCGCGTCAACAAAGAGAAGACGAAAGTCCCCGCGCTCGGCGCGTCACCGCAGAAGCGTGGCGTTTGCACGCGCGTGTATGCGACGACACCGAAGAAGCCGAACTCGGCCATGCGCAAAGTGGCGCGTGTGCGTCTCGTCAACGGCTACGAAGTGTCTTCGTACATCGGCGGCGAAGGCCACAACCTCCAGGAGCACTCGGTGGTGCTCATCCGCGGCGGTCGCGTCAAAGACCTCCCCGGCGTCCGTTACCACACTGTGCGCGGCACGCTCGATTGCGCCGGCGTCGGCAATCGCAAGCAGAGCCGCTCGAAGTACGGCGCCAAGCGCGCGAAGAAATAAGCCAAAAATTCAATGGGACACATCTAAATGTCACGTCGCACAGCAGCTCCCGTCCGCCACATCCTGCCGGACCCGAAATTCAACAACGACATGCTCGCCAAGTTCATGAACGTGGTCATGAAGAGCGGCAAGAAGTCGGCCGCCGAACGCATCCTCTACGGCGCCATCGATCGCATCGTCGAGAAGTCAGGTAAGCCGGCTGGCGATGCCGTCGCCATGCTCACGACCGCGCTCGACAATGTGAAGCCGGTGGTTGAAGTGAAGTCGCGCCGCGTCGGCGGCGCCACCTACCAGGTGCCCGTCGAAGTCCGCGCGCAACGCCGCCAGACGCTCGCCATGCGCTGGGTCATCGAAGCCGCGCGAGCCCGCAGCGAGAAGTCGATGGCTTTCCGCCTCGCCCATGAGCTCATGGACGCCGCCGAAAACCGCGGCGCTGCCGTACGCAAGCGCGAAGACACCCATCGCATGGCCGAAGCCAACAAGGCATTCGCTCACTACCGTTGGTAAGCCTTCGGGCCGGTAGATAGCTCCATGCCTCGCAGTACGCCCATCGAGCGTTATCGGAACATCGGCATTTCGGCGCACATCGACGCCGGGAAGACGACGACGACCGAGCGCATCCTGTTTTACACGGGCGTCTCTCACAAGATCGGTGAGGTGCACGACGGTGCGGCGGTCATGGACTACATGGAGCAGGAGCAGGAGCGCGGCATCACGATCACCTCGGCGGCCACCACCTGCTTCTGGAAGGGGATGGACAAGTCCTTCCCCGAGCACCGCATCAACATCATCGATACGCCCGGGCACGTGGACTTCACCATCGAAGTCGAACGTTCCCTGCGCGTGCTCGATTCGGCGGTAGCGCTGTTCGATTCGGTCGCTGGCGTGCAGCCGCAATCGGAAACGGTGTGGCGGCAGATGAACCGCTACAACGTGCCGCGCATCGCCTTCGTCAACAAGATGGATCGCGCCGGCGCGGATTTCCTGCGCGTGTGCGACATGATTCGCACCCGCCTGCGCGCCAATCCCGTGGCCATCCAGCTGCCCATCGGTGCGGAAGAGACCTTCGAAGGGGTAATCGACCTCATCAAGATGAAGGCTATCTACTGGGACATGGAAACCCAGGGCATGAAGTTCGAGTTCCGCGAGATCCCGGCCGCGCTGCAGGCTGACGCCGAGAAATATCGCGCGATCATGATCGAAGCGGCCGCCGAAGGTGACGACGCACTCACCGAGAAGTATCTCGATGGGGCGGCGCTGTCGGAAGACGAAATCAAGCGCGGCCTCAAGGCGCGCTCGCTCAAGAACGAGATCGTGTTGTGCATGTGCGGCACCGCGTTCAAGAACAAGGGCGTGCAGGCGCTGCTCGATGCCGTCATCGAGTTCATGCCGTCGCCGATCGAGCTTCCGCCTACCAAGGGACTGTCCGAGCGCGGCGAGACCATCACGCGCACCGCGCGCGACGACGAACCGTTCTCGGCGCTGGCTTTCAAGATCCTCAACGATCCGTTCGTCGGCAACCTCACGTTCTTCCGGGTCTATTCGGGCACGCTGATTTCCGGCGACACGGTGTTCGTGCCGTCGCGGTCGAAGAAGGAACGCATCGGGCGTCTGCTGCAGATGCATGCCAACGAGCGCAGCGAGATCAAAGAGGTGCACGCCGGCGATATCGCCGCGGCCGTGGGTCTCAAGGACGTCTATACCGGCGACACGCTTTCGGATCTCGAGAAAGTCATCACGCTCGAGAAGATGACCATTCCGATCCCCGTCATCTCGGTGGCGGTGGAACCAAAGACGCAGGCCGACCAGGAAAAGATGAGCCTCGCGCTGCAGCGGCTCGCGAAAGAAGATCCGTCGTTCCGCGTCGCGACCGACGAGGAATCCGCGCAGACGATCATTTCCGGCATGGGCGAGCTGCACCTCGAGATCATCGTCGACCGCATGCGGCGCGAGTTCAAGGTGGAAGCCAATGTCGGCAAGCCGCAGGTGGCTTATCGCGAAACCATTCGCGCCAAGGTCGAGAGCGAAGGTAAACACATCAAGCAGTCCGGTGGCCGCGGCCAGTTCGGCCATGTGTGGCTCAAGATCGAGCCCAACGAGCAGGGCAAGGGCAACGAATTCATCAATGGCATCGTCGGCGGCAGCGTGCCCCGCGAGTTCATTCCTGCCGTCGAGAAAGGCATCAAGGAAGCGCTCGACACGGGCGTCATGGCGGGCTATCCCGTGGTCGATACCAAGGTCACGCTGTTCGACGGTTCGTACCACGACGTCGACTCGGACGAAATTTCCTTCCGCATGGCCGCGATCTTCGGTTTCAAGGACGGCTTTCGCAAAGCGCATCCGGTGATCCTCGAGCCCATCATGCGGGTCGAGGTCGTGACCCCCGAGGACTACATGGGCGATGTGATCGGCGATCTGAATCGCCGCCGCGGCCAGATCCACGGCAACGAAGACTCGCCGGCCGGCAAGACGATCACGGCGGAAGTCCCCCTTTCGGAGATGTTCGGCTACGCGACGCGAGTGCGCTCGATGAGCCAGGGCCGCGCAACCTTCACGATGGAATTCGCCAAGTACATGGAAGTGCCGCCGAACATCGCCGACGGCATAATCAACCGATGAAAATGGCTTACGCCATGAATTCAATCGCTGTTTGCTTCGCAAACCGCGACCGTATAATTAGTTAGAGCGTCCTTTTAGGAGTTTTCGCCATGTCGAAGGAAAAGTTCGAACGCAATAAACCGCACGTCAACGTGGGCACGATCGGCCACGTCGACCATGGCAAGACGACGCTGACGGCTGCGCTCACGAAGGTGATGGCGGAGACGAATGGTGGTTCGTACATGG
>Ga0307513_10008225_pt1 | contig 13378 bp, 16 predicted proteins | sample 15_EM_MG_FD_202174 | JGI IMG/M metagenome (GOLD analysis project Ga0307513, IMG submission 202174) | Populus trichocarpa ectomycorrhiza microbial communities from riparian zone in the Pacific Northwest, United States - 15_EM | ecosystem: Host-associated > Plants > Roots > Unclassified | place...
ATGTTTCAATTCCGACCAGCTTGATTACACTCTTGGTCCACTACTGCCATGGCTGACGATAAAATCCGTCTATTCTGCATCGTCGACAATGAAGATGATGATGATGTCTTCTTTGTCGAAGTCTCTCTTACCTCAGACATTGCGACATTGAAGGAGCTCATCTTTCCAAAATGCTTTTCGAACATGTCCCAGGCGCTTCCCAAACGTTTAATCCTTTGGAAAGTAAGTATATGGTCTAAATTGACGTCAATGGCGAAGCTCACGGCTTTGGGTAGCTCCTCGAACCAATATGCATCTCTCCCGCCAAATCCCTGGTCAATCGCATACGAAGCCAACGAGGCACCGAACTCCCGCACTTTGCCAAGGAACTAAATGAACCCACATCCGAAGTATCACATTGTTTTCCAGATGTTATCAAGGGGAACCATCTTTCCATTATTGTGAAAATCCGGCATCGTGAGTTTGAGTCACTTATTCGATGTGCAAACCTGGTGATAACACCTTTTCCCCGAACCTCCTTTGCAGCCCCAATCAGGCCGAGTTCGTCTCACAAGTCCAACAGCTCAATGGGCAGTAAGCTGCACTATTATTTCTGTTGTTCCTCTGCTCATTTGAGGCTATCATTCTACCCCTCTCAATTTCGTCTTGCTATTGCATGTTCGACAGTTTCTGCAACCCACAAGTCACTATTTCCACCCCCTCTGGAACTACCAGGTAAAGTTGGTCAACTCTTGTTCTTTCTTGCCTTACGTGTATCTTAGACATTTCCTGTTCCCGAACGGATACTATCTCAACGATATACCAAAAATTGAATCTGTATCGGTTTATACAGGTATTTATATTATATTATGATACAACGCCCTCTGACCTCTTGTTAGGTTCGCGGAACTCCCGGGAGCGGGAAATCAAGCCTTGGTTATCTTCTCAATAGGTATGTCTCCAAGCAGGAACCCGCCACAAAAATGGTTTGGGTTCAAGGGTGGTCGCCCACGCCGGTGGGCCCTCCTCGCTGGGATGAATTCCTTAGAAGCTGTGGGTGGATCGTGGACCAACAGACTTTGTTTATCTTTGACGAAGCGCAATTTTCATATTGTGATGGAGACCTATGGAACAACTTCTTCAAAGCTATACACTTGTTCCCAAAATGTCGCGCCATCGCATTTGCAAGTTATGGCAGCCCAGCCTCGCGAGTCAATATAGCTGGCACTTCGATTTTCATTATGGATTGCCAGAGGATTACCCTCCGCCCCACGCAGAGTGATGATGACATACCACCTGCCGGCCTTCTGTTTACTCGACCAGAATTTGATGAGCTGGTCAAAAAATTGTATCCAAGAAGCCGCTTTGACGAATCCCTTCTTACGCATGTCTTTGAGCTTACTGGGGGGCATATCGGAGCTCTTTGCGATTTTCTAAATATCATCCACTCCCACAGAGTAAGCGCCTTCATGTTGAAACAAGTGATCATCTAACATGATATTTCAGTCATACCGCACACTCAGCAATGGTACTGATCAATTTTACACTTGGACTTCATTTTTGGAAGAAGTTAGTCCACGGGAATTGGTTGAGCAGCTCGAAAAAAATTCACCCAATTTTGCGAGAGGGCTTCCACCAAATTCGGATTTGCAAGACAATTTCATCTTTCATGTTCTTTCCACTGTCCTTTTCAAAGGCACTGTAACAGATGGCGACTTCACTGCCGATAGAGAAAAGGATGCACTTCTGAAATGTTTTCAACATGGCTGGCTTCATACAGACAAACTTGACAACATTGGGCGGCCTGATGAATTTGGGTACTCCTTCGCCTCACCGCTCCATCAGTGGTATGTGCAGTGGAAGCTGTTCGACAATCTTCAAGCAAGTTCATTCGAAACGCCCACTATCTTGTAACTGCTAATCGATGTTATTCGCAAGTTCTGTTCAAAAGCCTAACGCTGGGTCTCATACAATCTCTAAGGATGTGGCTGATTATATCATTGTCGACTAACTTCTCCTAGAAAAATGTCGTGCATAAAATAGCTAGAGCGAGGCAAATATAATGTTATGCAGAGGCCTGAACTTTGAAGGTGCATGTCAGCTTAGGCACTGACTGACGACGCATCAGATAGTTGTTCCGGGTCCGGCCTGATGGCGCACAATACTCTAGCTCGGACTTATCAGTTTAGCAGCAAGGGGCACCGGTGGCGCTGAGACCGGTCGGCGCCCTATTAAATTAAGGCAGCAAACTTTTTCGAAAGGTACAGCTATTTGAAAAGACTTATTTATTTATACATATGAGTGTAAAAGATTTGAGGAGTGAGAAAAATGAGAAAAAGAGAGAAATAATAGAGAAGACAAACGTCCCAGCCTAGAGTTAGGGGGGAAAAAAGGGCAAAGCCAAAAAAAATAGTAGCAAATTAAGAGGTGGCACACTAGGCGCCGCTATTACGAGAAGAAATGGAAGGAGACCGCGAGCGATCGCTGGACATGTTGGTTCTTCGGCGCCGAGTAGAATACAACATTGCCTGAATTAAAGCAGGACTTTGCCTAATGTAAATGAGAGAGGCATTGGAAGACCATCCTAAAAGTTGGAATGATGAATGGTGGAATACCATGTGCGGCTAGAGATCTGGCACCACCCGCTCTCATTGATTGACCCCCGATGGAATTGTCGAAGAAAAGGCGGAGGCGTCGCGTGAAAAAGGAACGTAACCCTGCTCCGTTATTCAAAGAAGCGAGGATAAAGTGAAGAGGCGGTCGCGAGACTCCAGGTAACGAGTGAAGTGGAAGAGGGGGTCATGATTGAACAGTGCCTTGCGGACGATGACACGGTTGCCTTCAAAATATTTATCGGCTTTGTGGTGAGGAAGGTGGTTGAACTCATAGAAATCGGCATTAACATGTACCGAGTTTCGCTTTGTGACTTTGTGCCAGCCCCGAACGGACTTCTCGTCTGGGAAGGTGAATTCGCCCAATCGCATGAGCGCGAAAAAGCTAGTGAGGAGCATACTGACGAACAGGAGGTCATCGTGCTGGGTAGATCTAGAGTAGTCTGTAATTACGCGTCCTAAATGGTCGGGCGTTAACGCCCATTTGCGATTAATTGGGGTGCCTTTCAGTCGTTTACAACCGCGCAAAGTCCTTGACGGGGTAAGATGAGCGGACTTCTCGGATATCTAGGAAGTACGGTTCCAATTGGTGAAATATGCCTGAAAGGTAGGAATCGACCGAATCAGGCTTGATGTGGTGGGGCAATGTAGACAGTGAGTATGTCAGCGGTGGGTTCGTGAGTTGTAGGTCGTGCGCCGTCATAGGTTGTAGGGTAATCTTCTTTGAGTGTATCTGCCCAGGGCCAAAAACCGTCTCGCAGACCCGTACAGACAAAGTCAACGAAGAACGGGTTAGGGTAATCAGCAAGAAGTTGTTGCAGGCGATCAACATTAACGGGAGTCACGATTCTAAAAAGATGAGGGTTTTCTGAGATAGTTTTTCGAGCGACAGGGTCATTGAGCTGAGAAAGAGGAGGGCGAGGTAAAGGTACAGCGGTCTCGGACCACTCAGCGATGGTAGGAGAGGAATGAGAGTCTGGATTCCAAAGGTTATACCGCAAATACCGAGGTCGAGTCCCTAGGATCGTGTGATATGACCTATTTGGGGCAAGATTCCTTGCCGTGCCCCCCTTTTTTGCAATTCTTACAGGTGTGGCGATACTTGCAACTGGAGTCGGAGGAAGGGCAACCTCCGGACGTATTGAATCTGTTACATATATCCGTTTTGCTTCCGCTGGGACGCGGCTGGGACGATCGTCGATTACTGCTTGCGGAAGCATTGCCGCTGACGCCGTCTGGCATGAGAATTGCTGAGTAGAAGCGGAGGTGGAGTGCACGGTCGGTGAGGAGGGCATTATGGCCTCCTTGAACGATGTTCCGTATGGCGATGTCGAAGAGGATGATCCGTGGGTGCGAACTTGGGAGTTTGGCTGCGAATTCCGATTCGATGAAGTCACCGTAGTCGCGTAATTCCTCGGCGCGGTGAGGGAAAGCAAACGCGACAGCACGTGAGGCGAGACGCCAAGCTGAAGACCATTCTGAGGCAGTACTAACGCGCCGCTTTGCATCAGCAACTTCAAGGCTGGTTTTTGCGTTTCTAATGCGCGTCTCTCCCTCTTCAGTAATTGTAGTACGGTGGAGAGAGGAGAGGAAATGGTCGAGGTCGAGGGCTTCTCCTCTAAAGACCCGTTCCCACTGAGTAGATGGGATTCCGGCAGGTGCATGTCGCGAGAGTTTGGCAAGGAATTTAGATCCGGCGATGTCCTTGTTGTAGACTTCCAAGCGTTCGCAGGTTTTTCGACAGCTGGCAATATTGGAGTAAGGGGAAGGGTCGTCTGGGTCGTACCAACCCATCTCGGATTCGCTAACCTTCCTTTTCTTGCGAGGGGGCTCATCTGGGTCATCTGAATCGTGTTCGGACGAATTGTTTGCTCGCTTTGATGCATTTGAGACTTCGTCAAGTAATCTTTCGACCGCAAGGTCGACTGCTTCTTCCTTTTTGAGTCGGGAAGCAAAGAGTGCGGGTCGTCGATCGTGGTCAATGGCGTTGAGTTCTTCGATGTAGAAATTGATTGCCTTTTCCTTTTCGAGCTCTGGGAGATTGGCGTCGTCGTCAATGAGGGTGCTAATCTTAGAGACAGCTTTAAGTTTGGACAATCTTTTGTCTCGATACTCGGTGACGAGAGAGGAGAGTTTTGCTCGCAAGAATTGAGGTTTATGCTCAGGCTCTCGAGGAGGCTTGGCTTGCTCTCCTTCTCGATCTTGTTGATCCGAGTTTTCGGGAGAAAAAGGTCTGGAGGGCTGAGGCAGTTGATGAGACGGCCCAGGTACGCTCGCTTGTCGTCCGGATGTTATTCCATTGGTCATAATATGAGGTAGCGATAGAATAAAAATTGACAAAATTTATAAGCAACAGGGACTGCGAGTGATTGCGGGTTAAGTTCGTCAGAGCGGCATAATCAAGGCTTAAATAGTGTTCTTGAAAGATTTCACCTTCAAGCCGAGATGTCTGGTAGGTTTTCAGATAATCGCCGCTGAGGGCAGATCGAGAAAAGGCGTTTATTAGGGGGTCTTAGGGACACACGTACAGTACGTCTGGCAGACGATCATAAATCTGTGCAAAGCTATGCCAATGCATATGCCTTTGCATTTATTTAGTTGTTGATCAATTCGAAGACATGTCTTACTCAACGTTTGGACTCCCTTCCCTCCTCAACGCTTCTCTCTCCTACTCCTCAATGTGTCATATCTTGCCCCGCGACCACTTTCGCAATGATCTTGGTGTCCCTCAGCAACGTCACCGCTCCTGTTGGCTTTTCTGCGATGCTTTCAGACTCTGGTGTCTCTTCCTCCTTTCGGAGGGCTATGTCGTGGCTTACTGCTCAAACACTGCCGGATTGTGTCTCTACCACTTCCGTGCGATGCTGTGCTTGGCAGAGATTACATGGAGCAATGCACCAGGGCATCAGGTATCATATCCACTTTTTTTGGTTCTAACATCAGTTAATTCATAGTCATTTTTGTTATTTAATATTCATGACGAAAATATGCATTTTTTGAACAATTTCATTCTCCTTGCAAAAGGAAAGGTGTTGAGCGCTGTGGGTCCCATTCGTGAGGAAAATGGTAGCTAATAGTGGCTATAAACGCAAGCTTTATGTGCCACGAGACTATCAATGGACTAGTGCCTATATTCTCAAGGCTGCTGCCTGAATTCCACCACTTTTCAGCGAATGTTGATGTCGGAATGAGAGGGGATATTTTATTAGGAAAGATACAGCTGGTAGTGGGCTTTGCCGCGAAGTCGGCCCTACGGTATTTATATGATATTAGATGAATAAGAGTAAGTAAGACCTTATGCAAGACACTTGCAGCCGACTGGACCTGCGGCTGACTGGACGTGTGTTTTGAAATCGACCGCTGCATCATCCCGGTTATAATTGCAGATGGAGGAAAACCAGCAGTTCTTCCTTCCTCGACCAGTACCTCGCCTCTTCGAAGATCGAGGGTCTAAGAGCAACCGTCCCCAAAAGGTGTCCGAGCTAGTTTCCATGTGAGTTCGGAAAGGTTTCTGGAAATGTGGATCTTACAACTTCCTCTTTACAGAGATGACTATCCGTTCCAAATTTCCCAGGGAACGACGTCCCCCTCAGACAGCCATCCTACCACCGTGACGCCTCCTTCTGGCTCGGGGGAGCCGCCACCGGTCGAACTCCCACCAACGGATACTGCTCGTCCTGCCGCACACCGCGCCCCATCCACATCCACCGCACAACCTCAAGCCGTCGAGACCTTTCGAGCCCGGCTACTTTACTGCACTCTCTTGGCGCAAGACCAAACTCTCGCGATGCAGTTATTTAACAACACCGCCAGACAGAACCCTGGAGAAGCGGCGGCAGCATTAGAGGCGATGGCTCTTGGAGACGCGGAGACCCAACGAGTGATGGCGGTGTTATTCAAAAACCTGTTCGAGGTCGACAAAAGTGCCGCAACCGATGTCCATTCTCTCTTTCTCCGGCCACAACCTTTATCCCTGGAAACTCCGACCACTCTTCAGCAACCCCAGGCGGCCACTCATGCCTCATACATCTCTGCAGTCGAGCAGGTCGTCGATCTCGGTGGGTGTTCTAGCCATAGTTGTCAATCAATGTACAGCAATTAATATTTTTGCGCTAGCTCTGACCTCCTTTCTTCCTTCGCGGGTTAGGCGATGGGTTGGGGTACTTGGTATCTAGCGAGTGACGCTTATTTTTCTTTTCTTTTTATTGCTCCATATTACGTCGTCTGTTTCCAACCTATTTCTGTCTTTGAATATCAGACCTTCCTCGACTTCTGACTTTTTGAACGCTGTCCAAAACACAATCAACGGTGTGGACACGCGAAAGTGCGTTTGGGGTGCTAGAAACGAATCGATTCGGATGGGGACTAGGGGCAGTTTTCTGGTAATGAGCGCCACCATAGGAGGCGACAGGCATGGCGTCAAGGAATCAAGAGAATAGGCTAGTAGTCATCAGTTGAATGAGTTTGTGAAGGGCCCGGCTTCATAGAGGGAGTATGGATGTATCATGTCGGTATCGGTGGTGTTTACGACCAGAACCGGAACCGGAGTTCTCAGCGGCCAGTATTTCAGCGTCGACGACGTGGGTGAGGTTGCGGGTGGATAGACGGCGACACCATGCAGAAGGACGTATTTGTCTTCCCTGTGAACTGGAAGATAAAGAGCGTGGTAAGTAGTACAGAAATGGTTCGAATCAAAAAATAAATAAAAACAATAAATCAGCAACTACTCAAATAAATTCACCCAACGCCAAACGAGGGTTTACATAAACGGAAAACAGAACCTAACGAATGAAAAAAAAAAAAACTGCGTACCGATTGCTACATCCCAAGCCGATTGGTCCTGACCACGAATGCATAACAGACTATAGGCAGGCAAAGAGTGAACATGAGTGTCAGCGGCAGTGAAAAGTAAGGAGCGGAGTACAAAAGGGAAGACGCAAGTCAATAGAATTCGGGGATGTGATCAGCCCATTAAAAAAATATGCATACTATTCGAATCAACACCCAATATACTCCGCGCACCCATCCAGAGGTGTCGCTATAAATGGTAACTGCTTTGAGTTGGGGGATACCAAGTCCATATCAAACCACCAGACATCTATTCACCGAGAATAATCCAATCAACAAGAACCGAAAGCACTATAAAAAAACTCACGGTAATGGCGTAGGGAGATCCTAACTCGAATTTTCCTCCCTCTCTCTCCAAACCACCGAAATCATACCCACCATCACTTCCCTCATCCAACGCCCTCTCGAACGCCTCGTCGTATACAACCCTCTCCTTCGCTCTTTGTATGCGAGTTCCGATGATAGGGCAGGTATGTAATGCGCCCCTGCTTGCCAGTCGTTTGGAACTAGCGTTACCGTTCGGGAAAGCGCCGCTATTTTTGTCCTGCACAATAACCACAGAGCAAACGCGTGGGCGCGTGTTCGGGACAGGTATGGACGTCGGCTTGTGGAGAAGGTTTGAAGTGAGTGGTTTCGAGACTTGGATGTGTGCGCGAGAGGAAGGCGGGGATTTCGGGGTCTTGGGGAATCATCTTCGAGAAGGCGTCGTTGGGAAGACGTTCTCCTTCACTGTAAAAACCCCAAACTCATCCAATGTCATTTCTTGTTACCTCGACCTTGATGAGGGGTAGGTTTAGTAACGACGATTGCGTTTGAATCGATTCATCACTTCTTCAACAATCAAACCCCAAGCCGACTCTCATAGGAACCTCAGGTAAAGGCACAGGAGAAAGGTACACAGTAGCCTACCAGCGCACCAGCGCCCACAGAGTCCAAGATTGACTATGCATTCCAAACGTAATCTTCAGACATTCGCTCTTTCGTGCCCCAAGCAGCTCGAGGAAGAGGTCATTTAATTGTTAGCGAGGGAGTTATGGGCTGTGTGGACGAAATGGAGCCGAAGATTTAGCGCCGTTGTCCAAGGAGGATATCAAATAAGAAGTATATCCCTGACTTACAGGGGCCATGTCAATTCGGATGAGGTGGTGGACGAGCGGGACGGATCGCTGTAACGGAAGATGTGGAGGGCCACCGAGATGAAGAAGAATTCGGGGAAGCTCAGGTTGATTCATAGTTGAGATGGAGGGGTAAGAAGAATCGGACACGGAATAAAGGTTGTTAGGTGGTGAGGGGCAGGGAGGTATGGGCTCTGGGCGTCGTGCATGTCCGGACTGAGGTGGCTTTTGGACGGTTGAAGATGAAATGATACGGAAGCGAAATGGAGAGCGTATGCCACGAGAAACAGGACGTGGTGGGTGAATATGATTTTGCAGTCGACGAATATGAAGAGGTTGTACGATGTTGGGGAAAAGTGTGTAGAAGTAGAGGACGACAGAAGGTCATCGATTCGTCATCGAATTTGGGGCGCCGAGAATATAATGAAAACCAAGCTCATGATCAGCTCGGCTCTGGTTCGGAGCGAGTGACGACGGTGCGTGGTGCCGGTGAGGATGTATGTCGGATCCCAGCCGCGTCATCATCATCATCATCGTCAATGTAAGAGGTGGCAAAGCGGACATAGAAAGGCGCGAGAGCTGCTCGACGTCGGGAGTCTGTCTTCCATCAGTGGAGGGTAGGGGCAAGGAGGCGAGGAACACTGGTTGCGTATGGGCTAGAGTTGAAAGAGTCTCCGATACTAACAAAAGTGCCACCATGGGCATGAAGTACTCGTTCGCGTAGGTGTAGGGCGGAAGTCAGCAATTAGGGAAACAATCCGACGAGGATTGGACAATGGATCGTAGCAGCGGTTGCGGAAATAATTGGGTATTTTTATGCAAAGACATTTGGCAAAATCGACCAGGTGGCCTACAACATAAAAGAGCAGGGTTCCCATGCCCGTTTTTGCCCGTTTTCGAAGCAGGACGCTCGCGTCTCTTGCTCTGTGCCTTTCCGTTCGTCGATTTTATCGCTGCCCTCACCTTCTTTTCCTTTTCAGCACGAGTAGAGGACATGCCACGGTGGCATCTTTGATTCTCTGTTTGGATGCACGGTCTCGGGGTATAATAATGCGTTTGTCTTAAGCGCTGACTCGGACGCCCTGACTATAGATATCCTTACGAGTTCAAAGTCCGCTGGTTGTTGGCTGGTTGCCACTCATTGAACTTGCGTAAAGCTCCGGTTTAAACTCGATCAAAGTCATTCCATGTTACTTAGGGAGAGCTGACGTTTTGAACCAAATTCAGCATCTGTCCAACTAGAACGGTGACTTCTTCTAAGAGGTATCCTCCTCTCTCTCGTTCGACAGATGGTTACGCACCTTTTATGTAAACCTCTGTTCTTATAGCCTAGTAGTTTAGATTTTTGGAAAGTGGTTTTTTTTTTCTACAACGCCCGGTGGCCCGGTGGCGACAATGTACCAAATATCCCGTGGTCTATCTATACCGTGACTACTCATGGCGATAACCCTATGGTTATAGAGACGGTAACTCTAACCTGCACACTATCTAACACGAGCTTCGTATTTGCCGCCCTACGACGGCGAGCTATGAATCTTCCATGAAATCGAGAGGCCAACCTCAATCGACTGTTGCATTCATAGGGGATTGGATCCTAGCCGGTCAAGCCTGTTTTGCTGTTGCATAATCCTACAAACACATGTGGCCTTTCTACCTCTTACAAGGAAAAAATAGAAGAATTAGTTAGATAGATTCACTCCACTTAGATACAGCCTGCTCAAATTTTGAGTCGAGAGATGCGGGACCACAGAAAAGAGAGGAAGGTGCGGAATCTGCCGGACAGATAACTGCAGATACCCACCGATAAACCCATTTGTCAGCTAATTTGGGTATGAATGCCCTTGACCCAGCTCCACATTGAAGCAACGATCCGATTCGTTCGTTCGAACCGTTTTCGACGCTTATGCACAGCCCTTCGACGTCAAACGAATAGTATAAAGTTCACCAAGTTTTCAACCCACATAATCTCGAGGCAACATGCGTTCTCACCAGATGTACGAGGAAGAGATGATTGGGGTGGGAGAGGGGTTCCCTGTGTGGATTGGCGACCCGTATGGTTCCCCGTATGAGGTTGAAATTGGTGATATTGTGCAAATGTGGTAGGTTCTCTATCTTTCTCATCTAGTACTGTACGATTGATTAAGTGTGTCACCTCCAGGGAAGGAAAGATCGAGTTGGTGCGCTCCAAATTCCATACCCTCCAGCACGGCATGAGGTCGGCGCGAAAGTCTTTTCCTACCCCTATTTTCTCAAAGCAAACAAACCGACACGAAATCTACGCCCATGGCCAAGGACAGTGAGCATTCTGCGCATTCATCGTTATCATGATCTTTTCACAAGTATTTCAACTAGGGCGGCTCCGCTTGTGAACGCGGAAGCTCATGTGTCATACACGTCCTCCCATAGCGTATGTGCAGTTTTGCACCTGGAGCAAAGATCGGCTGAATTTACGAGTTGTTCTGACTCCGATTCGGCGGCTATGGGGGAACTTTTTGTGAGAGATGGCCAAAGTTGGGCAGACTCGGCACATATTCCTGTGGAACAGCTGATCCTCGTCACAGGATTTTATAAGACTGGGAACTGGGAAGCGGCGGTTTTGACCTCAGATAATTCTAGTGCCCAGGTTGGCCTCTCACTCGACGCGGCGGGCGTGGCGGGTGGAGGTCTTTCAATCAACTGGGCTTCTGATCGGACCTCTAGTCATCGGTATTCGACGGGCCACTGCCACCCGGGGCAACATGAGTCGCCCACTATTAGTAACAATCGGCAAACATCGTTTTTCCAATGTTGTCATGCCTCCGAGCATAAACAACAGAACCAATGCATCTTCTTGCGGGGATATCGATTCCGTGATTCCAAGTTCCTTGTCCGCAAACTCGTAGAGCTTGAAGGACGCTCTGTCACGGTGGCAAAACAGTCTTCACAGTGGCTACAGAGGCTGGGTATCTGGAACAAATTGAAATCAGCTTCGGACGCAAACCAGGCCAACAGTAGTACTACTCCGATGCCCGCGCCTGCTGGAGAACATTTAGAATCTATTGAAGGAAACCTTGGTCCTAATGGTTGTGTAAGTAACCATCGAGTAAACATTAAACTAAGGGTTATTGACTTACTTGTGATTTAGGACGATTTGTATGACGCAATAGCTATCAAGAAGTTCTTGGTGAGATCTCACAAGTAATGCTCAATGGTAGCTGACGGTTTTCTTAGCTTCAGAAAGATTTGAAGGTTGTATTGGTCCATGACGATGAGGTGATTGAACTTCTTAAAAAAGAGGGATCACCTGAGGAAGTGGACTCTGCTGTCATTGGACAATGGTCGGGTGAACAAATTGATGAAGAATATCCACCAATTGTAGAATCTGTTGTTCCCGTCCAAGGTATGGCCCCAAAGCATTTATGGATAAATATTCTTACCTTTCGCAGTTGACATCCAGGATAAATCTACCTCATCTGACAACATCGAAAACATTCAAAAGCTTCTGCCTAACCAGTCTATAAACCTGCCTACTGGTCCTACCGACACTAAACATAAATCATCAAGGTCGACTTTATTTTCCCTCATCTATGATAGAATCCTAATTACAATTGTAGCATGTTGCAGCCCAAAGTGTCAGAGTTACACCCTTCCGACACATTGTTTGGTCGAGATAGGCATGTTTGCCCATTGTCTGGTGTACACCTACGCTGAACTATCCTTTAGACAAGACTATCTGACGGGTAACGATCTTAATAATTCAAGACCCTTTAACCTTCTCACCTCTTTGTTCGATTCTCTCAGGTATTTCATTTGAGTGGACGCTCGATGAGAATCGCCCAGCTCCGAGTACAATCAGTGTCGAAATCTTAGTTCCTGGCACGGAAGATGGTCAGCTACTGTTGCTGGAAAAAGTATCTCAGGCAAGATGGGAGCATAATGGAATTATCGAGTTGTAAGTTTCAACTTCATGCCGTGCAACAGATAAGACCTCCCATCTCGCCCCCAGTTCGAAGGAAATCACTTTCATTGCCAAATCCGAAGAGGCTGGTGACTTAGGCCATGTTCGCTTGACAAGGAACGAGATAGGAGAGATTATTACACCCCCGTCCGTGGATGATCGTACGCCAACATCACAGTCACAGTCAGCCGATTTAACTCGCCCTTGAATTACCAGGATTTACGCTTCAATTTCGAAACAAAGTGGACGCACGGTCCGTGTTGTCAATGGCGATGTCATTCCGGGTACCAGCTACTGGATCAAATGAAGATGCTGCGGTACGCAGTAGTCAACTTGAATCGGCTGATCGTAGGTTTTTTTTTTTTTCATATTCAACCCAATGATTAATGCAACTGACATAGATTCGGCGGCCCATGATCCAGACTTTCTCCTTACAGCTACGTCTTTACTTCCAGAAGACGATGTGGAGGAGCCTCTGAAACTAAGAATCTGCGGAGATCTGTTCTTGAAACGCTTTCGCAGTTCAAGAAGTAAGGATGACATCGACAATTCTGTCAAGGCTTTCGAACGGGCTCGGCAGCTCGGTAGTACAGACACACACTTCCTCGACTTTGAGTACGGCTATGCCGCTGCACTCTTAGAGCGCCACAATCTAACCCATGACCTCGCCGACCTAAATCTTTTAATATCCTCTCTGGAAAATGTTGTAAAGGGAACAGCTCATGAGAGTACAGAATCGGCTCACCGACTGGACTTTCTGTCAAGTCTATTTCTGATTCGCTTCAAATCCACGAACGACCTGGCCGACATCTCACAAGCAATAGAAAAGCTCCAGCTGGCTATCAATGTTACATCCAATGGTGACACCAATTTACCTAATCGCCTGC
>Ga0307513_10008226_pt1 | contig 13378 bp, 10 predicted proteins | sample 15_EM_MG_FD_202174 | JGI IMG/M metagenome (GOLD analysis project Ga0307513, IMG submission 202174) | Populus trichocarpa ectomycorrhiza microbial communities from riparian zone in the Pacific Northwest, United States - 15_EM | ecosystem: Host-associated > Plants > Roots > Unclassified | place...
AGGGAGAAGGAGATTGAAGTCGCAGGACGTCAGGAAAGGGGTAGCATGCAGCGGGGTGCATGGGGTGTAACGGGACGGTAGGGTTGTCCGGAGGGCGCAGGGTTGCTGGGGGGGACAGCTTCTGGTGGCGTCCGGTGCGTCCAGACGGACGCCTACCACGTCCGCACCCAGAACTGGAGTTTACGTTATATGCGCCCGCAATGTCCGGCGCACAGGGAGGGCAGGACGCAGCAGGGCGCAGGTTGATTTTTTTGCTGATGTTACCCCACCTGATGGAACAACCAATTACGCATCAGTTCCAGACCTTAATACCCTCCGTATTCTTCAAGAAGAAGTAAGCTCCTGGGGTAAGATACCATTTAAATAAGATATCTACTTCAAGTTTTTCATCATTTTGGCTCTTAAATGCACTTTTGTTCTGGTTTCTTGCTCACTACTAGTATACTGAAAGAGACTGCATATTGAAATTGCTAACAATTTCTCAATCCAGATCCCAATGAGTACCTGCCTCGCATAACTCATGCCTGGTGCACTAGGAGGCTTAAAATACTCGGAATCGAATTAGAACAGAACTGATTAGAGGAGATTACCATCAACGGTATGCCAAAGCATCTTTTCGCCTACCTTCAGCTTCGCCAATTACTACATGATGAGGTCTTTCATCCCGTTTTTCAACTACCTCGCTGCCACCCACCAGATGGTGCCTATAATTGGACGCCTGCTATTACAGATCATTGTGGAATGGTGGCTACTTTATCTCTTGTCGGAGAGGAGGGGATTGAGCACGTAAATTCCTGGATTTCACATTCATAGTTGGATGTAATTTATTACTTTTACCTTGTTTCTTTTCTATAATGCGTATCCGATCACTTTTCCTTGCCTGTCTTTTACCCTTGTTGATTTTCCTATTTACAACATCTCTTTTATGTCTTTTTCACTTGGTCTTTGCATATTTTCCATCGTTCATTGACCAATACCCAATGATACCAATGATGATCATTACCAATAAGTTTATTGCTTATGGAATTCTGACGGTTGAGGGACTTTTCATTTTTGATTTTGAAGATTTAAGATTTGTGCGTTGTGGCGGTTTTGTCGCTATAGGCCGCCGTACCATTTTCAGCATAGCACTGCAGAACCTTTTGACTTGAATTCTTGACATTCGCGATATTATACGCCGGCAATAAACTTCACTACACACATATTATATGAATACAAGGTCCCTACGCCATCACCCACTTTATGATTGACAAGGAACTTTGACCGTGCTGAAGCCATTAGCACCACTGTTTCCTGAGAGACTATAAAATCTTTAGATGGACCAATTTCACATAGAAACCGGTCATGTAGTTCTAGCTGCATGTTCTCTTCTCTTATGATAGGTCACCCCCCTCATGGTGCCGCATGCTAAAACACTGACAGAGACCCTGGAGGGTGAGTGCTACTCAATAAGAATAAAACCTTCCGAGAAATTTTCAAACCATGTTATATAAACAAGCAAGAGAGATAAGAATAAGGACCTTATGTAAGTTAGCAAGACTACCAAACAGGCATATGAACGGGAAACTAGTGAAACCACGGATATCCCATGCCCAACCCGGACAATGCAATCCCCCCGAGCCCATTACCACAAACCCACCCCATCGGATCCCTAAATCAAATGTCTCAATCAGTGTTATATCCAGCAGCCAGTCTGATCCCCATTCGTCTTTTCCATAAGACTAGTCGCAAGGCTAACTCCCGGTGGAACGATCCCTCTCCCAATCACCTCCGAGTCTCCTACCAACCTTCCAACCAATCTGCCATCACTTCCAGTGCTGCTACGGCTCTCATTGGCACTAGTAGCTGCATTCTTGCACTCCCCTACATCAGAAGGGCTAATCCCTCGGGCGGTGCTTTCAGACACTGCACTCGCAGCCATCAGGGTTATTTTCCTTGCATCGTTTTGAGTGTGTATTCCCTCACGACCACGGGAGTGAGACCGACCGCCGAGGGGAGTTGTCAGGATGAAAGAAGTCCAGCCAAAGGCCGGGATGATAATTACCAGTTCGTTTACGGCGGCTATGTCGAGTTTGTTAACGAGCCTTGCTACGGCGGTCCTGTAATTCTGGACTGCAATATTGCAAGTGCGGCAGGGGCAGAGGAGTGGGGGAGGTGGGGAACTCACGAAGAAACCATCTGCAAAATCGCCCCACCCAGCAGCATCACTGCAGCAAACGCTGCCCCTCTCGGGGTAACCTTCTTGAAGACGGGCGCATAGGAATAACCGGCACGCAGGAAATAGCAGTAGCAATCCATGCAGTCCATGTAGTCCTAAACCTTCCTGGCTCGGATGGGTGCATAGAAGCTAGCCCTCTTGGGGTAGATGCCCCTTAGGGCAACTAGTGGAGAGATTTAGGGGGCTAGCGCTGCTAGCAATTGCGCCCATAACGCATCACTTGGTCAGAATAAGCATAGGGGGGTACAGCGCCTAAGTTTTGTATGTTCCACAAGCGAGGTTTGCTGCCCTTACCCTGTATGGAACCTACAAAACTTAGGAGCTGTACCTCCGTAGGAACACAACTTGAATGCCAGGTGCCAAATCCAGCCCCGGCAAACAAGAGCATCTTAACCGCACGCACTCTAATCAGGCCTAGAAGCTCATCCTCACGTCGGTCTATCTCATCGTCACGTCGGTCTATCACACCACTGTATCGCCGTAATTCCCAACCCAATTCATACGCTAGAATACGGAAAAGAAAAAAGAAAAGAATGAAAGAAAGAGGCTATGGATTTCACTCTTCTCCACCACTCTAATTCAGTAGTCAATGGAACAGTACGGTGCTGTGGGCCCCTCAACCCCCAAACCTATATTCGAGCATCCGTCGTATCTGTGTTGGAAGACTCTCCCCCGGATATTCCTTGGAACCTTCTCATAGCGATTAAGAAAGAGTTCTGTTATTGGTTCGCCGACTTTGGGCACACCATCCGGAGGCGTTTGCCCGATTTCGCCAGTCATGCTAATGGTCGCAAATGCTTTCCTTGTTCTTTATGATCAATTCTAGCAAGCGCTTATTTCCAAATTCCAATCCCCAAGAACTAACATTTCCTAATATAGAACAAGGGTTTGCAAGGTAAGTTTTAGGATTTGCTTCCCCCCTCTTTTTTTCTACATATTTGGTGAAACGCGAGGATGCTGCCAGTATTAGACCACTTTTATATACTCGTCCCAGGCAACAAGTACTCAGTATCCGGAAATACGAGTGGTGAATTAGTGATATATGGAACAGATCTTTTGCCATATATTTTGCGCCCGGCTGTTTCCGAAAGCTTTCTAGCCTGGGGCAAGTACTTATCTGGGGATCTGCAGGTCATGCAGTCCAAATTGAAATTTTGAGTAACCTGAAGTCTTGGCTCAGACATCACCCTCTCCCGCACCGCTCACTCATCCATCCATATGAAGCATGGGGATTTTCAAAATTTGTTGCCCCTGCCGAGCGATCTCCCCAGCTCATTGAAATTGCATTTACAAAATTGTTGTTGGGATAAAAGTTTTCAATCTCGCAGATATGGCAAATCTGCTACAAGAACAAGAGTGGAGTGACTCAAAACAAAAAAAACAAAAAAACAAAAAGTACCAATTTTCTCCCCATTGACACTCTGTAAGTATCATAGAAAGGTTAACTACAAGCCCCAGCAGCATCTTCTCACCAAGTCCGCTGACATGTCACTAATACCAGGCTTATTTGGATAATCCCCTTCCCCCTTCTCCTTCCTCCATCTTTGTCCTCCATCTCCCTGCACCCATGTGCTTCCTAGGGCCTCAACCGCCACCTAAGCCTTCATGATTCTTAACCAGGCCTGCCTCTCAGGTGTTGAACTCTCAGTATCGTTTTCAAACCGCTCCCGCTCTTTGGTACTGGCCTGGTCAAACCAACGGAGAACTTGATTAAAGTCGTTTTGGAGGTTCTCATCCCAATTCTTGAAAGATGCGGGCCTGTTGGTTTCCATTGTCGAACGTTTATTGCTCATTTCGACCATTGCTTTAGGTTCTGCTATCTTTAGTAAAGTCCAAGAGGTGCAAAGGTGAGGAGTAAATACGAATATAAGATTGGGTTCCAGTTACGATGGGTACCTCGTCACCATTTCCAGATCTCCCTACCTTCAATTCCCTCGAATGGGTGAAAGTGCCGAGGCCTTTTTCAATCTCAGTCGATTCCAAAGGCTGCATAGTCAACTTCCACTCTTCCAAGAATGCTAGCTTTTTGCGAAATTCCTCCAAGGTCTCTTTAGCCTTCCCTGCATTTGTCTCTGCCTCCTCCAAGGCCTCTTTAGCCTTCCCTGTATTTGTCTCTGCCTCCTCCAACTTCTCTTCTAATTCTTTGAACCGCTGCTGTGATTCCTTATAAAATGCCTCAAGATTTGTTTGGAAACATAACCCTTTGGTGTTGGCATATATGTACTGCGAGCGAATCAAGCCACCAAAGCGGTGTTTCTGTACCACATTTCTGGCTGCATTTAGTCCCCGGACCACAAACATTATCTCAATCTCGGTATCCTTGTCTCTTATGACTTCACAAGTGGTAGGACTCTGAATCCTAATTCTTGATTGTGATACTCGGATGGCTGCTGGCTCACCACCAAGTGATGACCGGGGTAGCGTAGGTAACGGCGCAACGCTCAGGAGAACTTGAAGTGCACGTCGGTGGTGGTTGTGGTATGTGACAATAATAATGTGTATAACCAATGTCTGGAATACGGCTCGGACTTAAATATAGAAGAGAGCGCCCAAACATACAAAATAGGAAAAACCCACACAATGGGAAAAACCCACAAGTGGCAGTCACAACCCCAAACGGGCCGTTCCCCAAACGAACTATCATACCCTAGCAATAATGGGATTCCAGCTACGATATGATATCAGCTCCATTGTTTTGAGTCAATGGTGAGGGTTCTTTTGGGGTTGTGCTGCCTATGATTCATTCGCCGCCATCCGCCGTCGCACAAGTGCTCGCAAGAGTGCCCCTTTGAGGTGGAATGTAGCCGATTGGTTATCAGCCCCATCAGGGGAAGTTTGGGCGGGATCGGGGAGAGGGCGTCGAGAAACCGTCATTTATGCTTGTATACCGGTGTTTCACATGTGATCTCTTATCGAACCCAAGCGTGAAAGTACTGTATACTATTCACGGGAGGAAGGAAGGTCTCCAAAAGGAAATTTCCCATCTCAGAGGAACATTCGGGAGCAACCTCTAATAGCAACTGCTCGGTGAGGATAAAAGGGCATTGATGAAAATATTTGTCACTTAGTTCGGGGGACGGACAAAGAAAGGCCTTTAATTGCTCGCATATAAACCCGTACGTCCCCTCATTGTTTTTTTTGGCGACCGGTTCTAACAAGTCTTATATCAGAATTTCACAGCTAAAACTAGTTATGAAAATGGCTCACTGGGTAAGATGCCGGTTAGAGGTTTTTATTCTTTCCTTTTCCTTTCATACATATTTGGCGCAAGATGAGCATGCTTGCTGAGTTGGGCATTTACGTTAAAGTATGGTACAACTGGTGCGGTCGCGTATTTTGGGATGGATCTTACACTGAAGATACTGGTAATAGGATCGCTAACCCAGTCGTACTCGGGGGGTACCATAAGTCGGGCGACACCCATATAAAGTAACTAGGGTTTTTACCCATACAAACGCGGTTTGCACCAATTTTTTTGTATGAGGAAAAAAGTCGGGCGACACCCAGAACAGGCAATAAACCAAGACTTTTTGTGGCACCGCGCCCGACTTACCCTTGTACCCGAGTACATCGGGCGGGAGCTCCTATTATTTTGTTTACTTTTTCTAAAAAAACCTACCTATCTATTTATTATTCCTCTTCTCTTTTCTTTGTTCTCTTCCAATTGTGCTTGTTAGTTATAGCTTTGCTGCCGAATTTGAAATAAATAAAATTGAGAAACAGATTCTCCTTTTTTATATATCTGCATAATATTATAATAAATTTGTATAAATTTTCATAATTTTATTTTATTATTATTTCAGTTAATGAACATACCGACTTTGGCGGCAAAACTGGCTTTGGGACAATACTCTTGAATGATAAGTTTATATCGGAAACTACCCTTGCCGAATCACGGCCAACATAATCGGGCGATCACAATAGGGGGGTTTAGCCGGCCGTGCTATCAGCGTTGTGTGCTAAATTTTTGAGCTAGTTTCCAAGAAGATATGATGGTGGATTGGCCTGGGTTTAGCCAACCTGTGCTAAATCAATTTTTCTCTTAGTTATGTAAGATGGTGGTTTTTATCGTGGGGCGTGACTTGGAATCTAGTCTGGCTAACCTGTCTTGGTTGTTTGCTTATGGGGATACATGGAGCGGAACACTGTGCTAAACAACACCGTTTAACACATCGTGCATTTTTTATCAAAACATAAACACTGAGACTAGTGGTGTTGCCACGGTGAATGGGCTGGTTGCCTCTGGCAGCACAATTATCTTTTAGCACGGCTGGCTAAACCCCTCTAATATCTGGAAAGAGAGTGTATTCTGGGTCATCTTAAACAATAGTAAAATTGGGTTCCAGCATGCTACGGTAATCCTGTTATGGAGCGAATTTAGTGTGGAGACAATTTAAGCTGGCCTCAGGTGTGGGGTCATTTGTCCATTAAAATGTCGGAAAAACACGATTTCGTCACCAAGCACGGCAAGCGGGAGCTTAATCTGCTTATACCGTGCTGGAACTAAGTTTTACTGTTTCACCCTATAAAGTATTTTTTCTTCCTGCATATCATACCAATTCGGCTAAGGGCCCGTTTACCTATAAGTTAGAGGTCCGTCTAAAAGCCTAAAACGATGCCGACCGCTAAGGGGGGCTTGACAGTGGGGGAGTGTGCTGCAAAGTAGATGGTGTTTAGCCAGAGGAGGCAACAGAACTTTCTGACGGTCTAGCTACAAGAATCTAGGACCGTGGAAAATTTGTCAAACACTTTCGCGCCGTTTATCAGATAACGCTTGAGACGCCACCGTCTAATACAACCACTATTACAAATTTAATTTTTAGAGAGAGACAGACAGTTGAAGGTATGTAAATAAAACCGAATTATTGCACGTTTAGCTAATATACTGTCTAGTATATAACTGAAAGCACGTTTACCTAACTGACTTTCTTTGACAGTCGGCACTGCCTCTGGTTGCTAGACGGCCGTCTATAGGTAAACGGGCCCTAAGAGCGCCCAGTGAGTTTGTGCTATCAGTCTACCCTTCTGATCTTGTATTACAGTACAGAAGGTATCGTGCGTCAAGAAACAGAACCAGGATTTTACTGGTATTTGCATCGTGTATTCGGAATTGGGGGCTAGTAGATTGGGGACTAGTAGGAGCACCAGTCCCAAAAGGGGGTTCTGAAAGGGGAAAACTACGCTCTAGTGCTTATCCCGGTTGATTGATTATTTTCACAATAGATGGAGTTGAGAGGCGGGAAAAACTACAAACAAGCAGTAATATAAAACGAAATACCGGTAACCGCCTTCCATCTAACCTTCTTTTCAAAAGTTTCACTACTAGCCCAATTCCTTTTGGCCTTTCATCCTGCCCCTAGCCCACAGTCTACCAACTTTTCCAAAAAGCCCTTCCTATGATACTCGTCCCCCTCATGAAGTACCCGAAAAAAGGGATTAAAGACATATATGGCAAAATGTCTGTGCGTGTCTGAGCGCCCATACAAAATATACCCCCCCTGTTTTCGGGTACTTCTTGAGGGGGACGAGTAGCATACCTAACTTGTACGTCATTCCCCAATACTTCACTGTAAATCCGTAAATCCTCTCCAACTCTTTTCCTTCTCTCCTGGTTCCCAGCTAGCCTTCAGCTCTCATAATTATCTCGCTCTGAGCACAGTTAGTCTTCAGTTCTAGCATAGTCTAGCCGGTAATTTTTTGCCCTTTCTAAATAACTAGTTTTTCTACAACCTTCAAGCCAACAATTCTTGTTACCTCAACTTTAGTTCATTTGTGTCACCACTACGGCCACATCATTGTTCCTGTAGTTATTGCTATTATTTCACTATGACATCGCTAATCTAATTTTATCACATTTCTACTAGTTCCGGAACACTGCTAATAGTTACCTGATTCAGAATACACATCAAAAGGATTACCGGTAAATTAACACATGGTGCGTCTTTATCAAAATAAACATCTGGACTAGTGGCCTTGCTACGACGAATGGGCCCGTTGCCTTTGGTAACAACACAAGTATCTTTTAGCACGGGCCAGATAAACCCCTCTAATATACAAACTTAGGAGCTGTACTTCGGCACACCGGAAAGCATGGTAAGCAGACTCCTAGGCCACCTGGACGCCCCCTCATGTAGACAGCTAAACTCGGATAAAAAACTTGTGGGTTGTTCACAAGATAAACCGTGTCTACAGTGTCGACTACCACTCGATTCGCTACCGTGATGTTGCGGCGACGGGAGATTGAAGTCAAAATTTGGTATTTTCGGCCTGATGGCCGTGGGGAGTGGAGGATAGTGGCGCAACACAGATGCAGGGGCTGGAGGAGGCAAGGGGGGCAGAGGAGAGAAAGAAATATTATCAAGAGAGGGTAAGGAAAATAAACCGGAGAACTAGACGGGGGGCAATGCTCCTGTAGGCCTCTGAACTTGGGTACTTGTTCAGAGGCTAGTAGGGCCCATGGGAGACGGAATATCTGATAGGGGAGTGGGCCCCCACCATCCTGTATATTAATCAGCTTCATAGCCCTACGGCTCTATAAGCTTAATGATATACTCGGGCGCAGAGAAAAAAAGATCCGGAAAAAGTGACTTGAAATATAATATCTGTGTTGCAACCATACATTTTGTTTGTCACTTTTTCCGGATCTTTAATTTGCGCCCGAGTATTATAATAATAATAATAAGCCTGATGGCCGTTCACAATTGACCGGTGCAACCTCGCTTCTCACGTCAATTGGAAACGAGACTACCATGGAGCCATTTTGGGTTTATTCAAATTTCGCGGTAGATACTGTTTCTGTTCAAAACTGACTCTCTTAACTTGCTGTTTTCTAGCTTATCTCCAATTAACTTTGACTAAATAGTTAGTCGCGCTCTTGGCTTTGGGAGGTTTCGCGGTTCTGCAGGGGTGGCTGTTGCCTAGGCTTGGCGGACAGGGGCTTCTGTGTAAGTTAGGTTTTGTCTTCTCCAACGCTTTCCTTCCTTCGTTTCCCTCCCTCAATAGGGACGACTACCGTGACGAGGAAGTGGCAACGAGGATCGTCTGGTTTGAAGGAGGAAAATTGGACCTGTACTTAGCTAGTTGGATAACCTGCTGGGTTGGGCTTTCTTTGTGACAGGAATTTTCTGTTTCGTGCATTTTTCTGGGTTGGTTTTGCGACGTAACTTAGTGAATTCAAATTGATCGTGACTTGTGTAGTTTTGTTTTCGACTTGAGTGTTCTTTGAAAGTGGCAGTTGTTTTCCCGTACTGTGGGGCTTCTTATGGGTCAACGTTAAACTGAATTGTTCCTTAATAGCCGGTCCCCCTCCTATTTCGCTGTCGCTCATAGTCGGGAGAAGCAAGTGTGACGCGGAAGCAAGTGTGACGCGGAAGCAAGTGTGACGCGGAAGCAAGTGTGACGCGGAAGCAAGTGTGACGTGGAAGCAAGTGTGACGCGGAAGCAAGTGTGACGCGGAAGCAAGTGTGACGCGGAAGCAAGTGTGACGCGGAAGCAAGTGTGACGCGGAAGCAAGTGTGACGCGGAAGCAAGTGTGACGCGGAAGCAAGTGTGACGCGCCGGATTTTTTAATTTTTTATGCTTACATAATACTAGTTTACAACCACATATCCCGATTTCATATAGGTTACAAACTATTAATATAACAGCATTTCTCGTGATAAGAGTTAGATTATATGCATGAAGAATCAGAGTCTGATTCACTAGCCAAATCCTCATAATTATGGCCAGTATGACAGGCTATCCCCACCTCTTGCATATCCATCCTGAGCCCCCCGGGCTGCCCCGTTCAAGTTGTATAAACGAACTGCACAAGAATCTGAGGTGCCAGAGTAGCAGAGTTGCGGAGAGACCCAAGAATCAGAAATGCTAGTGGGCCTCTAGAGCACTGTTGATTGGGAGCCTGTCAATTGGGGAGGTGATTGGTATTGCTAGCTGGGACGCAATCACTTGGGGGGTGATAGTTGTGCCCAGGTCAGCATGTGGGTTAGGGGACTTCTTCTGGAAGAAAAATAATAATCTGGCGCGTCACACTTGCTTCCGCGTCACACTTGCTTCTCCCGACTATGAGCGACAGCGAAATAGGAGGTGAACCGGCTATTATATCCTTTTGTTTGTTTTATTCTTTCTATAGGAGCGTGGGTTACATAGCTAGCCATCTGGGGGAACTATGCGATGGGTTGCTGGATGACTAAGGGATGAGAAGGATCATGTGGTTGAAGAGGCAGGGGCGGAGTCAACGAAGACTAGGGAACAGCGGAGACGGACAGCAACCTGTGCATAGACTACTTTGCTCGTGGTTTCTCATCGATAGGGATCAACCTTTTTTCTTTCGGGTTCTTTGATCATCATCTACGATTTCTTTGACTTTACCCTCTGTGTGAGCGGCGATAGCCCACTTTCGGTATTGTTTTGTTTCCCTGCCGTGATATCAATTCCCCTTTGTTCGCTCCGATTTTTTGCTTTCCTTCATCTATCTTGCTTCACGGGAGGAAAGTTCTTCCCCGGACCGAAATCATCGTTTCAGTACTTCTCCGCTTTCATGATAGATACTATTCCACCGATTTTCTTGTTTCCAATACTAATAGAAATAGGCTATGTTCGGTGGGGAGTCTTGCGGTCCTTATTCTTTCTTTGCTGCCAGCAGCATCCTATATATATGGTTCCGGCCGTCCGTGCTGTCAGCCGAATATTTTGCAACGGGGGACGCCTTGGCATCCAAAATTTGGTATATATGTTTGACTCCCGACAAGTTTATAGTTTTTATAATAATTTCCAAGTGACGAAACATATTAAAAATATCTATGCTGGGTTGGGAATTGAACTTATCTACACTTTCTGAATGCCAAGGCGTCCCCGTTGCAAAATATTTGGTTGACAGTACAGACGGCCGGAACCATACACAAAACTCTCGTACAGGAAACACACTTCTTCGCCTTCGTTCAAGTCCGTTCTTCCATCACCGTCTCTTGCTTTCCAAACCACACCCTCAACTTTCCTACAGATTTTGTCCTTCATTCACTTCGCCCATTTCAACTACTTACAGACTTTTCCTGAACACTCCTTTCCAAACTTTCCTGATACCTTCCTCCATTTCGCTATCGTCAAAGTGACACGCGTTCGTTTCATCCTCTAGCTAACACTAGATCCAAACCTTTAGTACCCCTAGTCTGATTCGTGAATCTTCCCAAAACATCTCCGATGCACCTAACCGTTCGCTCATACAAGCCGTTGCTTCAACTTCCATCCCCTAATCTGCGTGCAGATTTCGCAGCTTTTCAGCGTGGTTAATGGCATAGGTTAGTCTCAGATCTTTACCAAAGGTAGTATGGCCAAAGAGCTCTTGCTGTGACCTGACCAGTAGAAAACATCTCCGCCGTTGCGACACTTGAACTATTCCTAATCTCAGAATATTCTAGGCAGCTAAAAAGCGACAAATACAGACGAAGGGATACTTCCCAACAATCTCTAAACGAAAACGCTCCTAATCCTCACTTCCGGTGTAGTAGCAATGTCGCAGATATGGAACCTTCGTGAATATTTTAACAGATACAGCGTGGAGAATAGACACAGTATTTGCTCAGACCACTGGTGACAATAATATCTGTCCGTCACATGTATCATTTCTCGCAGCAGTAATAATTGCCCCCTTTCATACTTAATAGGGGCCCTTAAGGTACAAGTAATTAGGATCGCAAGGGTTGTTCCTCAATTTAGTGGGGTTTGAATCCGGCCAATTATGTTTGGAATCCGTGGTCGGACTCTGAGCACCCCTTCAAAAGTCATCAAGCAACTGTCTGGGCTAAGCAAAGTAAGGGAGTGGTTCAGTGTTTGGGAGGCTGCGGCTTTGGACACGATTGCCCTTTTTCAGCGTTGACTAGCCCTTTAGGCTTCTTTAGTGCCAGGAAACCGACTTGAGTGGAAATCATCCCCTTAAGCTCCCTTACTATCCTTTTAGCCGATCGTCCCCGGTCCAAATTGAAAGACCGATTTGCGATCCTATGATACCTTGAGGACCCCTAATGTTCCTTCGCCCCCTTATCTTGGTCTGAAAATCTTTCCCACTTATTAACCACTTAGTACCTAGCATTATTATCCCTTCGTTCGATGCCGAATTTCAGGAGTGTTTAGCGCTGTAGTAGTGTGGCGATCAACAATGGCTAGTCAGTAATAAGCTACGAGTATAGTATTGCACCTTTTCTGCTCGTCCCCCTAGCGGAGTTCCGGATATGCCCAAAAAATGCAGTACTACACCCAATTTTGATTTATCTTGGTATGTCTATCATTACCTTTCTTGTCATATCTATCCGATTGGTTGCAACACTAAAAGTGAGAGAAAACCGGAAGGAATGAAGGGATGGCGCGGTTCAAAACGGGCGCAAAAAAACTAGCGCAAAACTAGTGCCTTCTACTCGTACTCGAGTACTGCATGAGTGGTATCCCGAAGACCAAGATTGCGTAAATATGTTGCAAGGAAGTTCAATCTCATCAAACTCATGACGCTACATGGGAAGATCCTTTCCAAATTGACTAAAGTACAGCCGAATCAGAGCTCGCCGCCCATTATTCCGCCAGTCTTACTCTTCCCATCTTTCCCACTATTCCTATCTACTGTACACACACACTTTATTTTTTTTACAATACTTTATTCTCTTGGGCTACTTTGGCTTTCCAAGTTCTTCTTTAAGTACCCTTCCATCCCCCTACCTCAAGTTGCCCCTTGATAACCTGCACTTCTTGCCTACCGTGGATGCACCATTTGTCTCTCCTCCGTTCCAAATACAAACCGTTCTCTGCATCGTTGTTAAACTATTGCTCTCTGCTTACATTGACTCAACCTTCCCATTCAACCGTCACTTTGCCCTCTGGTTTCCTATCGTTGGTAACAAGGGAGTTGGAACTACTATCGTTGTGGTATTTCTTCCTGAGGTGACTTAGTGTCTTGTTGATTTGGGCAAGTTTGTTTCTTTTGTAACAGGGCTTTTTTTTGTTTCAATCCACTGCGCGAAGAGCAAGGTAAGTCTATGCACACTCCCAATGGATGGTCATTTCTAACATGTAGCTAGAATTGTTGATTGTGTGAGAGAGAAGAAATATCACATACAGCTAACTATTTTATTTGCCGCACGGGTTATCTATGATGGTTTAACCAATACAAGTGTA
>Ga0307513_10008227_pt1 | contig 13375 bp, 20 predicted proteins | sample 15_EM_MG_FD_202174 | JGI IMG/M metagenome (GOLD analysis project Ga0307513, IMG submission 202174) | Populus trichocarpa ectomycorrhiza microbial communities from riparian zone in the Pacific Northwest, United States - 15_EM | ecosystem: Host-associated > Plants > Roots > Unclassified | place...
TTCAACCGGTAAGGCACAGACGTTAGACTCGTCACGTCGAGTATGGCCGTGCCACGATCCAGCTCGTAGGAAATCGACAAGAAACCTTTCAAAACGAGCTGAGGCTAGCGAAGCTGAAGCTGCGCAACAGAGACCTATCGTCAAAGAATCCTATTGCGATGGGCTGAGGGCTGACTGCGATTGTGAACTGCCAACGCGAGGTCTGGAGGCCGTACAAAAAGGGAATTCAAGGGATAGTATGCCTCGCGTGGATCTAGATCGGAATGACCGCTCGGCTCGGTGGAAAGCAACTCTAACAAGCAACTCTAACAAGCAACTCTAACACTGTTCGGCTCCGGTGGAGGAGTGCGGCAGCCCCTGCCTTGGCACTCGGCATCTCTAATTCACCGGTTGCTGGTTGGTCGGACGAACCGTCGCGACCTGATTCGCTGCTGCTACAGATGTATTTATCCAATATGCCCGACTCCATGTCCGTCTCCCGACTCCACGCTACACCGCCTCGCACCCGCCGCCACCCCCCAAGTATACCGTGAGAGTAGAAATCATGTTCGACCTACTGCCTACTGCAGCGGATGAGCAGGACAAGTTCGATAAGCATTTCCTATTCCTCACATGCGTCGCGTTGTAAGATACATGCATACTACAATGTACAATTGACTGGCCAACCAGCAAACATAGCATAATGATCCAAGCGCGAGGAAAGAGGAGAGAGAGCCAAACAGTCGTCTGGGAGTGGACGTGTCATGACCAACGTCGCAGGCGCAGGAGGAGAAATAATAATTCCTTGCCTTTACTCGCCGACAAAGATTTGCCTGACTCTCCATACTCCCTCCTGCATCTTCTCCTCAACCTTTCTCAGGACGTTCATCAACTCCATCCCAGATTGAGGTTGGACCCGGGCTTCTAATTCGCATCCCATGCCGACTGCAGAAAGGATTCGAGTGCCACCTGCAAGCAAGGTGAAGATCGCAGGCGTCTGTGTCTGTGTCTGTGCCTTATTGGGCGTCACTCTGTCCATCAAGGCCGAGGTATTCTGGGGAGGCACAATCTCTGTCACCGGTTGTGGCTCAAGGCCATCCAACCAGTTAAAGATCTCCACGAGCATTCCCAAAGCGCTCTGCTCCTCAGCCTTCACCACGTCGCGAGAATCCGTGCTTCCTTGCTTCACATTAGCATTAGGGTCATCCTTGAGCTTGAGATACTTCCTCTGGAGCGCAACGGGATTGTTGAGGAGGAAATGAGGAGCAGCTTTTAGAGCATCCGGGACAGTGTCCCCGGAGAAGTTCAAGTAGAGTGGGCTCGAGACATTGGTGAGTACGAACGCAACGTTGTTGGTTGGGGTTTGGGGGAAGATGGTGGACAGAGAGGAGAGTGCAGAGTTGGTACCAATAGTGACGCCCGGGACGGTTCCATTGGCGAGGATGAGAACGGCAGTGATAGAGTCGGTGTGCTTCTTGATCTGAGTGGCAATACTATTCTTGGGCGACTTGCTTGACTGAATATGGCGAGTATTGGTGAACCCGGGCGTGTCGAGGACGCGAACCTTCGGAAGAAGAGGTTACGCATCCTCACTCGCCCACAAACACCGGCACTTACCACTATGCCGTTTTTGCTTGTAAGTTCGTAAATGTGGGCTGATTTGGTCTGATCCTGGTTATTAGAACCACTGTGCTCGTTGGTGCGGTCGAGGACATCAAAGTCGTAGTGGTCAATGTCCTTGCCGAGAAGGACATTGGCGATAAGTTCCAGAGCCGAGGACTTGCCGACACCAGTCTCTCCAAGAAGAAGGATGGTGTATGGCGCTTTGTGCCCCGACGTATTGATTATCCCTTCCCTGAGTGACTTAACGTCGCTAGGAACGAGGAGGGTCAGAACTGACACACCGAGGTCGTGGATACTTACTTGATAGTCGGGGTGTTCTTGGCAATAGGAGTCTCCCCTTCGTCGTCTTTCGCCCCTGGGCAAGCAGACTTGCTGGTAGGAGGTTCGTTGGAGAGGGGTTTGTCACTGGAAGGACCACCTAAGTCAATACTGGTTATCCAAGGCTGAGTTCCTGAGAAAGACCTACGAATCGAGCTTGACGTGAGTGGTGGGTAACATGTCTTAGGCGCTTTGAAACACAACAGGCACCTGGGGACTGGGAATGGGGGGAAAGTAGGATGCGGGTACGGAGATGAACGCCATTTCAAGATCAGCAAGTAGCGGCCCCATCGCATGGCTTGTTCAATTTCGGACCCTGCATCCAATGGCAGTTGGAAGACGGTGGAGACTGAGCTGAGACGATAGTAACCAGCTTAGCCATCATCGCTGAGGGTTTAACATGAGAACGGAAGGGACAAAAGGGACAATGAGATAGCGCGGAGCCCTGGAAAACGAAACAATGTAAGCGCGCGTCGACCGGCCTCGCACACCCAACGTGTTGCGGTTGCAGCTCTGGGTCTCCGAGCGCTTAGAGCAAGCTGGATGACGACCAGAACGACGGGATCCCAAGTCTCCACGGGGCTCTGGAGGGACAAGGAGTACCCATACGCCGTTTCCCCGATTGGATCCCATCGATGGACGCCGCACGCGCACGCGTCACAGCCGCGCCACGCACGGACTTATGCGTGATGACGTGACTTCCGGTTGATTTACGTTACGCTGGCCGCTGGCCAAATAGCATTCTTCCCAGAGCCAGCCATTAATCGACTGCGACCGATTTCACTTTAAGATGCACTGAAATCCCGAGGTGTCACCGCCCATCAGGACACATTAGTACTGTCAAGCCGGGTTATCCCAAGCCTGTAAACGTTGTATGAGCAGATGATCCGATTTTAGTTACAGTACGTATTCGATGCGCGGCTACCATGATCGATCGTTAACTACCTTCGGGTACTTAGGCTGTTTCATGCCCTCGATCTAGGCGTCTACTGTAGGCAGCCTTGGCGCAAGTACAGCGTCAGAGTAGGAAATCCCACTGAAGCCGACGTGACGGGAGCAGGAAAAGGCCCTAAGCAATCGATCCCTACATGCGCTGCCCTCTATGCACATGCGCAGTATAGTAGATTGGCGAAAAATTGAACACAGTAGCAATATATATATAACGAGAGAAATCGAACACAAGCAAATTTCTAGTTATTGTGTGGCCAGAGTACTAGTCGATGTACTATGATGACGTCGTTACATTTAGCTGCCTCTAGCCCTAAAGATCCGCTTGGCCCTCTATATCCCCCGTCATCTACTCCAAGCTCAAGCTACCTTGAATCTTTCCCAGTTGCTCCTGAATGACTTTCCTTCGCCTCCATGCCGTGGTCACCCTCTTCCAGACCGAGGTTGGATGCGGGTGCGGGCTTTACATCCTATCCCCAATGCGGAAAGAGTCGGGCGCCACTTGCAGGCCCGTCGTCGACTGTGGCTCAAGGCCGCCGAACCAGTCAAAGAGTGTCACCAGCATTTCCAAAGCGTTCTGCTCGGCGTCCTTCACCGCGTTGCGCAAAGTGATCCTTTTTTGCTCCATATTCGGGTCATCCTTGAGCTTGACGTACTTCCTCTGGAGCGCGACCGGGTTGTCGAGCTGGAACTGAAGGGCGTCCTTGAGCACCTCCGGGATCGTGTCCTGGCAGAAGTTCAAAGAAAAGGGGTTTGCGATATTGGTCATTATAAAGGCAATATTGTTGACCGATGTTTTGGGGAAGATGGTAGACAGAGTGGAGAGCACGTAATGCAGACCGCCAGTACTAGTGCCACGCGGGACGGTGCCATTAGCGAGGACGAGAACAGCAGTGACGGAGTCCATGTGCTTCTTAATCTGAGTCGCGAAACTCTTCTTGTGGAGCTCGGCTTGCTGAGAACAGCGAGTGTCAACCAAACCAGGCGTGCCAAGGATGCGAACCTTGAGAAGAGGTTATGCGTACTTATCACGTTCAGAGATGTTGGCACTTACCACTAGGCCGTTCTTGCTCGTAAGTTCGTAAAGGCGCGCCGAATCCGTCCGACTCTGATTAACAGAACCACCTTGTTTGTTGGTGTGGTCGAGGATCTCGAAGTTATAGTGGTCAATGTCGTTGCCAGTGAGGACATTGGCGATGAGTTCCAAGAGCGAGGACTTTCCGACACCAGTCTCTCCAACAATTAGGATGTTGTATGGCGCGTTCGTCCTGTTATCTGACGTATTAATGATCCCGCGTTTGAGAGACTCTACATCGCTGGGAATCGAGTCAATACGTGATCTACCAACGATGTCGTTGCCACGCACTTGATAGCCGGGGTGTTACCCTTATCATAGGCATCCAAGGCCTTCTCGTGTGGGCTATAATTACTGATGATATGGTTGATGGAAGGTGATTTGTCACTGGATGATCCATCCGAGTTAGCAGTTTTCCGCGGCTCAGAGTTCCGTGGAAGACTGACGAGTTGGAATTGACCTGAAAGGCAGTTAACATTGCTTGGGAGATGGCTTGAGAGGATCTGGGTGAGGTAGCGACGTGGATGTACCTTCGCCAACGGCCCCAATTTAAGGATCTCCTAACAAACGTAGCCCTGCTTCTACCCCCGTCCTAACTGGAACGAAATGCGATGTCCGTCTTATTGGGGCTCGTGGAGCCAAGCCCCGCCGGCCATTGAAGGCCCAAGGCCAAAGGCCAGGGCTGGACTGCAGCCAAATGGCCACGGAGTCTCTGCCTCACCTAACCGATTGCTACCCAGACTTTCCCACGTGGGCTGATCGTGTTTGTGTCTATGATACTCTTTATGTCGCAAAAAAAAATTGGCATTGTAATGAGACGATCATGTGCAAGGCTGGGCGGCGGCCATATGGCCCAGGCCCGGCCATATCTTTGCGACATACCTCTAACATCGCTTTCTCACTTGCTCCCAGAATCGAAAGGGTCGGAAATTTTCGCACAGAGGGAAGGACAGTGATTCGTAAGCGAGTGCTTACCAATCGTCCATTGAACGCTGCAGGAGCATGTGTCAGATGTCAGGCCCTGCTTTGTGTGTGTCATCGAGCGAACAACATGAGAGTACGCCTACCCTCGGGTTATACGAACTCCCACAACCGCCGACGTTGTCATGATCATGAAAGCCTAGTAACAAGGGGCAACGCTTTCGGTGAGGCCGAGAGTGCGCATACAAGTGACAAGTCTTCAGTTACACCTGAACAAGCAAATCATTAATTATATTTTTTCTCTTGTATGGTCCTGTAGTCCAGGGTAGTACTCCGCGTTCCTCATCAATATTGCTGTCATGTTCTACTATGTTATCTTCCTGTATATGTGACAGGTGTTCGCCTTCCTCGTCTTCATCACCTTGTACGTCTCTTTCTCATCCGCGTCCGCTAATATTAATGCAGCGTCCAAAAGGCAATCAGCCCTACGCGCAGCACAGTTAAATTGTTGTCCACACAGTCGCTGTGTCCTTCATTTTCCTCCGTACACTCTTCCGTCTCGCGGAGCAACAACCTCAGCGCGTGCTTTGCCGGCTCGAGCGTGGAACCGTCATGCTTTCCATTGCATGCGCCGCAAACAGCCAACATGAGATCAAGAGGCTGTACCTAGTAGATCCGAGGCGTGGGGCGCTTCACCAAAATACACGTTGTATTTGCCTTCCTCTCCGCCCTGGCCTCTTTGATGAGGTGACGTCGCCAACGAGACTTTTTTTGTAGATCTAGATCGGGAAGTGATAGGGTCGATATAGCCACCAGCGACATCGACAACTCCAGTTGATCGTCTGTAAAATCCTGCCTACCAAAATGGCCTTGCCCGAACCCTCGCCAGGGCCGAGCTTAAGCCAATAACCAATTATTCGGAGTCTGATGCGTGCCTATCGCATCTCATATCTATTTCTCCGACTCCTCGATGCGGCCACCCTTATTCACTAACCTTGCAGTTCGGCGACCGACTCGCCCATCGCCCGCCACCACCACAACTTCGAGGTTACTACCATCATGCACCAGTGTAGACGGCAAGCACACGTTAGATGCAATATGACAACCCGCGTCGCACCCCCGTGAATAGGTGGGTGCCATTCACGAGGATAAGAACGGCAGTGACGGAGTCGATGTACTTCTGGATCTGAGTCGCGACGCTCTTCTTGTGAAGCTTGCCTTGCTGGAAGCGGTTGAGTGTCGGCGAACCCGAGCGTGTTTGAGGATGCGGACTTTGGCAAGTGGTTACGCCTACTCACCGCGTTCACAAACATTGGAACCTACCGCTGTGCCATTGTTGCTCGCAAGCTTGTAAAGGTGGGCCCCCATGGTCTGACTCTTGTGGTTAGGACCATCGTTGCTCGTTAGTAGGGTCGAGGATGTCAATCGTAGCGATCACTGTTGTTGCCAGACAATGGTGGTGAGTTCCACGACTAAGGACGTTCCGACATTAGACTCCAACCAGAAAGTTGGTGTGTGAAAGCGCTTTCCCCTTGTCCTTTGATGTCGTGGTGATCCCGTTCTTGAGAGACTTTACATAGAGAGGAAATAGGGCCAGAGCTGACGCACCGAGATGGTCGTCTAAAATTACTTGATGCTCGGGTGGTATGACAGAGTTCGGAACATCCTCTTCTTCTTCCGGAGCAGGCCGGGTGCACCGTTGAAAAGTTTGACGGAGAGGACTTCGCCACTGGGTGAACCATCATTTGAGTCAGTAGTTATCGACGACTGAGTTGCAACAGAAAGACCTCAATTTGAGCATTGACTTGAACAGCGCCCGACACTGCTCAGATGGTACTTTGAGAGGCACAACGGACAATCTGAGGAAGGGTGCAGCGATGAGGATATCCAGATGAACGGTAGGCTGGGGGTTATCCCATCCCGGCACCTACCTGAGCGTTGCGATAGGCGGGACGATGGAAGGCGACATAGTCACCACCGCTGCGGGCTTAACGCGAGGATGGACGGATGAACGGCCGACCGCGATCACAGCACTGTGAGACCACGGGCAAAGGGGCGGTGCCGCGGAACAAGAGTCTCCCAATTCTCCACGCTCTCTGGAGGGAAATAGGAGAAGAATTTGAGGAGCCCTCGAGTTTTCCAAGAGGACGTGGACCAGTTCTCAGGCAAAGCGCACGCGTCATAACGACGCCGGGCACCAAGTTGTGCGCGGATTTTAACATCGACTGCAACTGTGAACAGTCAACATGAGGTCGAGAGGCTGTACCCAGTGGATCCTAAGCGTCGTGCACTTCGCCCAAGTCTACATGTTGCTCACCTTGGCTTTGATGATTGGCAAAATAGGTTGACCTCCGCACGGTCGGTGAATTTTGGCCAGACAGCAAACATCAACAGTGAGGGGGGATGGTCCAATAAATGCCAACACTCTTGTAGCTAAACAGACTGTCCATCGGTCTACCCGATTTCGGGAACATTGACTGCTTCGTCAGGCGTTCCCACCGAAATCCGAATTGCCATACTATTTCTAATCGAGGTGTTATATTTCAAAAACGACATTTCAAAATATCATATTTTGAACAGGCACCTATCGTAGCTTCTTTCCAGTCTCAATGAAACTGTGACAGCTCTTGTGGGAAACACACAGTAAACCCATGTATAAGAGGGACGACGCGTTAGGTCCCCAATCCAAGCCGCCTCCACCACCAGAATCCAGCCAAGCCTTGAATATGTCTGGTACGATCGTGAGTCCAACGGCACAGACAAAATATGCCAAGGGATCCGACGCACTGATGACCACATCTAAGGTTGAAAACAACCAACCCGTATCCTTTGCAGAGAGACCCCCTAATTCTGTGATCATTCTGAATCCTAAGACGACCCAACAGCGGAACCGTGGCCATTGGGAATCATGGCCAACTGGTCGAGCTGGGCCATTTGTATCTGAGACCCGACTGTCGGCTGCGAGGGGGGTCTTTCGATACAACAATATAAAACGCGACCAGTGGTCACGAACGGAAGAAAAGGTTTTCCATGTCGCTGAATTTTCTGCGTCCGGTCGGGGTGAGTTCGACGTCTAATGCAGTCGTTCTGAATAACGATCCATCCAGAAATATTGATCGAACATGTCACGGAACCGGAGCTGGCGACTCGGTTGACAGTGAGTATTGAGTCTCTGTGGTTATTCGCCTCTCACGTGCTACCAGGAGCCAGACCCTGAATGTAGCTTCAGATTACTGTGAGGCGTGGTAGATCTGCAAGGCGATTCCCTTCTTACACACTTCAGTTTTGCAACCTCCCAGAAAAACAATGACGTAATCTACTCGACCTACACCCGGAGCATCCTCGCTACCTGCGGGGCGCCTGCCGCCGTGTGGGCAAGGTTTTACCGGAATTCTCATGCATCCTTTGACTATTTCACTGACTCTTGCAATGGAAATGTTACATTTCGTGAGTATTATACCAAAACGATGTTGCGACATGCTAATGTGGACTTCAAGATGGGTGGACGTCGATCCGACTTTTCTGGAGGAAGTCCGTACATGGCTTGAATTTACTCTCAGAGCCTTATCTATCATGGTTGAAAAAGGAAATCCAAACCACGTCAACTACGTATCTCAGTGTCTACCCGATACTGTACTTTTCTTACGATTCTGCGACTCGGCAAACTACAATCATGACGACAGACCTCAACCAAATGCATCTTTGCATGATCCAGCGCCTCAAGGAATTATCTACGGCTTCCACTCGGCCAGAGGAGATAGTCCCTCGATTACTTCTTCAATGGTTCACCACAGCGTGTGAATGCTTCGAAGACACGGCGGCTGTTTGGGATGTCGACACTGCCATGGCAGTATGTATCAGCAAGCCTCTGTTCTCGCTTGTACTCTATGAGCTGACAACTTCTCCAATAGAAAATGATGTCCCAAACATTGGGTAGTAGTGCTGATCATACGGACCGTGTGCGGTCTGCGGAGCGCAATGCCAGAGTTATAGATTATGCGAAGAATAACTTTAACACTTTTCAATCTGCGCTTGCATCGGTCGAGCAATGTGAAGAGCTATGGGGTGCATTGAGCCTCGACGCAGCCACCAGAAAGTCGTTAGGTGCTCTGTTCGGAAAGCAACAGAAACAATGCGAAGTGATTACAAACCTGCTCGGCAATCTTGGCAATCTGTATGACCGATTTCTAAACTTGGTGTGGTATCTGCGTCCTACATTCCGCCGGCGCTCTAATTAGGATCTTTACAGCTGGTAAACTACACCAATATCCGAATGGTCGAAGGGATGAAGAGTGTCTCTGAAGAAAATGCGGAGATGACGAAGGAGATGAAAGAGCTCGCCACGCGGAATGCTGATATGACGGCCACTATGACGGACCTCATGAGGCAGAATGCGGAGACCACGGAGCAGATGAGGATCTCGACGGAACAAAATGCGGAAGCGACAAACCGGATGAAGGAGCTGGCAGAGATGAACCACAGGATCTCAGAACAGAGTGCAGAGGCTACAAAGCGAATGGCAGAGCTCGCAGAAGTGAATCGACGCCAGGCACAGTCGGTGGCTGCCCTCCAATATGACGCCAAGCGTGACAGCGAAGTCATGAAGACGATTACCGTGGTCACTCTCCTGTTTCTTCCAGCCACCTTCGTCTCCGTATGTTCGATCTCGTATTTGGATTCTATCGCTGACCTGTCCTTCTGGGCTTAGACAATCTTTAGCATGGGTTTCTTCAATTTCAATCAGGACCGGCCCGGTGGTGGCTTCGAGGTCTCCTCGCAAGGCTGGATTTACCTCGTGTGCACTCTGCCTCTCACCTTTGTCGTCCTCACATCATCGTTTGTGTGGATGTGGTGGACAGGTACGAAGGAAGTTAAGCCTTTCGATTACTCTGCTGGTCAAGCACTAGCACAAGCCGCCAATGTGTTGATGCTTGGAGCCGGACCCAGAAAAGAGGCCGTCTGAAGAAGATCTATTATGAATCAAGGACTTATGCCACATGTCCCATCTGTTCCTCACTCTTTTGCGTGCAATATATGTCCTCTTTGCATTCACGATGGTCCTCGCTGATGAAATTGTTCCGATTTATTTCTTTGCGGATACCCATTTTCCATGGGTTCTGTCCTTCAATACGTATTTCAATCCAGATCCAGGTGGTTGAGTCCATCCAATATAGATGGACTGACCCGAATAAAGAATAAAGCGAGACGAAGAGGATATCAGGCCGTTGGGAATCATTTCGAAAATCTTGAACGTGTCCACCAGGATCAACCTCTCTCAAAAAGCAGATTCTCAGTAAGGCCGACTGTCTCATAGGCCGCTACTCGGCCCTGTCATCTAGTCAGTTGGCCAGGGGACTCTAATGCTTGTCAGGGCATCACAACCCTCGATTAACAGATCATCCGTGAGTGTCTTCAGTTGATCGCGTAACCGCGCAATACCTTCAACCTCAAGAGGCTAGTGCGGCCTGGGATAAAGTGCAGTTTAAATCAACTGCGAGTTCAACTGCGAGTGAGGACGAGGGGTGTACCCTGCGTGCGATACATCTATAGGTGTAATCACGGCTATTCTTATGGCGTTGATGTGTTCAACGAGAGGATATCCAGGGCGCGGGACTCCCGATTTCGTCTCCAGGAATTCTCGCAGTCAGAAATGCTAGCTACCTACGTTCTGCTCTCAATTGGAGAAAGGACTGGAGGTGTTCTGGGGCGGTTTGAATGCTTCTTGGCATAAGCAACCATAGTACACGACCGCCATGTGCATTCAAAGCTGGTCAGCGAGATATTTACTAGTCCTGAAGAGAGCTGCTCTCTCTTTGCTTTCAAGTATGTCCGTTCGCCGCCAAGGATGAGTGCACTCATTGTATACAACTCGAACACTGCCTGCAATTCCCATCGAAGAGAACCTGACTTCTTGACATGCACAGTACTTCCTGGATCCAGGACCGTAGGGTGCTTGGATCCACTGGCTTGGATGGATGCCTTCTAATGCTAGAAGTACGCTTTGCTCGTTGGTATTATTTAAGGTATGACCCAAAAGCCGAGGGGTGCTGAGCAGGATTACGATAAGTCAATGGCCTTGGGGTATTGAGACGGCCAGCTGACAACAGTTGATGTACCAAATAAAGGCGCAGTGTTGGACTTCTCCAGCCCACTTCTCTTAAACCTTGATGAGCCAACGTCGAGCATTTCGCCCTGGACACTCGACATCTTTCGGACATAATGTACATATCGCGTCGACGTCCCCTGGTCGGTGAGTCGACCCCCAAACGGTACTCGACGCGTCTCTGTTCATCTTCTGATTGTCAGGATTCTCTTAGCATACCTCAAAATACCCCAAGGATATCTGATACGCGCAAAGGTCCTCCGCCGTTCATCAATTTTGAAGAGCATCTGAACGCGACGAATGGGGGGTTTACAATTCCCGCACTGAATCTCTCCCTGAATTCACCCGCGTCTATACTTCTCGATCGTCCTGCACCCGGAACCCCTGTGCCTTCTGCTCAGAATCATTTCGCTGTCGAAGGCCAACTGGGTCGTCAACCACCCACTACCATCCCTTCTCCTACTCTTACGCTTGTGGGCGAACCCGATACCTCTACGGGTGAGGGCGGTGTTCCTAATACTTCCCATGGGGTTCCTCTGACACCTCACTCCGCTCCCGGCAATACTCGAAATTCGCAATTTCCGATAGACGCACGGCCCCGCAAACCTCTTCCAAGCTCACGAAAGTCCAATCGAGGCAACAATGTGCATGACATGTCTGCGAGGATGAACCCCACTGCTCGATCGTACAGTACGGACACGGCTTTGTTGCAACACCAACGGATGGCTCCTCCTGTTCCCCCATCGCGTTCAGCCAAAGTCGCTCGTACATTCAGCGAATCTGGATTCGACCCTCGACCTGCAAAGCGCCTGAAAACAAGCCAAACAACTCGGATGAGGAATGGGGTCGGTTGTGTTATCCGACATATTCAGCGTATTTCTCATCTTCAGAGTAGCCAGAAGATCTTCAGGACCTCCAGGATCAACAGGATCAACAGGGAATTCACACTAGCGGCGCAAATGGTCCTCCGGACTGGACTTCAAGCGTTTCTCACCTATATCCCCTCCGCGATGCTCTACAAGCCATCAGTATTCATCAACCTGGTGATGAGATTGCTTATCCAAGTCCACCGCGACTTCTAGATGACACAAGACTCGAAGAACGCCATCCCGCGCGTACAAGTCCCGCTGAAGGCGAATATTTGTACCCAATCAACACGATGAACAATTTTCCTGGGATTCCTGACCAGGGTAACCTCTTTCGTGGAGTAGAACCCGTAGGAAGCCTGAACTTTGGCGGGAGACTGGACCTGTATCGTCTTGAGAACAGTGAAGAATATGAGAAGGCCTCCCTACGCTGGACTGACTGTCCTTTGGAAGAGTGGCTTGCTGGTTCTGATGGTGGGTACCCTTAGGGGAAAAGTCACAAGCGGCTGACATGGGAGCAGAAATTCTCAGCGAATTCGTGGCTCTGTTTGACCGTGTCACGGAGAATATGGCGTTAGTATGCACTGAGGAGAATACCATTGGTGTACTGATGCTCCTTTAGTGGCAACCTTGAGACTTTCTCCAAAATGAGGAAGACGCTCGACGAGCACGAATTGCAGGTGCTTAACAAACGCGAATTAATGTTAGTGGAAGCAAAAGTCGCCCTACTTACAGGTGGCGGACATCTTGCGGCTGTCAAATTACGAAGCACGTAGCAGCATTTGAGCTGGATTCGAGAAAGGCCAGATCGCAGGCTGGTCCTGATGCCTTGGAGCTTTGTAGTAGCAGCAATACGAGTTGATTATGTAGATATGACAGCCCTGGCGTACTGGATAGTATTTCTCATAGCACAAGATACAGATCGAACTTGGACCCTTCGTCGACCTCTTCGAAGCTGGCGTCGTCGAGCGGAACGCGCAAGGGCCCAGGTCGTCCGTCGTCGTCGTCGTCGTCTACTCTTATCCTCGCTTCCGCTGCTACTCGAGCCCTGCAACACCGGCAGCACGACTCGCAACCCAACATGCCCGCCGGCGTATCGGCCTACGTTTCTCAACCTGAACGTTCTCCTCATGAGAAAGTCGTCTCTGCTCTCATCAACCGTCTTAAATCAAAGGTACGCGTCTTCATGGACTAACGGACGTTCTTTCCCGAGCCAGGTTGCTGACAGCCTGCTCGGTGTCTGCAGCTCCCATGCAATAGTGGGCTACCTCTCAGCGTCGTTGAGGCCGACGATGCCTTCAAAAAGGCCGTCGAGAGCCTTGTCCACCTTGCTCGCACCCGCCTAGACCATATTACCATGGCTCTCAGCGAGTATTTGGATAAACTACACCAGGTGTGACTTGGTTGTATCATCTATTCTTCGGTAAATTAATCTCCGAAATTTAGGACACCAAGGAACACCCAAAAGATCTCTCATATTACCACTCTCAGCTCCTCGTAGCCAAGATTCTCTCCGCCGCAATGGACTACAGATGGGAATGT
>Ga0307513_10008228_pt1 | contig 13375 bp, 8 predicted proteins | sample 15_EM_MG_FD_202174 | JGI IMG/M metagenome (GOLD analysis project Ga0307513, IMG submission 202174) | Populus trichocarpa ectomycorrhiza microbial communities from riparian zone in the Pacific Northwest, United States - 15_EM | ecosystem: Host-associated > Plants > Roots > Unclassified | place...
CACGCAGCTGGCCCTGTCCTTCGACCATCGGCTCGTCGACGGCCAGCAGGGCTCCCAACTCCTGGCCGATCTGGCCGCCTTCCTGCACGACCCCGCGCTGGCGATGCTCTGAGCGGAGAAGGAGTGAGAGGAGAAGGAGTGAGAGGACAGCGGCTGAACTGCTGAACAACTGGGGCCCCGTCACGCGTACCTGATCACGGCGGCAGCTTGGGCCGCCGAGGACGGTGGACGGCACCTCCAGATCGAAGGAGCACACCATGAAGGCGACCGCGCAGATCGGCGTCACCGGCCTGGCGGTGATGGGCCGGAATCTGGCCCGGAACTTCGCCCGGCACGGTTACACCGTGGCCCTCCACAATCGGACCCCCGCCAGGACCAAGGCGCTGGTCGAGGAGTTCGGGCACGAGGGCGAGTTCGTGCCCGCCGAGACGGCCGAGCAGTTCGTGGCGGCCCTGGAGCGCCCGCGACGGCTCATGATCATGGTGCAGGCCGGGGCAGCCACCGATGCGGTGATCGACGAGTTCGCCGCGCTCCTGGAACCCGGCGACATGATCATCGACGGTGGCAACGCCCACTTCTCCGACACCCGCCGCCGGGAACGGGCGCTGCGCGGGCTCGGTATCCACTTCGTGGGTGTGGGCGTCTCCGGCGGTGAGGAGGGAGCGCTGAACGGGCCGAGCATCATGCCCGGCGGCTCCGTGGCCTCGTACGCCGCGCTCGGGCCGATGTTCGAGACGATCAGTGCCAAGGTGGAGGGCGAGCCCTGTGTCACCCATGTCGGCACGGACGGCGCCGGGCACTTCGTGAAGATGGTGCACAACGGCATCGAGTACGCCGACATGCAGCTGATCGCCGAGGCCTATCACCTGCTCCGGCAGGTCGGGGGGTACGAGCCCGCGCGGATCGCCGAGGTGTTCCGGCAGTGGAACAAGGGGCGCCTCGACTCGTATCTGATGGAGATCACCGCCGAGGTGCTCGCCCACACCGACGCCGCCACCGGCAGACCCTTCGTGGACGTGGTGGCCGACTCCGCCGGGCAGAAGGGCACCGGCCGCTGGACCGTACGGACCGCCCTGGAGCTGGGTTCGCCGGTCACCGCCATCGCCCAGGCGACCTTCGCCCGCGCCGCCTCCGGCCAGAGCGCCCTGCGCGCCGCGTACCGCGAGCTGCCCGGCGGCACCAGCTGGGACCTCACGTCGTACGAGGCGGAGCGCTTCGCCTGCCTGGTCGAGCACGCGCTGTACGCGTCGAAGCTCATCGCCTACGACCAGGGCTGGAAGATGATCATGGATGCGTCGGCCGAGTACGGCTGGGACATCGACCTCGGGGCGATCGCGCGGATCTGGCGCGGCGGCTGCATCGTCCGGGCGGCCTTCCTCGACCGGGTCCGTGCCGCGTTCGCCGCCGATCCCCGCCGGGTCACCCTGCTCACCGAGGAGGGTTTCGCGGCCGAGATCGCCGACTCCCAGGTCCCCTGGCGCGAGGTCGTCGCCACGGCCGCCCGGCACGGCGTACCGGTGCCGGCCTTCTCCGCCGCCCTGTCGTACTACGACACCCTGCGCACCGAGCGGCTCCCGGCCGCCCTCACCCAGGGCCAGCGCGACTACTTCGGCGCCCACACCTACCGGCGCACCGACCGCGAGGGCCGCTTCCACACCCTCTGGGAGCGGGCCGACCGGAGCGAGTCCGAGGTCATCTGACCGCTGCCCGGCCCGAAATCGAAAGGTCCGGCCACGCCCGTAGCGACATCGCTCGGCGTGGCCGGACCGCTTGGTACGTGCCTCAGTTCGTGCAGCTGCTGCCGTTCAGGGTGAAGTCGAACGGGGGCGCGTTGGTGCCCTGCCAGCTGGCCAGGAAGCCGAAGGAGACCGTGCCGTCGGCCGCGACCGTTCTGTTGTAGTCGGCGGCCGTGGCCGTGACGCGGGCGCCGTCCTGGGCGAAGCTCGCGTCCCACATCTGGCCGACCTGCTGGCCGTTGCGGAAGGACCAGGCGATACGCCAGCCGTCGATGGCCTTCGCGGTGGTGACGCTGATGGTGGCCTGGAAGCCGTCGGGCCACTCGTTGACGAGGTCGTACTCGACCTCGCAGGAGGGCGGTTCGCTCTTGTCCGGGCTCGGCTTCGGCGACGGCGCCGCGCCGCTCGCGGTGGACGTCGAGGTGCCCTGGGGCTCCGGGTCGGGGTCGGGCCTGTCGGACGGGGTCGGGGACGCGTCCGGGGTCGACGGGTCGCGCGACGTGGACGGCTTGGACGGGGTGGCGCCCGCCGGGACGGTCACCCCTGACGGCAGGCCGCCCGGGTCCACCACGGGCTGCCCGTCGGTCACGCCGCCCTTCGCGGAGACCTCGTTGCCTGAGCCGTCGAAGGGCATCAGCGAGACGGTGAGCGCCAGGGCGGAGACGATGACGGCCGCGACCAGGATCGCCGTACGGCCGATGCGCGGACGGGACTCCCCGATGGTGAGGCCGGTGTCGATGCCCGCTTCCCCGCGTCCGCCGAGCAGGCCGGCCTCGGCGGCGCGGCGGCGCCGTTCCAGGTAGGCGAGTCCGCCCCAGCCGATGACACCGCCGGCGAGCGCGGAGGGCAGTCCGCTGGCCCCGCCGTACAGCCGCAGACAGGCGGCGGCCTCGGCGCACTCCACGCAGGTCGCGAGGTGCCGGGAGAGGTCGTCGGGGATCTCGGCGCCCTGCGAGCGGGAGACCGCGTCGAGCAGGCGGGCGAAGGCGCGGCAGTCGTAGTCCATCGGGCTGTCGACGAGATTGCGCTGGCACCGGTCTCTGAACAGGCCGCGCACCTGGGTGAGTTCCTCGGCGGCGCTGTCGGGGTCGAGGCCGAGCCGGCGGGCGACGACGGGCAGCGGCAGCGACTCCACGTCGGCCAGCCAGAGCAGGGCCGCGTCCGGTTCCTGCATGTCGCGCAGGGCGCGCAGCGCGAGCGGGCGGCGCAGCGGCGGGCCCACGTACCGGGCGGCCTTGTCGGAGTTGAGCCACAGCCGCAGGTCGGGGTCGAGATGGTTGCCGTGCCCGGTCTCCTCCCAGGACGCGGCGGTACTGCGAACTGCCGCCAGGAGCAGGGGTATCCAGGGCAGGCGGGGTATGCGGCGTCCGGTGCTGCGGGCTCCGAAGTCGGCGGCGCGGGCCGCGTGGATACCGTGGGTGAACGCCTCTGCGGCGAGTTCGGTGCCGGCGGACGCGCCGGACGTGCAGAGGTCGGCGTACGAGAGGACCGCGTCCCAGCACTCGGAGAACAGCGCTGCTTCGGCCGCGTCCTGAGGGGTCGGCAGATCTGGCATATGGGGGGACTCCAGCATCAACGGCTTGCACACGCCAACGTCAAGGTCAACTGACCCCACGAGCAGGGGAGTTGGGGACCGTTTTGCAAAACGGAGCCCGAGCTTTTCACGTTTCCCGCACAACTGACAAGCGACGTATTCACATGTCGTCACATGTCAACGCGGGCTCGCCGTACGGGAGTCCGGAGTTGCGGGGAACCATGTACGAGCCCCCGGCCCCCCATACGGATCGAGGCGGTGTTCCGTTCAGACTTTCGACCCAGATCTTCGACCCGGATCCCCGACTCAGTTCCTCGACTCAGCTGGTCGTCGCCGAATCCCGGGCCGGCAGGCTGTCCATGAAGGAGCTGACGGAGAACACGGCGCGGCCGGGGCCGGGTTCGCCATAACCGGGGGGCGAGTCGAGGCCGAAGTCGTCCATCGTCTGGCGATAGGCCTGCAACAGCCGGATGTGGTACTCCAGCGGCGCACCCTGGGGGTTGGCCTTGCCGAGCGGAGTCGTCGGCTCGGGGCACCAGGTGGTGAAGCGGGGCGTGATGCCGTGCGACATGAAGAAGCGCAGGCCCTCGGTGGTCGACTCGATCGCCTCGTCGACCGTCTTGAAGCCGAACGGCTCGGCCATCTCCACGCCCGCCACGAAATTGGGGATGACATTGCGCGCGCCGAAGACGTCCGCCGAGTCGAGGATGCGCTTGTGCCATTCGTCGCGGCCGACATAGCGCTCTTTGCCGGGGCAGAACATCTTGAAGAGATACTCGTCCCACACCTCGTAGTTGGGGTGGTAGATCTGGACGCCGTAGTCCTTGAAGCGCTGTACGTCGTCCTTCGGGAGCGCCTGGGCGACGACCTTGCCGATCCAGCGGCCCGGGAAGTGCTCCTCGATGGCCTTGGCGTACATGCCGTAGAAGTCGGCCTCGTCACGGCCCTGGAGCTTGGAGGTGATGGCGCCGCCGGTGAGGGTGTAGGCGGTGGAGGCCTTCGCCGTGTCGTAGCGGTTGATGATCTCCAGGGCTTCCAGGACCTCGTCGACGTCCTTCACGCCCGTGTAGGGCCGCCCGGCCGCCTTGTGCTGGCGCCAGTTGTGGTTGATGTCGCAGTACTGGCACTCCTCCTTGGCACCGAAGTACTGGCAGACCCGGAAGACGGTCAGGTAGACGAGGTAGCCCCACTGGATGGTGGGGGCGACCTCCATGACGGACTTCCCGTTGGAGAGCTTGTGCTTGTAGTACTCGGGCATCGGCGGCACGCCGACGTCCGAGATCCGCTTCCCGTCGAGGTAGAGGCCGAGCACGCCGTGCTCGTCGGAGGCCACCCGGTAGGGCGACGCCGGGTTCACGCGCACCGACACGACGGTCCGGCGCAGGTCGTACGGGCCGCCGGTGAGGATGATCTCCTCCGGCGGGCGGCGCAGCGCGGCCTCGCCCAACTCGGGGAGGGTGCCGTGGTCGAAGGAGAAGATGAAGTACGACTTCGGTTTGACGTCGCCGCCCTCATTGTCGCTGAGCGCGGACGGGTCGAAGGCCACACCACCCCTGAGCAGGTCCTCTTTGAAGACGGCCTCGCGCGGTACGTGCGGAAAGCGCTCCATCAGATCCTCGACCAGCGCGGTGCGGCTGCCCATCCCGTGTCTCCTCCAGCTCCGGCGGTAATCCGGCGTTCGACTCCTCACGGTATGCCCCCGCCTGCGTGTCCGTGGCCTCGGGGCCCCTCGGGCATGTCACACACCGCTGCGTGAGAAGGTCGACACATCTGAGCGGAGGGAAGGACCCGATGGCCGAGGCGCTGACCAACTGGGCGGGCAACATCATCTACACCCCCAAGGAGCTGCACCGACCGCACACCCCGGCCGCCCTGCGGGCGCTCGTCGCGGAGAGCGCGCGGGTGCGGGTGCTGGGCAGCGGGCACTCGTTCAACGAGATCGCCGAGCCGGGCGACGGCGGTGTCCTGCTCTCGCTGGCCGCGCTGCCGCCGGAGATCGACGTCGACACCGCGGCCCGTACGGTCCGGGTCGGGGGCGGGGTCCGGTACGCGGAGCTGGCCCGGGTCGTCCACGGGCGCGGGCTCGCGCTGCACAACATGGCGTCCCTCCCGCACATCTCGGTGGCGGGGTCGGTGGCGACCGGTACGCACGGTTCGGGGGTCGGCAACGGTTCGCTGGCCGCCCCGGTGCGCGAGGTCGAGCTGGTCACGGCGGACGGTTCGACGGTGACGATCGCACGGGGCGAGGACGGGTTCGACGGCGCCGTCACCGCGCTGGGCGCCCTGGGCGTCGTCACCGCCCTCACCCTCGACCTGGAGGCGGACTTCGAGGTCGAGCAGTACGTGTTCACCGAACTGCCCCTGGACGGGCTGGACTTCGAGGCCGTGGCGGGCGCCGCGTACAGCGTGAGTCTGTTCACGGACTGGCGTGGGCCGGGCTTCCGGCAGGTGTGGCTGAAGCGGCGCAGCGACCAGACGCTGCCGGACTTCCCGTGGGCCGCGCCCGCCACCGAGGCGATGCACCCGGTGCCGGGCATGCCGGCCGTGAACTGCACCGAGCAGTTCGGTGTGCCGGGGCCCTGGAACGAGCGACTCCCCCACTTCCGGGCGGAGTTCACCCCGAGCAGCGGCGAGGAACTCCAGTCGGAGTATCTGCTGCCGCGCCCGTACGCCCTCGACGCCCTGCGCTCGCTCGACGCGATCCGGGACGTCGTCGCCCCGGTGCTCCAGGTCTGCGAGGTACGGACGATCGCCGCCGACGACCAGTGGCTGAGCCCGGCGCACGGCCGGGACAGCGTGGCGTTCCACTTCACCTGGGTCGCGGACACGGAGGCGGTACTGCCCGTCGTACGCCGGGTCGAGACGGCCCTGAACCCGTTCGGCCCGCGTCCGCACTGGGGCAAGGTGTTCGCCGTACCGCCGGAGGTCCTGCGCGGACGGTATCCACGCCTGCCGGACTTCACGGCACTGGCCACGTCCCTGGACCCGTCGGCGAAGTTCACCAACGCGTTCGTACGGGAGATGCTCGGCGGCTGATCCGCCGGGGGTGCCGCCAAGTGCGGGGAGACTTTCTTCAGCCCCTTTCCTAACCCCTTGTCGAACCTCCCCCACTGCCCATAACCTGGCGCGGCGCCGGTGCCGTCGCGCCCCGGCCTGTCTGCACTGAGGTCTGCACGGCGAGGGGGCAAGCCCGGTGGTGAAGCGCACATCACGTGACATCCGCACCGCGAACCGCTACGAGGTGCTGCGCCAGATCATCGCCCACTCTCCTACCTCCCGGCAGGAGCTGGCCGCCGCCGCCGGGCTGAGCCTGGCCACGGTCGCCACGCTCGTCGGTGAGCTGCTCGAGCTGCGGATGATCACGGAGGTCGGGTTCGAGGACTCGGCGGGCGGCCGTCCCCGGGGTCTCGTGGCCGTCAACGCGTCGGGGGGCGCGCTGATCGGCGTCGACATCGCGGAGACGTACGTCCATGTCGAGCTGTTCGACCTCGCGCTGAACGTGCTGGCCCGCGCCGACGAGGACATGCGCCCCGGTGAGAGCCTGCCCGAGCAGGTGGTCAGCCATGTGGCCGCCGCCGTCGGCTCGGTGGTCGCGCAGGCCGGTATCGAGGGCGCGCGGGTGCTGGGCGTCGGGGTGAGCGTGCCGGGGCAGGTGGACCGGGACACCGGTGTCTCGGAGTACGCGCCCAACTGGGACTGGCACGACGTGCCGCTGCTCGACCTGCTGTCCGAGGTCATCGCCTACCCGCTCTACCTGGACAATCCGCTGCGCGCCGGAGCGGTCGCCGAGATGTGGTTCGGGGCGGCGCGCGGGCGCGGGGACACGGTGGTGGTCAACCTCGGGACGGGGGTCGGCGCCGGGCTCGCGCTCCAGGGCGGGCTGTACCGGGGGGTGAGCAACAGCGCCGGCGAGTGGGGTCACACCACGCTCGTCCTGGACGGGCGGCTGTGCCGCTGCGGCAACCACGGCTGCGTGGAGGCCTATGTCGGCGCGCCCGGCATCATGCTGAACCTGCGGGAGATCGGCCCGAGCAGCCCGCTGCTCCACCCCGACGACCAGACCGCCACCATCGACGCGCTGGCCCGCGCCGTGGACGCGAAGGACCCGGTGGCCCTCAAGGTCGTACGGGAGACGGCCCGCTACATCGGCGCGGGGATCGCGAACCTGGTCAACGTCCTCAACCCGGAAGTGGTCGTGCTCAGCAGCTGGGTCGCCCGCCGGCTCGGCGAGCCGCTGCTGCACGAGGTGCGCGAGGCCGTCGGCCGGCACGCGCTGCCACGGCCGATGGCCGCCACCGAGATCGTCCTCTCCCCCATCCCCACCGATCCGGCGTGCCTGGGCGCGGCGACCTTCGCCCTTGAGGGTGCGCTGTCCTCGGCCACCCAGCGGTCGTCGTCCGCCCGGCGCACCGGCCCGATGCCCCTGAAGTAGGTCCGGGCCGAAGGCCAACCAGCCCTGCGCGAACCGCAGTTGACGCGGTCCGCGACTTCGTCGTGTCCGCCGTCGACCTCGCCATGTCCGACATCCCGAACACCCGGCAACGTTTCGAACGGGCTTCGTCCAACCCCTTGCCGAAGCCTTAGCCGAAGGTTAACGTCCCGCTCCGCAACCTCATTTGAGCCATCTGGCGCTGAAGCGACAGGGCCGCAGCCGCACTAGAGACAAGGACGTCACATGTCGGCATTGAGCAACAGCAACTGGGACCGCCGGAACGTTCTGCGGGCCGCCATGGGCCTGGCCGCCGCCGGTGGACTCACCGCGTGCGGCGGCAACAATGGCCGCTCCGGTGGGGGCAGTTCGGGTACGAACCTCACGCAGTACTTCCACGCATACGGCGAGGCGGGCACCGAGCAGGCGATCAAGAAGTACGCGAAGGCGTACAGCAAGGCCAACGTGACCACGCAGTGGATCACCAGTGCCGACTTCGAGAGCAAGCTCTTCGCGACGCTGCTCACCAAGAGCGCGCCCGACCTCTTCGAGTTCCACCCACAGATGCAGATGGTGACAAGCGGTCAGGTGGCGGACCTGACCGACATCATCACGCCGGTCAAGGACGACTTCAACCCGGCCGACATCAAGTCGCACACGGTGGACGGCAAGATATACGGCGTCCGCATGATCGACGACCCGCAGTTCTTCTTCTACCGCAAGTCGATGCTGGAGCAGGCCAAGGTCGAGGTGCCGACCACGCTCGACGAGCTGGCGGAGGCCGCGGCCAAGCTCACCACCGGCAAGGTCAAGGGCCTGTACATGGGCGACGACCTGCACAGTGTCATCGACACGATGATCTGGTCGGCCGGCGCCGACCACCTCAACGAGAAGAACGAGATCGCCTACCACACCCCCGGTGTCATCGAGGGCATCAAGAAGATGCGCAAGCTGTTCACGAGCGGCGATCTTCTCCTCGGCGCACCGACCGCGTCCTGGGACCCCTCCTCCCTCAACCAGGGCCTGTGCGCCATCCAGTTCTGCGGCATGTGGGCGATGCCGGGGATCCAGGCCGCGCTCGGCGACGACTGGGGGGTCTTCCCCTTCCCGAAGACCATCGACTCGGGCAAGCAGTCGGTCTACAACGGCGGCTGGTCGATGTTCGTCAACGCCAAGGGCGAGAACGTCGAGGCGGCCAAGGAGTACGTCAAGTGGCTGTGGATCGACCAGAAGGAGTACCAGGAGGACTGGGCCACCTCCTACGGCTTCCACATCCCGCCGCGCACCTCGCTCGCGCAGACCGCCACCAAGCTCAAGTCGGGCAACGCCGCTGAGGGCGTCAGGCTCTTCAACGAGTTCGGGCACTTCGACAACATCGGCTGGACCCAGGCCATGCGCACCTCCCTCGAAGACGTCTTCGCCAACAGTGTCCGCAAGGACATGGACCCGGAGGCCGCCCTCGACAAGGCCGACACCGCAGTCAATCGCGAGCTCAAGAAGCTGTTCGGATAGGCCGCGGGACGGATCACGACATGTCGACGACCGAGACGCGCGACCTCGCGCGCCCCGCCCCGGCGAAGGCCTCACCGGCCAAGCCGCGGCGGGCGCTGTGGGGCAGCCCCACCTTCAACTTCTGGCTTTTCACCGGGCCCTTCCTCATCGGCCTGGCGATCTTCGTCTACGCGCCGATCCTCTGGAGCCTCTGGCTCAGCGTCTTCGAGGCCCGCTTCACCGTCACGCCCGACAAGTTCGTCGGCTTCGAGAACTACACGTACATGCTGACGAACGAGGACTTCGTCGGCTCGCTCGGCACCTTCACCGCCTTCGCCGCGTTCATCGTGCCCACCACCTGGGCACTCTCGCTGGGCCTGGCCCTGCTGGTGAACCGGCTGCGCTTCATGCGGGCGTTCTTCCGGTCGGTCTTCTTCCTGCCGACCGCGTGCAGTTACGTGGCCGCCTCGCTGATCTGGAAGATGTCCATCTTCACCGGGGTCCGGTTCGGCCTGATGAACACGGTTCTCGGCTGGTTCGGCATCGAGAACATCGCCTGGCTGGTCGACCCCAATCCGCCCTGGTACTGGGTGGTCATCGTCAGCGCACGTCTGTGGCTGCAGTCCGGCTTCTACATGATCCTGTTCATCGCGGCGCTGCAGAACATCCCGGGCGAGCTGTACGAGGCCGCCGCCATCGACGGCGCCAAGCCGGGCTGGCAGACCTTCCGGTACATCACCCTGCCCCAGCTGCGCGCCACGTCCACCGCGGTGGTCCTGCTGCTGCTCATCGCCGCCTACCAGGCCTTCGACGAGTTCTTCAACCTCCTGTCGAAGACCACCTGGGGTCGTCCGCCCCTCGTCGAGCTGTACTACAAGGCCCTGGGCGAGAGCCAGGACTACGGCGCCGGCAGCGCGGGCGCGGTCATCCTGACCGTCCTGATCTGTGCCGTGACCCTGCTCCAGGGCAGGTTCATGGGCTTCGGAAGGGGGGAGGAGTCCAAGTGACCACCACCATGCCCGAGGTGCGGGACCCCGCGCCGTCGCCGGACAAGCCCCGCCGCGTCAAACGCGGTGGCGGCGTGATGAGCTCCACCGGGCTCTACATCGCCACCGGGATCGCCGGCTTCTTCTTCCTGGTCCCGTTCTACCTGCTGGTCCGCAACGCCCTCTCCACCGACCTCGAGATCACCGGAGAGAACTGGAAGTTCTTCCCCACCGACATCCAGTGGGGCAACATCAGCGAACTGTTCACGGACGAGACGGTGCCCTTCGCACGGTCCCTGTGGAACTCGGCGGTCGTGGCCACCCTGCACACCGTCGGCGTCCTGCTGGTGTGCTCCCTCGCGGGCTACGGGCTGGCCCGCATCCCGTACAAGCACGCCAACAAGGTCTTCTACGCCGTTCTGGGCACCCTGATGGTCCCGACGGCGGTCACCTTCGTCCCGAGCTTCGTGCTGGTCTCGTCGCTCGGCTGGGTGGACACCTACCGGGGTCTCATCATCCCGGGCCTGTTCAGTGGTTTCACCTGCTTCCTGTTCCGGCAGTATTTCCTGGGATTCCCCAAGGAGCTGGAGGAGGCGGCGCGAGTGGACGGACTGGGCTACTGGGGTGCGTACTGGCGCATCGTGGTGCCCAACTCGCTGAACTTCTTCGCGGCGATGGCGACCATCACCTTCATCAACGGCTGGAACTCCTTCCTGTGGCCGCTGGTCATCGGTCAGAGTCCGGATTCGTGGACCGTTCAGGTTGCGCTCTCCAACTACATGACCAACCAGACCGTCGTCTTCCATATCATCTTCATGGCCACCGCCTTTTCCATCCTGCCCCTGGTGTTCGTGTTCCTCTTCCTCCAGCGCTGGCTGGTCCAGGGGATCGCACAGACCGGCATCAAGGGCTGAGCCGCCCACCGGGCTGAACTAGGAGACCGATGTCTTTCCGCACCACGGCCGCGTCCATCGCGGCGGCGACCGACTACGTCGAGGACGTCTCACCCGGCACCGGCGCCCTCCCGCCCCGCGCCTGGTACGCGTCCTCGGACGCCGGTTCGCTGTCCCTGAACGGCAGCTGGAGTTTCCGGCTGTCGCCGACCGCCGACGGCGCGGACGACTCGTTCGCCGAGCCGGGGTACGACGCCGGGGACTGGGCCGAGGTGACGGTCCCCGGGCACTGGGTCCTCCAGGGCGACGGGGCCTTCGGTGCCCCGATCTACACCAACCACCTCTATCCGTTCCCGGTGGACCCGCCCCGCGTCCCGACCGAGAACCCGACCGGCGACCACCTGCACGTCTTCGACCTGCCGTCCGACTGGCCCGACCTGTCGGACGGCGGGGCGGTGCTGCGCTTCGACGGGGTCGAGTCGTGCGCCCGGGTGTGGCTGAACGGCACGGAGATCGGCGAGTTCAAGGGCTCGCGGCTGGCGCACGAGTTCGCGGTCGGACACCTGCTGAAGCCGAGCGGCAACGTCCTCGCCGTCCGGGTCCACCAGTGGTCGGCGGGCTCATACCTGGAGGACCAGGACCAGTGGTGGCTGCCGGGCATCTTCCGGGACGTCACGCTGCTGCACCGCCCGGCGGGCAGCGTCCTCGACTTCTTCGTGCACGCCTCGTACGACCACACGGCCGGTACGGGCACGCTCCGCGTCGAGTCCGACGTCGACGGACGCGTCACCGTGCCCGAGCTGGACATCGATGTCAGGACCGGCGAGCCCGTGACGGTCGCCGTCGAGCCGTGGACCGCAGAGACACCCCGCCTCTACGACGGTGTGCTGGTCACGGCCGGTGAGCGGGTGCCGTTGCGCATCGGATTCCGGACCGTCGAGCTGGCGGACGGGCTCATCAAGGTCAACGGGAAGGCGATCCTGTTCAAGGGCGTCAACCGGCACGAATGGCACCCCGAGAAGGGGCGCACCCTCGACCTGGAGACCATGCGGGCCGACGTACTGCTGATGAAGCGGCACAACCTGAACGCCGTCCGCACCTCGCACTACCCGCCGCACCCGGCCTTCCTCGACCTGTGCGACGAGTACGGCCTGTGGGTCATCGACGAGTGCGACCTGGAGACCCACGGCTTCACCGAGCAGAACTGGCGCGACAACCCGGTCGACGACGACCGCTGGACCCCGGCCCTCCTGGACCGCGCGTCCCGGATGGTCGAGCGCGACAAGAACCACCCCTCCGTCGTCATCTGGTCGCTGGGCAACGAGGCCGGCACCGGACGCGGGCTGACCGCCATGGCCGAGTGGATCCATGGCCGCGACAGCTCCCGGCTCGTGCACTACGAGGGCGACTGGGACTGCCGCGACACGGACATGTACTCCCGCATGTACGCCGACCACGCGGAGACCGAGCGCATCGGCCAGGGTCTGGACGGCGGCACGCAGAAGCGGCGCCAACTCCCCTTCATTCTCTGCGAGTACGGGCACGCCATGGGCAACGGCCCCGGCGGCATCGCCGACTACCAGCGGATCTTCGAGGCCCACGACCGCATCCAGGGCGGCTTCATCTGGGAGTGGATCGACCACGGCGTCAAGGACGAGCGGTTCGGCTACGCCTACGGCGGCGACTTCGGCGAGGAGCTGCACGACGGCAACTTCGTCTGCGACGGCCTGATCTTCCCGGACCGCACGCCCTCCCCCGGGCTCGTCGAGTACAAGAAGGTCATCGAGCCCGTCCGCATCACGGGCGACGGCACGGACGGGACTGTCCGGGTCACGAATGCCTATGACTTCGCCGACCTCTCCGCGCTCACCTTCGTCTGGTCGTACGACGTCGACGGCACGGCGGTCGAGACCGGCACCCTGGCCGTGCCCGCCCTCGCCCCCGGCGAGTCGGCCGACGTGAAGCTGCCCGAGCCGCCCGCCGACGCGCGGGGCGGTGCGGAGTCGCTGTGGACGGTACGGGCCCTGCTGGCCGACGAGTCGGCCTGGGGTGAGCGGGGACATCTGGTGGCCTGGGGGCAGTTCCCGGCGTCCGCCCGCCCGTTGCCGACGGTCGCCGCCTCGGCCGCGCCCGTCCTGGCCGACGGGGTCGTCACCCTCGGCCCGGGCACCTTCGACGACCGCACGGGCGCGCTGACGTCGATCGGGGGCCGCGAGGTCCAGGGGCTGCGCCTTGACGTGTGGCGGGCGCCCACCGACAACGACTTCGGCGCGGCCTGGCAGCCCGACATCCGCTACGGCGTGCTG
>Ga0307513_10008229_pt1 | contig 13374 bp, 13 predicted proteins | sample 15_EM_MG_FD_202174 | JGI IMG/M metagenome (GOLD analysis project Ga0307513, IMG submission 202174) | Populus trichocarpa ectomycorrhiza microbial communities from riparian zone in the Pacific Northwest, United States - 15_EM | ecosystem: Host-associated > Plants > Roots > Unclassified | place...
GTGTTTGAGAACATTTTCAACACCGTCATGGATGTGAAGGGGAAGACAAAGGACAACATCAAGGCTAGATTGGATGTAGCGTTGTTCTGTAACCGTAAAAATATGGAGTTGGTTTGTGATGGGTCACAGGTCGCAAAACCAAGAGCAAGCTCGTGTTAGAGAAAAATGCACAACTACTAGTCTATAAATGGCTTAAGAGTTTGCGTTTCCCCGATGAACATGCCTCGAACATATCAAGGTTGGTTAATACGGAGGAATGCAGATTATTTGGAATGAAGAGTCATGACTGCCATGTGTTTATGCAAACACTCATCCCATTAGCTTTTCGTGATTTGTTGCCAAATGGGATATGGGATGCAGTCACGGAGATCAGTCATCTCTTCAGAGATATATGCTCCAGCAAGTTGAATGTTGATCACATTGAACGGCTTGAAACGAATATCATGGAGACAATATGCAAACTTGAGATGATATTTCCTCTATTATTTTTTTACTCAATGGAGCATCTACCTGTACATTTACCGTTTAAGGTAAAAGTTGGAGGACCGGTCCAGTACAGATGGATGTATCCATTCGAGAGGTTAGATATTACAGTTTCTATGTAATTCATAATTAAACGTTTCTTTTTTTTTTAATTGATAATTTTTTATTAATTCTATATATGCAGGTACTTGTTCAATCTTTAAAAAAAAAGGTTAAGAACAAGGCGCATGTTGAGGCGTCAATATGTGAGGCCTATATTGTTGAGGAGATCTCAACATTTATCTCATACTATTTCGAACCTCATTTGAGAACGAGGATCAACCGTGTTTCGCGACATGATGATGGTGGTGAAGTGCCTTTAAGTGGGAACTTGTCAATATTCTCCAATCCTGGACGACCCACACCTAAAAATGATGTGAGGGGAAGATATTTGTCTGAAATAGAGTTCAGACAAGCACACAATTATGTCCTATTTAACTGCGATGAGCTAAAACCTTTTATTAAGTAAGTAGATGTTTGACTTAAACTTTGTCAAGAGTGTACTATTTATATATTATGATACCATAAACTCATATAATTTAGAACAACCTTGCAGGCAACATCGACGATACTTACTGTCTAATAACTCATAGCTGACCGAATCTCAGATCTTTCAATTACAAGATGAACAATTTGCCACGTGATTTAGAACACATGTAAGTCCTATCACAAACTCATTATCTCTTTCAATGTAATTAACTGTACATCAATATTACAGAATATCCGTTTATTGATTATTGTTGTATTTGATATACAAGGTTTATCAAATGGGAGGTAGTGCTGCTATTTCACTGTCTTTACTAAGCCTGAGCCCTGAAAGAAAAGTCAAGTGCTATAACGGGTATTTTGTCAATGGATATGTCTTTCATATTGAAGAATACGGGCATGGAAGAAAGACATACAACAGCGGTGTTTGTATTAAGGGATCGACTTCTAGTGAGTTGGAAGTTGACTACAATGGTAGATTGGAAGAGGTCATCGAATTGCAATATCATAGCGAACAGAATAGACTGTTTTTATTCAACTGCTATTGGGATGACACAACTGACAGAGGAATCAGAGTAGATCATCACTATGGTCTCGTTGAAATCAACTCAAAAGCTAGACACTGCAACGTAAATGATGTCTTTGTTTTCGCAAAGCAATGCCAACAAGTTTATTACACATACACCCCTTCCTTTAGAAAGGACCGATCAAGAGGTGATTGGTTATCTGTTTTAAAAACCAAACCTAGGGGTCGTGTCGAGGTTGTTCAGGATGAGAACAAAGACACAAGTGTGATAGATGAAGTCTTTTAAGCTAGTGAGGTTGTTAAACCATACTGAGTTGCTCCTTTGATTGACTTAGAAGAAAATTTGAATTTTCATGTTTTCGACGCTAGTCTTGTTGATGTTGATGCAGAGGAGGTGAATGTTGTTTTGAGCTCTAGTGGACTAGAGAATGTTGATGAAGAAGATGATAACCACATTGAAGAGTGCGATGAAGCTGATAACAATTCAATTGAGGACGAAGATGAAAATTCTGACTAAATATGTTGTAAAGCCTTATTTTTATAATGTAATATTAAGGATGATATTTTGAAACATGAAATATTTATTTTATAATTGTCAGCTCTTGTTATTGTGTTGTGCGTGTTGTAAGTTTGCAATTCAAGCTTTTGTGCAGGAGGATAAACATGCAATACAAACAACACTTGCAAAAAGATTGCCAGTTTTACCGACGGGTATACCGACGGAATTATACCCGTCGGTATTTCACAGAGAGTTACAAAAAAATTACGGTATTTTGCCACAATTACCGACGGGTATACCAACGGGCCTTCCATAATTACCGACGTATATACCGACACGTTCACCGACGGATGGTGCCCATTCCAAACCGCACGCCTCTCAGCAGTTACCAACGGATTTGCTGATGGACACAGCAAAACCAATGCGCGCGTGTTCTGGCGCACAATTTCTGACAGACTTCAAAAAATATGGAGGGATTTTTAAAATTTTTGGTGCGAGAATCAATTAACTACCCAAAAAATTATTATTATATTTTCCGTTGGCAATTTCGTCGGAAAAATTGTTGTATAAACCCCCCCCTCCGTGATTCATTTTTGCTCCGCTCCTCATTTCATCTCCTCTTCTCCTCTCCGTTTGTATTAAGTTTTTGCAAGAGTTTTTATTGTTATGTTGGTAGTTTTCAACATATTAAAAGGTATGTATTTTTCTTTCTTTATCTTTGTATTTTTTTACTTTTTATTTTATTTTAATTATGATTATTTGTGTGGTTTTCTTTGTTTTGTGTATTGTTTGTAGATAAAATCTTGAAATCAACATACTATTAAGGCAACATTTTTCATTCCTAAATTTATTTTGAATTTATGTATTGTTCTTTAGTTTTGTGTATTGTGTGTTTTGTGTAGTGTTCTTTAGTTTTTTCTTTTAATTTGTTAAATTTATTTGATTGTTTGTATTGCCATAATATCTTGAGAATTTTGTTAAATTTTAATTGTTATTGTTGAATTTACCTTTAAAATGTTAATTGAAATATAAAATTATATTTAATTAGTTTATCTTAATTTTATGATATTATTGTTCGTTATGTTTTTTATTATTTTGATTAATTTTAATTGTTATTTATGAATTTGTATTGATGTTATTGATGTTAGTTGAAAATATATAGATGTTGAATTTCTATAGATGTTAGGTCGTATAGAGTTGATTTTGCAATATTTGTGTAATTATCAATATTTGTAGGTATGAAAACTGTGGGTAGTCTCTAATATAGGAGAGGTGCTGGTGAATTTTTTTAAACAATTGAATTTAATTATTTCATTATTCGTATAAATTTGTGTAGATGTGTTGAATGAAAATTTAATTATTTTTATTGTTTGTATTGTAATAATTATTTGATAATTTAGTCTTTTTATTTGTGTAGATGTAGTCTCTAATATAATTTTATTGTTGAATTTTCCATGGAAATGATAATTTCCATCAATTTTAATTGTCATTTATGCATTTCTATAGATGTTAGTTAAAAATATATAGATGTTGAATTTCTATAGATGTTAGGTTGTATATAAGATATTCCAATGGAGTCAATTGGTTTGTGGTTATTGTAAAGATTTGCAGGTTTGAAAACTGTGGATAGTCTCCAGTATAGGGGAGGTTCTGCCAATTTTTTTTTTAAATAATCGAAGTTAATTATGTAATTATTCGTATAAATTTGTGTAGATGCATAGAATGAAATCTACAGCACGTCGTCGGTAGACGGTTGCAGCTAGTTCTTCTAGCAGCGATGATGACGTATCCTTAGGTGCTGATCACGGCGAGGCATTTGCGCCAACTTGTGATGTTGCCTCTTCTAGCGCGGTTTCACAGTGCAGAAGCGGTGTGCCTTCACAGCGGGGTCAATTCACCCGGAAGTACCAGGCACAATGGAATGATGACCTCTTAATGTAAGTTTGTTTAGGTTTTATTTTTTTATATATACTTATAACATAATTTATGAACAACTAATTAATATTTTATTAATTTTATTTAATTTCAGGTTCACAAACATTGAGGCTGCTAGGACAATAACATCGGCGTTTAAATCGTCGATGGAGATTCCATTGTTTCAATGGAGTTAGGTTTCCAGACATCCTGAGTGGAGACCTAATATCGATGCATGGTTTCAGCGATCTTAGGTCGGTGTTAACTTTTAATTTCTAGCTTATTTTTAATAAATTATTTTTATAATTTTATATCTTGTACTATTTTTATTTTAAATGAATTATTTATATATACAGCGTAAATTTGAGTGGGATAGCGCGAACAACAATGTTGTGAGGAGGGTATGGGAGAATCACACGACAACTAGGTAACATCAAAAATAATATTTATTTTTGTTTTATAATTTTATGTTCTAAATTCTAATTTGTTGCTATGGAAGTAGCTTGCGTGATTTTTGGTATGACACCAAAAAAAAAATCAAAAAGACATGCGAGGGATAACGGTCTTAAAGGATGGAATGAGGTGGCGGTTTGGCGGGAATTCAAACCACCATTCATCTCGGGAGATATATGGACGACATATATTGAGCACGTGACCTCAGAGCGGTTCTCATGGTGCTCATAGTCCGGCGCCGACAACCGAAACCAGCAAATTCATGGTTTGGTGACCACGCACACCGGTGGCTCCGTCCCGTTCAGCGCACATGCAAAGCGGATGGTAAAATTAATTTTAATGAAATATATCGTTAATTAATTTGTCATTGCTTATAAATATATTTAACTTGCAACCTTTTTTTTCCTTACAGGCTACGTCTCTTGGACGGGAGCCAAGTCCAATGGAGTTGTTTGTAGAGACGCATGTGCAGAGTCAAGACCGCCAAAAGGGGGTGCAGTAGTTCGTGGATAATCGTGCTCAGCACTTCATGGTATGTTCGTTCAATCATTTTATTTTGTAAGTTATTATTTTCTTGAATTGAATATGGTGGTTTTTTTTTAAATTTTCACGAGACCTATAATAGCTGGTTGAGGGAGAGATATGGGGATGATCCTTCGACCCATCCGGATTTCGATTCGGATTTGTGGATGGAGGTGGGATCGTCTGGTAGACCCAAAAAAAATCAGGTCCACGGGCTCTCCAACACTATGACCGAAAACTTGCGGTCGACCCGTAGTGTCTCAACCGTTGGGAGCTCTCCATCAGTGTCGAATAATATGAACAACTCTCGATGAATTATGATTAGTTCTGTCAAATGGTCATGGAGACTAGATCAAGGATGGGTGATGAAAAATGTGCAGCTCCTTTTTGGTCATACGATCCCGGGAACAACCAGCCTCCTCCTCCTCCTCCAGCTCCACCGCTATTCTAGTTTAATTTTGTTTTTTAAACACATTAAATTTGTAATGAATATTTGGATGAATATTATTTAACGTTATTTTTATATTTTTAATGTTTAATACAATTTTATTTGTTTATTAAGCTTTTTTACTATTAATAAATTATTTTTTTATATATATTTTAAATACATACCAACGGCTTTCCAGATGGAAACCGGCTGTCAGTATTTTACCGAGAGTTGCCAAACAATTACCACCCATGCCATAATTACCGACGGACATATTCCATCGATGTTTACCATTACTATTACCGACGAAATATATTTGTCGGTATTTGGCAGAGTTCTGAAACATTTACCGCCATGCCACCATCACCGACGAATACCGTTGAAAATTCAGACGGATGGATTCCGTCGGTAATGTTTTTGCGGGAAATTTTTTTTGCCGCGCGTCACCGACTGTAAGATCGTCGGTGTTCCATCAGTGGTTGGTTTTTTTATTGCCGATAGCATTAGCGATGGAATGGGGAATTACCGACAATTAGTATCCCGACAGACTGATTCCGTCCGTGAGACTGTCGGTAATAATTTTACCGACGGATGTGATGCCTTACATCGACGGAATTAATCCGTCGGTAAAACTGTTTAATGGTGTAGTGAAAATAATATAAATCATATCTTGAAATATGCAACAAATACCTTGAAAAATGGAGGAGTCTACAACATTTGATGATCAAGAAAATCCTATAATGCGAGCAAGCCCCTAGAAAACTAGTGTTCATCAAATATCTTGGAAAGAAGAGTAACCAAGATAGCAAAATTTTAAGAACAAGGTACACATCAGTCATAAGTGAAAAGGTCAAGGAGACAACGGAAACTAAATCCAAAATATGCTAACATAACATTAGCTATGAAAGCTTAGGTTATAGAGCCTATGACTTAAGAAGAAGTATCACAGAGTAGTGAATGAAAGAAAGAAATGGATGAAGAGATCCATGCTCTAAAGGAAAATCAGACATGAGACTTAGTGTCGAAGCCTATATAGACGTGAAGCACATATCTTATAAATGGGTTTACAAGGTGAAGACATGTCCAGATGGATCGATCAAAAGATACAAGGCAAGTTCGGTAGCTCGAGGGTTCTTGCAGTATGGATTAGATTATGATGAAATATTCAGTTTAGTAGCAAAAATAACTATTGTGAGAATATTAATTGCATTAACAGCTAAAAATCCGTAGAAGCTATGGTAAATGGATGTAAATAATGCATTCCTCCAATTTCACGGATGGCTCTAGATAGTCAATCGAATATGGGGGGCAATGGGTAGCGCTTACTGGTCTACACGTGGATAAGCTATTTAATTGTGCATTAATATATAGGAGTCTACGCCGGCACCACTGTACATGAGAGGCGTGAACTGTGGGATGATCTCCTTATCTTACAAGCTGCATTTGCAACACCTATGTTCATTGTTGGGGACTTCAATGAAACTTTGCATCCATATGAAAGGAATAGTGGGTTTTTGAATGCAATTGGGTCTGCAGATTTCAAACGTTTCATCTCAAGCTCTAACCTTTTGGAGTATTCCCTCAGTGGCCACCGATACACACGATTTCATGGCACCTCAATGAGTAGAATTGATAGAGCCTTTGCCACTCCAGACAGCCATTTAAAATTCTCAGGCCTTCTTCTCAGTACTCGTTTGCCACGAGGCTTGTCTGATCACTGTCCAATTATTTTAGAACAGCAATGCCAAACGTGGGAATGGAGAAACTTGAGGTATTAATTCTTGTAACTCAATTTTGACATGTTGGTTTTTTATTTAATTATACAGGGGGTTTAAAAGGTAAAATTAAAATATCAAAGATATTTTAATAAAAATTTTAATTTATCAGCTTATATGAAAATTAGAGACTACAATATATTTTTGTCATTTTATTCTTATCTTAAAGATAAAGATAATTATTTGTTTTCAAATTTGATTTTTAATCAAATTCAAACTTAAAGAGAGGTTATTATCAGAAACCCTAAAAGAGAGAAACATAAAAAAGGAAGAGAGGAGGTGGCGGCGAACCCTATACTAGCCACCATATAGACTTTCATCCGGTGTTGCAGGAGAGGCCTTCGTCTCCTCTTTCCCTCCAGTCCAGCAGGAACTTCTTCTCTGCGCCACAACAACAGCATCATCCCTGTCCCTCACGGTTGGCTCCCTTTTATGAGAAATACGGTAGCAAAGCTAGTTCATGTTGACAACAACAGGACTCCATCCTCAGCCATCAATAGCATTGCCTCCAACTATGAGCTCCATCCCCAACGTTGGTTGCAGTCAAGATTAGCAGCAACGTCATCACCAACTCCAGCAACTGGGATAAATTAAATGCAAGCCAGCAGCAGCAGCAGAGGGGACCCACTACCACAATCTTTAGATTTACCGACAGAATTTTCCGTCGGTATTTGCACTACCATTCCGTTGGTAATTAATTTACCAACGAAATCACCGACGGAAATGCTCCGTCGGTGAATCTTTCGTTTGTAATTTTTTGTCCATGATAAGTCCGTTGGTAATAAAAAAATATTATTACCGATGGATTTACTGACAAAAAAAGCAAGCAAAAAAAAAATTACCCGCTTCATTTCGTCGGTAATTCCCTCGGAAAAATACCATATATAATTCCGTCGGTAATTATTTAAAAATATTAAAAAAAATCTATTTTAGAAAACTATAAAATAATTAAATTAATATTAATCAACACTCTATAATACTCAAAATGCTTGAAAAAAAGAAGAAGAAAATCAACTAGATCAAACAAATTTGCAACAAATAAATGACACGAAAAAATAAATTCAACTAAAAAAAAATTCATATGAAAAAATTTAAAAATCCTATAAATAAATCAACTAAAAATTGATCTCATATGAAAAAAAAATCCTACAACAACATTCATACAATTATTAAGAACAAAAACAATTAAAAATAAAATAAAAAACAAATATAGTGAAAAAAACACAAAAAAAGAAGAAATTTTTGTTTACCCTTAATGTAGTTGCAAGTGAAGCTAAGAAGAGAAAAAAAAACAAATTCGTAAAGTATACTAATTAAAAAAAACTGAGAAGAAAAAAAATAAGAAAGGAGAAGAAGACATACCTGATCATGGAGGAGAAGAGAAGGAGGTGAGGAGAGGAGAGAAGAAAAAGAAGAAGAAGAAGACATACCTGAGCATGTAGGAGAAGTGAAGGAGTTGAGAAGAAGAAGAAGAAGAAGAAGAAGAAGAAGAAGAAGAAGGGAGATGGGTCTGTTGTGAAATTAGAGATTCTAGATTTTTATTGGAGCGTTTTACCGACGGATAATTAAATATTAATATTTTTAATCATTCTGTCAGTGATTCGGTCTGTAATATTTAATTTAAAATTTGAATTTAATCAAAAAATTTCAGAAACCACCAAATATCACCGACAACTTTTCAATCCGTCGGTGATTTCGTCTGTAATATTTAATTTAAGCTAAATTTTTCAGAAAATCGCAAAATAACACCGACGACTTTTCAATCCGTCGGTGATTTTGTCTGTAAAGAACAGTAATTAACAGTGTAATTGGGAAGTGAATAGTTTCAGAGCTCTTTGTAAAATACCGACAGAAGTTTCCTTCGGTGATTCCCTTTGTAATTGACATGATGTATAATATTGACAGTTTACCAACGATTTTACCAACGGAATTTACCGATAGAATTTATTCCGTAGGTAATTCCGTTGATAAAAATGGCACGTCATCATTTTTTTTTGCTTTGTTTTAATTTTTTTCCCACTATAATTCCCTCGGCAATTTACCAACGAAAATATTTCCTTGGTATTTCTGTTTGTATTTATCGATTTTCTGGTAGTGACCCTTCTTTCCTTTCCTCCTCGCCTAAAACAACAGCCATCGGCATCAGCTACACCCCTGCATTTCCAGCAGCAGCCTTCTCTTCTCAATAGTGGCAACATGAATTTCAGTGACTTAAGCAGCAACCACCGTGAGCAACAACAGTTGTTTCTCCTCAGCCACGGTTGTAGACATCCCTACGTCCTCAGCACTAGCAAAAAAAGAACCAGTATAGACAAGGAGAGCACAGAAAGAAGACCAGGGGAAGAACGAAAGGAAAACAGAGAAGAAGATGGTTTTAGTAGGCCAGCCCTTCATCACCGTCATCTTCATCTTCAAGTGCAGCAATAGTTTGGAAGATCTCCTCCGCGACAGCACCCCAACTCCATCATGAGCAGCAGGTTGGATTGACAATCGCGAGCAGCGCCCAACCATCTCCCTTGACTTCGCCTCCAGTAGCGGCATGCCCATGTAAGTTTCCTTCCTTCCTTGCTAAAATAATTAACTGGTTACTGTTGCATGCATGCGTGAACCATTCACGCATACGTGCAACAGTGGCCAGCCGGGTCACTGGTTTGGACCAGTGACCCAACCCCTTTTTAAGTTTTGAGATCTGGCTACATAAATAACAAAAAAATTGATAAAAAAGAAAAAAAAAAGTTTTTGTTTCTTTTAATGCAGAATTTTGCGAATTATTTATTGGTGTTAGAGTCAGGAATACCGTATTTTTTGGGTTGCACAATATTTACCAACGCCAAAGTTGAAAATATTCATAGGAGAATATTCATTGACGCTAGAGTTAGGAATATTATAGGAAGACCATAAGAACAGAACAAAAACAAACCTTTAGCAATTTAAAACAAAACCAGCAATGCAGCCTACCTTAGGTAGAACACTTAAGGGGTAATAATATCTTTCCTTTCGCATAATCAGTCCTGTACCAAAGAATGTTTGTTGACCAATTAAAGTTCCTAGTGACCATAATACTAGGTGACGACTTCTTAAACTAGATCATTTCTCTCCAAAGAACAAGATGTCAGATATCTGTTCTTTTTTTTTCATTAGAAAATATTTTTGATCGGTCACCGTGATGTCCAGGTGTGACATTAAGTTTGATGGGAGATTTCAATTAGTTAAAAAGCTGGCATTTATGGCTACAAAACTCAGAATTTAGAACAGCCAAGAGTTTGGCAATCAAGACTCAAAACTGCTACATCTTCAGCATGAAATCCAGACCATTGAGAACATAACGGAGGATATACAACTTAACAATGAAAAACTTTCTGAGCTACAAACATTACGATCCAAGCAGTGGGATGTAACTGTGTGGAATCAATCTGGCATCAAAAATCACGATAGACCTGGTGTGCAAGCTTAGGGATAAAAACACAAAATTCTTCCACTTGACAGCTAATACTCGAAGAGGCTTAAACTTTATTAATCAAATCAGATATAATGATAAACTACATACCTCTCTAGCAGACATTAAGGAGGCGACAACGTCATACTTCTCAAGTCTGTTCACTATTGACACTACTGAAAGAGCTACAATGAGACCACTTGGGTTCACTAAACTCTTCACATAGCAAGCTCAACAACTAGAACAAGAGGTAACTATCGAAGAGGTCAAGCAAGCAATTTGGAGTTTTGAGTCTGGATGGGACCAAAGCTTTAGGACCTGACGGATTTATGTTCACCTTCTACAAGATAGCATCGCATCTGGTAGGGATGATATTTTTGATATTGTACATGAATTTTTCAGGCTTGGAAAATTTCCGAAGGGGGTTAATGTCTCTCATGTAGCTTTGGTCCCAAAGACTAAAATGCCTACTAAGTGTTCAGAGTATAGGCCGATAAGTTTAGTGCATGACTTGTACAAAATTGTTGGAAAATTGTTATCCAACAGATTGAGACAGGTTATGCCTAGCATTATTAGTGCTAACCAGACAGCTTTCATCTCTGGTAGGCAGATCTTAGATGGTTTCATGATGGAAAATGGAGTTGTACACAGTGTCAAGAAAAGTGGGCAGCATGGTTTTGTTATGAAAGTGGACTTTCTTAAGGCTTTTGATTAAGTTGTTTGGGAGAGTTGAGAAGAAGTAGGAGGCTTAACCTATTAGTTATCCAATCATTTTTTATTTATATGTGTAGGGTAATTTACAATAATGAAGGTAGAGATTACAACACTAGAATAGTGCCCATAATATTTCTTATATATATACATTCTATAATAAGGAGTATCTAGAGGAAATGATGTCGTATATGGGCTTTGAGCAGAGGTTGATTTCTCTAATCCATGAATGCATTATGGGATTTAAGTTATCAATTCTTATTAATGGTTGACCAAGCACGAAGTTTGGAAGGCGACCCACTATCGCCTTTTCTTTTTGACATAACTGTGGAAGGGTTATCAGTTCTGTTCAAGAGAGCTTCAAATTCTGGCTTGTTTAAAGGAATTAATTGTGGAAATGGCATGCATTTGAGTCATTTGCAATATGCAGATGATACCTTAGTGTTTAGTCCTAACGACTTCCAATCGATATCAACCGCTAAAAGGATTTTGAGGTGGTTTGAGTTGGCTTCAGGTCTGAAGGTCAACTTCCATAAAAATTCACTAGTTGGAATCAATCTAGATGATGAATATACGACAGGAATGAAAAATGCAATATATTGCAAATGGGACTTCCCTTGGGAGCAAATCCGAAACAACTCTCCACTTAGAAACCTATAATAAATAGCATTCGAACAAGACTACGCCTGTTGAAAGGATGCTTATTAAGTATGGCAAGAAGAGTGTGTCTTATTAAAATAGTGTTATCCACCCTCCCCTTATATCACATGTCTGTGTTTCTTATGCCAAAGAGAGTTGCTAGGGTCATTACTTTAGTTAAGAGGAGATTCTTATGGTGTGGGGATTCAAAAGATCAGAAAATTTATAAAGTTGCATGGCAGATGCAGGTCAGGGAAAATAATAGAGGAGGCTTAGACATTCACTGGAAGGCAAGAACAAGGCGTTGCTATTTAAATGGCTATGGAGGCTATGAGATAATAATCTAGGAGGCTGGCAAGAGCTTATTAGTAAAAAGTATCAAGCTTCCTTCACTAATGACCTATCAATTCTTCATCCACCACTTTCAGAAACATGGCAATCCATAAATTCTCTCAATAGCACAGACTCTGTACATGGAAAGGCTTTGAAGAACAATTGTTGGTATTGGGTTGGCAATGGCAGACACATCCACTTCTGGACAGACAAATGGTTATGTGGTGGGATGTTAAAAGATCTTTATCCATGCCTATTTTCCTTGTCCACAACATCTTCATCATGCTTGCTGGATATGAGGGAGTACGTCTCAGCTCAGTGGCAGTGGAGGTCACATTGGAAAAAGGCGCCTACGACCATCAAAAGAGGAGCAATTACAGAGTATGACTCAACTGCTAGCAGATATAGCTCTGCATGAAAACAGAGCTGATATAAGAATATGGGGAGGAGAAGCAACTTGTGCTTATACTGTCAAGTCTGGAAGTGAATTAATTGATAACATCTCTTATCCAGAAACTTCCCCCACTCATCCCTCTTGTGGAAAGGATCTTCCCCACCGAAGATCAAAATGTTCATATGGTTGCTACTCCATGGCAGAGTGTGTACTAGAGCCTTCCTAGTGCACTATCATTTGATATATTCTTGCCAAGCAATGTGTCTCTTTTGTGAACATGAAACAGAACATGATAATCATATTTTCCTCCATTGCTACCACTCGTGGAGACTGTGGCAACAATTTCATAATTGGTTTGGCATTTCTAGGTGCATGCTGAATAGAATAGATCAAATCATCAGCCAATGGCGAGACATGGCAAAAGGCAAGTTTCAGCGAAGTGCCTTAATGATGCTATCGTATGGCATTTTATGGGGTATTTGGATTGCAAGGAACAAGCTCATATTTAAGGATAAGATGCCAGATTAGAATGCACAGTTTCAACTCATTCTCCACCATCTTACACTTTGGTTAAAGGCTTGGAACATTAACTTTACATACACCAAAAATGATTTAATTAGAGGCGCTGACAACATTTTATCATGAACTAATAAGTAAAGTGTTATTGGTTTAGGAGCTTGTCAATACTTCTTTTTGTACATCTCTTAATATTTTGAATTATAGTTTTCGATATCCTT
>Ga0307513_10008230_pt1 | contig 13374 bp, 10 predicted proteins | sample 15_EM_MG_FD_202174 | JGI IMG/M metagenome (GOLD analysis project Ga0307513, IMG submission 202174) | Populus trichocarpa ectomycorrhiza microbial communities from riparian zone in the Pacific Northwest, United States - 15_EM | ecosystem: Host-associated > Plants > Roots > Unclassified | place...
CGAGCGCAGCATTGCGGGCACGGGCGATGCCGCGCTCCGGCTGGTGGACGTAATAGACCGGGAAGGGAGCCTCAGCGCAGAACTGCGCGACGGTCAGCCGGGCAGAGCTGGCGGGATCGTTGTCGACCACGACGAGCGAGACGGCGAGGTCATCGGGGAGGATCTGCGCCGCGAGCGATTCGAGGCAGCGCGCCAGCATGGTTGGGCGCTGGCAGGTGCAGAGGCAGACGACTAGGCGAGCCGCATCATCCGCGCGGGTGCCGGGAGGATTCGCGATCATGGCGCGCCTCAGCCGGCGAAAGTCGGAAGGCTGAAAGACCGCGCAAATGCGCTACGGCATGTCGCGGACGGCCCCCAGTTGGACCCCAGCGCATCGCACTGAGGGGTGGATGTCCCGTAAGTGCTTGGAAAGATTGGCTCCCCGGGTTGGACTCGAACCAACGACCGAGCGGTTAACAGCCGCTTGCTCTACCAACTGAGCTACCGAGGAAAAGGGCGTCGCCCTGATTGGGAAGCATATAGCAAATGCTTTCCCATGCCGCCAGCGTAAATTGGTATCCGTCACCGGTAAATCCGCAAAGGATTGCGCATAAGTCGCGGCAGGCGCATCGGCGGCACCGGCCAAATCGGCGCTGCCGGCGGCCGGAAGCCTTTCCCCCATTCCACTTTTCCTGATCGCGCGCGAAGCCGGTTTTCATTCCGTCCGTCGAGCGGGTCGTCCTCAATGAGGATATCCACGGCGATGTTCTACGAGATCGCTCCACCGCCGAGCATGGCGATATTCTCCAGCCGCGCGGCGTCCGCGCCAGCCAGTCGCTAAGCCGCGCCTGAGTCTGCGCGGATATCATCCCAGCTCCAAGTCATCCCCAGTTCCAGGTGCCGTCGCCCTTGGCCAGATATTCGCGCGACATCACCATCTTATGCACCTCCGACGCACCATCCACGAGCCGCGCCTGCCGGGCATAGCGGTAGATCCATTCGAGCACGGTGTCCTTGGAATAGCCGCGTGCGCCGCAAAGCTGGATCGCGGTGTCTGCCGCCTTATGCAGCGTTTCCGACACCCGCACCTTGGCCATGGAAACCTCCTGGCGGGCAAAGCTGCCATGGTCGAGTGCCCAGGCGGCTTTCATGGTGAGCAGGCGGCCGATCTCGATCTGCATCGCTACATCGCCTAGCAGCCATTGCACGCCCTCATGCGCGGCGAGCGTTGCCCCAAAGCTCTGCCGCTCGCGTACATAGGCGGCGGCGATCTCCAGGCAGCGCTTCGACAGGCCGAGCCAGCGCATGCAATGCGTCAGCCGCGCCGTGCCCAGGCGGATTTGCGTGGCCTTCAGCCCGTCGCCCACCTGCATCAGCACGTTTTCGTGCGCCACCTCCAGTCCGTCAAAGGCAAGCTCGCAATGGCCGCCATGCTCCTCCGGCCCCATGATCGGGATGCGGCGGACGATCTCCCAGCCGGGCTGGTCCGCGTCGAACAGGAAGGCCGTGAGGCCCCGGCGCGGATCGTCGGAGGTGCGGGCCAAAAGGATGAAATGCTGCGCGACGCCCGCGCCGGTGATGAACCACTTATGCCCGCTGATCACCCAGCGGTCGCCCCGCTTTTCCGCGCGCGTGCGGATCATGGTCGGGTCGGAACCGCCACCGGGGGCGGGCTCGGTCATGGCGAAGGCGGAGCGCACCCGGCCGTCGACGATCGGTTGCAGCCAGCGCTCCTTCTGCGCGGGCGTGGCCACCTTGTTCAGCAGGATCATGTTGCCGTCGTCGGGCGCGGCGGCGTTGAAGCATACCGGGCCGAAGATGGAGCGGTTCATCTCCTCGTAGCATGCCGCCATGCCGACGATGGACAGGCCTTGGCCGCCGCGCTCCTTCGGCATGGACAGCGACCACAGCCCAGCCTCCTTCACGGCCGCGCTGACACGGGCAAGCGGGGCTTCCTCGATATTCTCATGCGCGTCGAAGCTGGTCGGATCGGCCTCCAGCGGCAGGATATGCGCCTCCACGAAAGCGCGCACGCGGCGGCGATAATCCTCGATCTCGGGGGATAGGGAAAAATCCATGGCCGCTTCCTTTTTTATGGTCGTGGCGTCGTAACCGCGCGTGGCCGGCCCGGCAAGATGCTGTTTCCTTCAACCTTACGCTAGTCGATTGCCTCGTCCTCGTGCAATCTCCCGGCGAGGCATGGGGGGAGAAGACCAAATGGAAAACAAAGTCGGCGCGGTGGTAATCGGCAGCACGGATAATGTGGCCGAGGCCGATTTCCGCAAACGCGAAGAAGCGCTGCGTGAATATTACCATACGCAGGATCTGATCGACCGCTTCGACGAGCGATCGCTGAAGATCAAATCCTGGAGCGTGACCAGTTGCGGCGTCGCGCTCGCCTTTGGCGTCACGGAGCACCAACCGCTTCTGTTCTGCGTGGCAGCGATCGGAAGCCTGGTCTTCTGGTATCTTGAAGTGCTCTGGAAGGTTATGCAGGGCATGATGATCGAGCGGTCGAATGACCTCGAAACGCAGCTATCACAGCCCTCATTGACGTATGACGGACCGAAGATCGGTCATACACTCATCAGCGGCTTTCGCGGCGACGGCTATTGGCGGCGGTTCAGGAAAACCACCCATTACCCCAATGTCCGCATGCCGCATATTTTGATCTTCATCGTCGGCGGGGCGCTGTTCATTGCATCGTTGCTGGGGTTCAAGCTGTAGCGCTCGCTGTCGGTTGCATCAAAGCGAACTCACCAGATGCCCGCCATCGACCGGCAGCACGGCGCCGGTGATATAGGCGGCAGCGTCCGAGAGCAGCAACAACAGCGCGCCGTCCAGATCCTCCGGCTGGCCCAGCCGCCGTTGCGGAATGCGCTTGGCGAAGGCTTTGCCCGCCTCGCTGGCGAAGAACGCGCGGTTAAGGTCCGTCTCGATATAGCCCGGCGCCAGCGCGTTGACGCGGATGCCATGGCGCGCCCATTCCAGCGCCATCTGCTTGGTGAGTTGCACCAGCGCCGCCTTCGACGTGGCATAGGCGGTGAGTTGGCCGCCCTGGCGCAGGCCCAGCACCGAGGCGATGTTGACGATGGCCCCGCCATTGTACGCCGCCACCATGTGCCGCGCGGTTTCAGTCGCGACGGCCCATGCGCCTTTGAGGTTGGTATCCAGCACGCGGTCCCAGCCGGCTTCGGTCTGGTCGAGTAGCGGCACGGTTTCCGTCACGCCGGAATTGTTGACGAGGCCGTCGAGGCCGCCGGTCAGCCGCACCGCCTCGGCGACGCCCGCCTGGACGGAGGCCATGTCCGCCACGTCCATCACCACGAAATGTGCCGTGCCTCCCGCCGCGCCGATCTCGGCGACCAGCGTCTCCAGTTCCGCGCCGCGCCGGGCCGCCGCGACCACCCGTGCGCCTGCCTCCGCCAGTCGCTGCGCGAAATGCCGCCCCAGGCCGCCGGACGCGCCTGTCACCAGGATGGCTTTGCCGGAAAGATCGAGCAGATTACACATTGAATTCATCCAGGTTTCGGCCTTCGTCCAGGTTTCGCGCCCGCTCGCGCAGCACATATTTCTGCACCTTGCCCGTGGCGGTCTTGGGTAGCGGGCCAAACACGATGGTGCGCGGGATCTTGAACGCGGCCATGTTGGCGCGGCAGAAGGCGATAATCTCTTCGGCCGAGACCTGCCCCTCGGCCTCCGGCTTCAGCAGCACGAAGGCGCAAGGGCTCTCGCCCCATTTCGCGTCTGGCCTCGCGACGACGGCGGCCTCCATCACCTTGGGGTGGCGATAAAGCACGTCCTCCACCTCGATGGAGGCGATGTTCTCGCCGCCCGAGATGATGATGTCCTTGGCGCGGTCCTTCAGTTCTATATAGCCGTCCGGGTGCTTCACCGCGAGGTCGCCGCTATGCAGCCAGCCGTCGCGCAGGGTTTCGTCGCTGGCGGCCGGGTCTTTGTAATAGCCGCTCATGATGGTGTTGGAGCGCATGACCATCTCGCCAAGGCTGATGCCGTCGGCGGGCAGCGGCGCGCCCGTTTCGCGGTCGAGCACGTCGGCGGCGGTGAACGTCACGATGGGCACCCCCTGGCGCGCCATCAGCGCCGCGCGCTCGTCCAGCGGCTTGCCGGCCCAATCGTCCTGGAAGGCGCACACCGTGGAGGGGCCATAGCTCTCCGTCATGCCATACATATGCGTGACGTTGAAGCCCATGTCCTCCATCGCCGCGATCACCGTCGAGGGGGGCGCCGCGCCGCCGGTGGCGATCTGGATGGGGCCGTGATCGAAGCGGCGTTTCGCGTCGGCGGGGGCATGGATCAGGCCGGAGAGCACGACCGGCGCGCCGCACAGATGCGTGACGCGCTCGGCCTCGATGAGGCGGAACACCTCGCGTGGATCGACCGCCCGCAGGCACACATGGCGCGCGCCCAGCGCCGTCACCGCCCAACCGTAGGACCAGCCATTGCAGTGGAACAGCGGCAGCGTCCACAGAAAGACGCTTTGCGGCGTGAGGCCGAAGGTCAGCGCACTGCCGAGCGCGTTCAGATAAGCGCCGCGATGGTGATAGACGACGCCTTTGGGCTTGCCGGTGGTGCCGGAGGTGTAGTTCAGCGAGATGGCGTCCCATTCGTCGCGCGGCCACCGAAAAGGCTGGGTGGGGTCGCTCTGCGCGAGGAAGGTCTCGTAGTCGATGGCCCCGAGCCCCGCCGGCTCTTGGCCCCGATCGACGATCTCGATGACATAGGGGCGGTGCTCCAGCATCTCCAGCGCGACCCTGGCGACGCCCGCGAAGGCGCTGTCCACCAGCAGCACGCGAGCCTCCGCATGGGCGAGAATATAGGCGACCGTTGCCGGATCGAGGCGGAAATTGATCGTGTTGAGCACCGCGCCGGCGCCGGGCACGCCGTAATGCGCCTCGATCATCGCCGGCGTGTTCGGCGATAGCACCGACACCACCTCGCCATAGCCGACGCCGAGCCGCCGAAGCCCGGCCGCCAGCGCGCGGGTGCGGCGATGCACGCTCGCCCAGTCGAGCCGCAGATCGCCATGCACCACGGCGGCGCGTCCCGGATAGGTGAGCGCGGCACGCTCGATGAAGGCAAGCGGCGACAGGGGGACAGAGTTCGCCTCGCGCTTATGGAGACCGGCGGACTGATTGAGGTCGCTCATTTTTCTCCTCCTATTGCCCGTTGCACAGGCAATTCCTCCATTTTGGAGGCATGGCGCACGCTTGCACAAGGGGAGTCATGAAGGGCCGGGTTTGCTCGCCCTACGAAAGGCGGAAGCGACTTTTTTGCAGGCAGCGCGGCGCCTAAAAAATAACCATGTATTCACGCGGGGAATTCGCTGCGCATTTTTTTGGCACACGAACCGATGCGGTGCCCAAGCATTTCGCGCCGGCCTGACGCGCCAAGATCATGGCATAGGCTTTGCATAATCCCGGTTGCATCAAACTGCAAAGGGGAGCCCTTAACAAATGATCAAACGCAAGCTTGCGGTAAAAAGCCTGGTCGTGGCCGGCGCCATGGCCGCATTGTCAGTTTTGAGTCAATCCGCGAGCGCGCAGGAAACGATCAAGGTCGGCATCCTTCATTCGCTTTCTGGAACGATGGCCATCAGCGAGACGACGCTCAAGGACGTCATGCTGATGCTCATCGAGGAGCAGAATAAGAAGGGCGGCCTGCTCGGCAAGAAGCTCGAAGCCGTGGTCGTCGATCCCGCCTCCAACTGGCCGCTCTTTGCAGAAAAAGCGCGTCAGCTCATCAGCCAGGACAAGGTCGCCGCGACCTTCGGCTGCTGGACGTCCGTGTCGCGCAAATCCGTCCTGCCGGTGTTCGAGGAGCTGAACAGCCTGCTGTTCTATCCGGTGCAATATGAGGGCGAGGAAAGCTCCAAGAATGTCTTTTATACCGGCGCCGCCCCGAACCAGCAGGCCATTCCCGCCGTCGACTATCTGATGTCGAAGGATGGCGGCGATGTGAAGCGCTGGGTGCTCGCTGGAACGGACTATGTCTATCCGCGCACCACGAACAAAATCCTTGAGGCTTACCTGAAGTCCAAGGGCGTCGCCGCCGAAGACATCATGATCAACTACACGCCGTTCGGTCATTCCGATTGGCAGAACATCGTGTCGGATATCAAGAAGTTCGGCTCGGCCGGCAAAAAGACGGCAGTGGTTTCGACCATCAACGGCGACGCCAACGTGCCGTTCTATAAGGAACTCGGCAACCAGGGCGTAAAGGCGACCGACATCCCGGTCGTGGCGTTCTCGGTCGGCGAAGAAGAGCTGGCGGGCGTCGACACTAAGCCGCTGGTCGGCCATCTGGCGGCCTGGAACTACTTCATGAGCGTCAAGGACCCGATCAACACGGCCTTCATCGAGAAGTGGAAGGCCTTCACCAAGAACCCCAAGCGCGTCTCCAACGACCCGATGGAAGCCCATGTGATCGGCTTCAACATGTGGATCAAGGCGGTCGAGAAGGCCGGCAGCACCGCGCCTGACGCCGTGATCGACGCGATCGTCGGCGTGGCCGTGCCGAACCTGTCCGGCAGCTACTCCACCATGATGCCGAACCACCACATCACCAAGCCGGTGCTGATCGGCGAGATCCAGGAAAACGGCCAGTTCGAGACGGTGTGGCAGACGCCGGGCCTCGTGGTCGGCGACGAATGGTCGGACTACCTCCCCGACAGCAAGGACCTGATCTCCGATTGGCGCAAGCCGATGTCCTGCGGCAACTTCAACGTGAAAACGGGCAAGTGCGGCGGCAAGTCGAGCTAGATGCTTGAGTGAAAAGCCGGCCGGATCGCATTCCTTCTCTCTCCGCGGTCCGACCGGCTGTTTTTCCTCTCTCCCACGGAAGAGGGAGTCTGGCCCTCCAAGGAGAGGGAGTTGGTCCTCTAGACACACGGATGCGGGAGTGTTGATGAAGCGGGCCACGGTTTTTCTCTTTATCGCCTTTGCCATGGCATTGCCGCGCCTCGCTATGGCGCAGGATATCGGTGGGCTGGCCAACGCGCTCGGCGCGGGAAGCTTCGCCGACAAGGACAAGGCCGTCACCGCGCTCGCCGCGACCGGCGACGCGAAGGCCGTGCCGGTGCTGGAGGCGCTGTCGCGCGGCGATCTTTATATCCGCAAGGCCGACAGCAAAGTGTTTGTCGGCAAGGAAGCCGGCGGCAATTATGAGCTGACCGATCCGGCCACCGGACAGCCTGCGGGCGCCGAGCCGCGCGGCGGCTTCGACAAGATCCGCGTGAACAATGCGTTGCGCCGCACGCTGGAAGGCGCGCTTGGCGGCCTGACGCTGCTGAACGCCGACCCGGCCATCCGCCGTAGCGCGGCCGATTCCATGTTCCGCCGTCCCGACCCCACGGCCCTGCCGCTGCTGGAAGGCGCGCTGGGCAAGGAGAGCGATCCAAGCGTCAAGGCGCTGATGGGCGAGGCGCGCGCCGCCGCCGTGCTGAGGAGCGACCGCCCCGCTAGCGACAAGATCGCCGCCGTGAAAACGCTCAGCCAGCGCGGCGACCGCGACGTGATGAGCATCCTGCAAGGCGTCTCTGGTTCTGCCGATGGCGACCTCAAGAAAGCCGCCGATGACGGCATCGCGTCGATTTCCGGCACGCTGGCCCTCTACGACGCGATCCAGAACGTATGGTACGGCGTCTCGCTCGGCTCGGTGCTGCTGCTCGCCGCCATCGGCCTCGCCATCACCTTCGGCGTCATGGGCGTCATCAACATGGCGCATGGCGAGATGGTGATGATCGGCGCCTACACCACCTTCATGGTGCAGGAGATGTTTCGCGCCTATGCGCCGGGCGCGTTCGATTATTCGCTGTTCGTCGCGCTGCCCGCCGCCTTCCTCATCTCCGGGCTGATCGGCATCGCGCTGGAGCGCGGCGTGATCCGCTTCCTCTACGGCCGCCCGCTGGAGACGCTGCTCGCGACCTGGGGCCTCAGCCTGATCCTGCAACAGGCAGTGCGCTCGATCTTCGGTCCGTCCAACCGCGAGGTGGGCACGCCGTCCTGGATGAGCGGCACGGTGGAATTGACCAGCGGGCTGGTGTTCACCTCGAACCGCATCGCCATCGTGGTGTTCGCGGCGGCCGTGTTCATCGCGCTGATGCTGGTGATGCGCTACACCACCTTCGGCCTGCAAATGCGCGCCGTGACGCAGAACCGGCCGATGGCGAACTCGGTCGGCATCCGCTCCGGCTGGGTGGATGCGATGACCTTTGGTCTCGGCTCGGCGATTGCCGGTGTGGCGGGCGTGGCGCTTAGCCAGATCGACAATGTCTCGCCCAATCTGGGCCAGTCCTACATCATCGACAGCTTCCTCGTGGTGGTGTTCGGCGGCGTCGGCAATCTCTGGGGCACGCTGGTCGGCGCGATGACGCTGGGCATTGCGAACAAGTTCCTGGAGCCCTATGCGGGCGCGGTTCTCGGCAAAATCCTCATTCTGGTGGCGGTGATCCTGTTCATTCAAAGACGGCCGCGCGGCATGTTCGCGCTCAAGGGCCGGTCGGTGGAGGCGTAGCCATGGAGCGGCGTTCCCCTCTTTTCGGCATGCCCGTAGACGGTCCCGGCTGGGCCTTCCTGGCCGTTCTGGCGGCGGTGGCCATTGCCGTTCCGGTGCTCAACCTGGCGACCGGACCGAGTTCGGCGCTGCACGTCCCCACCTATGCCGTGGCGCTGATCGGCAAATATCTCTGCTATGCGCTGCTGGCCATCGCCGTCGACCTGGTCTGGGGCTATTGCGGCATCCTCAGCCTTGGCCACGGTGCGTTCTTCGCGCTCGGCGGCTATGCGATGGGCATGTATCTCATGCGCCAGATCGGGGCGCGCGGCGTCTATGCCAATCCCGAACTGCCCGATTTCATGGTGTTCCTGAACTACAAGGAACTGCCCTGGTTCTGGCACGGCTTCAACTGGTTCCCGTTCGCCATGTTGATGGTGGTGCTGGTGCCGGGCATCCTGGCGCTGGTGTTCGGGTGGTTTGCCTTCCGCTCGCGGGTGACGGGCGTCTATCTGTCGATCATCACCCAGGCGCTGACCTTCGCGCTGCTGCTGGCCTTCTTCCGCAACGATATGGGCTTTGGCGGCAATAACGGCCTGACCGACTTCAAGGACATCCTCGGCTTCAACCTGCAATCCGACGCGACGCGCGTGAGCCTGCTCATCGCCTCGGCCATCGCGCTGGCGGCCGGGTATATCGCCTGCCGTTACATCGTGACCTCGAAATTCGGACGCATCATCACCGCGATCCGCGACGCCGAGAGCCGCACGCGCTTCATCGGCTACCGCGTGGAGCACTACAAGCTGTTCGTGTTCGTGGTGTCGGCGATCATGGCGGGCATCGCGGGCGCGCTTTACGTGCCGCAGGTGGGCATCATCAACCCATCCGAATTCTCGCCGGCCAACTCCATCGAGATCGTCATCTGGGTGGCGCTGGGCGGACGCGGCACGCTTTACGGCGCGGCACTGGGCGCGGTGATCGTGAACTTCGCCAAGAGCTATTTCACCGGCGTGATCCCGGAATTCTGGCTTTATGCGCTGGGCGCGCTGTTCGTATTCGTCACGCTGTTCATGCCCAAGGGGATCGTTGGGTCGCTCCGCGATGCAATGATGCGTGGACGCGACGCCATGCGGCGGTCGTCCGGCACGGCGGTGCCCGGCGCCGCGATAGGAGGTGCCGGTGAATAGCATGGTGGACGTCATGGAAGCGGAGGCGCGGGCCATTCCGGCCGCTCATGAGACGCTGCTCTATGTGGACGGCGTGTCGGTCAGCTTCGACGGCTTCAAGGCGCTGAACAATCTCAGCCTTTACGTCACGGCGGGCGAAATGCGCGCCATCATCGGCCCGAATGGCGCGGGCAAGACCACGATGATGGACGTGATTACCGGCAAGACCAGGCCGGACACCGGCACGGTGCTGTTTCGCGGCGACCAGGATCTCACCAAGCGCGACGAGGCCGACATCGCGCGGCTGGGCATCGGGCGCAAGTTCCAGAAGCCGACGGTGTTCGAGATGCACACCGTGTACAACAATCTCGAAATGGCGCTGAAGGCCCCGCGCGGCGTGTTCGACACGCTGTTTCACCGGCTCAAGGCGAGCCAAGCGACGCGCATCGACGAGGTGCTGGAGATCGTCCGCCTCACCGCCTCGCGGGACAGGCTGGCGGGCGCGCTTTCCCATGGCCAGAAGCAGTGGCTGGAAATCGGCATGCTGCTGATGCAGGAGCCCGATTTGCTGCTGGTGGACGAACCGGTCGCCGGCATGACCGACGCCGAGACCGAGCGCACCGCCGAGCTGCTCCGCCACATCGCGCAGACGCGCTCGGTGATCGTCGTGGAGCACGACATGGAGTTCGTCCGCGCGCTGGGCGTCAAGGTGACGGTGCTGCATGAGGGCAGCGTGCTGTCCGAGGGCACGCTGGAAAAGGTGCAAGCCGACCAGAAGGTCATCGAAGTGTATCTGGGGCGCTGAGCGATGAAGCCGGGCAGGATGCGGAATCGTAACGGCCCGTCGTCCCCGCGAATGCGGGGATCCAGTACGCCGCAGCGCTTCGGTGCCATCACGAGCGCCTGTGTTTACTGGGTTCCCGCTTTCGCGGGAATGACGACAGCGATTGGCCTGTCGCCCCGCTTCGCTTCAACTCAGCATGCGATAGGAAATCATGATCGAAGCCCGTGACGTTGAAGTGTTTTACGGCGCCAGCCAGGCGCTGCGGCGCGTGTCGCTGAAGGCCGAGATCGGCGAGGTGACATGCGTGCTCGGCCGCAACGGCGTCGGCAAGACGACGCTGATCCGCGCGCTTGTCGGCCAGCAGCCGGTGCGTAGCGGCTCCATCCATTATGACAGCCGCGATATCACCGGCATGCCCGCCTATGAGCGCGCCCGCAGCGGCATTGCCTTCGTGCCGCAGGGCCGCGAGATCTTCCCGCTGCTGACGGTGGAGGAGAATCTCAAATCCGGCTTCGCCGCGATCCCGAGCAAAGCCCGCAAGATCTCCGACGAGATCTTCGAGCTGTTCCCGGTGCTGAAGTCCATGCTGGGCCGGCGCGGCGGCGACCTGTCCGGCGGCCAGCAGCAGCAACTCGCCATCGCCCGCGCGCTGATCATGCAGCCCAAGGTGCTGGTGCTTGACGAGCCGACCGAGGGCATCCAGCCATCGATCATCAAGGACATCGAGCGCGTCATCGGCCTGCTGCGTGATCGCGGCACGATGGCCATCGTGCTGGTCGAGCAATATTTCGACTTCGCCCGACGCCTCGCCGACCGGTTCGCGGTGATGGAGCGCGGCCAGGTGGTGCTCGCCGGCACGCGCGCGGATATGGTCGAAAGCGAGGTGCGGAAGTTTCTCACCGTATAAAGGCGCTGTGTGTAAACGCGCGAACATGGTGCTATGCATCGGGCCAAGAGAGGAGCCCGGCGAGGCGGGGGAGAAACCATGGATAACGATAACGGCTTTAGTCCTACCTATCCGATCGAGCTGCTGGCGCGCAATCCCATCGCTGTGGATGAAGCGGCATTGACGGCGGCGCTGGCGAAGCGACTCGGGCGTGTGACGCCGGCGGACGGGGAAGGCGTGGGCAAAACGCTGCACTATGCGTTGGAAAACTACCCGGTTGGGTCCAAGGACCGTTCTGCTCCGGCCAGGCTCGTATTCTTAAAGCCCGGCGATAAAGCATCTCCGCAGGTGCGGACAGCGGCGGTCGAGGCGGCGTTGGAGCAAAGCAGCCAAGCCGACGTCGCTCGGAGCGTATACCGCGCGTGCGAACACAGCCTGCTGATGGCCAACATGTTGTCTTCGTCCCTTCCGCAGCACGTGCGGCGGGAGATCGTCGTCAACAGCCTGCTGGCCATTTTGGAGGTGGCCGATATAGATCTGGTGTACTGGATGCCGACCCAGCAGATGATCATGCCGGATGATATTCGCGAGCAATATTCAACGCCCGAAGCATTGGCCAACCCGGTCTTCGGATTCCTGAATGTCCGGCTGTTCAGAATCACCAATTCCGATGGCGATATCGTCATGGACACGCTGGGGCTCAATGCTCTCGGCCTTACCGATTTCCAGGTCCATTTCCACCAATTGGATACCGAGCCGGTTGGTCAACTTCTCTACGGTTTGGGTGCCTATGCGTTCGAAAAAGGCGATGTGATCGAGCATGGTCATACCGTGGGCCAAGACCGCTGGAGATGCCAGCACGAGATGGCGCTGGTCCCTCCCGTGCGAGAATTGCTGGACATCAATCCGGGACCTGGATTTGCCGCCGGAAACAGGACTTAGAGCGGGATGATTTTAGATGGACTCAGCTATCCCGCTCTAGAATCTTGTTTTAACACTCGATTTTTCCGAAAAGTGGTGTCCACTTTTCGGATCTTGCGCTGGATGTCGCTGCGATCGGGGCGTGAGCAGCATCACGCTGGATAGGAATGGCGGTAGCGCACCGTCTGGAACTGGAGGAACGCGTGAACCTGCCGCTCAGTGACCGCGATTTGCAGCGCATGGATGGCGCGGCGCGCGTCGGCGTCGTCGGGCGAGATGGCGGCACGTTCCTCGCCGACCTGTATCAGCGCTCACCGGGCAAGGCGCTGTTTCCGCGCATCGACGGCCGCGACTGCCGCGAGGTGGTATTCCTCAACACAGCCGGCGGCATAGCGGGCGGCGACCGGCTGCATTACACGCTTAACGCATCCGGCGACGCGACCATCACCGCCACCACGCAGGCAGCCGAGCGCGTCTATCGCGCCATCGGCGAGCCGGGGCAGGTCGCCACCCATATCGAGGCGCGGGACAGCGCGACGGTGGAATGGCTGCCGCAGGAAACCATCATGTTCGAGCGCGGACGGCTCACCCGCCGCACGGAAATCCACTGCGATAGCGGCGCGCGCGTGCTGGCCATGGACTGGCTGCTGCTCGGGCGCGCGGCGTCGGGCGAAACGCTGCGCAGCGGCGACATCCGCGACGACTGGCGCGTCCATCAGGGCGGCCGGCTGGTCTGGGCGGATGCCTTCCGTCTCCAGGGCGACATCGCCGGACAGGTGGCGCGGGCCCCGTTGCTCGGCGGCTGCACGGCGCTGGCCACCATCGTCTACGTTGCCGCCGATGCCGCCGGCCAGCTTGACCGCGCCCGCGAATGTCTCGACACCACATCGGTGCGGACCGGCGCGACCGTGGTAGGCGGCGTGATGATCTGCCGCCTCGCCGCCGGGCCGATGCATCGATCCGAACACGCGCGCCATCCGGAGCCGGACGGGATGGCCGCAAGGCAAGGCGGCGATGCCATCACGGATAAACGAAGCGCATGCGTAACCGCGCCTGCCGCCGATCTGCGCCGGGCGGTCACCACATTTCTCCGGGCCTTTCGGGGAGGGCTTCCCGGTTTCCCG
>Ga0307513_10008231_pt1 | contig 13374 bp, 14 predicted proteins | sample 15_EM_MG_FD_202174 | JGI IMG/M metagenome (GOLD analysis project Ga0307513, IMG submission 202174) | Populus trichocarpa ectomycorrhiza microbial communities from riparian zone in the Pacific Northwest, United States - 15_EM | ecosystem: Host-associated > Plants > Roots > Unclassified | place...
AAGGGCGCCACCGTGATGGCCGGCTACTGGGGTGACCCGGCGGCCACTGCGGCAGCGCTGCACGACGGCTGGCTGCGCACCGGTGACCTCGGCCGGCTCGATCCCGACGGCTACCTCACGCTGGCCGGGAGGTCCAAGGAGCTGATCGTCTCCGGCGGCAGCAACGTGTACCCGCGCGAGGTCGAGGACGTGCTCGTCGCGCATCCCGGCATCGCGCAGGCTGCCGTGATCGGGCGGCCCGACGCCGAGTGGGGCGAGGTGGTCGTCGCGGTCGTCGTCGCGGCTCCCGGCACGACCCTCGATCCGGCCGAGCTGGACCGGCACTGCCTGGCCCACATCGCCCGCTTCAAACGACCGCGCCGCTACGAGATCGTCCCCGACCTTCCCCGCAACGCCTACGGGAAGGTCCTCAAATCCCGACTGACATCCAGGGGTGCGCCATGAGCTACGAAGACATCACCTACGTCGAGAAGGGCCACGTCGCGACGATCACGTTCAACCGCCCCGACAAGCTCAACGCGTTCCGCGGCCACACCTACGGCGAGGTCACCGACGCGCTGCTCACCGCTGGTTGGAACCGCGACATCGGCGTCATCGTGCTCACCGGAGCCGGTGGGCGCGCGTTCGCCGTGGGCGGCGACTCGGGGGAGAAGAAGTCCGAGCGCGTCGGCGGCGGCCGGGGCATGGTCGGGATCCCGGTGGAGGAGATGCAGACCGCGATCCGGGACGTGCCCAAGCCCGTGATCGCGAAGGTCCGCGGCTACGCGATCGGCAGCGGCAACGTGATCGTGACACTGTGCGACCTGGCGATCGCGAGCGAGACGGCGGTGTTCGGGCAGGCCGGGCCGAAGATGGGATCGGTCGATCCCGGCTTCGGCACCGCGCTGCTGGCCAGGGTGGTGGGGGAGAAGAAGGCCCGTGAGCTGTGGTTCCTCTGCCGCAAGTACCCCGCGGCCGAGGCGCTGGCCATGGGTCTGATCAACCACGTCGTGCCCGACGCGCAGCTCGACGACGAGGTCGACCAGTGGTGCCGCGAGATCACCGCGCTCAGCCCGACGGCGCTCGCCATCGCGAAGCGCTCCTTCAACGCCGACACCGAGAGCATCCGCGGTATCGGGCAGCTCGGCTTCCAGGCGCTCGCGCTGTACTTCGGCACGGACGAGTCGAAGGAGGGCGGCGAGGCGCTGCGGGCCAAGCGCACACCTGATTTCCGCGGCGCGCTCGCGTGACTGCCACCCGCGTCGCGTTCCTCGACGTGGACCACGTGCTGCAGATGGTGCAGGACCTGCTCGTGGCCGACACGGACCAGGAATGGGACGAGCTCGGCACGTTCTTCGCGCCGGACGTGCCGGACCGTGGCCCGCTGCGGGAGCTGCGCGCCGGGATCGTGCCCGTGGCCTTCCCTGCCGAGGCAGACGTGCTGCTTCTGCGCCGCGGCGTCGTCACCCGGAACCTGATCGAGGCGTGCCCGCGGGTGCGGCTCGTGCAGCGGCTCGGCGCCCGGCTCGACGGCATCGACCTCGATGCGGCCCGCGAGCACGGTGTCGCCGTCTCCTGCCTGCCGCGGCCCAGCCTCGCCCGCACCGCGGAGCACGCGCTGCTGCTGATGCTCGCGCTGGTGAAGCAGCTGGTGCCGGCGGATCGGGCGGTGCGGGCCGGTGCTCCTGCCACCGCCACCGCGGTCACCTACAACTGGGCCGGCCGCACCGGGCTGGGCGGTCTCAGCGGCAAGGTGCTCGGCGTCGTCGGGCTCGGCGAGGTCGGCCGGCTCGTCGCCGAGCGCGCCCGCGCGTTCGGGATGCGGGTCGTCTACACCGCGCGCACTCGGCTCACCGTCGAGCGCGAGACCGCGCTGGGTGTCGAGCACCGGACCCTGTCCGCGCTGCTCGCCGAGGCCGACATCGTGAGCCTGCACGTCCCGGGCACGATCGCCACGGCACCGGTGATCGGCCGGGCCGAGCTCGCCGCGATGCGCCCCGGCGCATTGCTGATCAACACCGCGCGGGGCCGGCTCGTCGACGAGGACGCGCTGTACGACGCGCTCGTCTCCGGGCAACTCGGTGGGGCCGGTCTCGACGTGCACGGCGTCGAACCCCGCCCGGTAGGTGACCGGTTCGCCGCGCTCGACTCCGTCGTGCTCACCCCGCACATCGCCGGCGGTTCCCGGCTCGAGGTGCTCGGCGAGGTCGCCCGGATGGTGGAGAACATCCGCGCGGTGCTGGGCGGGGGAGCGCCGGTGCACGGGCGGGTCGTGCCATGAGGGTGCTCGACGATCTCGACTTCACCCGCATCGTGCGGGCCGGCGACACGGTCCTGTGGACACCGGGTGTCGGCGAGCCGCTGCCGCTCATCGAGCGGCTGCTCGCGCAACGCCACCGGATCGGCCCGTTCACTGTGCTGCTCGCCGGGGCCGGCTACGCCGACGTCGTGCGGCCCGAGCACGCCGACGTCATCCGGTTCCTCGCGGGTGGCGCGGTGGGCAGCAACCGGGCGCTGTGCGACGCAGGCGCCGCCGACATCCTGACCTGTCATCTCTCGGAGATGCCGCACCTGATCCGCAGCGGCATCCTGCCGGTCGACGTCGTGCTCGCCCAGTTCAGCGAGGACGCCCGCGGCGCGCTGAGCCACGGCGCGGCCAGCGGGTTGGTCGGCACCGCGATCCGGGCCGCGCGCACGGTCGTCGCGGAGATCAACGACCAGGCGCCATGGACGCACTCCCGGCAGCCGGTCGACGCCGCGTGCGTCGACGTGGCAGTGCGGACCTCGCGCGCGCTCGTCGAGGTTCCCCCGAGGCTGCCGTCGGCCACCGACGAGCGGATCGCCGCCCACGTCGTCGAGCTGATCGCCGACCGGGCCACCGTCCAGCTCGGGATCGGCGGGGTGCCGAATGCCGTCGCCGCGCTGCTCGGCGAGCGGCGCGGGTTGCGGCTGCACAGCGGGGTGATCGGCGACGCCGTCGTCGACCTGATGCGCAGTGGCGCCGTCAGCGAGACCGTCACCGGCGCGCTCGTGGGCACCCGGCGCCTGTTCGACTTCGCCCACCAGGAGCCCCGGCTGCGGGTGGACCCGGTGGAGCACACCCACGACCACCGCACGCTGAGCGGCCTGCCCGGCTTCACCGCGGTCAACTCCGCGCTGGAGGTGGACCTGACCGGCCAGGCCGGCTCGGAGGTCGCGGGCGCGACCTATGTCGGGACGATCGGCGGGCAGGTCGACTTCGTGCGGGGCGCGCTCGCCGCCCACGACGGCCGGTCGATCATCGCGCTGCCGTCGCGGACCCGGTCCGGGCGTGGCCGGATCGTGCCGGTCGTCGCCTCCGGGATCGTGACCACCGGCCGCGCGGACGCCGACGTGGTCGTCACCGAGCACGGGGTGGCGCACCTGCGTGGCCGCCCGATCGCGGACCGGGTGCACCGCATGATCGCGATCGCTCACCCGGACGACCGCGACGAACTCAGCCGGCAGGCGCGCGAGCGCGTCGCCGGGTACCGATGAGAGGACCGACGCATGACGGAACCGACGATCCAGCTCCACGTGCTCGACGGGGGCCGGATCGAGATCCTCGACTGGCAGCTCTTCCAGCCCGACGCCGGCCCGGGGGTCCGCCGCTGGCTGGCCGATCCCTGCTACCTGGTGGTGCACCCGAAGGGCACGCTCGTGTGGGACACCGGCCTGTCCGACGCGCTGGCCGAGGTGCCGGAGGGCCTCACGATCCCGGGCGTGGCGGTCTTCCACGTCGACACGACGGTGCAGGCCCAGCTCGCCGCGGCCGGGCATCCGGCCGAGAGCGTCGACTTCCTGGCGTTGTCGCACTTCCATCCCGACCACGTCGGCAACGTCGGGCTCTTCACCGGCGCCACGCTGCTCGTCCAGGACGACGATCACTCCGCGGCATTCGGCGCGACGCCCGGCGAGCACTCCTTCGACCCGAGCACCTACGCCGTGCTGGCCGACCGGAAGACCACGGTGCTGCACGGCGACCACGACGTCTTCGGCGACGGCACGGTCGTGATCACGCGACTGCCCGGGCACACGCCGGGCAGCCAGGGACTGCTGGTGAGGCTGCCGGAGACCGGTGCGGTGTTGCTGTCGGGCGATCTCGCGCACAGCCTCGACAACTGGAACCGGCGGGTCGTTCCGGGGCTGAACAGCGACGCCGAGGCGACCGTGCGCAGCTTCGACCGGGCCGCGCAGGTGCTGGCCGAACAGGACGCCGTCCTCTGGATCCAGCACGACGCCGAGCAGTTCGCGACGCTGCACCGTTCTCCGGAGTTCTACGCGTGAGCGCCCCGCTCGGCGTCGCGGTGGTCGGCGCGGGCCCCGACCACTGGAGCGCGACCGCCCATCTCCCCGCCATCGACGCGCTCGACGATCTGCGGCTGCACGCCGTCGTCACGTCGTCGCCGGAGTCGGCGGCCGCAGCTGCCGGTCGCTGGGGAGTGCCGGCGACCCACGAGCTGGGACGCGTGCTCGACGACCCGCTCGTCGACGTCGTCGCCGTCACGGTGCGGGTGCCCCGGCACGCCGCGATCGTCGAGGCGGCGATCGCGGCGGGCAAGCACGTCTACTGCGAGTGGCCGCTGGCCGTGGACACCGCGGAGGCAAGAACACTGGCCGCGCTCTCGGCGAGCCGGCCCGACCGCGTGCACGTCGTCGGGCTGCAGGGGCGCTTCTCCCCGCACCTGCGCACCGCGGGCGAGCTGATCGCCGACGGCCGGATCGGGCGCCCGCTGACGGCCAACCTGCGGCTCTACCTCCCGCACGGGCTCGTGCCACGCCCGGCCCACCGCGCGCACCTGCGACATCGGACGGTCGGGGCGAACGTGCTCACGATCCAGGGCGGGCACGCGCTGGACATGCTGGGCAGCGTCCTGGGGCCGGCGCGGGTGCACGCGGCGCGGATGTGGGCAGCCGTGCCCGAGTTCGTCGTCGACACGGGCGAACGGCTGCCCCGGGATGCGCCGGACAACGCTGTCGCGCTCCTGGATCTCGACGGGATCGTCGCCGTCACCCAGTTCTCGCAGACCGGCTCCCGCGAGTCGTTCGAGCTGGAGATCCTGGGCAGCACCGGGATGCTGGGCCTGCGCTCGCAGGCGCAGCCGCAGTTCGGTGGCCTGACCCTCGACATCACGCCGCTGGGCACCGGCGCGGCCGAACCGGTCGATCCGCGCCCGGATCTCCCGTACGCGTCCCCGCTACCGGCCGAGCACCCCGGGCACAACGTGGCCTCGGCGTACGCCGCACTCGCGTCGGCCGTTCGCACCAGCGTCGTGGATCCGGTGCTGCCGCGCTTCGCCGACGCCGTCGACCTGCACGAACTGCTCGAGGACATCGCCCAGGAGTCGTTGACACGGGCGTGAGCCGGTGCACATACTGTCGCGCGCTTAACGCACAATGAATGCGCAATGCGCACGGACTCGCTCGGTACGTACCCGAACCAACGACGTGGATGGTGCGCATGAACCCGATCCTGGAGTACCGCGATCTGTCGAAGGTGTTCTTCAAGGGCAGCACGCAGGTCCACGCGCTCAGCCACGTCGACGTCGAGGTCGCGGAGGGTGAGCTCCTCGCCGTCGTCGGCCCGAGCGGGTGCGGCAAGTCGACCCTGCTGAACATCGGTGCCGGGCTCATGGAGCCCGGTACCGGCTCGGTGCGCTACCGGGGCGAGCCGATCGTCGGGGTGAACACCCAGGTCAGCTACGTGACCCAGAAGGACAACCTGCTCCCGTGGCGCACCGTGGCGGAGAACGTCGCGCTGCCGCTGGAGCTCGGCGGGCGCGACCGGCTGCCGAAGCAGGAGCGCGCCGAGCGCATCGCCCGCTACATCGATCTCGTCGGGCTCAGCGGCTTCGAGGGGCACTACCCGAGCGAGCTCTCCGGCGGCATGCGCAAGCGGGCCCAGCTCGCGCGCTCGCTGGTCTACGAGCCCGACGTCCTGCTCATGGATGAGCCGTTCGGCGCGCTCGACGCTCAGCTGCGGCTCGTGCTGCAGGCCGAGCTGCTGCGCATGTGGGAGGGCACCGGCAAGACGCTGGTGTTCGTCACCCATGACCTCACCGAAGCCATCTCGATCGCCGACCGGGTGATCGTCATGTCGGCGCGGCCGGGACGCGTGCGCGCCGTGGAACGCATCGACCTGCCGAGGCCGCGCGACGTCTTCGGCATCAGGTTCGCGCCCGGCTTCGGCGACTACTTCGACCGGCTGTGGGCCGCGCTCCGTGCCGACATCCACCAGGGCCAGGAGGTCTGAGCCATGCCCGACACCGCCGTTGAACAGGCCGCGCCCGCAGAGCGCGCCGAGCCGGGGGTCGACGAGGTCTTCCTCGTCGACCCGAGCATCCGGGCCCGGCGCCGCGAGAACGTCGTCGTCGCAGTCGCCCGGGTCGCGGTCGCCGTGATCGGACTGGCCGCCTGGGAGCTCTCCAGCGGCCGCCTGGTCTCGGAGTTCTGGATCAGCAGTCCGAGCGCCGTCGCCGCCGCTCTGGGGCGGTTCGTCACTGGCGGACAGCTGCTGCCCGCGGTGCAGGCGACGCTGCTGGAGACCGCGGCAGGCTTCGCGCTCGGTGCCGTCGCGGGGATCGTGGTCGGGCTGGTGTTCGGGGTCAGCCCGCTGGTCGCCCGGGTCCTCGATCCGTACTTCGTCGCGCTCAACTCGGTGCCCAGGGTGGCGCTGATCCCGCTGTTCATCCTGTGGTTCGGCATCGGCCTCGAGACCAAGGTGATCTTCGCGGCCACGCTGGTCTTCTTCCCGGTGCTGATGAACACCTTCGCCGGCGCCCGCGACGTCGACCGCGACCTGATCGACGTGATCCGCGTGATGGGCGCGACCCGCTTCGACGCCGTCCGGCGGGTCTACGTGCCCTCCGCACTGGTGTGGGTCTTCGCCGGCCTGCGGATGTCCATCCCGTTCGCGCTCATCGGTGCCGTGGTGGCGGAGATGTTCACCTCCAACGACGGGCTCGGCTACCTCATCGCCGTCACGGCGAACCAGTACGACACCGCGGGCTCGTTCGCCGCGCTGCTGATCACCACGCTGCTCGGGCTGGCCCTCACCTGGGCCGTGAGCCTGCTGGAACGTCGCGCGCTGCGCTGGCGCCCGGCGTCCTCCTGAGCGAACCCCACCTCTCCCGAAGGGAACGACCGACGATGACGTCAGCAGTCCCGAAGATCCCGAACCCCGCACGCAGGCGCTTCCTCCAGCTCCTCGCCACCGCCGGCGCCGCTGCGGCCGGCACCTCGATCCTGTCCGCGTGCTCGGCCGGCCCGGCCGCCGGCGGCGGGGCAGCGTCCGGCAAGGCCACGCTGATCCACGCGTCCAAGGACCCGCTCGTGCTTTGGGCCGTGACCTACCTCGCCGAGGACCAGGGCTTCTACAAGGAGGAGGGGCTCACCGTCGACCGGGTGGTGCTCGGCGGCGGGCCGGCGGCGATGGCCGCGCTGCTGTCCGGCGCGGGGCAGGCGAACCTGTCCGCTCCGGGGGAGCTGCTGGCCGCGGTGGGCAAGGGGCAGAAGCTGAAGACGCTGCTGGCCCACACCAACAGCATGCCGTCGCTGCTCGTGGTGAGCCGGGAGTTCGCGGCGAAGGTCGGGGTCACCGCCGAGAGCAGCCTCGCCGACCGGCGGGCCGCGATCGGCAAGGTGAAGGGCGGGCGGTTCGGCATCACCGCACCCGGCAGCCAGACCGACGGGTTCACCAGGCTGGCCCTCAAGCAGGCCGGGCTCGACCCGGTCACCGACGCCCGGATCGTGCCGCTGCAGACCGCGGCCAACACCCTCGCCGCGCTGGCCAACGGCCAGATCGACGGGTTCGTCGGTGTTCCGCCGTCGGCCGAGAAGGCCGTCACCGAGCTGCAGGCCGTGCCGCTGCTGCTCAACCAGGCCGGCGAGATCACCGGCGGCGAACGGCTCCAGGGGATGACGATGCAGGCGCGGGCACAGGACGTCGAGGCGAATCCCGACCTCTACCGCGCCCTCGTGCGCGCCGACGTGCGGGCGATGCGCGCGCTCGTGGAGGACCCGGCCGCGGCCGGGACGCTGCTGCGCCGGACGCGGTTCGGCCAGCTCGAGGAACCGATCTGGAACTGCGCCTGGACGCTGATCCAGAAGGCCTGGGGAGCACCGCAGATCACCCGCGACTCGCTCGCGGCCTGGTTCGACTTCGGCCTCGTCGCCGACGGGAACGGGGCCACGTTCCCGTACGACGACGTGATCGACATGCGGTTCGTCGACGAGGCGCTGGCGAGCACCGGCTGGTCGCCGCGTCCCTGACCAGCGCACACACTCGGCGCATATCGCACGTCGATAAGCTCCGGACCTGACGACCGAGAGGGCTGCATGACATCCGACACCAGCACGGGGGACACCAGCGACATCGCGACAGCGTCGCGGCGTTCGGTGGTCCAGTCGGTATCGAGGGCGTTCGACCTGCTGAACCTCCTGCGCGACGCCACGGCGCCCATGTCGGTGCAGGAGATCGCCCGCAGCGCCGAGCTGGACCGCACCGTCGTGCACCGGCTGCTGCGCACGCTGCAGCAGCAGGACATCGTGCTCGAGGAACGCGGCCTGTTCCGGCTGGGCCCCGCCTCGATCCTGCTGGCCAACAGCTACCTCGACAACCTGCTGGTCCGGCGGCTGGCCCTGCCGTACATGGTCGAGCTGCAGTCCGGCGACATCGCCGACCGGCCCTGGACGGCCACGCTCTCGGTCGCGGTCGGTGCGGTCTCCGCCGTCATCGAACGCATCTGGACCCCGACGACCCCGCTGGACCTCGTGCTGAGCGTCGGCGACACCTTCGCGATGGACACCACGGCGACCGGGCGCAGCATGCTGGCGTTCTACCCCGACGCGCGGCTCGTCGAGACGGTCGGCGCGGCCCGGGCCGCCGAGCTCGAGCCTGTGCTCGAGGGCGTGCGCGCCGCCGGAGGGGTCGGCGTCTCGCGGGAGGAGGCCGTGCCCGGCGTCCAGGCGATCGCGGCGGTGATCCTCTCGCGCCGGCAGCTCCCCATCGCGTCGGTCAGCGTCTCCGGGGTGGATCTCGGAGAGCAGATCGACACATCGTCGCCGCTGGCATCGACGCTGCGTCGGGCGGCCGGCGCGATCGGCCAGATGATCCCCTGAGGGCGCTCACCGGGAGACCACCTCAGTCATCGGTGTGCAACAGGTGCTGCTCAGGGTCGGTAGCACCCTGGCTACGCCTGGGCCCGCAAGCCGTCCAGGGGCTACCCCGGAGGTAATCGCTACACCGCGGTGGCTCGACCAGGCTCGATCTCGTCACACAGGACGACGAGGAGAGCTCCGATGACCGACTTCACCGCCCTTGCCCACCGTTACCTCGCCGCGTTCAACGAGACCGACCCGACCGCCCGCAAGGAGCAGGTGGCGGCTCTGTTCGCCGCCGATGCCACCTACACCGACCCGCTGGCCGATGTCAGCGGCCACGACGGGATCGATGGCTTCCTCGGCGCCGCGCAGCAACAGCTGGCGGGCTTCACGTTCCGGCTGGTCGGTGACGTCGACGCGCACCACGGACAGGCCCGGTTCCGCTGGGCGGCCGGCCCGTCCGAGCTCGTCGTCGACGACGCCCCGGTCGTCGGGTTCGACGTGATCGTCGCGGACGACGACGGGCGGATCCGCAGCGTGTACGGCTTCCTCGACGCCGTGCCGTCCTGACGCGCGTGGTCATCTGGCCGACCGCGGCAGGCCCTGCCGCAAGCGTCGGTCGCGAGGACGACCATCGCCGGCGTTGACGCGCGCTTCCAACGCTACGGGCCAAGGCGACATGTCGATGTCCTCATCGTCGCGACCCTGATCGCTGTAGCGCCTGGGATGTGCCGCCCGACCGGGTCACGGCGGACGCGCTGTGGTCCGGCGCAGCAGGTCAGCCGGCGATGACCTGCTGCTCGGCCGCGCCGTTCTCGTACGCCTCGAGCAGCCGCAGCCAGACCTCGCTGATCGTCGGGAAGGCGGGTACGGCGTGCCGCAGGCGGTCGAGGGGCACCTCGGCGGCGACGGCGATCGTCGCGGCATGCAGGAGTTCAGCGACGTCCTGGCCGACGAAGGTGACGCCGACGAGGACGTTGCGGTCCTCGTCGACCACCAAGCGCGCCTGGCCCTGGTAGCCCTCGGCGTGCAGGGCGGACCCGGCGACAGCGCCGAGATCGTGGTCCACGATGCGGACGCGCAGACCCGCCGCGGCGGCTGCGGCGGCCGTGTGGCCGACCGAGGCGACCTCCGGCTCGGTGAAGACGACCTGGGGGACGGCGCGCTCGTCCGCGGTGACGGCCTGCCGGCCCCACGGCCGGTCGTCGGGTGCCTCCCTGCGCGCCCTGGCGACGATGATGTCGCCCGCGGCACGGGCCTGGTACTTGCCCTGGTGGGTGACCAGTGCGCGCCGGTTGACGTCGCCCGCGGCGTAGAGCCAGCCGTCGCCGACGGGTGAGCCGGAATCGTCCAGGACCCGCAGGGTGTCGTCGACCGTGAGCCAGGCGCCGGGTTTCAGGCCGATCGCGTCCAGGCCGATGTCGCTGGTGTTGGGTGTGCGGCCGATCGCGACGAGGACCTCGTCGACGAGGATCTCCGTACCGTCGACGAGGGCGAGGTGCACCTCGCCGTGCTCGTCACGGTGGACGGCCGCGACCTCGGCGCCGTCGTGCACCGCGACGCCTGCCTCGCGCAGCGCGTGCACGACCCGTTCACCGGCGAAGGGCTCCGCGGTGGGCAGCACGGCGTCGCGGGCGAGCACGGTGACCGAGCTCCCCAGCGCGGAGAATGCGGTGGCCATCTCGGTGGCGACCACGCCGCCGCCGATGACACCGAACCGGCGGGGCACCGAGTCGGTGGCGACGGCCTCCCGGCTCGTCCACACCGACGCCTCGCGCAAGCCGGGGAGGTCGGGCAGCAGCGCGCTGCTGCCGGTGGCGACGACGACGGCGTGCCGGGCGGTGAGCTGCACGACGCTGCCGTCCTCGACGGTCACCTCGACGACCCGAGTCGACGTGAGGCGTCCGTGGCCGCGGAACAACGCGATCCCGGCCTGGTCGAGTCAGGCCACCTGCCCGTCGTCCTTCCAGTGCGAGGCGAACTCGTTGCGCCTGCGCAGGACGGCGGCGGCATCGAGATCGCCGGTGATCGCCTCGCGCGCGCCGGGCAACCGGCGGGCCGCCCGAAGCGCCGATGCGCTGCGCAGCAGGGCCTTCGTCGGCATGCACGCCCAGTAGGAGCACTCCCCGCCGACGAGTTCTCGCTCGACGACGGCTGCGCTGAGCCCGCCCCGGATCACTCGGTCGGCGACGTTCTCGCCGACCGGTCCGGCACCGATCACGATGACGTCGAAGATCGTCTTGTCGGCGTCCATGTCAGTTCGCCTTCGCGGAGCGGCCGAGGCGGAGGGCCGAGGCGAGGAAGAAGATGCCGCCGAGCGCGGCGTAGCCGGCCACGCTGACGAGCGAGGGGTTCGACCCGGCCGCCATCAGGAAGAACCCGGTGCCCGCGAACACGGAGATACCGCCGCTGAGCATCATCGGCCACTGGCCGCCCATGGCACGCCGGGAGATCGCGACGACGAGCTGGATCAGCCCGGCCACGACGGCCCACGCGCCCCAGACCCGCAGGACCGCGGGGACGCCCGAGCTGAGGGCGACGGCCAGGCCGATCGCGGCGAGGAGGCTGATGGCGATGTTCAGGTACAGACCGCGCGCCATCGACGCCGACCCCGCCGATGACGTGGACGACGACGAGGCGCGGGCATCCACGACGGCGGCGGCCACGTCGAACAGCGGGTACAGCACGACGAGGACCGCGGTGACCGCCCCGATCGAACCCCTGGTCGTCACCAGCAGCGCCGCCCAGACGATCGCGAACCCGAACCGGACGAAGTACAACCGCCGGAGCGCCGGAGCGAATCCGGCGACGGCGGGGGAGACAGCGGTACTCACGAGGAGCTCCTTCGATGACGTCAGGGCGTTAGATAGAACGTTCATTCTTGTGCTGCGCTCATGGTTGCCCAGCGCGTCGCGAGTGTCAAGAATGAACGTTCTATCTGGTAGCTTCGTGGCATGGAGCAGGGAGTGCGCGGCCGGCCGTCCGAGGCCAGATCACGGCTGCTGAGCACGGCGAGCCGGATCTTCTACGCCGAGGGTCTGCACTCGGTGGGGGTCGACCGGATCATCACCGAGGCGAACACCACCCGGGCGACGTTCTACCGCCACTTCCCCGGCAAGGAAGATCTCGTCGTCGCCTACCTCGCCGAGGCCGACCGGGGGCTGCGCGAGCGCTTCGCCAGCAGGCAGGTGGCCAGTGCGTCGGCTGCGGATGCCCTCCGCGGGGTCGCGGCCGACATCGCCGACGACATCCGCCGAGGAGGTTTCCGCGGTTGTGCCTTTCTCAACGCCGCTGCGGAGTATCCCGAGTCGGAGAACCCGGTGCATCGCCAGGTCATGGAGCACCGCGAGTGGTTCCTCGGGGCCGTGACCGAGCTGTTCGAGCAGGACGGAATGGGCCCGGCCGGGCCGGCGGGCCGGCACTTCGTGATGCTGCGCGACGGGGCGATGGTGTCCGGCTGCCTGTCGGATCCCGAGGATGTGTGCCCGACGTTCCTCCACGGCGTCGAGGGCCTGCTGTGGTCGCGCACCGTGGTCGGCACGACGCGGAGCTGAGTCGCAGTCAGCTCCTCCGCACCGGACGGGATCGGGCTCATCGGGCCCGCTTCACGGGCAGGATGGCGACGGCTCCGATCACGGCGCTGACCCCGGCGACCGCGAAGAGCACGCCGTAGCTGCCCCCGCCGATCGCCAGGATGGCGGGCGCGATCGCCGGTGCGAGTGCGAAGGGAAGGGCTCCGGCGATGTTGAACACGCCGAGGTCCTTGGCGGTGTTGCCGTCGTCGGGCAGCACCTCGGCGACGAGCGCGAGATCGACGGCCACGTACACGCCGAAGCCGAGTCCGCTGATGGCCATGCCGACCAGGAAGCCGTTGACGTCGCCGGCGACGGCGAGCACGAACAGCGCGCTGCCGTACACGATCGCTCCAGCGAGCACGAAGATCTTCCGTCGGCCCACCCGGTCGGAGAGCTTGCCCCCGATCAGGGACGCCGCGATGACGACGCCGGACTGGGTGAGGGTGCCGAGGAATATCTGTTGCGGGACGTCGGCCTCGGCACTGCCGATCTTGTCCAGCAGGTAGTAGGCCTGGTAGGTGGTCAGGAAGGCGTAGGCCAGCAGGAACATGAAGCGGCTGGCGAAGGTCCAGAGGAAGTCCGGGTTCGTCCGTGGGCTCACGTAGAACGAGCCGGCGAGCTCCCGTACCGACCAGGCGGGCTTGTCGGCCTTGGCCAGCCGGCGGTCCTTCAGCGTGGCCGCGAAGAGCAGGACGAAGAA
>Ga0307513_10008232_pt1 | contig 13373 bp, 4 predicted proteins | sample 15_EM_MG_FD_202174 | JGI IMG/M metagenome (GOLD analysis project Ga0307513, IMG submission 202174) | Populus trichocarpa ectomycorrhiza microbial communities from riparian zone in the Pacific Northwest, United States - 15_EM | ecosystem: Host-associated > Plants > Roots > Unclassified | place...
CAGGTCAAGTTCTTGAAGAAGTATGGTAAATAGGTAATTGCAATAATGTAAAAGTGTGTGGGAAGTTTAATATTTATAAATTAAATCCCACATTAATCAAAACTAGATTTTCCCTGGAAAGATTCTAAATGCATACCTTTTGTATCGGTTTAAAGTTTATTTTAGAGCGTAGTTGTAGTTGCTTTTTAAAGTGTTTTTTATTTAGAAATGTATCAAAATGATATTTTTTATTTTTAAAAAATTATTTTTGATCCCAGCGCATCAAAATGATCTTAAAAACACACAAAAAATATTAATTTAAAGTAAAAAAATAAAAAAAAATTATTTATTTTAAAAATATTTTTAAAACAAAAAAAGAAACAGTCCCTTATATTGAAGGAACTTATCAAATTAAATTAAACATTGATGCTAAAATTTGGATTAAAAAAAAGAAAGAAAGAGGTGGTGGGAAAAAATAGGACATACAAAATTAAAATGACCATCCACGCAGGGGAAGAAACAATGCTGTCTCCGCATCAATACCACCTGATGCTCTTGAAAATTAAAATTTGCATACAAAATCACAAATAATTCTTTCACTATTGTTTGAATGTAAATTCTTCAGGAAAAAACTACAAAAACAATTGTAGTTTACAAAAATAAACTATCTTCTGTGAACTCTAATATAGAAAGCGTGTTAGAAACTTTTTTCAAGTTTTTCTCTTCAATGTATCTCAAGTTATAGACCTGCCAATAATAATTTAGCATGGTTGGTACGCAAAACAGATAAAAATAACATTATACTATAGAAGACGTGTCTTCGTAGCTAAACGTTATGTTTTTCTCTCATACATCCATTTTCTTAATTCGATGAGGTGTAACTTTTTAGTAAGTCTCGTGTTTGGAAATGTGATAATAGTTGTTTTTTAAAATATTTTTATCATAGAAAAACTTTAAAATAATATTTATTTTTATTTATTTTTTACATCAGCGCATCAAAATTATCTTAAAACACTAAAAAAATAATTTGAAACAAAAAAATCAAATTTTAATGAAAAACTAGTTCAAACTCATTCCCAAACACTCGTTTAACTAGATAGATAATTTGGGATTCATCGCGGGCCAGGTCAATTTTTTTTTAACTTTAAAAAACATCGTTCAAGCATTGTTAGCTTTTTTTTGAAGCATAGAAAAATCTAGTGACTCAAGTTATAAACCCTACTGGGTCTAATCCAATAAGATGGTTTAATTTAATTATATAATAATAATAATAAAAAAGCAACGACGATAAATGTACTAAATCTTAAGAGAAAAGGTGATAATGATAACTTGTAGAAAAAGAACGCTTACCAAAAGAAAAAAAAATAATGAAGCTGAATTCCAAGACAACTCAGTGTTAAAGGATAAAGTTGAAAAACAATTTGAAAAATAACAAAAAAAAAAAATCCTTGAGCCAATTCAAGTTAACATAAAAAATTCATGACTTGGGTCGTGAGGTCAGACTATTCTCATAGAAAGAAAATAAAATAAAAATAAATAAGATTAATTTTTAATAAACCCAATGGTGAAGGTTGAAATTGAAAAGAAAAATTAGTGTAAAAATAGATATAAGAAAAAAAGACGTCAACTCAGGTTAACATTTCATATCCATGACCTGGATCATGAGACCAAGATCACTGCATCGAAAAAAATTATGAATGATGAAATTTTAAAAAATAATAATTTAAAAAGGGATAAAAAAATTAAAAAAATAAGGATGAAGTTTGACATATAAATAAAATAATGTAAAAGCCTTGAGTCAATCTGAGTTAGCATGGAAAATTCACGACCTTGGTCGTGAGGCAAACCGAAAAAAAAAACTTTATCTTCAATAAACATAGTGTTAAAGGTTAAAATTGAAAAACAATTAGGGTAAAAAAAGATTAGGAAAAAAAAACAATGGTAAATTGGGTTAACATTTTATACCATTGACTCAGATCATGAAATCAGGATCACTATTGTCACACATAGCGTGTTGTTATCTTTTTTGGGGCCTTATATAAACAAAAAAAATATAAAATGGAAAAGAAAATAACATATATATCAGTGAGAAGAATATATCAGAACGCCCAAGAAATTACCAAAGACTAGTTGAGGAGGATTAAAATATACAAAATTGAAAAATTTGACAGCATTTTATCGACTAATGAAGGCTCTATTGGCAAATAAAAATTAAATTTGAGGAGGAAAATTCAAAATTGTATGTTTAAGGGCTCAATTGAAATTTCTCAAGGTTTAATTGAATTTATTGAGGGGATAATTGTAAGAAAAATTGATTCTTTAAGTTAATTTAAGTTTTAATTGCAAGAAATTAAAGTCTGAGGTTGAATTGTAATTTTTTAAGGTTAATTTGGTCAAATCAGAGATGTAATTGAATAGATATTGAAGTTTGGTGGGCAATTAGGGACTTGATTAAAAAAATCCAAAACTAATGACCAACTTGTGAGAAACGCGAGACTTCAGGGTTTGAAATCGATGAAATCAAGAACCAAATTGAAAAAAATTAAAAGTTTGATAGTCAATTAGAGGTTCAATTGAACAAATAAAAAATAAGGACCAGATTATAAAAGGCGTTTAACTTTGGGGCTAACAATTGAGTTTAACAGGGGTGAGATTGTATAAAATTAAGAGTTTAGAAGGCTACTATGGGTGAAATTAAAAGAAATTGAAAGAGTAGGGATTAAATTAAAATTTACCAAGTCTCAAATTAAAAACCTTAATTTGTAGGGTGTAGCCTAGACGACGTGTCGTTCGGCTACTGTGTATCTTCTTCTCTTAACAGTTTTGGTTGATCGAGTAGACATCTTTAAGAAAATACATATGGCGTTTCTGACCATCCTTGAGGCTGTAACCACCATCATTCAATTGAAAAACACCCCTTCTACAACCTTATTTCAATGAAATTATTAAACATTTACGTCTATTTTCTCCAATGATCTCAACATCTTGTTCCCGATCAGCCATCATTACATTTTCAAACTTTATATTGATTAGATTGACATCTTTGAATGAATGAATGTGGAACCACATACCTTCAAATTGAGCAGGAATGGATTCAATATAAGGTATGCAACCCCTAAACCAAGTTCAAATGGTCTCAGGCAACGTTGATGTCGAAGTTGCTCCGACAAAACTATGAAAGTTGCCAACCCAGTCAACCTTAACTAAGACACTCATTTACACAAAACCACCCAAATTTCTTCGCGTGTTCACACTTAAAAATTCCCAAAGAGTTCTTATCAAAGTTTGAGAACACTTCTCTCAAGATCAAAGGGCTGAAACACCTCACCTTAGCCTTTAAGTTTGATCAAAACAACTTAGATCCAAAACCATCTATCTCATGATAAAACCAGTCTAGATTTGGTTTGTTAGAACCCTAACAAACTCATTTATAAGCTCTTAATCAGCTATAAAAGAAGAGGGAATCGTACCTAAAAAGAAGAAAAAATAGGGAAGAAATTTGGTTAAGGTCTAAGAGATTCAATACTGTGTTCAAGAGTTCAAAAAAGGTTTAAGGGTTTGGTTTTGCTAGTTTAAAGACAATGAAAAAGAAAAGCAGCAGCAGCAAAAATCTAGCCTCATTGAAGATTTCAAGCTTGGAAGGTATACTCTTACAAACTTTGAAGGTGGAGTCCACGAGGCCTGTTGGATCATCTATTTATTGTTTGATGCAATGTTTTTGAATATATTGACATGAAGACTGGTACCCTAGTATGTTAAGATTGCATTTTAGTTTGATTTGAAATATGTCAAATGTGTCAGCAAGGTGTTGATGTTTTTATGTCTGGTTAATACATGGTTTCAAGCTCCTGAGTTTTGGTTTAGCCTCGTGGAATGTCAAAATGTCAATTTTAAATCTTAGAATGGTTAAGCATGCTTGTTTTGATTTGGCAATTTTGGAAAATGAAACTTAATGCATGTTTATGATGATTTATTGTTTTTGTTAGTTTCTTTTGTTTCAATTATACTTGATATTGATAATGTGGTTTATTGGAATTAAAAAAGCATGTTTTAGATGCCTAAAATAACCATCCTAGGTTTGACAATGGTTGGCTTTACTCTAGACATGTTCTGAGTTTCTAAGGTAGTGTTTTTCGTGTTCTTAGAAAGAACACTACCTTAACTCTATGATTTGGACCATTTCTGATCCATTTATTTGCATAAAACTTTTCAAACAACTTGATTAGCAAATAATCTAGGTTTCTTTTGACGGTCCAAAAATACATTTTGATCAAATCATGGCTTTTCAGTGATCATTAATGATTTTTGACGTTTGATTCTTGATCCATAGATGCATAATAATAAAATGATGCCTTTGTTTACTTGAAATTTAGTCTGGTTTAGGTTTCATGTTGTTAGGTTTATGCTTGAATGATATTTGTGGTCTTCATTTATTTTGTATTTGATCCGTCTTATTTAAGAAATTTTGGTTTTTTATGTTTTTCTCATGTTTAATTTGTTTTGGCTTTGAATCTTTGTTTTTGGTTTGTTTTCAGGTCACCCCAGTCGAGTCAAAATCAGGTCAAATATTTAAGGCTTTGTTTGGTTTGCTACTTTTTTTATAAAAGGATTTTTTACCAAAAAAGGTGTTTGGCAAACAAACCCCTATGCCTGTTTTTGGAAGTTTTTCTAAAGAAAAAGTGGGTCTTGCCAAACATGGCCTTATAAAAATATAAAACAATATAATAACAAAATAGTAATATAAAAAAATGATTTTTTTTCTGTATATAACCCAATCCTTATAAAAATTGCATTTTTATATAAAAAATAATTATAATTTTTAGCATTGTTTTAAAAAATACGTGTATTGTTTTTTCTTTTGCTTTTATTTTGAAAATTACAAGAAGTTTTTTAAAATTCCTTAAGTATTTGGCCAATATTTAAATAGCCCCTAAAATTTTTAATTCATGAGAATTAATGGTTATTATTCTAGTATAAATATTGGACATACAAGTAGATTGGTATTTAAATAACAGGAATTGACCGGAAAATTCTCATAATTATTCTGAATATTTATCAATTTTAATTGAGGGTATTTTTTTCACCACAATATATGAGTTGTGAAAAATTCTTTAGTCTTCCAGGATAGGTGAACCATGTTATGGCACCTACATGGATCTTTTCCATAAGAATTCATTTGGGCATACGAGACTATGATAAATTCAAAATGCCAGATTTATTCTTAAGAGTAAATTTTTTTAAGTCATAGACAGACCATCGGTTAAGAACCCATCGGAACCTTTAAACCATATCTAGACTACACAATGCAGGCTACCTCATGTAGGATACGCTAAGGATGCTAATATCTTCCATAGTCATAACCAGCCCCTCACCTTCGGGATTTCTAATAAAGACCAGTACACCCAGGTCTCCTAGCGACCATGAACCAAACAACTAGGTGGCGACTCTCTGACCCTCAATGTCGTGCGCCCACGTGCGACAAAATGACTACTCTACTGGGGAGTTTTTTTTACAGTATTGGACTATGCTTTGTGAGGTTTTTGTGGTTTATGTGATTTGATGTATTTTTGTATGTGGCTTGTTTTTTTATTTTTATTTTTATTTTATTTACGGCTTAACATGTTTTATCCTACTCATGCATGTATGTTGGATATGGATGAATGTCTTTGTGCGTCACTAGTTTATTTGTGATATATCGTTTCGAAATGCACACAAATAGAAACTTCAGGTTAGGTAAGGGAGTAACAACTTACCCTATGACTTTCAGTCAAGGTTTAAGTTTGTGAAACCATCTGAATCTTTACTGAGTGTTTAGACTGATAATAATTGATATACGTGTCATCTCATTACCTACTGAGCTCCCATATTGCCTTCACGAGGATGATCACTAGGATAACAATATACCCTTTTTAGAGACCAAATAGTAAACCGACCATGTCTTATGTAAAAATATTAGAACCTACCTTTAGGGTGTATGCTCTCCTTACACGTGCTTTGCATCAAGGCAAGCCTTTTATGTAACATCTTGAGTTCTGGACTTACGAGTAACACAATGGTCATCACTTATGGAATTTTCGTTGTAGAGTTTGGGTAAGAATCAAAATTCTTACTCATCATGCAAGAGTAACAATCATGTGTCATCTCTTAAAGGACAAGTTCATCGTATAAAAACATGCTTATACATTTAACATGTGTGCTCACAAGTTGAAATATAGGTCCCTCGAATCTAGTTTTCCCTTAAAGAGCTAAGAGTTGTCAGCATTTGACAATGTTAAAGAGGATTTGCTTGACTTCCAATCCAAAAGCATCGTTGTGGTTTTCTTCAATCTGGTAACAAAATCTCTATTTTACCACTCAGCTCGGGACCTATGCACCGATGTCATTTATGAAGTTCTAATGTTTTCATCAATAGAGACTATGGGGAAATGTAGGCTTCCTTCCAAGGAGGGCAACAAGTTCACTTATGAATTCATTTGCACGAAGTTACACAACCAAAAAACCAAAACTATCTTTGGGTTCTTTATACAAAGCATGATAAAAAATGAATATCATGTTTTCTTTGTTTCAATTGACACTCTGAAGCCCCATCCTGAAATGTTATTTGATTTCCTTCATGACCATGTAAAGATTGTGGCATCTATAAATCGAGTGTTACTTTGCCACACATATCATGGATCATAATTAGGAAGAGACAAGAGGCTAAGGCTTAGACATTTAAGCTAGGCTTTTCAGCTAGATATTCCCTATGTTAGGTAGTTGCAGCCCTAAAAGGGAACACAATTGTAAAATTAGGCACTAGAACTGGATGGAAAACATCATTGAAGACCACTTGTATTATTCTTAATTGATTGAAGAAGTACAAGCTAGACATGATAAGGAAGATCTTGTCCCCAACCATCTCAAAAAAAGTTGCACACCTTTCAAACAAATCCTGGAACTCCATAAGAGAGTTCCTTATAGCCTTTAACTACGCCCAAGAGCTCTGGACTTTTTCTCTAGTAATAAAGAGCTCAACCCTCAAACCATTTTAAATGGCCTTTGCCTCAAGGATCCCCTATTTTAGGGCATCCATTTCATTTTGAGCCGTTTGAAGCTGCCTTTTAGTGTTGCCAGCTGAAGGATAACACCTTGCATGTTATCCTTTAAAGAGGCATAAGCCACCTTGAGGTCCCTCAGTTCAGCCTTCATAACAGCTTTCTCCTCTCTAAGTCGTTAAAAGGTAGTCTGATATGCCCTATATTCAATGATGGTCTCCCTTACATGTTTCGTCTTGGTCACCTAACGCCTCTTGAAATAGGCGCACATCATAAAATTTTACAAAAGACAATATGGTTATAAACAATACTAATAAACTAAAATAAATGATGGTCAGACAAAAATGGTGTTTACATTAAAGACCATTTGTCTAGTTAAGGCCAAATGGCGGCTGTAACTCTTATCATGCATTAATAAAGATATCTAAATGAATTGTGAGAACCCTTTCTAATTGCCTCACCACCTCGAGGCTAGACCTCCCCAAGGCTAGACCTTCCACCAATAATAGTTTTCATGGTCTGCCTTTCCTCCTCAGTTAGGGTGGGGAAAAAAAAAGGGTTCGACCAAGGATGAGTCCAGCAAAAGCATCATTAAATCTTTATTTAGCTTCTACATGAATACCCTGGGCAGAGGTCCCAATAGTTATAGCCTTTTCAGCCAAAGTTAGAGGTAGAGATAAAAAGATCATCATCACCAATGAAGCCTCAACAAATGAGGTTAGAACACTAGTATCCACAGGGGTGGAAACCCTCTTTCTTTTTGAAGCAATAACAACACTCATAATTATTTCAATGAGGGTTAGATATGTTTGACCCCTAGCTAAAGGAGTATAGTTACCCCTAGCTTTTATTTGTGAGGGAGTGTTGGCTCTCACCATTGCTTCCTCAAGAATAAAGTCCTCATGAATGATATGCTCGTCCATGTTGATGGTGTCATACTCTATCTCTTTTTTAGTAACAGTTCCACTAACATCAAAAGATAAGGACCCTCTTCTTGATACAGACATACTTCCTTCTATAGACCTAGTTGAAATCTCTTTTTCTTTTTCTTCTTTGTTATCAACCCTACACAAAAAAAAGTCAGATATAAATTTAGATGTATAAAAAATAAAGGATAAAAAGGATGCATACTTTGTAGCATGATCTGTTAATGCCCTTTGGCTATTTTAATGATGTCATACTCGGTTGAGGCCAATACCAATGCAACACACATTCTCTTTTCATTTGAGATTAGACGAGGCTTATTGTTCACTTCACGGGAAGGTACCATCCAAACTTATTGCATCTCTTCTAGGGCTGACTAGCCCATTATACCTTAGTATCAGCCACCTCCTCCTCTATTTCTTGACATGCGCAGGCTTTCCCTGTAGAGTCCCCTTCATAACTCATGTGGGTCTGTTAGTCAAGGTAAAGAACCAACATATATCATTGTCACCATCGATCTCAGCAACCAAATGGTAATAGGTCCAAAAAATGCTAACAATAAGCTCGATTCCAACAAGCCTAAAAAGTTTATCAAAGGCACCCAAAATCATCCATCTATTAGGATATAACTGACCTAGACCTAATCTATAATACCTTAATACTTCCCTTGCAAACTCGTGAATAGGAAAGGTATACCCCAACTCATACATACAAATGGGGGCTGTAATTTCAAATAGACCCTAGGCAGAACCTAAGGTCTGTGGCTAATGCGCTCAACCCTAGCAGGAAAATAAGTTATATACTCTCCTAGTTATTGACCATTAATGAATGCCATCTTATGTACACTCAAGGTGCTAGGGGCATCGTTCTTAGGGGCCTAAGGTAGCCCCTCCTCTCGAGGTTTCCTAGCAATGGTAGAGGAAGAACTTCTCTAACAGGGATGGACGCTAATGCTCTATCCTTTCTAGTTTTGGGGCTTAGTTTGATAGACTTTTATCCTCTACTACTTCCTTCAGTTTCAGGTTGGAACCTGAACCTCCTCATCGAAGGCAGCAATATCATTGTTTTTAGGGTCAGATCTAACTTTTTTTTTTTGGTCCATTTTTCTATTAGAAAAAGAGAAATAATTTTTTGGTGGGAGATACCTAAGATGATGGTTTCTTTTCAAAATAGAGTGAAACTGGCTCAAAGAGTCTTCAACAAAACTGCTTTTATATATATATATAAAGATTACAAATAGTGAAAGAAAAAAGAAAAAAAATGAAAGCAAGAACGACTAAGGTTATAAAGGAAACAAATTTTCACCTTCATAATTGAATAAATGACCTTTCATATCATCTCAAGTCTCCAGAAATCTACTCAATTACTACATTGAATGCACCCCACCATTTTATTCCCCAAATGACATCTTTTTTCATAAAAGTAGGCCATTTGGCCACAAAGAATCCCATCAGTTCTGCGTGGGACAAACAAATCTCATAAGAAAGGTAAAATGTCTTTCATTAATCAATAAGAACTAGCCATCTGGCTATGAAAAATCCTAATAGTTCTATAGAAGACAAACAAATCTCATAAGAAAGGTGAAAAGTATTTCTTTAAAGCTAATAACCTTTCAAAATCTTTGTGTAATTAATACACAAAGACTTGGGGGATACTAATGGGTCAATGTATTTTTTTATATGTTTTCTTAAAAGCCTATGATTAAAAAGGCCAAAGGCATGATAATATCTCAATGTATCTATGCTTAGCAGAAACATCAAACCTATTTTACATAGGCCTGACTTACTTCCAGGTCCAACATCTTTAGATTTAACTACGCATTAAGCCCAAATACAAGTGAGACTGACGAGATGCTAGACCCAACCTTCTTGGGTTCAATTACGCGCTGAGGTCAAGTGTATATGGATATGAGAAGTTGTCAGACCCAACTACCTTGGGTTTAGCTACGCATAGAGCCTGGGTGCATATAGGTCTGACAAGGTTTTAGAACCATCACCATAAATACATATAAAGTTGATAATCGTTTTAGGCTCTATGTGAGTCACGAGGATTTGTTTGTTTATTCTTACGTCTTTTAACATTAAATATTAAAAGTCAATAATGATCATCTCTCTATATCTATAAGTGCATAAAAAATCTTCTAAGGTTCTACCATATTTCTATCAATATTAATTTTATGTAAGAGATATTTATCCCTTATTAATACTACTAGGAGGAGAAGTTATTTCAACCATTCAAGCAATATGACAAAGTTTAGATATTGTATATACCATTTGAACTGTCCAGGTAAAGAGTTCACATTTTTCCTATTCTCTAAAGTATTCATACTTTTATTTTAGAGCATTTATCGTATACAACTAAGAACAACCACTTTTGTTCTTAGAATTTAAAGCTTATTCTCTTATTTATTGCAATCTCTTATTAGAAGTCACTAACTCTATCATTGAAGGGTCTTTAAATCCCATTAAAATGGATTGTTTTGCAGGTGTCAGGTCTTCTATCACCAACCATCAACTTCATGAATTCTGGAGAAGGGAAAATTGAAGTGAATATGTTATTACCCACTATCCAAACACTAAAAAAAATCATTTCTAAGTATATTGGATTTTTAGAACATCATCAATATTGATTTATTTTAAATGAAGTGTTATACATGTAATATTTATATGTTAATTGTGTTTGAATTTTAAATTTGATAAATTTACATGAGATTGACGATGATTGTGATGACAAAGCTACAAAGAAGCATGATGATCTTTTGATAGACATTGATGAGATTGGCTCAATGTCATCGATAATTTTTTCAAATTCTACTCATTTGGACAAAGAAGAACTCAATATGTTCATTGTACTATAGTGAAGGTGTTGACAATGATGTATCTATATGTGTTGCATTGGTTTTCCAGGTGCTTTTACATCAAACTTGAACTAAAATGTTATGGGATCTTGAACTTTTCTGAACTTGGTTATAAAGATGTTGTTTGTGCTAGATTGTTTGTCAAAACAGGACATTGGTAATTAATTACTTTACTCTTTACACTTGTAGCTTGCTTGATTGCTTTTGTAAGTAAACTAGGATGTTGTTCTTTTTTTATGTGTGTAAACTTTTTAGCAAGGTGAATTAGTGGAAGGGGGTTTGCATTGTTTATCTTTTAAACCTAGATATGAGGGGATCCTAGAGTGATAAATCCCATTTCAGGGATGATTTGTAGCTGAATGCAAGGTCTTTAAAAACGCATTTTTGACACGGCACGGAAAATGCAAAATAAACTCGGATCGTAAAAACGGATCGTAAAATCGTAAAATCGTAAGGAATTTTAAAATACATTAAAAAAATAAAAAATTCATGCTTCAAATAAAAATTCATACAAAGTTCGGCAGTCTTGTTACTTATTTCTAGAGCAATTACTTTATAGGCAGTATATATGTGCAATTCACTCATTGAATAATTGAAGATGCATGCACTTACTCAAAGTTAAATCGCATCAAGCAAACTGAAAATAATAAATTCTACTATGGTTTGGAAGAAAACCAAGTTGCATATAAAGTAGAGATAGGTGAACAGAGGAAAATCAATGAATCAAACAAACTTTCAATTTTAATGGATATGCATTAAATCCAAAATTCTAGAAACTAGAACCAGTAACACAAAACATCTCAATACTTTTCAAGAATCAGATTCAGACTTCAATTCCTAATGTAAGCTGCTATTAGATAGATGAGAGCTATAAAACACATCGGTGACTTGATTAATGTGATCACAACAGCTAGACTATGGAAAAAGCATAAAAACAAACATAGGACAAAATCCTATTGAAAACAAGTCTCAACATACATCCAAAAAGTTTTCATAAATGGGACAACTCGCTCTCAAACCAGGATAAACCCAGCTTAGTAGAAGAATTGCGAGGAATTGGCATTATCATTCATCAAATGCTCTTAGACAGAAAGGTAATGAAAGAGGACACAGAACAGGACACTTGCCAACACCTAGTGTGTATTTCTTACATTCTCTGTCTAGCAGAAGCTTTCCTCCTTTTTCTGAGAAAGATGCATAATACAAGAGAGTATACTTACTTAGGTTAAACAGTTCCTGTTATTAACCTTTCCAGTTGATCTAACCTTTTCACCTTTATAATGCCAAAGAGAACTTGGAAACTGAAAAATGCACAAAGGATGGATGTTGCAGTGGCTGGTACTTAGGAAAGATGACACATTTAAACAAATGAAATGGCAGGCAAGCCAACTATAATTCTAGACATGCTAAAATGCCATAAATGCACGAGTTCACTGATTTAATTTTTTTTTTCTATGCATGCAAATTCAGTATTTTCTAAATGCAGAAACAACATTGATGGTGAAAATATTAAATATAACGATCATGTTCAAGCTTCTTGACAAAAAATCACAACCAAGGTAAATTACTCATTCACAATTTATACAAGTTCTCGACATGACTAGAAACATGTTTCATGTCTTGAAGCAACTAACATGCAAAATTTTAACAGAAGCATAGTTCAAATATGTCTAACCATGAATAGTGCATTCAATAATAAATGAGGAAATATTAACATTGTGTTCAATGAAACCTAAATGAAAGAAAAAAAGAATACGATGAGCATGATTTCCCCAAAGTCATAAGACAGATTAACTCACACTCCCTACTGTCTTATGCACAGCTGCAACACGCTGGAATGCCCTCTCAGCCTCCAGAGTTCGAACTCGAAGCTTCAAATCACCTTGCTCGTGCAATGTAGGGTTGATTGCTAAGTAACAACTAACAAATATGAATGTGGTTGTAGGTGAGTGGAGAGTGAAATGGATTTCTTAATCTGCTGCGATTTGGGGAAAGGGAAGGGGAAAGGGAAAGGGAAAGGGAAAGGGAAAGGGGGAAAGGGGAAGGGTGGAGTGTCGGGCGGGGAGTGGGGAATGGAAAGGAGAGTGTTGACTCAGCAGTCAGCGGGGAGTGGGGAATGGAAATGGCGTGAAATCGGTCCGATTTCAGCGATTTTAACGAGTTGGACCGATTTTACGCGAGTTTGACCGATTTTACTGGTTTTCGAGTTTTTAACCCGATTTAACACGTTTTTAAGTTTTGACTCGTAAAATCGTACGATTTTACGAGTTAAAACGCGTTTTTGATAACCTTGGCTGAATGTCTTTTTTTTATTCTCTTGGGTTGACCGAGGACCTAACCACCTGTCGAGTCAACTTTCGAGTCGGGTTTAATAACCATGCATCAAATGCTTAAACTTGGTCTTAACTCAACCCAAGGAACGCTTCAAACTTGTTCTTAGCTCAACCCTAGAAACGCTTCAAACTTGTTCTTGACCCCCGGGACACTCGAACCTAACCCTTACTCTACCCTAAGGTGTATTGAACCCAATCCTAAACCAATCCTTATACTTTGAACTTCATCTATGTACCCTGAACTCA
>Ga0307513_10008233_pt1 | contig 13373 bp, 11 predicted proteins | sample 15_EM_MG_FD_202174 | JGI IMG/M metagenome (GOLD analysis project Ga0307513, IMG submission 202174) | Populus trichocarpa ectomycorrhiza microbial communities from riparian zone in the Pacific Northwest, United States - 15_EM | ecosystem: Host-associated > Plants > Roots > Unclassified | place...
TGACGATCACCGTCGACGGCATAGGTGGCGCGCACGTCGAGCACGCGGAGTACCGGCGGCAGGTCGTGGTCGCACCGCACGACAGCACCTTGTTCAGCGGCACGATCGCCGACAACCTCGACATCCCCGGCGCCCCACCCGAGCTGCGCGAGGCGGCGCTGCGGGCGGCGGCCTGCGACGACTTCGTGACCGATGCGACGGGCGGCCAGGACGCCGAGGTCGGCGAGATGGGCAACCGGCTCTCCGGCGGGCAGCGCCAGCGGGTCGCACTCGCCCGCGCTCTGGCGCGTGACGCACCCCTGCTCGTGCTGCACGATCCGACGACCGCGGTCGACTCCGTGACCGAGGCGAAGATCGCCGACGGCCTCCGCGACCTGCGCAAGGGCCGGTCGACGATCCTCATCGCGTCCTCGCCGGCGCTGCTCGCCGTCTGTGATCGCGTGATCGAACTGAGCCCGGACACCGCGGCGCGGGCGGCCGTCGCCGAGGAGGTTGCACGATGACCAGCGCCCTTCCCGTCGCCGACGGCCGGCAGACCATGCGGGAGGTGTGGCGGTTCAGCGCCATTTCCCACCGGCTCAAGCTCGCGGGTGTGGCCGTGCTGGGCCTGTTCAGCGCCGCCGTCGGGCTGATCACCCCGGCGGTGATCGGCTACCTCGTCGACGGGGTCCGTACCGGCACCGCGACCGCCGCCACCGTGGGCTGGGCCACCGCGATCATGATCGGTGCCGCAGCCGTCGGTGCCGCCGGGACCGCCCTCACGATCGTGCTGGCCTCCCGCAGCTACCACACGATCCTCGCCGAACTGCGCGAGCAGCTGGTCGAGCGGGCGATGACGCTGCCGCAGGGTGTGGTCGAGCGCGCCGGCACCGGCGACCTCGTGTCCCGCACCAGCGACGACGTCACGGCCGTCGCCGACGCCGCACCCCAGCTGATCCCCGTGCTCACCACCGTCACGTTCGCGATCATCGTGACCTTCGCCGGGATGACCACGCTGGACTGGCGCTACGGCGTGGCCCTCCTGATCGTGCTGCCCGTCTACGCGCTGGCCCTGCGCTGGTACCTGGGCACCGGGCCACGGGTCTACCGCGCCGAACGCATGGCCATGAGCCGCAGGGCCCAGCAGATCCTGGAGTCCCAGCGCGGGTTCCCGACGGTGCTGGGCTTCGGCCTCACCGGTCAGCGCCACGACCGCGTGCTCGCCGCATCGTGGGGCGTCGCGGGGCACACCCTGCGCGCCCGGACCGTGCTGAACATGTTCCTGTCCCGGCTCGGCATCGCCCAGTACCTCGGACTGGCGGCCACCCTGCTCGCCGGGTTCTGGCTGATCAGCACCGGGCAGTCCACCATCGGCGCCGCCACGACCGCGATGCTGCTGTTCCTGCGGCTGTTCGAACCGATCAACCAGCTGCTCCTGGTCATCGACGTGCTGCAGTCCGCCCTCGCGTCGCTCAGTCGCATGATCGGGGTGATCACCATTCCGGCGCACCGCGACCACGGCTCGCCGGCCGAGGCAGGCGCGTCGGAGGCGGTGCGGCTCGACGGTGTCCGGTTCAGCTACGACAGTGGCCCCCCGGCACTGGACGGCATCGAGCTGGCGATCCTCGCGGGCGAACGGGTTGCCGTCGTCGGCTCGTCCGGCGCGGGCAAGACCACCCTCGCCGGCGTGATCGCCGGCATCCACGACCCGAACACCGGCACGGTGACCCGCCCGCACCGCACCGCCGTCATCACCCAGGAGACCCACGTCTTCGCGGGCACCCTCCGCGACAACCTCACCCTCGCCGCCGCCGACGCCACCGACGCCGCCATCCACGCGGCGCTCGCCGCCACCGGCGCGACGGGGCTGCTGGAGCTGCTCGAGGACGGCCTCGACACCACGGTCGGCACACTCGGCCATCCACTCACGCCGGCGCAGGCCCAGCAGGTCGCGCTCGCCCGCGTCCTGCTCGCCGATCCCCACCTGGCGATCCTCGACGAAGCCACTGCAGAGGCCGGATCCACCCACGCCGAGCTCCTCGACCACGCCGCGGACGCCGCGCTCCACGGCCGCACCGCACTCGTCATCGCACACCGCCTGTCACAGGCCATGACCTGTGACCGGATCATCGTGATGGACGGTGGCCGGATCATCGAGGACGGCACCCACACCGCTCTGGTCGCCGCCGACGGCGTCTACGCCCGGCTCTGGGCCGCGTGGGACGGCTCCGACCGGGTGGCGGCCGAAGGATGACTGCAGACCGTTCGGTTCCCGACCCCCAGGAGTTCGCATGCCCAAGTCGTCGCGCCCGGTGACCGTCCTCCCGATCGTCGTGCGCGAGGTCGAAGTGCTGCGGATCGCCGACATCACCCCGGGCATGCGGCGGATCACGCTGACCGGCGCGCGGCTCGGGGCCTTCACCTGCGACAACGGCTGCCCGCACCCGGACTTCCGCAGTCCCGCCTTCGACGACAGCATCCGCCTGATGTTCCCGTACCCAGGCGAGGACGAGCCCGTCCTGCCGACTCAGCGGGAGAACGGGGTGATCATCCCGAAGGACCGGCGCCCGCTGGCGAAGGCCTACACCGTGCGCCGGCACGACCCGACGACCCGCGAGCTCGACATCGACTTCGTCAAGCACGGCACCGGCACCGCCACCACGTGGGCCTATCGCGCCGCGCCCGGTGACCGGGTCCACTTCGGCGGGCCGTCGATCTCGCGTGCGTTCCCGACGGGCGCCGAGTGGCTGCTGATCGTCGGTGACGAGACCGCACTGCCGGCGATCGCCCGGATGCTGGACGACGCGCCGAAGGACCTGCGAGCGCAGGTCTTCGTCGAGATCGCCGAGGACGCCCACCGGCAGGAGCTCCGCGAGCTGCCCGGCGTGACGGTGACATGGCTCGCCAGGGACGGCGCCGAAGCGGGTGCCAGCACGCTGCTGCTCGACGCGGTACGGAAGGCGGACTGGTGGGACGGTGCCCCCTTCGCGTGGGTCGCGGGGGAGCAGGCCGCGGTGCGCGACATCCGCCGACACCTGGTCGAGGAGCGCGCGGTGCCCAAGGAGGACGTCGAGTTCACCGGGTACTGGCGGCGCGCCGAGGTCGTCGCGCTGGAGGGCGATTCCGCCGTCACGGACCCCGAGAAGAGCGCCGCGGCCTTCGACACGTTCCACGAGCTCTCCGAGCTGGTGCCGCCCCTCGCGATCCGGGCAGCGGTCGGGCTGGGGATCGGTGACCTCATCTCCCGCGGGGTCACCGACGTCGACGCACTGGCCGCGGCCAGCGGGAGCGACCCGCGGGCGCTGGGCAAGCTGCTGCGGTACCTGCACACCATCGACCTGCTGACCGAGACATCGCCCGCGCAGTACGGGTTGACCGAGGTCGGTGAGTTCCTGGCCAACGAGGACTGGATCGACGTGCTGCACCCGGACGGGGCCGACGGACGGGGGGAGCTCGGGGTGCTGGGACTTCTCGAGTCCGTCCGCACCGGGAAGGCCGCGTACACCTCCGTCACCGGTCAGGACTTCGCGGCGCTCCGGCGTGAGCAGTGGTACGAGGACAGGTTCCTCGAGCGGGCCGCGCGGTTCGCCGCCTTCGTCGCCGAACCGCTGGCCAAGTCGCCCACGGTCGAGAGCCTCGACCACATCGTGATCCACGCCGGAGACGCCGGCGTCATCGCGGCGGAGATCATCGCGGCACATCCACGGACCCGGGTCACGATCTGCGCGCTCCCCGCCCAGGCCGACTGGCTGCGCCGGGACCTGCCGGTGTCGATCCCCGACGCCGCGCGGCGGGACCTCGTCACCCTGTCCGAGCAGTCGATCTTCGAACCGGCACCGGCGTCTGACGGGGTCCTGCTCGTCAAGGTGTTGACCGCGCTCCCCGACGCGGACGCGGCCCACGTGCTGCGCCGGGCCGCGGAGAACCTCGCCCCCGACGGAAACATCCTGCTGGTGGAGGACACCCTCGACACCTCGGCCCTCGACGAGCACGACGCGGAGGCGGACCTGATCGCCCTCACCCGGGACGGCGGCGGACTCCGCACCCCGGCCGAGCTCGACGCCGTCATCCACGCCGCCGGACTCGCCGTCGACCGGACCGAGCAGATCGGATGGAAGACCATCCTGCGCGTCCTCTCGTGACAGCACATCCACGCACCGCCGTCCACGCGGCCGCCCTGTTCGACGGCACCGGATCGGCGCTCCTCGTCGATCCCGTGGTGGTGATCGAGGCTGGCAAGATCGTCGCGGTCACCAGCGGGATGGCGTCGGTGCCACCCGATGCGGAGCTCGTGGACCTGCCCGGCGCGACCCTGCTGCCCGGTCTCGTCGACGTCCACGTCCACCTGGCGCTCGACGGTGGCCCCGATCCCGTGGGCACACTTGCCGGCCAGGACGACGCCGCCGTGCGCGAGGCGATGATCGCGGCAGGAGCCGCCCAGCTGGCCGCAGGCGTCACCACGGTGCGCGATCTCGGCGACCGCGGCTACCTGTCGCTCGGGCTGCCCACCGGGAGCCCGACTGTGGTGGCATCCGGCCCGCCGATCACGATCGCGGGCGGCCACTGCCACTTCCTGGGTGGTGTCGCGAGCGGCGTCGACGGTGTGCGGGCGGCAGTGCGCGAGCACGTCGATCGCGGGGTGGCGGTGATCAAGGTGATCGCCAGCGGCGGCAACCTCACGCCCGGCTCGGACCCGTGCAGAGCCCAGTTCACACCGGACGAGCTCACCGCGCTGGTGGCCGAGGCGCATCGGCACGGCCTGCCCGTCACGGCGCACGCGCACGGCTACCCGGCGATCGTCGATGCCGTCGCGGCCGGTGTGGACGGGCTGGAGCACTGCACGTTCCTCACCCCTGACGGCGTGGTGGCCCCCGACGACCTCCTCGCGACGATCGTGGCGCAGCGGATCGCGGTGAGCGCGACCTTGGGCCTGGTGCGCTCGCCGGCGTCGGGCCCCCCGACGCCCAAGATCCTGGTGCGCAGCATGCCGGCGATCGTCAGGACCCACCGGCGGCTCATCGCCGACGGTGCCGTGTTCGTGGTCGGCACCGACGCGGGGGTCGCGCCCGTGAAGCCGCACGGTGTGCTCCCGCACGGGCTGCTGCAGCTCGGCAGGTTCGGCATGAGCCCGGCCGAAGCGCTGCGCTGCGGCACGAGCACGGCCGCACAGGTGTGCGGTCTCGGCGACCGCAAGGGCCGGATCGCCCCGGGCTTCGACGCCGATCTCCTCGCCGTGGACGGTGATCCGCTGGCCGATCTCACGGCGCTGCACCGTCCGGTTGCGGTGCTGGTGGCAGGCCGGCAGGTCTCGACCAGGTCCTGGTAGCCCCCGCCCACGCACACCTTCGCGTGCTCACGCACACGTTGGACCATGTGCGTGAGCACATCAGGGTGTGCGTGAGCTTCGGTTCGGTACTACCGGGAGGAGAGCTGGTCGACCGAGCCGGGGACGGGCTGTGCGGGGTCGCTGCCGATCTCGACGATCCGGTTCGCGCCGTCGACGTGCACGACGTGGGGATCGTGCTCGGGCAACTCGGTCTCGTCGGCGAGCAGGTAGGACATGACGATGACGAGGTCGCCGGGAAGGATCAGGTGCGCGGCGGCGCCGTTGATGTGGATGCGCCCCGACCCGGCCTCGCCGCTGTTGACGTAGGTCTCGACGCGGGCGCCGTTGCTGATGTCGACGATCTGGACCCGTTCACCTTCCGACAGGCCCGCGGCGCTGACGAGGTCGCCGTCGACGGTGATCGAGTCGACCGAGTGGAGGTCGGCATGGGTGACGGTCGCGCGGTGGATCTTGCCACCGAGGACGGTGCGCAGCATCGAATGCTCCTCCGGGTCAGTCGCGGGACGGGGCTGCTTCGGCGGACCTCGCGATGTGGTCACGCAGCGACTTGGGGCGCAGGTCGGTCCAGGTCCGGTCGATCCAGTCCAGGACGTCCTGGCGTGGCTTGCCGGCGGGATCGCCGTACACGACGGTCCAGCCGCCGGGGACCGGTGTGAATGTGGGCCAGAGGGAGTACTGCTCCTCCTGGTTGATCAGCGCGTAGAAGGACCCGTCGTCGTCATCGAATGGATTCTTGGCCAAGGCTGTCTCCTGGTGTCGATCGATGTCGGTCGTTCCATGCGATTCGCCCACTGAAGTGGGGCGGGCAGCCCGGCGACGATAGCATCGACAGTTAGGTAAGGCTAAGGTACCGACCGGCGCTGCGAGCTGCCAGAGGTCGCTGCCCAGGTGGTCATGGCGCACCTCACACGCAGGGTAAGGAAGGGCATGCTAACTTCGTGCGCTCTCGAGGTCCGGACGGTCGACATTCGTCGATGTGAAAGGCGCACCACGTGACGAACGAATGTCGGACCGCCGTTGAGGGCACTGCCCGTGGTTGATACGAGTGTGTCGGCGGATCGGGCGCCGGGGCGGAGCATGGCCCGGTTCCCGCTCGGCCGGGCGTTCCTGGTGCTCTCCCTCGCATTGCTCGTCGCGATCGTCGCCAGCATCACGATCGGCGCCGAGACCGTCTCCCCGGTGCGGGTGCTGTCCGCCTTCGCGACCGGATGGGGCAGCGACCAGGAAGCCTGGACGCTGGTGGTGCACTACCGCATCCCGCGGACCCTCGTGGGCATCGCCGTCGGGGCCTCGCTCGGCGTCGCGGGTGCGCTGATCCAGGCCTACACACGCAACCCGCTGGCGGATCCGGGGATCCTCGGAATCGGTGCGGGCGCTGCGTTCGCCACGATCCTGGCGGTCGGGGCCGGCTGGGCCGCCACCACCGCGGCACTCGTGTGGCCTTCGCTGATCGGCGCACTCGTGGCCATGTTCCTGGTGCTGCTGCTGTCCGCCACCGGCCGGGGACCGGCCACCCCGGTGCGGATGACGCTGGCCGGGGTCGCGCTGGCCGCGGTGCTGCAAGGGATCACGACAGCCGTCCGGCTCTCCGATCCGGAGGTGTTCGAACGGTTCCGGTCCTGGTCCGTCGGGTCGATCGCCGGACGCGGGCTGGACGACCTGCTGGCCGTCGCCCCGTTCGTCGTGACCGGTCTGGTGATCGCGCTCTTCCTCATCAAGCCGCTGAACGCCGTGGCGCTGGGGGAGGAGGTGGCGTCGTCGCTGGGTACCGACGTCGAACGGGTCCGGCTCGGCACCGTGGCCTCGGTCGCGCTGCTCGTGGGGGCGGCGACGGCGGTCGCGGGGCCGATCGTGTTCGTCGGTCTGATGATCCCGCACGCGGTGCGCCTGCTGGTCGGCAACGACCACACCCGCATCATCCCGCTGTCCGTGCTGGCCGCACCGTGTCTGGTGCTCGCCGCCGACACCGTGGCGCGGGTGCTGATGCCCCTGCGCGAGGCACCGGTCGGTGTCGTCACCGCGTTCCTGGGCGCGCCGGTGCTCATCTGGTTGATCCGGGACAGGCGGGTGAACACGCAGTGAGCCTGCGATTCACCGACCGTCCCCGCGCGGTGGTGCTGCGGGTCCCGTTGGCGGCCCGCGCCGAGGCGTCGGGTCGGGTTCCGATGCGCTCCGCGCTCACGTGCGTGGCCCTGCTGGCGCTCACCGTGATTGTGATCTACTTCGCGCTGAGTCTGGGCACGCTCACGTACTCCCCGGGCGAGGTGCTGCGGGCGCTGCTGGGCACGGGGACGGCGCAGCAGGAACTGTTCGTGGTCGGGTGGCGGCTCCCGCGAGCGCTGGCCGCGGCGGTCTTCGGGGCGATGCTGGGTGTCTCCGGCGCGCTGTTCCAGGCCGTCACCCGCAACCCGCTGGGCAGCCCGGACATCATCGGGTTCACCGCAGGCTCCTCCGCGGCGAGCGTGGCGGTGATCGTGCTGATCGGCTCCGGCTTCTACCTGGTCGCGAGCGGCGCCCTGGTCGGCGGTGTCGCCGTGGGCGTACTGGTGATGCTGCTGTCCCGCGGTGGCGGCGTGGCGGGCTTCCGGCTGGTGATCGCCGGCCTCGCGCTGAACGCGATGCTGGTGAGCGTCGAGACATGGCTCGTGCTGAACGCCGACTTCGACGTGGCGCAGACGGCCACGCTGTGGGGAGCGGGGTCGCTGAACGGCGCCGACTTCGAGTTCACGGCCGCCCCGATGGTTCTCGGCGGGCTCGTCATGCTGGTCACGGTGCTGGCGCTCGGCCAGCTGTTGGACATGCTGGGCATGGGCGACGACGCGGGCGCCGCGCTCGGTGCGACGCCCGCGCGCACCCGGCGCTACGCAGTCGCCGCAGGTGTCGTTTTGATCGCGCTGGTCACCGCGGCGGCCGGCCCGATCGCGTTCGTCGCGCTCGCGGCCCCGCACGTCGGCCGGCGGCTGGCGGGCGTCCCCGGGGTCGGGTTGCTGCCCGCCGGAGCGGCCGGCGCCTTCCTGCTCAGCAGCGCGGACCTGGCCGCCCAGCACGCGATCCCCGGCAACTCGTACCCGGTCGGAGTGGTGACGGTCGTCTGCGGCGGCCTCTACCTCATGACCCTGCTCGTCTCGGAGAACAGGAGGGCGGCCCTGTGAACGATGCCGATCTGCAGCCGTCCGCGCTGGTCGCGCAGGACGTCACGATGGGCTACGACCGGCGGGTCATCGGCAGGCACCTGTCCGTCGCGATCCCCGACGGGCAGTTCACCGCGATCATCGGGCCCAACGCGTGCGGCAAGTCCACGCTGATGCGGTCGCTGGCACGGCTGCTCAAGCCGACCGAGGGCGCGGTCTACCTCGACGGGATCGACATCCACCGGCGGCGCGCCAAGGAGGTCGCCACCCGGCTTGGCCTGCTGCCGCAGTCGGCGATCGCGCCGGCCGGCATCACCGTGTTCGACCTGGTCCGGCGCGGCCGGTACCCGCACCAGTCGATCCTGTCGCGCTGGAGCCGCGAGGACGAGGACAGCGTGCAGCGCGCGCTCGAGGCCACCGGCATGGTCGACCTGGCCGACCGCGACGTCGACGAGCTCTCCGGTGGGCAGCGCCAGCGCGCCTGGGTGGCGATGGCGCTGGCCCAGGAGAGCCCGATCCTCCTGCTGGACGAGCCGACCACCTTCCTCGACATCGCGCACCAGATCGCGCTGCTGGACCTGTTCGCCGAGCTCAACGCCGTCGGCGGCCGCACCATCGTCGCCGTCCTGCACGACATCAACCACGCGGCGCGCTACGCGAGCCACCTGATCGTCATGGCCGAGGGCCGCATCGTCGCCCAGGGCCCACCCGAGGCCGTACTGACCGTCTCGATGCTCGACGAGGTGTTCGGCGTCCGCGCCGTGATCATCGACGACCCGCTCAACGGTGGTCCGCTGGTGATCACCGCACACCGTGGCCGCGACGCGGCCACGCTCGTCCCGCCCGGAAGGACAGCAACCCATGAACTCACGTAGGTCCCGCTTCGCGGTCGCGGCGGCGGTCGCACTCGGCCTGCTGCTGACCGCTTGTTCGGGCGGTGCCGGGCCGGAGAGCTCATCGAGCGCCGGTCAGGCCCCGGCAGCGACGAAGACCGTGACCGACTCGCTCGGCACGCAGGTCACCGTTCCGGTCAAGGCGCAGCGGGTGGTCAGCCTGCACTACGCGTCGACACTGCCGATGCTCGACCTGGGCGTCACACCGGTCGGCGTGAACGAGACGCTCCCGAACCTGCTCGCCGAGAGCGTGGTGAGCACGGTGTCCACGCTGCCGGTGGTGACGTCGAAGAACGAGCCGCTGCTGGAGCAGATCTCGCTGCTGACGCCGGACCTGATCCTGGTTCCGGACTCCGTCAAGGAGGACGTGATCGGGCGGCTGCGGGAGATCGCACCGACGTACGTGATCTCCCTGCGCCCCAAGGGGGCCGGGGCCAACACGGGCTGGCAGCAGAAGGAGCAGACGCTCGCCGACGTGCTCGGCGTGCCGGAGGCGGCCGCCAAGCGCGCCGCCGACTTCGACGCCCGCAAACAGCAGATCGCGCAGACCTACGCCGCGCAGATCAAGAGCTCGACAGTCGCTGCGATCAGCGCATATCAGGACAACAACTTCTATCTGTGGGGCGCCGGGAGCAGCATCGGCCAGACCCTCACGTCGTTGGGGTTCGCCTACTCCCCGCAGGCCAACGCGACGGCGACGAGCGGCGGCGCCACAGAGGCTGCGCTCTCCTTCGAGAAGATCGGTGGCGCCGTCAGCGACGCGAACCTGCTGTTCGTCGAGTCCGACATGCGGGGCACGGTCAACGCGTTCATCACGGCGTTGCAGCAGACGCAGCTCTACAAGGACGTGCCCGCGGTGAAGGCCGGCCACGCCTACCCGGTCGGCAAGGCCCTGGTCGCCAGCTACACCGACGCGAACTACAGCCTCGACGTCGTGGAGCGCGCGCTGCAGGGGCTGAAGCAGGGCTGACGACGGCCGATCAGGTGCTGCGGTGCGGTGGTGCCGGGGCGGACATCCATTCGGCGTGGTCGGCCGCGCGGAGGTCCTCCTCGGCACTCTGCTCGATCCTGTTCATGGCCAGCCGCAACAGCGGGGGCGCCATCAGCGAGGTCACGAGGGCGACGAGCACGATGACCGTGTAGCCGGTGCTGTCGAGCACGCCCAGCCGTAGCCCGGTGAGCGCGACGATCACCTCGACGACGCCGCGGGCGTTCATCCCGGCGCCGAGCGCGAGCCCTTCCCATCGGGAGAGCCGCGAGAGCCGAGCGCCGAGGTAGGCGCCGATGAACTTCCCGGCGATCGCGACGGCCAGCACCGCCAGTGCGGCCAGCAGGACCGTCGGGTCCGCGAGCGCGGTGAGATCCATCCGGAGCCCCGCGGTGGCGAGGAAGATCGGGGCGAGCACCGCGAGCGTGACGGTGCGCAGCGGCGCCAGCGCCCGCTGCGCCGGCGCGCCGGCGGTCGAGATCAGCACGCCTGCGACGAACGCGCCGAAGATGGCCTCCAGGTGCAGCACGTGCGTGATCAGCCCGCTGCCGGCGATGACGACAACCGCTGCGGCGACCGCAGGCCCGGGGGAGTCCCGGTCCGCCGTGCGGGCCATGAGCCATCTGACGGCCGGCCGGCCGAGCACGGCCGCGACCAGCAGGAACCCCAGCATGGCGGCGACCGAGACGGCGATCTGACCGGTGACGATCCCGGTCGTGGCCGCGGCGGAGACGATCGAGAGGAGCAGCCACCCGACGGCGTCGTCCACCATCCCGGCGGAAAGGGTCAGCTGGCCGATGTTGCGGTGCAGCAGCCCCATGTCCGTCAGGGTCTTCGCGATCACCGGGATGGCCGTGACGCACATCGCGACGCCCAGGAACAGCGGGAACACCGCACCGGCAGCCGGGGACGCCGCCGGTCCACCGGCGGCGAGCACGCCGGCCAGCGCGATGCCGAGGCCGATCCCGGCCGCGAGCGGGATCACCAGTCCGCAGAGGCTGACGGTGATCGCGGCGCGCGACTGGCGCCGCACCGCACGCATGTCCAGGTGGGTTCCGGTGAGCGCGACCAGCAGCAGCAGTCCGATCTGGCCCACCGCGTCGACGAGGTGCAAGGCCGACGGCTCGCTCGGCACCAGCCAGGTGGCGACACCGGGAGCGAGCCAGCCGAGCAGTGACGGGCCCAGGAGCACGCCGGTGAGGAGCTCCCCGACGATCGCCGGCAACCCGATCCGCATGGCGAGACCGCCGAGCACGCGCGCGAGTGCCAGCAGCACGACGAGCAGCAACAGGAAGTGGGCCAGCAGGTCGGCGGGTAGCGGTGGGGCGGGTGCGATCGCGGTCACCGTGGTCCATACCGGTGCGGATGTCGCCGTGATGATGATTGCCCACCTTCCGGGAGTGACCGAGCCATCTCATGATCACGTCATCGGGACCAAGGTTAGCCTAACTTGTTCGGCCGGGAGGTCGCTCGTCGAGGCGGGTCCCGGCCCTCCTTGGGTCGGTGGCAGGTGCGCATCGAGTTCCGTCGGAGCGCACAGTATTTCGTCCGAATTGGTCCGTGTTCTTGTGTCGGCGTCACAGATTGACCGACCCCGGCCGGCGCGATAACCTTTTCCATATCTCTGAGACAGACCTGTCTCTCTCAATGGTCGTCAGGTTCTCTCGTGTGCACTGGCGGCGCACCACGGGCCAGATCGGCGTAGCCCACCACATCCAGTGGGCACAGTCCGACGACAATCGTTCCCGTCGATCGTCCGCCGCATCGAAATGGAACATCCACGTCGATGATCTCAAGGAGGAGATTCAACAATGAGCTATGACCCGCGTTCGGTCACCGGCATCCCGACTGAATCCGTCGGTTCGTTGCCCCGGCCCTCGAAACTGCAGGAAGCCTACGCGCAGTACGACGCCGGCACGATCGGCAAGGACGATCTGGAGAAGCTTCAGGACGAAGCCGTCAAGGACTCCATCGAGCGATTCGAGGCGACCGGATCGCCCATCGTGTCCGACGGCGAGCAGCGCTGGTCGTCCTTCGCGACCTACCCGATCGCCGACACGCTCGCCGGCACGGGTCTCGCCCCCGGTCTCGCCCCCGGCGGGCAGTTCTTCGCCATCTTCGCCGACGGCCACGGCCGGCAGCTGCCGAAGCTGGTCTCCGGGCCGTTCCGGTACAACCAACATGCTGCCGACACCCTCAAGAAGTCGATCACCCTCGCGACCAAGCCGATGAAGCAGGCCGTGATCGCGCCGTCGATGCTCGCGCTCCTGTATCCGCTCAAGGACCCGGTCGACGGGTACTCGCGCGAGGACTTCGAGGCCGCGCTCATCGACGAGTGCGAGCGGGACATCCGCGAGGCGTTCGCCGCCGGTGCGTCCCGGGTGTCGGTCGACTTCACCGAAGGTCGGCTCGCCACGCGCGAGGACCCACGCAACCCGTGGACGGGTGCCGGGCTGCTGCCGCACTTCATCGATCTCAACAACCGTGTGATGGCGCGGTTCACGCCCGAGGAGCGGGTCAACATCGGCATCCACACGTGCCCGGGTGGCGACCGTGACTCGGTGCACTCCGCCGACGTGCCCTACAACAACCTCCTGCCGGAGATGTTCAAGATCAATGCCGGGTACTTCCTGATCCAGCTCGCGTCCGAGCGCGACAAGGATCCGGTGTACGCATCGATCGGCAAGCACCTGCAGGACGACGCCGACGGCGTCGCGCCGATGGCCTACGTCGGCGTGATCAACCCGGGCAACCCGCGCGTGGAATCCGCGGTCGAGGTGGCAACCGCGCTGGTCAGGGCGGCCAACTTCATCCCGAAGGAGCGGCTCGGATCCACCGACGACTGCGGCTTCTCACCGTTCTCGATCGACGAGAAGCCCAACCACGGTTCGCCGGACTACGCGCGGGACGTGGCCTTCCAGAAGATCACGAACCGGGTGCAGGGCACCCGGATGGCAGCCGACAAGCTCGGCTTCTAGCCCCACCCGTCGAGGGCCCCCACCGATCAGGAGCGGGCCCACCGTCGTGCGTGCTTC
>Ga0307513_10008234_pt1 | contig 13373 bp, 8 predicted proteins | sample 15_EM_MG_FD_202174 | JGI IMG/M metagenome (GOLD analysis project Ga0307513, IMG submission 202174) | Populus trichocarpa ectomycorrhiza microbial communities from riparian zone in the Pacific Northwest, United States - 15_EM | ecosystem: Host-associated > Plants > Roots > Unclassified | place...
TATAGGCTAAGATTCAGAACTATTGATTGGTAGGCAACCATTGATTTGGTGGCTGGTTTTTGACATTGTTGGCTGCTGGTTCTTGATATTGTTGGCTGATTTTTTATATTGTTGGCTGCTGGTTCTTGATATTGTTGGCAGATTTTATATTGTTGGCTGGCCAAAACGTCATTGCTAACATCAAAATTTAAGCCCTTTGTTCCATGAAAGCTGTGGGCAATTGTCTCAGCTTTCCAACAAAAAAAACCAGAGCTCATTTGGACTTCTAGAACTCAAGATATGAGCTGAAAACCGAACAGTGTTTGAGCTGTAGGACAGGTTCCGACTTCTCCGTTGTTGCTAAGATTTGAACTTGAAAACGGCAGAATTGAGTCTTAGACTCCCATGAAAGTTTTAGGTCTATGTCTTATCTTTCCATCCATATAAAGTGGACCTAAATTCGAGTTCTACAACTTTAGTTATGATCAAATAACCGAATGGTGTTCCAGTTTGGAATTGAACCAGCATCTCTTCTCTTAGCCTAGTCCTCCTTTTGTCTCTTCACTTTCAATAGTTAATCACATCAATCAATCCTTTGAATTGTGAGTATATCTGCATTCAAAACAAACATTTACCATAAATTAAAGATATATTATATTATCAGACTTGTTATTATAAAACATGCTTTAGTTAGGGAATTTAACGATACTTTAGTGCAATACGATGATATAAAGCCTTAATGAGAATGCACTTTTAAGTACTAATCATGCAATATCTTGGGCATCTAAGAAACAAACATGCATCTCTCATTCTACCATGGAATCAGAATTTATTGTTATAGTTGTTGTAGGTAAAGAAGCAGAATGGCTAAGAAATATGTTGTTTGATATTAAGTTGTGGCCACAACCTATGTTAGCTATTTCTTTATACTACGATAGTGAAGCAACTATGTCTCGAGTTTATAGTAACATCTACAATGGTAAGTCAAGACATATAAGCATTCAACATGGATATATTCGAGAGTTGATTATAAATGGTGTAATCACCATTGTCTATGTGAAGTCTGTGAATAATTTAGCGGATCCGCTCACAAAAAGACTATCTAGAGACATGGTACAAAAAATAACTAATGGAATGGGGTTAAAACCCGTTATTAAAAATACTAGTAATAGGAACCCAACTTCGGATTAGCAAGAAGCTTATCTCTTAGTTTAATGGGTAATAACAAGTTACTATTTTCTATCTGTTAGACACTAATAATTAATTTGAGACCCTATTCTGATAGTATTCAGTGTGTTCTATTATGAAAAGTAGGATGAGCGTGGGCTCTTAATGGAATTTAAAGTTCGTGTCTAATGTAATAGAGACATGTATAATTCCACCTATATGAATATAAAAGTGGTGCCGTTTTTTACAAGAGTTAGGGTTTTCTCTTGTAAATATTCATGGAAAAAAAATATGATTTTAGCACATGGCCATAATAGTGCTAAACAGTTGTAAACCTCTTTAAGAGTTTAGATATTATTATGTATGTAGTATCTTTTATTCTACAACAAAAGTTTTGGTTTAATCTGCGGACACCAATAACTTTAGTAGGATTCAAGTTCTAACACTAATTGAAGGTTTAAATTGCAAAATACCTTCTTATAAGCATAATTCTATCAAGTGAAAAGACCTTCATTACAAACTAGTGGGGGATTGTTGGTGTAGTTTGTAAATAAATAAATAAATAATGTTTATCCCACATTGGAAAGAAACACTCCCACCTAATGTTTCTAAGTGTGGGTTTCTATTGTGTAGTAAATTAAGCCATGGTGGACAAACTCTCATATTGGCCTTCCTAATGTTATTATATGGATATTTATAATATCAAAAGATAACATTTAGAACTTGGAACTTAGAACTTAATATGAACAGTTATACTATTGCATGAATAGTCATATTGTTTGATGAACAATCATATTATTTCATCAACAATCATATTGTTTGATGAACAATCATAGTGTTTCATCAATAGTCATATTGTTTGATGAACAACCATAATGGTTCATCAACAGTCATATTGTTTGATGAACAATCATATTGTTTCATCGTTATGTTTCAAGTCTATAAAAGCATGTTACTATACATAAAATAAATACAATAAAAAAAATATACATTCTTTTCTTAGTCTTAGCTTCTTATTCTTTTAGAGGTTTAGAGGGTTTAGTTGTATCCTAGAGGTGTTGTCTCTGTGTGGGACAAATAAACACCTTAAAGATAGTGTTTTTACGCCTCAAAGCCAACTACATATTTGTTTCCATCCTAAATATTCCTAACATGGAAAACACAATGAATTCTCTTCAAAACTTATCAAATCCCCCCTCACCCAAAACTTCCCTCTTTTATTTTTCATTGTCATTTCATAAAGGAGTTGCCTCGTAAATTAAATCAAGATTTGACTATCATTTACAAATCAAGTTTACCTTTCTTTTAAGCATTGATGCTCGAAATGTCTTCTTGTGCATGCTAAATTAATAAAACAATGTGACCTTTTCTAATGTTAAGGACTTGCTAATTCAGAAAACTTTCAAAGTTTACGGTTGCAAGACGATTCGGTTATTTTAAGCCTTGGTTTTCCTAGCTAACAAAGTTTGAGCCATTTGCCTTAGTTATTGCTGGACAAGTGCATAATATTTGACAAATTGAGTTTTGAATAGGCTTTTACTATATTTACTGAAGAAAAATCTAAGAATTGAAAAGTATAATTCATAAGGAAAATCTGACAAATTGCTTTCATGGAATCTTTCATCCTAAAGAAAATAACATACACAACAATTGAATTTTGGAAATATATGTTTCTTTTTAATTTCAAGTGGATTCTAGAGTAAAAAAAATAGAAAAGAATATCTAAATAGGTTGGGCATGTTGCAAAAATATCAAGTGAACTGAAAGCGACAACAAATATCATTTGGATTTCTTTATTACAAGAAATTACAAAGGCAGTTTCAGGTGAAGTTGTATCTTCTTCTTTGAACAATGATTCAATATTTGCATTCAAATCAATGTATAAAAGAATGAAAATCATGTTGGTTTTTTACAAACATTGTCAATTTTGAGAAGATCAAGTTCCTGTAGAAAATTCATCTGGTTGCACAAACCCTCAAGACGTTTGATTTTTGGCATATCAAAGGTGCTCATCATAAAATTGCATCTTTGGATTTAGAGAAGCTTTATTAGTGATTGCTATTGTGTTGGTGTTAGGATGGAACCCATTTTCTTGACCACTTGCTCATTTTTGCCTCAGAACAACATCTTCCAATTCTTCAGTAGGTTGGGTTCTAACCCTCAACCTTTTCTTTTAAGGACCTTTGTTCGTCCAGTACCAGGGTCTTTTTTTGTTTTAGACAAGTAAAGGAACATTGTCTTAAGGTTACCTAAATTGGGAATTTCAGTGTCAAGTAACTAGTGCTAATGACATCATTTATTTGATGCAGAAGAGGTCTACCCATAATGGTGTTATAAGCAAAGGGTATGTCGATAACCATGAAGATTTGCTAGAGAGACACACTTAGGGGAGCTCCTATAATGACTGGGATTTTCAAGATGCTCTTAACTAGTACACCTGAGCCTTCTATCCCAATAAGAGGAGTTTTTACTGGGTTAGTCTTGAGCAGGGATATCCCTTTTTGTGCCATTACTTCTCGGTAAAGGATGTTAACTACACTCCTATCATTTATCACTTGATGTATAGAGGTGCCACCAAAGATGAAGTTGACTTCGGGTAGTGCATGTGTGGATTGACCAAGCTCTTCCTTTCTTTGCTCAGGATGAGAATCCCTTTTTAAAAATTAGTGGAGATAACTCTTAGCTACCAATCTTTCAATCTCCTTCTTGAAGATGTAATAGTCCTCTATGTCATATCATTTATCCTTATAGAAAAGACAAAACTTCTTAGAACTATGAGTATTGGGTGATGATTTTATGGGTTAAGGGTATTGAACAAAATCTTTTCCTTAGATGGCTATGAGGACTTAAAAAATAATAGCATTTAGAGTGGTATGCATTTCAGGGTAGCTCATATGTTCCCTAATAATCTTCTTTTAACTTTTCCTAAAGTTGTTGTCCCTTCTAGGAAAGCGATCCCACTTTGGATACCTTCTATTCAAATTTTCTCTAGAGAAACGGGAAGGACCATGGCGCAAGTCACTTTTCTTCTCTACCTGAATATGGTTCTTCATGGCTTGCTTCACTTTTAGCAAGCTTCTATTTGGTAGGGCATACAATTCTTTCCATAAAGCTTTCCTCATTACTCCACTTATAAGGGCTTCGAAGGCCATATGCTATATTAATTCCTCAATTTTAAGCATTTTCTCATTAGACCTTTTCAGGTATGCTCGTGTGGATTCATCATCTGCCTGAATGACCTCAAAGAGTTTTCTAGAACTCCTTTTTGCTGGGATGCTTTACTGAAACAGCCTACTAACTTGTAATGAGGGGTGTAGATGTCGTCTTGCATATACTCCTTTTTTGGCTACTTTCCACTCTTATGCCTATAGGGTTCTAGAGAGCCTGAGGTTTCTGGCATGGAGTGGTAGGATTTATAAATGGTCTCCTTCCTATATTGGCCAAATAGACAACTAAAATATCCACTGTGTGCTTGAGATTTATAAGGGTAGGTATGCTTCTTGGAATGGTTGGATGACCTCTGATGAATGACTAACGTGGAGGCAATTGGAAGGATGAAACAACTTATTAAGGTGCCATCGAGACTTGTTGAGGTACATTTTCTTTTGTTTGCTAATTTAACAACACTACTTAGGTGAGGAGTTTCACTTGATTAATAAGTTGTTAAACGGTTGGTTATGCAGAAGTATCTATTATAACAGGGAGATAAGTTACACATCATATCCTGGGAGTGTCTTGGTTGTCTACCATTGATAATAAATAGGGATCTCAATAAAACAATAGGATAATTAATTGCTTTTTAAAAGCGTTACTCATAGATGACGCCAACTGATAATGTTTTAAAATCTAATATATTCAAGTAACATGTTATTTGGTGTTTGGTTAGTGGTTAATCAAATATTCATGTCAGTATTTCCTTCTCTTTAGCCTAGGAAGTACAAAAATTAATGATAGAAGTCTTGGTACTTGCAAAAACAATCCCTATTAGTGGGACTTAAAGACCCTCCGATAATAAAGTTAGTAACTTTAAATGGGAATGGTAATAAATGAAAGAAAAAGCTTTAAATTCCAAAAACAAGAGTGTTTGTTCTTGGTTTTTTTTTTTTTATGATTAATGCTCTAAGATATAAAAGCTTTTAGAGTAAGAAAAAGTGAACATTTTACCTAGATGGTTCAGGGGATATTTATAATCCTTGAACCTTATCGTCTTCACAAAATGGAAAGACTAGAAAGTCATTTTCTCTTAATGGCATTAATGAGGGATAAAGATCCCTTACATATCATTAATAAGGGGCAAATATATTTTACAAATCATTGATGAGATGGAAAATGTGGTAAGCTTCTTGGGAGACCTTTTATATATCCATAGATGTAGGGAGATGATTATATCTAACATTAACAGTTCATGTAATAATCATAGTAAGAAACTCACAGTCCTGACATGGGCCTTTGACGACCTATAGACTCATACGGTTTGGAATGTAGTCGAGGCTGAGAGAGATGGGTTTGAAAAATTTCTAGACCCACGTTGCCTTAGGTTCAGCCCACGACTCAACCTAATATACTGGATCTGGCAAATCACTAGACCCAGTTAGCCTTGGGTCAGCACATGGCTAAACCCAAGTGTATTGAGTTTAGTAACTCGTCGAACTCACGTCTCATTGGATTCAACACATGGCTGAACCCAAGCGTGTTAGGTCTGACTTCTTGTCAGACCCATGTTTTCTTAGGTTCAGCATATGATTGAACCTAAACTTATTGGGTCTAATAATTTACCAGACCCATGTTGCTTTGGGTTTAGCACTTGGCTGAACCCAAGCTTGTTGGTTTTGGCAATTAGCAGACTCACTTAGTGTTATGTTAGGCTCAGCTCATGGCTGAGCCAAAGTATATTAGATTCGGCTGAGCTAAGCCAAAGTATACACACAAGAATAGCTTGGGGCCTTGCCTCTTCCTCGTAAGGTAGCTCATTTATCAACACCACCACTTGTACCCTTAACATGTGCGAACAACTCTAGTTTAAGTAGGAAACATGCTAAAGTGACAAACAAGATAATAGAATGGAGTTGATGCAATAGGTTTTGAATGGTGGGATATGAGTCTATTGCATTTGGACCACGTGCAAATACAAGAAAAGGTTTAATCATGCGAAACAAATTTTTTAATAAAAATGGGCATAAACTTTTATCACCATATGTTATTCTCCAAGAAGTTGTCTTTATGTATTCTCCATGAAATATTATTTATACATGTTCACCATGAAAAGTCTCCATTGCATATCTCCAAGAAGATCTTCGTTCCATAAAAATCTCCATAATAGTCTTCATAGGTAAGCAACATGATAATATCAATAATGATTTTCATGATAAATATCTATTATAATCTCTGTAAGCAATCTCCATGAAAATCCATATGATTAATGATCATGTGAAATATCTATAAAATAGTTACCATTTAATGATCATGTGAAATATCTATAATCTAGAAACTCCATGTAATGAGAGGGTCAAAGACCTTTTTACTACGAGCACTCCATGACCATCTCTAGTTATTTAACAACTTGCCTAGCAAATGAGAATGCTCACCAAGGCTCTTCCAAGCACACAAGAATATCTTAGGGCCTTGCCTCTTCGTCATAAGGTAGCTCCTCCATCAACACTACCGCTTGCACCCTAACATGTGCGAACAACTCTAGTTTATGTAGGAAACATGCTAAAGTGACAAACACGATAATAAAATGGAGTTGATGCAATAGGTTTTGAATGGTCGGATATGAGTCTATTGCATTTGAACCACGTGCAAAGCCTAGAAAATGTCTTTATAGATCAAATATATTGGTCCAAATACAAGAAAAGGTTTGAGAATGCCAAACAATTTTTTTTAATAAAAACAAGCATAGATTTTTATCATCATATGTTATTTTCCAAAAAGTTATCTTTATGTATTCTCCATGAAATATTATTTATAAATGTTCACCATGAAAAGTCTCCGTTGTATATCTCCATGAAGATCTTCATAGGAGATCTCTACGAAAGGTCTCCATAATTAATCTTGATAAAAATCTTCATAGGAGATCGCCGTGAGAAATCTCTATGAAAAATCTTCAAGATCTCCATCAGAAATCTCCATAACAGTCTTCATGGGTAAGCAACATAATATCAATAATGATTTTCATGATAAATATCCTTATGATAATCTCTATATATAAGCAGTCTCCATGAAAATCCTTATGATTAATCATCATGTGAAGTATATATTAAATAGTCACCATATAATGATCTTTGTAGTAAATCAGAGGTAGAATCTCCAAGAAACAATATACATACAATGATCTCCACAAAACATCTGTCGTGACATTTTCTTCATGGGATTCTCCACACTAAGCAAAAGCTTCTCTTCTCTACTCAGGTACAATATGTTCCCCATTAATTCTTCATCTATGTTATACATCACTTACCTTGGGTATAATATGGTCTCCATTCAAATCTCAGGACATTGCACCAGCGGCGTGATTGTTGTGCATCATGGCCCTTTTCAGGTCAGCTAGAAATTCGGGAGGCTGCTAGTGTATCAAGATCAACGCCACCAATTACGACACCTCATCTTCCCATGTTAATCATGGTTTTTTTTTCCTTCCTGGTTTGAACAGGACAGTATTTGTTTGTCGTGTTTAAAGATTCACTTAACGACAGGGGCAGACAAGGTTTTTCCAATCCTCTCGTTTCATTTATTTTCCTTCTTTTTCTCAGATCGAAAAAAATCACTGTCCCGTAAAAAAACATGAGTGCTTTATAGACGACATAATATACGACAGACAGGGAAATTGCTTTATAGACACGATTTGTGCGGTGCAAAGCATGTCCATGGCAGGCAATTTTCTTCTCCAGCACCACGTGTCCATGCAAGCACTTGATCTCTTCAATACTTGAAAAGAACTAAAACCTTCCTTGCCTGCCTGACGACATTTTATAGGTTGTTGCCTCTTTGAAAACGGAAGGCGCAAGGAGACAGACACTAGTTTATTCCATATTTCCGGCACCGCAGTTTTCCTGTGGACCCCTAGAAATACCGGCACAATGGTAGCCATCTAGATCGCGATATAACATCCGGTCAAATAATTGTTTGGCATTTTTAAATATATTGAAATACTTTTTATTTATTTTATTTTTAACATTGATCCATCAAAATTATTGAAAAATATCTAACATTATTATTTAAAAAAAATTGTCAGAGCTGATAAATGGGATTTATTAATAGAACACAAAATACAATTACTGGTGATTGAATCCATATTTTATAAAAATTTAATTTTTTTTATTTAAAATTAATTTTTTTATTTTTAAATTGTTTTGATGGGTTGATATTAAAAATAATTTTTAAAAATTAAAAAAATATTATTTTTATAAATTTTCAAGTAAAAAACATTTTGAAGTATAACCACCAATACACTCTCAAACACTTTATAATCGTGGTTGCGGTTGCTTTTCAAAGTATTTTTTACTCGGAAATGCATCAAAATAATATTTTTTTTATTTTTTAAAATTTATTTTTGATATCAGCGCATAAAAATGATTTAAAAATATAAAAAAAATATTAATTTAAGAAAAAAAATAAAAATATATAAATTTTTTAAAAACACTTTTAAAAGGTAAAAATAAATAATTTCATAAGCTTGAAAGATGTTTTTTTTTTTGTTAGATTTACTATTTACCTGTTTAAAAGTCTAGTCAACATTTTCGAAACTGTCATTGCTCCTCAATGATCCATTAGCAATCAAAAAATGCTCGCCTCGCAGCTTAATAACCGACTAGATTATGCCATGTGTTTATTATTTTTTTTCATAATAGAAAAGATATTAAAAGAACGGAAATGTTTTTTTTAATAAAAACTTAAGATTCTTAGTTATTGATTTAAATAAATTTAATAATATATTAACCACATATAAACCTCTAATAATATCATTAGAAATTTAATAATATCAAATAATATTAAAATATTAAAAATTAATTTAAAATAAAATAATTAATTTTTCTTAAAATATTTTTAAAACACAAACAACCAAGCTCTAGATCTTAATTATAAACCCAAATATCCGATCGCTTAATCAAATCTAGATTGATCTAAAAAAATAATCAAATCTAATTTCTAAAATATTTTGCTGAAAATAAAAACTCCCTCGGGATTTTGAATTGGCCAAGTCTGTTGGTCATGACTGGGCTAATTTTGTCAAAAGTCGAACTCTATAAAAACTCCCCTTTTTAGGCCTTAATTGTTTTTTTAATCTGATCACTTCAAACCTGTTTTTGAAGTTTGTTGCACTGTTATAAACCGGACTAGCCGGGTAGAAACCCGTCTGAACCAAGACTGGAACTAATTTAAATTAAAAAAAATTAAATTAAATTTTTTTAATTAATCTAATTAACTCGTACCTTAACCCCTAGTGAGGAGTTACTTTAAGAATATGGTTGCACCTTTTATATTGTTCTAGCACATTCAAATAAATTCTCTTAGATGTTGGCTTTAAAATAATTTAAACTCGCTAAAAGGTTGCATCATTAATATTGTCTATGAGAATATCAGTTATGTTGCACCATTTAAACCCCTCATCTCATAGCTATGATGAGGGGTTTAAGTTTGGATATTATTATTTATGATCAATGTGTGTTTTTGATTTAAAATGACTTGAAAATTTATGTTGATTTGTTAAGTTTATTTTTTAGGATTATGATTGATAATTGAACATTAAATCTTGATGCATGAATTATGCTTGGGTTTGTGTTGAATTAATATACGATTTGAATATAATTTGTGAAATTAACAAGATTTGATGTTTGATTATTTGATTGTCGGTTTATTAAGTTGGTTAGTAATTTGCGTAGAGTTTATATTGTGGTTAAAATAGCTTGATTAAACGTATTTTTATGTTTTTCCAAACATGATCTTTAGTCTAATTTTAATAAATTTTTAATTGTTTTGGAAGATTTTCTTGTAATTAATTTTGAGTTCCCCGCTTTTTTTACCCTCCTATATTTAATATTTGAAATTGTGACCTACACGTGAGGTGCTTTTTTTATATTAAATAAATATGTTTTCTTCTATAAAAACAATAAAAATCTATCTTTCAAAAAATACAAAGTTTAAAATTACATACGATCAAGTTTCTAAAAAATAAATCATATTTGCATAATTTAGCATACTAAAAATTATAAAATTAGTTTTTATATTTTGTATGTATTTTGGATTTAATAACTAGTTTATTAAAGATACGAAAATTTGATCTACATTTCAAAAAACACCAAAAATCTATTTTGTTAGGTGACGACTCTATCCTTTTTTACTGATAAAGGAAAAGAATTTAGTATCCTTTCCACCCATCACCATAAAGATCCAGGTTTACGAGAATGATCGTCGCAACGCCACACACATGCAACATATATAATACCCAACTGCTCGCATATTTAGGTGAACTTCATTTATATTTGAAGGCAATTCCCTAGTAAGCAAGTAATTCCTAATTGGGGTTCTTCAATCTCTCTTAATGCTGATGGGAGTGGCAAGAAGCTCTTATTCGCCTACACTTGGTTTTTCTAAGATTTCAACTTAGACGTCCACTAGGAGATCTATAGGTTTAGAGCTTGCTAGACAAGAGATCCACTCGATGGTTATCCTTCCTTGGAATGCGATTGATTGAAATACTTTTGTCTCCATCTTTCTTAGAGAGATAAGATTGGACCTTTCAAAGATATCGTTGTATAGTTGGTTCTCTAGCTTCGTAAATTTCTTGGCATTGACCAACCACTAACTAGGAGTCATTATGAGCTTCAAGTGGGTATGCCTTTAGAGTCTGTGCATTGCTAAGAGAGCTTTATACTCAGACATATTATTCGTGGCTGGAAACTCAAAACGAACTCTATATTTAAGGACTTATTTATCAGGACGGACTAGTATTATCCTAGCTCCACTTCCATTGACATTGGAAGAGCCATCAACATACAATTTCTAAAAAGGGATTATCAGATGTTATTCTATTGGCGCATCTAGTGTAGTAGAAGAAGTTGTGATTAAATGTGGGGATTTAGATGTATTCATAGAACTCTCAAAAGAGCACTCAACAATGAAATCTACTAAGGTTTGACCCTTTATAACCGGCTGGGTCTATACTGAACTCCAAACTCTCCCAATTTAATAGCCCATTTCACCAAGCATCCAAACATCTCTAGCTTATGAAGGATTTGTCATAAAGGTTGATCTGATAGTACTATGACTTGGTAAGTTTGGAAATATAGCTTGAGTTTCGTAGAGGCGCTTTATAGAGCGAAGACTACCTTCTCCACTTTTAAATATTTGGTTTCAGCATCATGGAGGGTATGGCTGGAGTAATAAACTGGATGTATTTTTTTTATCATCTCTAACCAGAACATGCTCACCATTGAGTCTGACACTCTGAAATTAAGAAAAAAGATTTTCACTTTCCTTAGGCTAAGAAAATATCTTGAGGAATGAAAGATGAAATTTGAGCTTTGTCATAATCCAAATTTTGACCATTTTTATATTATTATTATTGCTATTATTTTATTTACTGAAAAATGATAATAAAAAAAAATGAATGATGATGAAAAGCAAATAAAAAATGAAGAATAAATTAAAATTGGGTTAAGGGCAACATGATTGGAAGTTTTGGGGATTAATTAAACTTTGGAATTAATTCAACTAATCAAATCAAGGGTTTAATTGGAGAATTGATAAGTTTTGAGACTTAATTGAGCTTGGTATTAATTTAATTAATCCAATCAAGGGTTTAATTGGAGAATTGATAAGTTTTGAGACTTAATTAAGCTTGGAATTAATTTAATTAATCCAATCAGGGGCTTAGTTGGAGAATTGATAAGTTTTAGACTTAATTGGACTTTGGATTTAATTAAATTAATGAAATTAGGGACTTAATTGAAGAAATATCAAAGTTTGGAGTTTAATTGGGGTCCAAATTGAAAAAATTAAAATCCAAGGACTAACATGTAAAAGGCGCCGAAATGCAGGGTTCCAATTACAATTTAACTAGGGGCTTCATTACAAAACTTTCCAAACTTCAAAGGCCAAAATGCATATAGCTGTGAATACGGAAACGGCACCGTTTCCCGTTACTGTTCATCTTCCTCACCCGACCGAAACGGACGCCCACCGCCGCACAGCCATTACTTCTGCAATTATCACACTTTATGGTTGGAAGAAATGACATTGTTTTCTCTGGCTATAAAAGCCATAGAACGACTGAGCACCAAAAAAAAAAGCCACGAACGGGAGAAAAGGAAAAACTGTGGAAACTGGGGGGGAAGACGAAAACAAAACCAGGGGAGCCGAGAGAGAGAAGACTGGAGAGACAAAAGCAGTGAGGTGCATTGGCCAGCCAACACAAGAGCGCCAACCTCGTCTCCGGTTGCGCCACCTCTTCCCCCCTCCGAACAGGCATAATACAGAGACGAGAAGAGAACCACGAGCAGACTTTCGTTCCTCTGTTTCTTCTCAAAGAAACAGAGGAGGCTAAAGAAAAAGAGCCACGAGCGGAGGACGAAGAAAAGAGGCAGGAGACGCAGGACACCGAGAGAAAACAGTGAGCATAAAAGGCAGGAGGAGACAAGCAGAAGGGAAGAACCTAAGCAGAGGAAAGCCACCGTGACCAGAACCAACGTTGCTACTGCCTTCGGTGTTTCCAGAACCAGGTAAGTAGGCTTCACTTCCCCCGCTTTTCATTTTAATTCACTCCCTTTACCTGCACATGCACGCGTGATTTAATTCACGCGTGCTTTCTTTTGCCCAGCCGGGCCACTGGCTTGGGCCAGTGGCCGGGCCGGGCTGGCTGGGCCCAGCCCAGCCCATGTGGGCTGAGTTGGGCCCAGCCAAAAAAATAAAAATAACAAAAAGTAAAAAAAATAGAAAAAATAAAAAATATGTGCATGCGTAACAATAAATTTATTTTATTTGTTTATTCACTAGCGTTGGAGTTAGAATAAAAATATTGATCTAAATTTATTTTATAGCTACGTAATTTTTACTAACGCCAGAGTTGGAATTATCCGTAGTTGAATATTCACTGACGCTAGAGTCAGGAATATTATAAACAAATTATCATAGCGTAAACTAATAAACATTTAGCAATTTAAGACAAAACCAGCAATGCAGTCTGCCTCAGGCAGAACGTTTAAGGGGTGATAATATCTTTCCTTTTACGT
>Ga0307513_10008235_pt1 | contig 13372 bp, 14 predicted proteins | sample 15_EM_MG_FD_202174 | JGI IMG/M metagenome (GOLD analysis project Ga0307513, IMG submission 202174) | Populus trichocarpa ectomycorrhiza microbial communities from riparian zone in the Pacific Northwest, United States - 15_EM | ecosystem: Host-associated > Plants > Roots > Unclassified | place...
CGGGTCAGCCGTCCGGTGCGCGACGGTCGTCGGCAGGGTCATTTTTGTACGCGATCAGCGCCGGACAAAGACGGCGGTCACGGTCAGGACGTTCTTCATCGACGCCATGCCCAGCTGGTTCCAGGTCATGCCGAAGTCGGAGCGGTCGACGTGCACCTCGGCCTCGATCCGGACCTCGTCGTCGCCGGACGCGGTCACCGTGACCGGGATGGACAACCGCTCGGTGCGGTCGCGCACCCGCAGCGTCCCGGCCACTATCACCTCGTCGCCGGCCGGCGTGAGCTCGTCGGCCGTGAACACGATGTGCGGATACTTCTCGCTGTCGAAGAGCTCGGCCGAGCGCAGGTGCTCGTCCCGCTTCTTGACCTTGGTGTCGATCGAGGCCGTGGCGACGGTGATCGTGCCGCTCGCCTTCCCCTCGGCCGACAAGCTGCCCTCGCCGGCGACCTCGCCGAACACTCCCTTCACCGGGGCGAGCCCCCACATGCTGCGGCTGCGCAGGTGGACGCTCGACTGCGCCGGATCCAGCTGCCACGCCCCGGTCAGCGATCCGTCCGCCAGCCTGGCCCGCAGCCTCGGCTCGGTCATCCGCACCGACATCGTCATCTCGACCTCCGCAACTATTTGGTTTGTGTATCCGAATGATTTTGCTGTCCGAACCGTAGAACTCGCGGATGGTGGAGTCAAGAGAAGATCACCAGTGACGCCGCACACTCCCCCCGTCCGCCGAACGGATGACCGGCGGAAGCGTCCATGAACTGACTGTGCGGCGGGCCGCGGCGGCCGAGAATGGCCGCACCGGTCACTCGGCCGCAAGCGAGGGAGCGCCATGCCCCGGTCCGCTCAGTTCCTGCCGTCCCAGCATGGCTTCGCGTTCACCAACTCCTGGCCGGCGCAGCCCGCGGTGGTCCGGTCGACCCCGTTCGGCCGGATCGAGATCGGCAACGCCGCGGGCGGCCTGTGCGGCGGGATGGTCTTCGCCGCCCTGGACTACTGGTACGCGGGCCTCGACCCGCCCGGGCAACGGCCCGAGCAGGGCGAGCCGCTGCGCGCGTACGTCGTCAAGCGGTTGGTCGACTCGTGGCATCTGCCGGGCGGCGTCCTGCAGTACTTCCAGTGGATGAACCTGCCCGACGGCGACCGGGGCTTCGAGGCGTTCGGCCGCCAGGTGCTCACCGAGCGAGGGCTGGCGTGGCGCACGATCTCGGTGCAGTGGCCACAGATCCGGGCCGACCTCGACCACGGCATCCCGGTCCCGCTCGGCTTGGTGACCGTCGCCTCGGCCAAGCCGCGCGATCTCGCGCTCAACCACCAGGTGCTGGCGGTGAGTTACCACAGCGCCGGCGACAACATCACGCTGCTGGTGTACGACCCGAACCACGCCCGGCGAGACGACATCGCCATCCGGTTCCCGGCCGGAGCGCCGACCGCACCCACGGCCTTCAAGCACAACCTCGGGATCGGGCACCCGGTGCGGGGCTTCTTCCGCGCCCCCTACACGCGCGCCACTCCGCCGGCGCGCTGAAACCGGCTGCCGGGAACGACAACTCCCGGCAGCCGGTGTCCGCGATCGGTTACCGGGTCGCGCGCACGATCCGGTTGCGGTTCAGCAGCGGGCGGTTCAGCAGCGGAATCAGGTTGAGCAGCAGGCCGACCGCCGCCACGCCGGTGACCAGGTTGACGCCGGGGTGGTACTGGTTGAAGCTGGCGCCGCCGCCGGTGGCCCCGTCGCCGGCGATCAGGGCGGTGCACACGGCCAGGATCAGCGCGGCGCCGACCTGGCCGGAGGTCTGCACCAGGCCGGAGGCCAGGCCCTGCTCGGAATCGTCGATGCCCTGGGTGGCCTGCGCCATGGTCGAGCTGAAGCCGAAGGCGAACCCGCCACCGAGCAGCAGCATGGTCGGCAGGATCGTCACGGCGTAGTGCGGGGCGCTGCCGGCCGTCGCCAGGAACCAGGCGTAGCCGAGCATCAGCGAGGTCATCGAGGTGATGATCAGCCGGGGCGTGCCGTACCGGTCGATCAGCCGGCCGACGAACGGCGAGCCGAAGGCGACCACCAGGCCGGCGGGCAGCAGGGCGAGGGCCATCTTCAACGGCGACCAGCCGAGGTTGTCCTGCAGGTAGAGCGTCATCATGAACTGGAAGCTCAGGTAGGAGCCGAACAGCGCGATCATGCTCAGGTTGGCGCGGACGATCGTGCCGCCCTTGAGGATGCCCAGCCGGATCAGCGGGTGCGCGACCCTGCGCTCGGTGCTGACGAACGCGGACAGCAGGGCCACGGCGAGCACGGCCGAGCCGAGGGTCACCGGATCGAGCCAGCCGCGCGCCGGGGCCGACACCACCGTGTACACGGTCAGCAGCATGCCCGCGGTGAGGGTGGCGGCGCCGACCAGGTCGTGGCCGCCGCCGGCGGCCGGCTTGTCCCGGGGGATCAGCACGATGCCGGCGATCAGGGCCGCCACCGCGACCGGCACCGGGATCAGGAACGTCCACCGCCAGCCGAAGCTGGTGAGCAGGCCGCCGAGGATCAGCCCGGAGGAATAGCCGCTGGCGCCGAAGACGGTGAAGACCGACAGCGCCCGGTTGCGAGCCCGGCCTTCGTGGAAGGTGGTGGTCACGATGGACAGGGCGGTCGGTGCGGTGAACGCCGCGGCCAGGCCTTTGACGAAGCGGGTGACGATGAGCAGCGTGCCGTCGTCGACGAGGCCGCCGATCAGCGAGGCGGCCGCGAAGACGGCCAGCGCGAACAGGAAGACCTTGCGCCGGCCGAGCAGATCGGCGGTGCGGCCGCCGAGCAGGAGCAGGCCGCCGTACCCGAGCACATAGCCGTTGACGATCCACTGCAGCGACGTGGTCGACAGGCCGAGTTCGGCACCGATGGACGGCAGCGCCACGCCGACCATCGAGACATCAAGCCCGTCGAGGAACAGTACGGCGCAGAGCACGCCGAGAATCCCCCACAGCCGCGGGGTCCAGGACTGCTCGGCCACCGAGGGCGCGGGCGCTGGGGAAGCTTGGGTGGTAGTCACGCCGTGGAACACTAGATGCATGTGCATCTGATGTCTACGCAACTAATGCTTCCGCATTTAATTCGTGTGCATGGAACGCTCCGGAGCGCTAAGATCCCGGACATGGTGCCGGAGCCCGTCCTCGTCGAGCGTTGGCGGTCGATGCTGACCAGCTACAACAGGGTCGCCAGCCAGCTCGAGCGGGCGCTGCAGGAGCGGCACGGCCTGACGATGAGCGAGTTCGAGACGCTCGACCGGCTCGTCGCGGTCGATTGTGAGAAGCGCCGCATGCAAGATCTCGCCGCGGACATGTATCTCAGCCAGAGCGCCCTCTCCCGCACCGTGGCCCGGCTGGAGAAGGGCGGGCTGGTGGCGCGGGCGCTCTGCGAGGACGACCGCCGCGGCATCTTCGTGAACATGACCGAGCCGGGTCTGCGGCGGCACGCCGAGGCCCGGGCCACCCAGCTGGCCGTCCTGGCCGAGCACCTAGTGGTCGACGCGACCCGCTGACCTCCCCCGGCCCGCGGCCGGCGCCAGCTGCAGGACGGCCGAGGCGAGGAAGGTCTGGGCGACGGCCAGGATCATCGCCGCCTGCATCAGCAGGTGCGGGGCCGAGTGCGCTGCGTGGATCGATACAGCGGTCCGGACCGGGATCATCGCGGCGCAATGGATGCCCAGCATGACCGCGTTCATGACGCAGGTCATCCGCCACACCCGCCGGGTCGGTGCGCGCCACAGCACCCGGGTGTTCGCCAGGCAGGTCAGCGACGCGGCGGCCATGACCAGGGCGAGCAGCAGGGAACGGACGGGCGCATGCACGTCCGCGAGCGCCACGTGGACGACCGCGCAGGCGACGGCCAGGACGGCACTGAACCGGCCGGCCGTCACCCGCGCGGTCGAGGCGGTCATCGGTGACAGTGCGTGCTCGGCGTGGCGGGCACGTCGAGGGTGGGGTTGCGGTCGAAGAAGCCGACCGGCTTGAGCCGGAAGCCCGTGTAGTCCACCGGCATGATGGGCCAGTCCTCCGGGCGCGGGAAGTGGGTGAGCCCGAAGGTGTGCCAGAGGACGATGTCCTGGCCGTCGAGGTCGCGGCCCCCGGCGGCGTACTTCGGCAACCCGTCGCCGCCCGGGTTCTGGTTGACCAGGTCGCCGGCGGCGTACCGCTCGGCGGGGTCGTAGCGGGTCACCCACAGGTGCCGGGTCGCGAAGGCCGCGCGCCGGCTGATCGAGGAACCGTCCGCCGCGAGCAGGACCGGCAGCCCCTCGGGGTGCAGCGCGTACGCCACCGGCTCGCCCAGCCGGTTGGTCGACTCGGGGTTGAGGATGTGCCACACCCGGGCGACCGCGCCGTCGGCCAGCCGCTGCGCCTCGGTCTCGTTCGCCAGCCGCCGCTTCGCCAGGCCGAACGCGTTGCCGTACGGATTCGCCTCGCCGACCGGCAGCCGGGCGGCCTCCACCTCGTCGACGGCGTTCGCGGTGCCGTCGACCATCATGTCCAGCCGGGCCGAGAACAGGTGCTGGTGGAACGGCGCCCCGAGCCCGGGCGCGATCTGGGTGGCGAAGCCGTGCTCGGCCCGGTACGCCGAAGTGAAGACGACACCGGTGGCCTTCGCCTCCAACTGGATGGTGCCGTCGAGGTACAGGTACCAGTAGAAGCCGTAGTCGTAGTTGCCGATGGTGAGGAAGAAGGAGATGACCAGCCGGCGCTGGCGGCGGGTCTCGGACATGCCGTTGAACATGTCGACGTGCTTCCAGAGCACGCCGTAGTCCTCCTCGTGCAGGCAGATCGCGTTGGCGATGGTGCGCGGCTCCCCCAGCTCGTCGGCCAGGGTGGCGTCGAAGTAGTGGATCTCGCCGAGGCAGTCGCAGCCCAGTTGCAGGGAGTTGGTGTAGCGGGCGAACAGATATTCGCCGGCGTCGAAGTAGTTCTGCCAGAACCGCACAGGCGACGGATCCGCGTACGGCACCACCATCTCGCAGATCGAGGCGCGGTACACGACCGGCCGGACCCGGTCGCCGTCGGTGATCGACAGCTGGTGCAGGGTGAGGCCCTCACGCGCGTCGAAGCCGATCCGGAACCGCCAGTTCTGCCAGGTCACCACGTCACCGTCGACGGCGAAGCCGGGACCCTCCGGCTGGGTGATCTCGATCGGCTTGAGCGGTTCGCGCGGCGGGCGGGCGTGCGGTTCGGCGTTCCACTCCCCGCGCTCGGCCGGCACCGGGAAGACGCCGATGTCGACGATCCGGGTGACCCGGGCCGCGGTGAGATCGACGTACGCGACGACGCCGTCCACCGGGTGCGCCCAGGGCATGTCCTGCTCGTCCTGCTGGTAGAAGCCGAGCACCCGCACGCACCGGGCGCCGACCTCGTCCGCGAAGCCGAAGACGCCGGCGGAGAGCGGCACGGTACGTACCCGCGCCGGGTCGAGCCCGCGCGAGCGCATCGCGGCCTGCCAGCCCTCGTCGGCGGCCAGGATGGTCTCGATGTCCGCGAACTCGTCGTCCAGGATGGGCACCTGCCCCTGCCGGTTGTCGATGTCCGCCACCGCCAGGACGGCTTGCGCGCTCAGGCAGACCGTCACGTCCCGGCCCTGGCCGGTGGCCCGGTCGAGCAGCAGGATCCGCAGCCGCCGCTCGATCGGGTCGCCCGGCCGGAAGGCCAGCACGACCTCCTTGTGCGGCTCGGACAGCCCCAGGTAGGCGACGCGGGTGGTGTCGGTCAGCAGCCCGGCCGACCGCAGGATCCCGGTCGCGGCGGTGATCTCCTCGGCGCGCAACCGCTCCAGCGGGTGCCCGACGCCAGTGGTGGGCATCGTCGTGGTCATGCTGTGCCCTCCTTAGGCAAGCCCTTCTGGCCCTCGCCAGCGATGTCGTGGTTCGGCGCGGCCATGTGCCGCTCGGTGCAGGCGGTCATGCTGTGCCCTCCTTAGGCATGCCCTTCTGGCCCTCGCCAGCGATGTCGTGGTTCGGCGCGGCCATGTGCCGCTCGGTGCAGGCGGTCATGCCAAATCCTCCGAGAGAGTGGGAACGGGCAGCCGGTCGCCGCGGCGGAGCCAGGACAGCGCCGGGCCGGCGCAGAAGGCGGCGACCAGCAGGGCGCCGAGCACGGTCGCGAGCACGGTCGAGCCGCCGACCAGCAGCGGCATGTTGTCCACCGTGATGAGCAGGCAGGCGGTGAGGCCGGCCAGGCCGATGCCGGGGGCGATCAGGGTCCGCCACGGGCTGGTGAGCACCCGCTCCCGGCGGAAGAAGACGATGATCGCCAGGCAGGTGAGCACCATCAGCGCGATGATGCCGACGGTGGCCACGCCGGCCAGCCAGGCGAACACCTGGGTCACCGGGTCCAGGCCGGCCACGATCGCGACCAGCAGCACCGCCCCGGCCACGACGCTGACGGTGACCGAGGCCGCGTGCGGTGAGGCGTGCCGTTCGTGCCGGCGGCCCAGGCGCCGGGGCAGGAAGCTCGCGCCGGCCAGGGCGAAGACGTACCGGGCGATCACGTTGTGGAACGACAGGATGCAGGCGAACACGCTGCTGACCAGCAGCGCCCGGACCAGGTCCGCGCCGGCGGCGCCCAGGTAGGCGGTCGCCGTGTCGGCCATCATCGTCGCGGTGTTGGTGTTCGCCTCGCTCACCGCGCCCGCGTCGCCCCAGCCGCTGACGATGGCCCAGCCGGAGACCGTGTAGAACACGCCGATGACCGCCAGCGCGCCGTAGGTGGCGCGCGGGATGGTCCGTTCCGGATGGCGGGCCTCGTCCCGGAAGATGGCCGTCGCCTCGAAGCCGATGAAACCGCCGATCGCGAACATCAGCGCGATTCCCGGTGAGCCGGAGAGCGCCTGGCCCGGGTCGAGCACCGCGGACGAAAGGCCGGACTCGCCGCCGCCGCGGAAGACGATCACCGCGTCGAGCACCAGCACGACGCCGATCTCGGCCACCAGCAGGATGCCGAGCACCTTGCTGGACAGGTCGATGTGCCGGTAGCCGAGCACGGCGACGGTGGCCAGGGCCAGCAGCGACCACATCCACCACGGGGCCGACGGGCCGCCGAACGAGGTGACCAGGTCGCCCAGCGCCGCGCCGAAGAACCCGTACACCGCGCCCTGGACCGCGACATAGGTGAGCAGCGCCAGGCAGGCCGCGCCCAGCCCGGTCGCCCGGCCGAGCCCGAGCGTGACGTAGGAGTAGAAGGCGCCCGCCGAGGGCACGTACGGTGCCATCGCCGTGAAGCCGACGGCGAAGAACAGCAGGATCACGGCGGCGACGGCGAACATCGCGGGGAAGGCGGCGCCGGTGCCGAGCGCGATGCCGATGGGCACCGAACCGGCCATCACGGTGAGCGGGGCGGCGGCCGCGACGACCATGAAGACGATCGCGCCGGGGCCGAGCGACCCGGTGAGCCGGCCGGTGGACGCGGGAGAATCCGGAAGGGGTGGGGCAGCCACGGCAAACCTCCATGCGTACGAATCAGGAGGCGATCGTCGGACGCGGTGATTGCCGCCCGGTTTCTCCGCCTGGACGCCGGCGCAGCGGGCGCTGAGAACTTCGCGGCCGCGTTTTCCCAGCTCAAGAAACATGGCCGAAACCGACGCGGCCTCATCCGGTTACCGGCCCGCGTGATAGTCGGGCCACGCGCGGCCCGGCCGGGGCCGGTACGCACCGCCGGAAGGGGTTCCGTTGGGCCAGCAGACAGGGCTCCTGCCGCAGGTGCGCGAGGTCTCGCCGGTCGCCGGTCTGCGGCGGCGGCGGCTGGGCTTCCTGCCGGTCCTGGCCCAGTCGGTGTCGGCCACCGCCCCGACGGCCGTGATGGCCACCGTGCCGGTGCTGGTCCTGGCCCGGGCCGGACCGCTGGCGCTGCCGGTGGTCGCCACGGCGATCGCCGTGGTGCTGCTGGTGGTGCACTGCGTTACCCAGTTCTCCCGGCGGATGGCCGCCGTCGGCGGGCTCTACAGCTACGTCGCCAAGGGGCTCGGCCCGGTGCCCGCCCTGATCACCGGCCTGTCGGCGATCCTCGGGTATGCCGCGGTCGCGATGTCTAGCCTGCTCGCGGTCGGCGTCTACCTGAGCGCCTTCGCCGGCCGGCTGGGGCTCTCCGGCGCCCACCGGCAGTGGCAGGTCGGCGTGATCGTCGTAGCGGCGGGCGCGCTCGCCGGCACCCTGATGGTCCGGGGCATCCGGGTCTCCTCGCTGGTCACGCTCGTGGTGGAACTCGTCTCGGTGGCGCTGATCACGGTCGTGCTCGGGGCGTTGCTCGTCGTGGCGCCGGCGCACCTGCGGATCTCCGCCCTCCCGGCGACAGTCGACGCGTCCTCGGTGGCGCTCGGCGGGGTGCTCGCGCTCGCCGGGTTCATCGGCTTCGAAAGCGCGTCCACCCTCGGGGCGGAGGCGGCCCGGCCGTTGCAGGCGGTGTCCCGGGCGGTGCGCTGGACGCCGGCGGTGACCGGCGTGCTGTTCGCGCTCGCCGCGGTCGCCGAGGTGGGCACGCTGGCGCTGGAGCCGCCGTCGGCGGCGGCGTACAGCAGCGTCCCGCTGATCGACCTCGCCGAGCTGAACCGGATGGGCGCGCTGGTGCCGCTGCTCGACTTCGGCATCGCCGCCTCGTTCCTGGCCTGCACGATCGCGTCGATGAACGCGCTGGTCCGGGTGGTGTTCTGCATGAGCCGCGAGGGCGTCCTCCCGCCGATCCTGGGCCGCACGCACCGCCGCTTCCACACGCCGCACTACGCCGTCCTGGCGATGACCGCGCTTGTCGTGCTCGCCCCCGTGCTCCTGCTCGCCTCCGGAACCGCGCCGAACGAGGCGCTCACCACGCTGCTGATTCTTTCCGCGTACGGATATCTGGGCAGCTACGTCGCGGTCTGCGTCGCCGCGCCGTGCTTCCTGTACCGGATCGGCGAATGGTCCACCCGGACCCTGCTGGCCGGCGGCACCGCGACCGTGGTGCTGCTGGCGGCGGCGTGGGCCGCCGTCGACGGCACGCCGTGGCGGCTGACCGCCCCCGTTGTCGCGTCGGGCCTCATCCTGGTGGCCGGCGTCCTGTGGATCCTGCTGCTCCGGCTGCTGGCGCCGGGGCGGCTGCGGGAGATCGGGCTGTACGACGAGGCCACCGCGAGCGACCTGCTGTGGCTGCCGGGGCGGGGCCGGGAAGGCCGACGGCCGTGACGGCGGGCTGGCCCCGGTCCGCGGCGAAGCGCCCGCAGGGCGCGGTCAGCAGCGCGCTGGAGATCCTGGCGATGATCGCCCGCTGCGGGCCGGGCGTGACGGCCCGGGAGATCGCCACCCAGCTGGGCCTGCCGCCCGCGACGGCGTACCGGCTGATCAACCACCTGGTCGGCGAGGAGTACCTGGTCCGGATGCCGGATCTGCGCGGGTTCGCGATCGGGCGGCGCGCCGAGCAGCTGCTGAGCCCGGTGGCGGCTCCGCTCGTCCCGCTGGTCGCCCGCGAGGTCATCGCCGGCCTGCGGGCGCAGGTGCGGTTCGCCGTGCACGTCGTGCGGTACACGCCGACGGCGCTGCGGCCGGTGGACACCGACCCGGACCACCCGCTCGGTCCCGACCAGCGGATCGCCCGCTACCTGCATGCCGCCGCCGCGGGCAAACTCCTGCTGGCCGACGCCGACCGGTGGCGCGAGTTGCTGCCGCCGGGCCCGCTCAAGCGCCTCACCGCGGGAACCCTGACCGGAGCCGGCGAGCTTGCCGCCGACCTGGCCCGGGTGCGGGCGGAACAGGTGGCGTACCAGGAGGGCGAGTTGCGTCCCGAGGTCGCCTGCATGGCGGTGCCGATCCGGTCCACGACCGGCGCGCTCGCGGCCGGCATCGTGCTCTCCGGCCCGTGCGAGCGCGCCCCGGCCCTGCGCCGGCACCTGGACCAGGCGCGGTCGTGCGCCGAACGCCTGGCCCCGCTGCTGACCTGAGCGCCGGAGCCGACCATTGCGGTTAGCGGCTGGGTTCCGTGGCGGGATGCCGCTGCGGGACCGGCTGCTCGAGCCAGGCGGTCACCTCGTCGGCGGTGACCAGCGACTTGTGCTGCAGGTAGTGCACCATCTTCAGGGCGTCATCGTGGGCCTGCCGGGACGAGCCGCTGACCACGTCGGTGACGACGTTGACGAAGAAGTCCTTCTGGTGGGCGTCGACCGCGGTGTACAGGATGCAGATGTCGGTGAAGCCGCCGATCAGGATGAGGCTGTCCACGTCGTACGCCTTCAGCACGATGTCCAGTTCGGTGCCGAAGAAGGACGAGTAGCGGCGCTTGCGGATGTGGAACTCGTCCGGCGCCGGGGTGAGGCCGTACGCGATCTCGGTGCCCGGCCGGCCCTCGATGCAGTGCGCGCCCTCGGAGCCGTCCAGCTCCCGGCCGATGTCCCGCAGGTGCGGCTTGTGCACCTCCTGGATCCAGACCACCGGCACGCCCTTCGCGCGGCAGCCGTCGACCAGCGCGATCGCCTTGTCCAGCATGGCCCGGTGACCGAACGCCTCGGGGTCGCCGTCACCCGGCCCCGGGCCGCCCTGGAAGTCGACCACGACGAGGGCGGTGCTGCCGTGAATGTTCATCGGTGGCTTCTCCTCAGACCGTCTTGAGCCAGGCGTAGACCGCCTCGCTGGACACCAGGGCGTCGCGCTGCAGGTACTTCATCGCCCGCAGCGCCGCCTCGTGCAGTTCCGGCCCGGAGCCGACGACCAGGTCCGAGACGGTACGGAAGTGATAGTCGTGCTGGTGGGCGTCGAGCGCCGTGTAGTGCACGCACACGTCGGTCATGCCGCCGATCAGGATCACGGTCTCGGCCCGGTAGCCACGCAGCACGATGTCCAGTTCGGTGCCGAAGAACGCGGAGTAGCGCCGCTTGCGGATCAGGTATTCCTCGGGTCGCGGTTCGAGGCCGGGATGCAGTTCCGTGCGGGGGTCGCCCTCGATGCAGTGCGGGCCCTCGTTGCCGTCCAGCTCCCGGCCGATGTCGATCAGGGACGGCTTGTGCACCTCCTGGATGAAGACGACCGGCACGTCCTTCGCCCGGAACGCGGCCACCAGATCGACGGCGTTGGCGTTGCGCTCCGGGCGGCCCGGCATGCCCGCCGGGAACGCGCCGGGCAGGCCGCCGCCCTGGATGTCCACCACGATCAGCACGACGTTGCCGACCGGCTTGAGTCGCTCGTTCGGCGTGGTGTCGGTGACCTGCAAGGGCATCACAAAAGCCTCCTTCTTGTACGGGGAAAGCCTCAGCCGGGGCCCAGGCGGATCCGGGGATCGATCAGGGCCAGGGCGAGGTCGACGAGCGCGTTGAGCACGACGTAGCAGGCGCCCAGCATGAGACTGATGGTGGCGACGGTGTTGGTGTCGGCGCCGCTGATCGCCCGGACCAGGAACTGCCCGAGCCCGTTCCAGGAGAAGATCTCCTCGACCACCACCAGGCTGGACAGCATCATCCCGAGTTGCACGCCGAGCAGGCTCAGCGCGGGGCTTGCCGCGTTGCGCAGCGAGTGCCGCCAGAGGATCGCCGGTTCGCTCTCGCCGAGGGATCTGGCGGTGCGCGCGTAGCCGGAGCGCAGCGCGGTGCCGAGGCCGTCGGCGAGGACCCGGGCCAGCGCGACACCGGGGCCGAGACCGGCCGCGAGCGCGGGCAGGACCAGGTGGCGGGCGGCGTCGGCGGCGTACGGCAGGTTCCCGGTGAGCAGGCCGTCGAGCACGTACAGCCCGGTGAGCCCGGAGCTCGCCCCGTACGAGGTGCGGCCGGAGACCGGCAGGATGCCCAGGCTCCCGAAGAAGATCAGCACGCCCGCCGTGGCCAGCAGGAACGACGGCGCGCTGGCCCCGCTGAAGAGGATCAGCCGCAGCAACCCGGAGAACCGGCCCCGCAGCGAGTAGACCCGGGCCAGCAGCACGCCGATGGCGACCGAGAACGCGATCGTCCAGAGCGCCAGCTCGGCGGTGGCCGGGATGCGCTGGGCCAGCTCCGCCGAGACCGGCCGCCGGGTGCCGAGGCTGATGCCGAAGTCGAAGCGGGCCAGCCGGGTCAGGTAGTCCCAGAACTGCACCCAGACCGGCGCGTCCAGGCCGAGCCGGGCGCGCATGGCCGCGACCGCGTCCGCCGAGGCGTTCGCCCCGAGGTAGCTGCGCACCGGGTCGCCGCCGCCGTACCGGCTGATCAGGAACACCAGCACGGTCAGGGCGAGCAGCACGACGAGCAGCGAGCCGGAGCGCCGGAGCGCGAACCTGAGCATCCTCAGGCCCCTTTCGCCCGCAGCACCGAGCGCAGCCCGTCGCCGGCGTAGTTGAACAGCAGCGACAGCAGGCCGACGACCGCGCCGGGGACGACCGGGATCCACCACGAGTTGACCATGTACTGCAGGCCGGCCGCGGCCATCAGGCCCAGTTCCGGGGCGGGCGCCGGCGTGCCGAGCCCGACGAACGACAGCGCCGCGACGGTGCCGATGACGCCGCCGATATCCAGGCTCGCGGTGACCGCGACGGTCGGCAGCACGCTCGGCAGCACATGCCGGACCACCAGCCGCGGGCCGCGGGTGCCGCTGATCCGGGCCGCCTCGACGTGCAGGCTGCCGGCCACCCGGCGGACCTCGCCGCGGACCAGCCGGGCGTAGAGCGGCCACCAGACCACCGCGATGCCGATCATCGAGCTGCGCAGGCCGGGGCCGAGCCCGGCCGCGACGGCCATCGCCACGATCGTCGCCGGCAGTGCGAGGAAGAGGTCGGTGATCCGCATCAGCACCGCGTCCAGCACCCCGCCGGCGATCCCGGCGAGGGTGCCGATCGCCAGCCCGGCGAGGGCGGCGACGCCGGTGACGACGACGGCGGCGAACAGGCTGATCCGGGTGCCGGCCAGCACCCGGGTGCCGATGTCCAGGCCGAGGTTGTCGGTGCCGAGCAGGTGCCCGGGCGAGAGCGGCGGCAGGTAGGCCGCCCCGGACGGGATGATCGCCCGGTACGGCGACAGCAGCGGCCCGGCCAGCGCGGCGAGCACGAGCAGCGCGAGCAGGACCAGGGCCACGGTTTCAGCGGTGCCGGCTCGCGCGGTGCGCGAGCGGAGCTTGCCCGGCAGCACCAGCCGCCGGCGCGGCACGGCGATCTCAGGCGAGGACGGCATCCCGCAGCCTCCTGCCGTAGGCGCTGGTCAGTCCCGCGTCGAGGTGCTCGGCGGGCACCCGTTCGACGATCTCGCCGGCGCTGATCACGTCGACCCGGTCGGCGATGATCCGGGCGGCGGCCAGGTCGTGCGTCACGAACAGGATGGACAGGCCGAGTTCGTGCCGGAGCAGGTTGAGCAGGTTCAGCACCGAGCAGGCCACCGACACGTCGAGGGCGCTCGTCGGCTCGTCGCAGAGCAGCAGCGCGGGCGGCACGACGATGGCCC
>Ga0307513_10008236_pt1 | contig 13372 bp, 11 predicted proteins | sample 15_EM_MG_FD_202174 | JGI IMG/M metagenome (GOLD analysis project Ga0307513, IMG submission 202174) | Populus trichocarpa ectomycorrhiza microbial communities from riparian zone in the Pacific Northwest, United States - 15_EM | ecosystem: Host-associated > Plants > Roots > Unclassified | place...
CGCGCGTGCACTGGCGTTGGCGCCTGCGCTGCTGGTTGCCGACGAGCCGACGTCGGCGCTCGACGTGTCGGTGCGCGCCCAGATCCTCAACCTGCTCCTCGACCTGCGGGAACGGCTCGGACTCGCGATGGTGTTCGTGTCCCACGACATCCAGACCGTGCGGAAGATGAGCGATCGGATCGTGACGATGTACCTCGGCCGCATCGTGGAACAGGCGCCGGTAGCGGACCTGCCGGGCGCCGCGCACCACCCGTACACACGAGCGCTGTTCTCCGCGACGCCGAGCCTGCTCCACACCGTCGAACCGATCGTGCTGAGCGGGCCCGTCCCGTCGGCGACCGCGCCGCCGAGCGGGTGCTCCTTCCGCACCCGGTGCTGGAAGGCGACCGACGACTGCGCGCGTGAGCTGCCGCCGCTCAGCGCGACCGTCGGGTCCGCGGAGCACACCTACCGATGCATCCACCCGGAGATGAGCACTTCATGATCGCGACGCGGTTCGCCGGCATCATCCCGCCGCTGTGCACCCCGTTCCACGACGATTTCACCGTCGACACGGGCTCGCTGCGGCGGTCGATCGACTTCCAGCTCGCGGCCGGCGTGCACGGGGTGTTCATCCTCGGATCGTCGAGCGAAGTGGCCTTCCTGCCCGACGCACAGCGCAGAACGGCGATCGAGACCACGGTCGACCAGGTCGCCGGCCGCGTGCCGGTGCTGGTCGGCTGCATCGACATGACGACCCTGCGGGTGGCCGAACACGTGCGGACGGCCGAGGCCTGCGGGGCGGACGCGATCGTCGTCACCGCGCCGTACTACACGCGAACCCACGTCGCCGAGATCGAGCAGCACTTCCGGCTGGTGCGCAAGATGATCGAGCTGCCGATCTTCGCCTACGACATCCCGATCGCGGTGCACTCCAAGCTCAATCGCGAGATGGTGCTGCGGCTGGCCGAGGACGAGGTCATCGCCGGGCTGAAGGACTCCAGCGGCGACGACGCCGGATTCCGCTACGTGCTGCTGGGCAAGCGCGATCGTGGCCTCGACTCCTTCGCCGTCTTCACCGGATCCGAACTCGTCGTCGACTCGGTGCTCGCGATGGGCGCGGACGGCGCCGTACCCGGCCTCGGCAACATCGACCCATCGGGATACGTGGCGATCTACAACCACTGCCGCGCCGGAGACACCGACGCTGCCCGCCGGGAACAGGAACGGCTGATGCGTCTCTTCACCATCACCGACGTGGCGTCACCGAGCCGCATGGGCAGAGGCGCGGCCGGGCTGGGCTCGTTCAAAGCCGCCATGAAGATGCGCGGGATCATCGACAACGCCGTGCTCGCCCCGCCGCAACCGCCGCTCAATGGCGAGGAGCTCGTGCAGATCAGGGAGAAGCTCGCCGAGGCGGGACTGCTCTGACGTAGCCGTCCTGCGCGCCCTGCCAGGTGCGCTGCACCCAGGTGCTCGGCGAGGTGTCGTTGAGCAGGTGGTCGCCGAGGATCGTCTGCCGGGTGATCGCGGGGTTGTGCGAGGCGAGCGTGCGGGCGTTGCGCCAGTGCCGGTCCAGCCGGAAGCGGTCGGTGACCGCAGACGCGCCGCCGACCTCGAACAGCTCGGTCGTCAACCCGAGCACCAGCTCGATGACGGCGGTCTGGGCCGCGTACGCCGCTGCGTCCGCGGCGTCACCCGGCCCCTGATCGACGGCGTCGACGGCGGCGAGCGTCGTCGCGGTGGCCGCGAACGACTTGCTCTGCAACCGGCCGATCACCTGCTGGACCTGCGGGTCGAGCCGTGGGCTGGGCTGGGCGGGGTTGGCGAGGTTACGGGTGCGCTGGTTGACGAACGCGACGGCGTCGACAACCGCGGCCTGGCCGATGCCGGACAGCGTCGCGAGGTGCACGAGCTGGTATATCGCCCGCTGCGCGGACGGGCCGGCGGCGCCGTTCGCGAACGGCTCAACGTCTTCGTCGACGATCGGGACGGCGTCGAAGACGGTCGTGCCGCTGCCGGTGAGCCGCTGCCCGAAGCCGTCCCAGTCGTCGACGCGGCGCACCCCCGCGGCGGTGGTCGGGACCAGCACGATGGCGCTGTGCTGCGAAAGATCGGGCTCGCTGTCGACGGTGGCCGTGGTGAGGATCCAGTCGGCGAACAGCGCGCCCGTCGAGTAGAACTTGCGCCCGTCGAGCCGCCAGCCGTCTTCGTCGCGGCGGATCGTGGTGGCGTTCTCCCAGTGGGAATTGGTGGACTCCTCGCTCTGCGCGTTGCCGACCAGCGCCCCGTCCACGACCCGGAGCAGCCAGCGCTTGCGGACGTCGGGATCGGCGTGGCCGAGCCGGGACTCGACGAAGCCGATGTGGCCGCGCAGCAGCTGGGGCAGGTTGGAATCGGCCCGGCCCAGCGCGATGAGCTGCCGGAAGAACTGCGGCAGGCTCGCACCCAGGCCGCCGTCCTCCTCCGGCACCCGGATGCGCCCGAAGCCGGCGGCGCGCAGCCACTCGACCTCCTCGAACGGCAGCCGGCGCTCGGCCTCGCGCTCCAGGGCGCCGGCCGCGATCCGCTCGAAGACCGGGGTGAACCGCGCGGTCAACGACTCGTCGGTGCTGGTCATGCCGCCCTCAGTCGCGGAAGCGCCGTGAGCAGGCGCTGGGTGTACTCGTGCTGCGGCCGCTCGAACACGTCGTCGGCCGGCCCGTGCTCGACGACCCGCCCGTCCTTCATCACGAGGATGCGGTCGCTGACGTGGTGGATGACGCCCAGATCGTGGGAGATGAACAGGTAGCTCACGCCCAGCTCGTCCTGCAGATCGGTGAGCAGGTCGAGCACCTGAGCCTGGATGGAGACGTCGAGCGCGGAGACGGGCTCGTCGCAGACGATGACCTCGGGCTCCGGCGCGAGCGCACGCGCGATCGCGACCCGCTGCCGCTCCCCGCCGGACAGGCGCAGCGGCGCGCCGGCGAGCCGTTCCGCGCCCAGCCCCACCTGCTCCAGCAGCCGCACGGCCCGGGCGCGCGCCTCCTCCCGGGACGACGGTGGTCGGGGGCCGGTGGCCAGCGCGTCGACGAGCACCCGGCCGACCGACCATCGCGGATCGAAGGAACTCAGCGGGTCCTGGTAGATGACGCCGATCCGGCGGCGCCGGGATCGTCGCTGCGCGCGGGACAGCGCCGACCACGGCTCGTCGTGCAGCAGCACCTCGCCGGCCGTGGGTTCGAGGAGGGCGAGCGCGATGCGGGCCGTCGTGGTCTTGCCGGAGCCGGACTCGCCGACGATGCCGAGCGTCTCGCCGGCGAAGAGCTGGAACGACACGTCGTCGACGACGGTGCGATCGACCTTGTCGGGTCCTGTGTAGACCTTCGTGAGTCCACGGGCGTCGAGGACCGTGCGGGTGCGGTCGATCGGTGCGCGGACCCGCTCGACCACGGACTCGCCCCGCACCAGCCGCTGGCCACGGGTGTGCTCGGACGGCACCGCGTCGAGCAGCGCCTGCGTGTACTCGTGCCGCGGGCGCTGCAGCACCTCGCGGGCCGGCCCTTGCTCGACGATCTCGCCGTGCCGCATGACGGCGACGTCGTCGGCCATGCGCGCGACGACCGAGAGATCGTGGCTGATCAGGATGATCGCGCGGCCGCGGTCCTTGGCCTCGGCGAGCAGGTCGAGCACCTGGGCCTGCACGGTCACGTCGAGCGCCGTGGTGGGCTCGTCGGCGATCAGCAGCGGGGGATCGAGCGCGATCGCCGAGGCGATCAGTGCCCGCTGCCGCAGCCCGCCGGAGAGCTCGTAGGGGCGTTGCCGGGCGCGGACCTCGGGCTCGGGCACGCCGACGGAGTCGAGCAGCTCGATCGCCCGTTGCGCGCGTTCGGTGCGGTTGCCGCGGCCGTGCACCCGCAGCGGCTCGGCGACCTCGTCGCCGACGCGCCGCAGCTGGTCGAGGGAGACCAGCGCGTCCTGCAGCACGAACCCGATCTGCCGCCCACGGATGTCGCGCCACGCGCGCTCGCTGCACCCCGTCAGGTCGGTGCCGGCGAACGCGATGCGCTCCGCGTCCACCGTCGCGCCCGGCCCCGTCAGACCGACGAGCGTGCGCGCGGTGACCGACTTGCCCGAACCCGACTCGCCGACGATCGCCAGGCACTGTCCGGGCGCGACGGCGAAGGAGACACCCCGCACCACCTCGCGGTCGCCGAAGCGGACCCGCAGGCCGGCGACCTGCAGCAGGGGCGCGGCAGCTCGTACCTTCACGAGGCCGATCTCCGTGGTGCCGGCGGTCATCGCGCCGCTCCTTCCAGTCGCTGTTGCAGGCTGCGGCCCAGCGCGGTGACTGCGATCGCGAAGGCCACGATCACCAGCCCGGGCAGGATCGCGAGCCACCACGAGGTGGTGATGTAGTTGCGGCCGGCGTCGAGCAGCGCGCCCCACTCCGGGCTCGGCGGCGGCACCCCGAGCCCGAGGAACGCCAGGCTGGACGCCCAGACGATCGACTGCCCGATCCCGAGGGTGACGACCGCGACGAGCGGGCGCATCGCGTTGGGCAGCAGGTGGCGCCGGAACACCGTCCACGGGCTGTGGCCCAGAGCGTGGGCCGACTCGATGTAGCCGGACTGCTTCACCGCGAGCACCTGACCGCGCACCATGCGCGCGTAGCCAGGCATCGACCCGATGCCGACGGCGACGATCGACGTCGTCACCGACGGCCCGTAGACGGCGACGATCAGCAGGGCCGCCAGCAGCGACGGGAACGCGAAGGTCACCTCCAGGATCCGGGTGACGACCGTGTCGACCACGCCCCCGACCAGCGCCGCGACCGCGCCCAGCACGATCGCCAGCGCCATCGACACGCCGGTGGCGCCGAGGCCGATGCCGAGCGAGAGCCCGGTCCCGTGGATCACACGGGTGAGCAGGTCGCGGCCCGCTTCGTCGGTGCCGAACGGATGGCTCCACGACGGCGTCGCCAGCGCGTTGCGCAGGTCGATCTGCGTGGGCGTGCCGCTGGTGAGCAGCTGCGGAGCCACCGCCGCGACAACGACGAGCGCGACGAACGCACCGGCGACGACCGTGCCGGGGCGGACCGCGACCGATGTGGGCGCAATGGTGCTCATGAGGTGCGCAATCGGGGATCGACGACGGCGTAGGCGAGATCGACGAGCAGGTTGGCGATGACGTAGATCGCCGCCACCACCAGGACGATCCCGGCCACCGTGGGGACGTCGCGGTTGTTCACCGCGCTGACGAGCACCTGCCCGATGCCGGGCCGGCCGTAGATGTTCTCCGCGATCACCGAGCCGGACACGAGCGCGCCCAGCGCCCACCCGGACAAGGTGATGCCCGGCAGCACGGCGTGCCGCAGCGCGTGCCGCAGCCGCACCGCCGTGTCGCCCATGCCGCGGGTGCGGGCGGTGGTGATGAACGGCTGGTCGAGCACCTTGTCGAACTCGTCGCGCAGCACCTGGCCGAGGAACCCCGACAGCGGGATGGCCAGGGTGAGCACCGGCAGCACCGTGCCGGCGAGCCCGTCGCCGCCGATCACGGGGAAGATCGGGATCTGCACCGCGAAGGCGACGAGCAGCAGCATCCCGACCCAGTAGTGCGGCAGGCTGGCCGTGAAGGCCTCGAACGACGAGCCGAGACCGGGCAGGAACCGCCCGCGCCGCACGGTCAGCACCGTGACCGTCACGGCGATCACCCAGGCCACGATCAGCGCGCCGACGGTCAGCACCACGCTGGGCCAGAGCTGCGCGCCGATCACCTCGGTGACCGGCCGGAACTCCGTGTAGGAGTCGCCGAGATCGCCGCGGAACAGGCCGGCCAGGTAATCCAGGTACTGCACGGCCAGCGGCCGGTCGAAGCCGAACCGCGTGTTGACCGCGGCCACCTCCGCGGCCGGCCACTCCTGGTCGCGGCCGTTCTGCAGGTTGAGGATCACGGTCGCGCGGTCACCGGGCAGCAACAGCTGGACGAAGAACGTGATCGACGCAGCAACCACCAGCACCAGCACCGCCGACGCCAGCTTGGGCAGCGCGGCCCTCATTTCACGAGGTACGCGTCGGAGAACACCGGCTCGCCCTGGCTCTGCTCCAACCAGAAGTCCTTGAGCCCGTTCGAGGCGGCCACGAGGGTGTTCTGCGTGTAGAGCCCGATCCCGGCGGCGTCGTCGGAGATGATCTGCTGGGCCTGCTGGTAGAGCTGTGAGGCGCGCTCCGGGTCGGTCGAGGTGTTCGCGTCCTGGATCACCTGCGACAGCTGCGGATTGTTGTAGAAGGACCGGTTGTTGCCGTTCGGCTTCTCCGGCGTGCTGGGGCGCCAGACGATCCAGAGGATCGCCGGGCTCGGGCTCGTCCAGTACGAGGGCAGGGCGTCGTAGGTGGACGGGTCGGAGTACTGGCCGCTGGTCAGCTCGGCGCGAGTGGCCGGCACGAGCGTGACGGCGAAGCCGACCTGCTTCCACTGCTCCTGCAATGCCTGCAGCACGGTGGCGCCCTCGGAGGTGAAGATCGAGCCGGCGCCGTAGACGAGCTTGACCGCCAGCGGCTGCCCGTCCTTGGTGCGGACGCCGTCGGGGTTGCGGGCGGTCCAGCCGGCCTGGTCGAGCAGTGCGTTCGCCTTGGCCGGGTCGAACGGGTACGCGTCGGCCGCGGCGGAGTTGTAGTCGGGCGTGGACTGGCTCACCGACGGGTTGCCCTCGTACGGGATCACGCCGTGGAAGCCGGCCTCGACCGCGCCCCTGCGGTCGGCGCCATGGGCGAAGGCCTGCCGGACCAGCTTGTCGGTGAAGACCCCGCGCACGGTGTTGATGAAGAACGACACCGGCTTGCCCGGCGTGATGTAGCGGATCGTGGTGGCGAACTTCGCCTGCGCGTCCTTCCAGTTCACGGTCGGGATCTCGTAGACGACGTCGCTCTGCCCGGTGGTCAACGAGGCGTAACGCGACAGCGCGTCGGGCACGAACTTCCAGCGCAGCTCGTCGACGTAGGCGGGGCCCTCGTGCTTGGCGGTCGCCGGCCACGACGTGTAGTTCGGGTTCTTCTTGAACACCACCTCCTGGCCCTTCCGCCACTGATCGACGACGAACGCGCCCGAGCCGATCGGCTTCTCGCAGTTCTCCGCCGCGGTGCGGGTGCGCAGCGCGGTCGGTGACTGGATGCCGAAGTAGCCCTGGCTGACGAGCGTGAGGAACTGCGGGTACGGGGCGTTCAGGTGGATCGCCACATGGGTCGCATCGATCGCCTCGGCTGCCCGGTAGTACGGGTCGATCGAGACCTTGGCGGTGCCGTTGAGCTGGGTCGTCACCCACTGGTCGAAGTTGAAGGCGACGGCGGCGGCGTCGAGCGGGGTGCCGTCGGTGAACGTCACGCCGTCCTTGAGCGCGAACGTGTAGGTCAGCCCGTCCGGCGACGCTGTCCACGAGGTGGCCAGCCACGGTTTGATCGAGCCGTCGGTGTCCTGGGTGACGAGCCCGTCGAGCACCTGGCGGGAGATGTAGGCCTGCTGGATCCAGCCGCCGAAGATGCAGGGCGGCTCCTGGACGTGGGCGTAGGTGATCGTGCCGCCCTCGACCCGGGTGCCGCTGCCGCCGGCCGGTCCGCCGGCGCAGGCCGCCAGGACCGAGCCCGCGAGTGCGAGGCCGATGCCGACAACGCCGGCACGGCGGAACGGGCTGGTTCGGGTCATGACGGTTCCTTGTCAGGGGAGTGGGCAGGGAGGTTGGCGCCGCCGCGGTAGCGGGCGCCGTAGTGCCGGTCGGGCAGCCGGTCGCCGGCGCCGAAGATGCGGTGCCGCAGCGACTCGGACTCGTCGTAGGAGCTGCGCAGCCGGCCGCGCGCGCGGAGCTCGGGCGCGACGAGCTCGATGAAGTCCTTGGCGGTGTCGTACGAGTGGTACTGCAGGAGGTTGATGCCGTCGATGTCGAGCTCGTCGAGCCAGCGTTCGATCTCGTCGGCGGCCTGCTCGGGGGTGCCCACCACGAACAGCGGGCGCCGCGCGAGATCGCCGAAGCCGGCCAGGAACTCGCCCACGGTCTGCCCGGGCTGCATCCGGTGGAACCGGCCCGCGCGGCCCTCGGCGAGATCGGGCACCTGCTCGAGCGGCAGGTCCGGCGGGTACGCCGTGGGATCCCAGGGCAGCCCGGAGTGGGCGAGGTAGCCCTCCCGGTCGGAGAGCTCCTGGTAGCGGGCCAGTTTCGCCCGCGCCTCGGCCTCCGTCGGCGCGACGATGATCCCGGCCTGCGTGATGACCTTCAGGTCGCCCGGCTCGCGGCCCGCGTCGAGCGCCGCCTGCTTGAGCCGCGCGGTCGTCTGCCGGACGAACTCGTCGTTCGGCCCGCCGGTGAACACCACCTCGGCGTGCTTGCCCGCGAACGCGGAGCCGGCCGGCGACTGCGTCGCGGTGAACAACACCGGGGTGCGCTGCCGGCTGGGGGAGGGCAGGTGCGGCCCCTCGACCGCGAAGTACGTGCCCTTGTGGTCGATCGGGCGGATCTTGGCCGGATCGGCGAACACGTTGTGCTCGTGGTCGGCGACGATCGCGTCGTCGTCCCAGGAGCCCTCCCACAGCTTGTAGAGGACGTCGAGGTACTCCTCGGCGATCTCGTACCGGTCGTCGTGCTCGATCTCGCCGGACAGGCCGTGGTTGCGCGCCGCGTTGGGCAGGTACGAGGTGACGATGTTCCAGCCGACCCGCCCTTTGGTCAGGTGGTCGAGCGTCGAGGCGCGGCGCGCCCACGCGAACGGCGGCTCGTACGTCGTCGAGAACGTGATGCCGAACCCGAGGTGCTTCGACACCGCCGCCATCGCCGGCACGACCACGGCCGGGTCGTTGTTCGGGATCTGCAGGCCCTGCCGGATCGCCGTGTCCGCCGAGCCGCGGAACGTGTCGTACGTACCGACCACATCGGCCAGGAAGACCGCGTCGAACCCGCCGGCGTCGAGCAGCTGGGCCAGCTCGATCCAGTACTCGATGTCGTTGAACCGCTCGCGGTTGTTGCCCGGCAGCCGCCACAGCCCGTGCGTGATGTGGCTGACGCAGTTCATCTCGAACAGGTTCAGTATCAGTCGTTTCGCGGTCATCGGGCAGCCCTGGCGGAAGCGGGCATGGAAATGTCCTTCGCGGTGGTGGATGGCGCGCGCACGCCGAATCCGTCCATGACGGATCCAGCTGGATCGGCGGTGGTGTGGAAAATGCGCGGAGCGCGATTCCGAAGTGCGTGCCTACGAGGTACGGCGGTGTGGAGCGCCGTTCACGACGGAGGAGGGCACGATCGGAGGCGCCGTTCCCGATCCATGACGGGACGGCTGCCCGGGGCCGTGATCAGGCCCGACAGAGCGCGCTGCTGACGCGGAGCAGGTCGATGTGCCGGCGCACGGACAAGGTGGAGCGGCCGTACCGGCCCCACTCCGCCGTCCCCGAAACCGTGAGCATCGCTGTCACCACGCCCGATCTGCCCTGAGGTGTCGCCCTTGTGCGACCTGCGGAGCAAGCTATGTTGCGCGGTCGGGAAGTGTCAACGGTACGAGAGCGGCGCGACATTTGAAACAGCGCGCCCAATTGTACGGACATCCGCCCGCATTGCGCCGGGACTTGATCTATCGGCGCTCGTGGTGATCGCCCACGCGGCAACCGTGATGGCCGGGGCGCCGGCGAGAACCGGTCGACGATGGCCGACCGCGTCCGCATGCCGAGTGTCACCCGCTGCGCCGGGTCGCCTTCCGTGGGCGTCGTCGGAGTCGGGTCCCGGGACCGCGGGGCCGCCAGTGCGGAGGCGGCCCCGACGGCGATGCCGGTTGTGCCGCGGATCAGGCAGGCGACGTCCTACGCGACGCGCGAGCGGGGTCGGGCGCTGCCCGGTGAGGTGGGTCGTTGTCGGCGTGCGCGGTGCGCGGTGCCTGGCGAATCAGGCCTGCTGTGCAGCGGCGCCCGGCAGCGGTCAGCCCCTGGTGGCGCGGGCGGTCGGGATGGTCAGCCCCAGCATGGCGAGGGTTTCCGCGCAGTCGGCCGCGTCGATGGCGTGCCCGGCCACGATGCGCGCGGCCTGCGCCCGCTGCGTGTCTTCGTGGATGAGGTTGGCGGCCTGATTTGCGGCGAACTCGCCGGCGATGAGGGAGGTCGACTTTCCGGTCCACGCCATTCGTGGTGACTCCGATCCCGCGAGCTGCAACGGGGCTGCTCGCGGTCGTTGCCGGGACGGCGATCTGCCCGAGACGCGCTCCAGCGGTGCGGCGCGGCCCACCCGGCACCTCGACGGTACTCGACGAACCGAGCCGGCCACCGTCGGAAGCCCGATCGTGACATGCCGCGATCGCCGTCCGGTGGGTCGCACGGGAGACCGCTCCGGGGTCGTCAGTGCTCGGCCGGATGCAGTTCGGTCACGATGGCAGGCCTGTGCTCGAAATGGCGTCCGGCCTGCTCGAGGGCGTGGGCGATTCCGAGAGCTGTCAGATCGGCTCTGTGTGGGGCGACGATCTGGACGCCGATGGGGAGACCATCCGCAGAGAACCCGGCCGGGACGGCAGTTGCCGGGCACTCGGTCGCCGACACGAAGTAGGCCGCGCGCATCCACTCCAGGTAGTTGTCGATGGCGGTCCCGTCGATCACCGACGGGTACTCCAGGTCGACATCGAACGGGAGGGCTTGGCTCGCGGGGAGAACGAGCGCGTCGAATTCGGTGAAGAACGTGCGCACCTGGTGGAACAGGGCGGTGCGCAGCGCGTTGGCGCGCGCGACGTCGGTCCCGCTGAGTGCTCGACCCTTCGCGATGTTCCAGCGAACCGTCTCCTTGATCTGCTCCGGTGGGGTGTCGGCCAGTTCGTCGCCCGTCAGCACGAACGCCAGCGCGCGGAGAGTCTGGAACACCTCCTCTGCTCCGGTGAAGTCCAGGCAGGCGGCGGTCACGGTGGCGCCCAGCTCGGTGAGTACGGCCGCTTGGGCTTCGACGGCGGCGGCGATCTCCGGGTCGACCGGCAACCGGCCACCGAGGTCGGGGGAGAGCGCGATGCGCAGGCCGTCGAGGCGGGTCGGGAGTCGGGCCAGGAAGGTGGACCCGGGCTCGGGCAGCGCGATCGGCGATCGCGGATCAGGCCCGGCCTGAACCGAGAGCATCAGCGCTGCATCGGCGACGGTGCGGCCCATGGGGCCCGCGGTCCCCATCGTGGACCACCCGTCGCCGGCCGGGACGGTGGGCACTCGCCCAGGTGACGGTCGATGTCCGACGACGTTGCAGAACGACGCCGGATTGCGGAGCGAGCCGCCCATGTCGCTCCCGTCCGCGAGCGTCGTCAGGCCGGCGGCCAACGCGGCAGCCGCGCCGCCACTGGAGCCGCCGGCCGATCTGTCGAGGGCATAGGGATTGCGGGTCACACCGAAGACCGGGTTGAAGGTGTGTGAGCCCGCGCCGAACTCCGGCACGTTCGTCTTGGCGAACACCACGGCGCCGGCCTGGCGCAACCGGGCCACGGAGAGGTCGTCGTCGGTCGGGATGCGATCGGCGAAGATCGGCGATCCGAGGGTCGTGCGGATTCCGGCCGTGTCGTGCAGGTCCTTCACCGCGAGCGGGAGACCGTGCAGCGGGCCGAGCGGATGTCCGGCCGCGTGGGCCTCGTCGGCGGCGTGCGCGGCGGCCTGCGCTTCGGGGATCGCCAGCGTGACGATGGCGTTGATCTGCGGGTTGAGCCGTTCGATGCGTTCCAAGGTGGCATCGAGCAGTTCTCGGGCCGAGAGCTCGCCGGCATGGATCATGGTGGCGAGCTCGATCGCGGACCGATCGCAGATGTGGGTCATACCAGGATCCTGCCTCGCCGGAACTCCTGACGCCCGCCGATCCACACCTCGTCGACCACCGCCTGGTGCAGGGACTCGCCGCCCTCGAAGGGATCACGGTCCAGGACGACGAGGTCGGCGAGGAAGCCCGGCGCGATCCGTCCAGTGGTGGCGGCACGACCGTTGACGTACGCGCTGCCCGCCGTATAGGCGGTCAGCACCGACAGCAGATCGAGTCGATCGAGTTCATCGGGAACGTCGCTGCGGCTGGGCATGGTGATGGCCACCCGGGCTGCGAGCAGCGGGTCCGGGCTGGTGACCGGCCAGTCGCTGCCGGCGGCGAGGCGGGCCCCGGCCTGCTGCAGCCGGGCGTAGGGATACTCGCGCTTCTCGGGGTCCGCGGTCATCGTGGAGTGGCAGAGGTGTGCGTGCGGGACGGGGCTGTCGATCCACAGCGGCTGGATGGTGGCGGTGACGTCGAGTTCCGCGAAGCGTGCGAAGTCCGGCGTCGTGACGACCATCAGGTGGGCGATGTGGTGGCGACGCTGCTTCGGGCCGTTCTCGGCGATGGCCGCCTCGATCGCGTCGAGGACCCAATGGGTCGTGGCGTCCCCGTACGAGTGGTAATGACAGGTGAACCCTGCCGCGTCGAGGGCGACGGTCGCCTCGCGGAGCTTCGGCTCGTCCATGAAGACGGTGTCCGCGCCGTCCACCATGAGCTTCACGGTGTCGGCGACGACGCGCTCCGGACCGGCGGTCTGCTCCAGCCGCTTGCGCCGGACCAGCAGTTCAGGGATCTGCTCCACACCGCGCCGCGGTTCCCACCACAGCGCTGCGGTCAGCCGCAGCCGCAGCCGACTGCTCTCGACGAGCTCGCGGTACGCGTCGAGATGGTCGCTCAGCCCGAGACCGACGCCGACGAGCGCGTCCTGGATCGATGTGATCCCGAAGGAGAGCAGGTGGTCCTGGGCTCGCAGGGTCGCCCGGACGCGTTCATCGGTCGCTTGCGCCGGCATCGCGGCCTTGATCACGTCTGTCGCCGCTTCCTCGACCATGCCGGTGAGGACGCCGTCCGCGTCGCGGGTGAAGAAGCCGTTCGGCGGGTCCGGTGTCTGCTGGCCCACGCCGGCCGCTGCCAGGGCCGCCGTACTGACCCACGCGCCATGACGGTCGAACGGGCTGATGAACGCCGGCCGACCCCCGACGACGGCGTCGAGCTCGTGCCGCCGGGGCCCGTCCGCACCGAAGATCGCCCGGTTCCACCCGCCGCCGATGATCCAGGCCAACTCGGGGTGGGCGGCGGCGTAGCGTCCGATCGCCGCGTAGACCTCATCGGGAGTCTCGAGGCCGGCGAGATCGCAACCCAGAAGATCCGCTCCTCCGGTGCCCGGATGCAGGTGCGCATCCTGGAATCCGGGGATCAGCAGCCTGCCTCCGAGATCGCGTACCTCGGCCCCGACGACATCGAGGTCGCCAGGGCGAGCGACGTCGATGATGCGGTCACCCTGCATGAGCACGTCGAGCGAGCGCGAGGCGGCGTAGCCCGCGGTCCAGATCCGTCCTCCGACGAAATCAACCGTCCTGGGGGGTTCAGCGGTCATGGCAGAGCCTCTCATCTGTGCGAGCTCACGACAGC
>Ga0307513_10008237_pt1 | contig 13371 bp, 7 predicted proteins | sample 15_EM_MG_FD_202174 | JGI IMG/M metagenome (GOLD analysis project Ga0307513, IMG submission 202174) | Populus trichocarpa ectomycorrhiza microbial communities from riparian zone in the Pacific Northwest, United States - 15_EM | ecosystem: Host-associated > Plants > Roots > Unclassified | place...
ATTTGCGCTTGGCGGCCATCTCCGGGGTGACTTCGACGCCCAGGCCGCGCTGTTCGTCGCGCCACTGCATGAGCTTCATGTCGATGTTGCCGCCGAGCTGGATGTCGGTCCCGCGGCCGGCCATGTTAGTGGCGATGGTCACCGCGCCGGGGACGCCCGCGTCGGCGACGATCAGCGCCTCCTGCTCGTGGTAGCGGGCGTTCAGCACGCTGTGCGGCAGGCCTTTGATGGTCTTGCCGTTGTGCTCGAACTTGTGCGCCTTGAGCATCTCGGAGAGCTGCTCGGACTTCTCGATGGAGACCGTGCCGACCAGGATCGGCTGGCCGCGCTTATAGCAGTCCTCGATCAGGCTGATGATCGCCACATGCTTCTCGGCGGCGGTGCGGTAGACCTCGTCGTCGTCGTCGATCCGCACGACCGGCCGGTTGGTCGGGATCTCGGCCACGTCCATCTTGTAGATGTCGAGGAATTCCTGGGCCTCGGTCGAGGCCGTGCCGGTCATACCCGACAGCTTCGAATAGAGCCGGAAGTAGTTCTGGATGGTCACCGAGGCCAGGGTCTGGTTCTCGGGTTGGATGACCACGGCTTCCTTGGCTTCGATGGCCTGGTGCAGGCCTTCCGACAGGCGGCGGCCCTGCATCATGCGGCCGGTGAACTCGTCGATCAGCATCACCTCGCCGGCGCGGACGATGTAGTCCTTGTCGCGCTGGTAGATGACGTTGGCGCGCAGCGCCTGGTTCACGTGGTGGACGATCGAGACGTTGGCGGCGTCGTAGAGCCCGGCGGAATCCTCGGCCAGGTGGCCGCCCGCCATCAGGATCTCCTCGATCTTCTCGGAGCCCTCTTCGGTCAGGATCACCTGCCGCTGCTTCTCGTCGAAGTCGTAGGTGGTCTTGTCCGTGATCATCTCTTTGATCAGGGCGTCGATCGTCTTGTAGAGCTCGGACCGGTCCTCGGTGGGGCCGGAGATGATCAGCGGGGTGCGGGCTTCGTCGATCAGGATCGAGTCGACTTCGTCGACGATCGCGAAGTTGTGGCCGCGCTGGACCATCTCGTTCGCGTCGTAGACCAGGTTGTCGCGCAGGTAGTCGAAGCCGAATTCGTTGTTGGTGCCGTAGGTGATGTCGCTGTTGTAGGCCGCCTGGCGCTGGCCCTGCGACAGGCCGTGGACGATGACGCCCACTTCCATGCCGAGGAAGCGATAGACCTGGCCCATCCACTCGGCGTCGCGCTGCGCCAGGTAGTCGTTGACGGTGATGACGTGAACGCCCTTGCCGGCGAGCGCGTTCAGGTAGACGGGCGCCGTGCCGACCAGGGTCTTGCCTTCACCGGTCCGCATCTCGGCGATGCCGCCGGCGTGCAGGATCATGCCGCCCACGAGCTGCACGTCGTAGTGGCGCTGGCCCAGCGAACGCTGCGCGGCCTCGCGGACCACGGCGAAGGCCTCTTCCATCAAGTCTTCGAGCGTGGCGCCTTTGGCGATACGCTCGCGGAACTCGACGGTCTTGGCGCGCAGCTCGGCGTCGGAGAGCGCCTGCATGGCGGGTTCCAGCGCGGTGATCTTGGCGACCCGCGCCGCCATGCTCTTGACCTTGCGGTCGTTGGAAGAGCCGAAGAACCGTTGGAAGATGCTCAAGGGGGCAGGTCCGGTTGGATAGCGAGGGCGAGGCGTTGGCCGAAGCCCATCGTCCGCCGGGAAAATTCGCTCATTTCAGGGCGCGGGAGACTTAAGCAGCGCCCCCCTCAGTGTCAACGCGGCCGGGAGGCGCAGCGGGCTTGGCTATAGAGCCATATCTGGGTAGTCTTGAGCCACAATGAAGGCCTAGTCGCTCATAAGCGCCGCGTTCAACCGCAGGCATTCCTCCCGCGCCCGGTAATCCCCGCGCGATTTCTTTCCATGGACGCCGGATTTCGCGAACGCGCGAGCCCGGCGTTTCTGCACGAGAGCAACATGGCCTCAAACACCACGACCGCGACCAACCGCTACGGCGCCTTGGCCGCGGAGATCTACGACATCGACAAGCCGTTCTTCACCGTGCCGGACACCCGGTTCCACCTGGAGCGGTTCGAGGGCTTCGGCCGGTCGATCCTGGAGCCCGCCTGCGGGACCGGGCGGACGCTGGTCCCGTTCCTGGAGGCGGGCCACGACATCACCGGCTTCGACCAGAGCCCTGAGATGCTGGAACGGTGCCGCGCGCGGTGCGCGGCGCGGGGTTTGTCGCCGGACCTTCGCCAGCAGCGGTTCGAGGATTTCCGCTACGACCGCAAGTTCGGGGCGATCCTGGTGCCGGTGGGGACCTTCACCCTGATCGACGACGTCGCCGTGGCGCAATCCGTGTTGCGGCGGTTCCGCGACGCGCTGGAGCCCGGCGGGATCATCGTCCTCGACATGCAGTCGCTGTCGTTCCTGGCCGACACTCGTGATGACCGCCGCCGATGGACCGCGGAAAACGGCGACCTGCTTACCGTGGAGGGCATCCGGACGACCACCGACTGGCTCACCCAACGCCGCGAGGCGATGCTCCGTTACGAGCGCTGGCGCGACAACCGCCTGGTCGAGACGCACATGGAGCCCATGGCCCAGCGCTATTGGGGCCTGGAGGAGTTTCGGCTGGTGCTGGAGGCCTCTGGTTTCGGGCAGGTGAGCGTCGTCGGCGACTACAACCGAAGCCGCCCGCTGCGCGCCAACACGCGATCGCTGACGTTCGAGGCGACGCGGAACTGACGCGAAAAGGCCCTCCCATCGCTGGGAGGGCCAAATCGCTCGTCAGTCGATGGAGCTAGACGACTTCGAACAGGCCCGCCGCGCCCATGCCGCCGCCGATGCACATGGAGACGACGACGTTCTTGGCGCCGCGGCGCTTGCCTTCCTGCAGGACGTGGCCGGCCAGGCGCGCGCCGGTCATCCCAAACGGATGGCCGATGGCGATGGAGCCGCCATTGACGTTGTACTTCTCGGGATCGATGCCGAGCTTGTCGCGGCTGTAGAGGCACTGCGAGGCGAAGGCCTCGTTGAGCTCCCAAAGGTCGATGTCGTCGATCTTCAGGCCGTGACGTTCCAGAAGGCGCGGGATCGCGAACACGGGGCCGATGCCCATCTCGTCGGGCTCGCAGCCAGCGACGGCCCAGCCTTTGAAGATGCCCATGGGCGTCAGGCCGCGCTTGGCGGCTTCCTTGGCTTCCATGATCACCACGGCGGCCGAGCCGTCGGAGAGCTGCGAGGCGTTGCCGGCGGTGATGTACTTGCCCGGGCCGCGGACGGGCTCGAGCCTGGCGAGGCCCTCGGCGCTGGTGTCGGGGCGGTTGCACTCGTCGCGGTTGACCACGTAGTCGACGATGGATTCCTCCTTCGTCTCCTTGTTGACGACCTTCATCTTGGTCTTCATCGGGACGATTTCGTCGGCGAACTTGTTGGCCTGCTGCGCGGCGGCCATGCGGCGCTGGCTTTCCAGAGAATATTCGTCCTGGGCCTCGCGGCTCACCTTGTAGCGCTCAGCGACGATGTCGGCGGTGTCGATCATCGGCATGAAGATCGCCGGATACATCTTGGTCAGCTCAGGATCGTTGTTGTCCTTGCCGGTGCCCATGTTGGGCATGGAGATGGTCTCCACGCCGCCGGCCACCACGACGTCGGCGCCGTCGTTGCGCACGAAGTTGGCCGCCATGCCGATGGTCTGCAGGCCGGAAGAACAGAAGCGGTTCACGGTCACGCCGGAGGTGGTGATCGGCAGGCCGGCGAGCAGGCCCGCCTGACGGGCCATGTTGCCGCCGCCGTGCGCGACGTTGCCCATAAATACGTCCTCGACGGCCGCGCCCTCGATGCCGGCCTTGGCGACCGCGTGCTTCACCGAGTGAGCTGCGATTGAGACGGTGGGCGTGATGTTGAATCCACCGCGAGCCGATTTGGCCAGGCCGGTGCGGGCGTAAGAAACAATGACGGCTTCGCGCATTTTAAATGATCCTCCCAACAATATGTCAGCGGGGCCTTGAGCCTCCGCTTGTGGTCGGGCGCAACCTTTGCATCCCGAGATGGAAATGGCTAGGGACGGGCGGCGCTGCTGACGGCGCTGACCTCCCACATCGAGGTGACCCGTATGGCGGCTGAACGGCGCCCCGCAATCCTGGCCGGACTGATGATCGCGGCCGCGTTGTGCCTCACCGCGTGCGATCGTGGCGGCGGCCCCGACGGTCCGCCGGAGCGCGGCGACCAGGCGGTGGCCAGGGTCGACGGCAAGACGGTCTGGGCCTCGGACGTGAAGCGCGAGGCCGTCGCCCAGGCGCTGATCGGCGAGGGCGAGCCGCTGGACGTTTCCTCGGACCTGTTCCGCCGGGTGCTGGACGAAGTGGTCGACCAGAAGCTGCTGGCCGCCGAGGCGCTGAAGCGTAAACTGGACAAGGATCCCGTGGCGCAGCGCCGGCTGGCCGCGGCGCGCGAACGCATCCTGGGCGACATGCTGGTCGAGGGTGTGGTCACCGACGCGGTCAACGACAACGCCATCCGCGGCCTCTACCAGGAGCAGCTCAAGCTCGCGAAACGCTCCGAGGAGATCAAGGCGCGCCAGATCGTGGTGGGGACCGCCGCCGACGGGGAGGCTGTGAAGAAGCTGCTGGCCACCGGCGCCTCGTTCGAAGCCCTGGCCATGGAGCGCTCCACCGATCCCGCGACCCGCTTCAACGGCGGCGACCTCGGCTATTTCACCATCGACGTCATGCCCGAGGCCTATGACGTGGCGCTGAAGGATACGAAGGCCGGCCAGGTCGTCGGGCCCTTCCCGGTCGAAGGCGGCTTCGCCCTGGTCAAGGTTGAAGACCGCCGGCTGGAACAGCCGATCACGCTTGAGGCGGCGCGGCCGCAGATCGTGCGCTTCCTGACCTACGACCAGGTCCGCGACCTGCTTGAGAAGCTGCGCAGCAAGTCCAAGGTCGAGGTGCTGGTGAAGGCCGACACCACCAACCGGCCCGTCCCACCGGCCGATGCGCCGAAGGCGGCAGCGCCGGCGGCGCCAGCCGCCGCACCCCCAGCCAAGGCGGAGAAGAAATGACCCGCAAACCCACGCCCCCGAAGCGCCTGGCCAAGCGTCCGACCCCCGCCGCCAAGGCTCTCGAGGCGGCCTCCAAGCCGGTCGAAGCCGTGAGCCAGGCGGTGGAGCGCGCCTTCGATCCGCTGACGAGTGCGCTGAAGCGCGCGGCGCTGAAGCGCGCGGACAAGCAGGCGAGCCAATTCCAGACCCCGGCGCCGGCGCCTGCCGCGAAGCCGGCCAAGGGCGCCCTGCCGGTCTCGCCCATGGCCGTGCCCTTCCCGAACATGCCGCCGATCGCCGGCGTCCAGCTCGCGACCGGAAGGGCGGGCTTCTACAAGACCGATCGCGACGACCTGTTGCTGATGACCTTCCCGGAGGGCGCCAGCGCTGCGGGGGTCTTCACCCGCCATGGCGTCGGGTCCGCTCCGGTCGACTGGTGCAAGCGTCACCTGGAGATGACCAAGGGCGAAGGCGCGCGGGCGCTGATCGTCAACGCCGGCTGCGCCAACTCCTTCACCGGCCGTCCAGGGGCGGACGCCGTGCGCCGGGTGGCCTCGGCGATCGGCAAGCGCTTCGACTGCCGCCAGCGCGACGTGATGGTGGCCTCGACCGGGGTGATTGGCGTCTTGCTGGACGACGCCAAGATCACCCACCGGCTGGGTGACCTGGAGCACAGGCTCGACGAGGACGGCTGGAGCAACGCCGCCCGCGCCATCATGACCACCGACACCTTCCCCAAGGGGTCGTTCGCCACCGCCGACATCGATGGCGTGACGGTGAAGATCGGCGGCATCTGCAAGGGCTCGGGGATGATCGCGCCCGACATGGCGACCATGCTGGCCTTCGTGGTGACCGACGCGGCGATCTCGCCGGCGGCGCTCCAGAACCTCTGCAGCCTCTACACGCGCAACACCTTCAACGCCGTGACAGTGGACGGCGATCGTTCGACCAACGACACGCTCCTGCTCTTCGCGACCGGCAAGTCCGGCGCGCCGAAGATCAGCCGCGCCGGCGACCGGCGTCTGGCCGACTTCCGCGAGAAACTGGAAGGCGTGCTGCTCGACCTCGCCCACCAGCTCGTGCGGGACGGGGAGGGGGCGACCAAGTTCATCAAGATCAACGTCACCGGCGCCGAAACCCATGCGTCGGCGCGCAAGATCGCCCGCACCATCGCCGAGAGCCCGCTGGTCAAGACCGCCTTCGCCGGCGAGGACGCCAACTGGGGCCGCATCGTCATGGCGGTGGGCCGCGCCGATGAACCGGTGGACCGCGATAGCATGAGCGTGAAGTTCGGAGACCTCTGGGCCGCCCGCGACGGACTGGTCTCCTCGACCTACGACGAGGCCAAGATGAGCGCCTATATGAAGCGCCAGGAGCTCGAGGTCACCGTCGACGTCGGCATGGGACGGGCGGCGGCGACGCTGTGGACCTGCGACCTCACCAAGCGCTACGTCGAGATCAACGGCGACTATCGCAGCTGAGCCGCATCACAGCGCCCGGTTGAGTCCTGGGCTCCATACGCGCTACCCTCGCTGCAACTAAGCACTGGGGGGTGCCATTGCGTTTTCTTGGGGTCCTGATCCTCGCCTTCGCGGCGACGATGTCCGCCGCGCGCGCCGCGCCGCCGCTGGAAGCCTACGGGCGGCTCCCGGCCGTCGAGCAGGCCGAGCTGTCGCCCGACGGCCAGCACTACGCCCTGGTCGCCCGCGACGGCGTCCAGAGGCGGCTCTACGTCCGCAAGATCGACGGAACGCCTGAATACATCAGCGGCCTGGGCGACATCCGGCTGCGCGACCTGACCTGGGCGGGCCCGGATCACCTGCTGGTCTTCGGCGGGGGCACGGTCTATCGGCCCGTGGCCGGCATCCCGCGCCAGGAGTTCACCGGCGTCATCCACATCGATGTGCCCAGCCGCAAGAGCTATGTGGTCTTCGGCAAGTCCAACACGCTGCTGGACGCCGTCTTCGGCTGGTACGGGGCGGCGAAGATCGACGGCAAATGGTACGCCTACGTCGGCGGCGTGCCGTTCGAGAAGACCCGGCCCACGTTCCAGGCGCGGGGCAACGTCTATCCCGACCTCTACAAGGTGGACCTCGACACCGGCCGGCCAAGCCTGATCGACGCATCCGATGCGCGACGCCAATGGGTGATCGCCGCGGACGGTTCGGTGGTCGCGCAGGCCAAGTACGACAGCACCGGCCGCAATGTGAGCATCTTCCGCGGGCTGAGCGACAACCAGCCGTTGGTCACGACCCAGTCCCTGGGTTCCCAGACATCCCTGCTGGGCCTGGGGCGCACGCCCGGATCGATCCTGTACAGCGCCCGCACCAACGACGGCCTGACGGTGCGCGAGTTGCGTCCTGGCGGTTCGGCAGAGGGTGAAGTCCTGCTGAGCGACGTGGATGCGGAACACCCGCTGCGGGATCGGGAGACGGGCCTGCTGATCGGGTCCGCCGGCCGCGACAACGCGCCAAAGCTGTTCGATCCTGCCCGGCAGAAGCGGGTGGACGACGCCCGCAAGGCCTTCCCGGGCGTGCGCGTCGGGCTGGTCTCCTACGACCGCGACTTCACCCACCTGATCATGGTCACCGACGGTCCGAAGGACGCCGGCACCTACTGGCTGGTGGACCTGATCCAGCGGGACGCCTCGCCCATCGGCCAGGCCCGACCCGAGCTGAAGCCCGAGGACGTCGGCCCGGTGCGGATGGTGAAGTACAAGGCCGGCGACGGGCTGGAGATGGAAGGGGTGCTGACGCTTCCTCTGGGGCGCGAGGCCAAGGGGCTGCCGCTGGTGGTCCTGCCGCATGGCGGCCCGATCGTGCCCGGTGATGACGTGAGCTTCGACTGGTGGGCCCAGGCCTTCGCCTCGCGCGGCTATGCGGTCTTCCAGCCGAACTATCGCGGCACGCTGGGCTATGGCGAGGCCTTCCGGAAAGCGGCCTTCGGGGAATACGGACGCAAGATGCAGACGGACCTATCTGACGGGGTCGCCGCGCTCGCCAAGGAGGGGCTGGTCGATCCCAAACGGGTCTGCATCGTGGGCGCAAGCTATGGCGGCTACGCGGCGCTGGCGGGCGTGACCCTGCAGCAGGGAATCTACCGCTGCGCCGTGGCCGTCGCAGGGCCGTCGGACATGGACAAGATGGTGAGCTGGATCCGCGAGCGCGCCGGAGGCGACATGCGCTCCGTAAGCTTCTGGAAGAGCCTGGGCGGCGCCGTCGGCAATCAGAACCTGGCCGCCGTCTCGCCCGCCCGGATCGCGGACAAGGCGAGCGCCCCGATCCTGTTGATCCATGGCGAGAGCGACACCGTCGTACCGATCGAGCAAAGCCGGATGATGGAAAAAGCGCTGCGCCAGGCGGGCAAGCCGGTGGAGCTGTTGGTCATGCCGAGCGAGGACCACTGGCTCTCGTTGGAGGCCACGCGCCAGCTGATGCTGAGCCGCGCCGTGGCCTTCGTCGAGGAGCACGATCCGCCGACCTAGGTGTGATTTCCAAGAAGCTTGTTCACCCGTTGCCAGGGTGTGAGGCCCTGTATGGCTGTCGCCGGGCAATCGTTGTACCGCTGGGGAATGAGCGCCCCGCCCCCCGACCAAAGCCGGGACACGGCCGACTTGCCTGTCGACCTGGCGGCGACGGCGCCGTTCAGGCTCGGTGAGCTGGAAATCACTCCGTCCACCCTTCAGGTCCGCACGCCAGATGGCGTCGAGCACACCGCCGAGCCACGTGTCCTGCAGGTGCTGATCGCGCTGGCTGAAGCAGATGGCCGCGTGGTGTCCCGGGACGCCCTCACCCAGCGATGCTGGGAGGGACGGGTTGTCGGGGAAGACTCCATCCACCGCGCCATCGCCAGGGCCCGGCGCCTGGGCGAACTCTCCACGCCGCCGGCCTTCGTCATCGAGAACATCCCTCGCGTGGGCTATCGGCTGATGAGCGGAGCGTCGGGGGCGCCCGCCGCCACCGCTGAGCCGCCCTATGCCGGCCCGCGAGGCGCGCTGCCGATCGGACGGCGCGGTCTGATCGCTGGCGGAGTCGTTGCAGTCGCGGCCGCCGGCGGCGCCGCAGCCTACCTGGCGGGCAGACGCGCTCCGAGATCCGACCCCCTGATTGCGGTGCTGCCCTTCGACAACCTCAGCGTCGATCCGCAGCTGGGCTATTTCGCCGATGGACTCTCGGAAGACATCCTCAACGCGCTGATCCGCGGGGGCGGGGTGCGGGTCACGTCAAGGACCTCCAGTTTCACCTTCCGCGGCGCCGCCAAGGCGAAGGCGGCCCAGGCGCTGCACGCCGACTACCTCCTGGACGGCTCGGTCTTGCGGGAAGGCTCGCGCCTGCGAGTGAATGCCCACCTGACCCAGGTGTCCAACCAGCAGACGCTCTGGTCGCAGACCTATGATCGCGACCTCGGCCAGGGGTTGCAGATCGAGGATGAGGTGGCCGCCAAGGTCGCCGCCGCCCTGAAGGTGCGGTTCGCCGGAGCAGGGTCGGCGAGCAGGCTGATCGATCCGGCGGTCTACGACCTCTATCTCCGCGGCCGCGAGACCTCGCGCATCCACACGCCGGAGAGCCTGCGGCAAGGCAACGCGTTGTTGCGCTTGGCGGTCTCGAAGGCGCCGACGTTCTCGGCGGCCTGGTTCGAGCTGGCGAAGAACGACATGCGCAGCGGCTACCTGGAATCGATCCCGGAGCAGCGGCTGGGGTTCGAGCTTGGGCGGCAGGCCGCCCATCGGGCTATCCAGCTCGATCCGGGCAATGGCGCGGCCTACGGGGTGCTCGCCCAGCTGACGCCGGCCTTTGGCCACTGGCGCGAGCTGGAGGCCGGGCTCGCCCACGGCCTGCGCGTCGCGCCCAACGATTCAGACCTGCTGATGTGGCAGGCGGTATTCCTGTCCAAGACCGGCCGGTCCAAGGCGGCCCTCCAGTTTGCGCGGCGTGGCCAAGCCCTTGATCCACTGGATATGTTCGCGAACCACATCCTTTGCATCCAGCTGACCGCGGCGTCGCGATTCCGCGAGGCGGAGGCGATGGCGGCGCGGCTGGATGCAATCTGGCCCGACCAGCTCGCCGCCTATTGGGACCGCTTCTGGCTATATTTCGCCGCAGGCCGGGATGCCGAAGGCCTGGCGATGCTGAACGACCGCGCCCGGCGACCGCCCAATGAGAGCACCGAGTATGATGTGCTGGCCCAGGCCCTGAACGCGCGCCTCAATGGATCTGCAGGGCAACGCCAAAAGGCGGGCGACACGCTTGTTGCACTGTCCGAACTCGGCAGCGGCTACGCCTTCAACTCCATCCTGGTGCTGTCGCGCCTGGGCCTTTTCGATCAGGCGCTCGAGGTGGCGCGGGCCCTTTATCTCAACAATGGGCCCCTCCGGATCAATCACGACATCCAGTTCCTCGGAAACAGCCGCTTTCCCCCGCATGGCGAGGAGGATCCGAATATCTTGTTCCGGCCGTTCGTCGCCCCCTTGCGCAAGTCCGGGCGCCTGGAAGAGATCTTCGACGGGATCGGGCTCACCGAGCTGTGGCGAACGTCCGGCCCGCCCGACGCCTGAAGCTGAGCGTCAAACGCAAGACGGCCCCGCGTTTCCGCGGGGCCGCTCGCAATACCTGGACTTCAGGTCGGCCTAGCGGTTCGACCAGACACCGGTGGGGCGGGCGCGTTGCTCGCCGCCGCCGTTGCCGCGGGCAGGGCCCTTGAAGGCCGGACGGGCCGCGGGCTTGGCGTTGCCGCCGCCGCCGTTGCTGCGCGCCGGCGCGCCCTCGTGGCGATGGCCGGACTGACCGCCGCCGCCGTGGTTGCGGTTGCGCTTGGGGCCACCGCGGTTCGGCTGGCCGCGGGTGTCGGCGCGCTCGGGCTTGAGGCCTTGCGGTTCCGGCATGGCCGCGGAGGCGGCGCCCAGCTGCTTGTCGTTGCGGCGGTCGAAGGACGGGATGGTCTGGCGGGTCACCTTCTGGATGTCGCGCAGCAGGGTCCGTTCGTCGTCCGAGCAGAACGCCACCGCCGAGCCATCGGCGCCGGCGCGGGCCGTGCGGCCGATCCGGTGCACGTAGCTTTCCGGCACGTTGGGCAGTTCGAACTGCACGACGTGGCTGACGCTGTCGATGTCGATGCCGCGGGCGGCGATGTCGGTGGCGACCAGGGCGCGGACCTTGCCGGCCTTGAAGTCGGCCAGAGCGCGTTCCCGCTGGCCCTGGCTCTTGTCGCCATGGATCGAGGCGGCGTCGACGCCGACCTGTTCGAGGCTGCGGGCCACCCGGTCAGCGCCGCGCTTGGTGCGGGTGAAGACGATGACGCGCTTGAAGCCCTGGTCGTCGAAGAGTTCGGCCAGGAGGGCGCGCTTGCGGGCCTGCTCCACGAAGAGCACGCGCTGGTTCACGCGGTCGACGGTGGTCGCCTGTGGGGTGACCGAGACGCGGAGCGGATCCTTCAGCAGCTCGGAGGCGAGCTTGCCGATCTCGGTCGGCATGGTGGCCGAGAAGAACAGGTTCTGACGCACCTTCGGCATCTGGGCGACGATGCGGCGGATCGGCAGCACGAAGCCCAGGTCGAGCATCTGGTCGGCCTCGTCGAGGACGAAGATCTCGATGCCGGCCAGGGTGATGGTCTTTTCCTGCACGTGGTCGAGCAGGCGACCTGGCGTGGCGACGAGGACGTCGACGCCGTTGGCCATGGCCTTGTGTTGGGCGCCGTACTTCACGCCGCCGAAGATCACGGCGACGGAAATGCCCATGTGCTTGCCGTAGGTGCGGAAGCTCTCGCCGATCTGGCTGGCGAGTTCGCGGGTGGGGGAGAGCACGAGGACGCGGGCGCCCTTGCGGAGCGGCTGCTTCCGCTCGGCGGCCAGGCGGTGGAGGATCGGCAAAGCGAAGGCGGCGGTCTTGCCGGTGCCGGTCTGGGCGATCCCTTGCAGGTCGCGGCCTTCCATGACGCCGGGGATGGCCTGCGCCTGGATCGGCGTGGGCGTGGTGTAGCCCTCATCGGCGAGCGCGCGAAGCAGGGGCTTGGCGAGGCCGAAATCGGTGAATTGAGTCAAACAATTATCTCACATATGCGCCGAACGCGCCGGCTCGATCGCATCGAGGGCGCGGAGGTCGCGGGTCTTTGGGGAAGCGCCCCGCGTGATGGGCGATCTATGGGTCTTACGGCGCTCGACAGGCTGGACCCTCTTTTGAGGATCCCACGCGGCTGGAGCGCCGATAGCGCCATAGCAATTGGCGCAGGCTGCACATCGGCGCTGCGCCCGTTAATGTCAACCCACGCGGTCGGAATAGGCAAGGGCCGTGGTCTTTCAGCCGCAGCGCAGCTAGCTCGGCTCGGCGGGTTCGCGCTACGGTTCCGCGTCCCCGGGGGAGAAGCCACACATGAAACTCGTCGCCGCCGCGATCGCGGCCGTACTGGCGCTGGCCGGCCCAGCCGCTGCGGCGGGGCTGTCCGCCACGGACCGGGCGGCCATCGCCGCCGTCGAGACGCGCCTCGCGCCCACGGCCGCGTCTGCGGGACCGCCTGCCTACAAGACCCTGGCCGCCCGAATGGCCGAACTCAATGTCCCGGGCGTCAGCATCGCCTTTATCGAGAATGGAAGGGTGAGCTGGGCCCGAGCCTACGGCGTCGCGACGGCCGGCGAGAAGCAGTCGGTTACGCCGACGACGCTTTTCCAGGCCGCCTCGATGAGCAAGCCGGTCGCCGCGACCGCCGCCCTTCGCCTGGTGGAGCAGGGCCGGCTCGCCCTCGACGAGGACGTCAACAATCGTCTGAAGGCCTGGAAGGCGCCGCCCAGCGCCTTCACGGCGGAGGAAAAGGTGACGCTTCGCCGGCTCCTCAGCCACACCGCCGGGCTGACAGTCAGCGGCTTCCCGGGGTACCAGGCCGGGAAGCCGGTCCCGAGTGTCGTCCAGGTGCTGGATGGGCTCCCGCCCTCCAATACCCCCGCTGTCCGGTCGTTCGAAGCGCCTGGCGGCGCCTACGCCTATTCGGGGGGCGGCTACACGGTGGCGCAGCTGCTGATCGTCGAAGCGGGCGGCAAGCCCTACCCGGAGCTGCTGCAGGACGTGGTGCTGCGGCCCGCGGGCATGCGCCAATCGACGTTCGCACAGCCTTTGCCGGATCCCATCGTCGGGCGATCCGCCAGCGGCCACTCCGGCAAGGGCGCCGTGATCCCGGGCGGTCGCAACACCTATCCGGAATACGCCGCGGCAAGCCTCTGGACCACGCCGTCCGACTATGGCCGGTTCATGATCGGATTGCAGAATGCCTATTCCGGGCGCCCGCACGCCTTGCTGCGCCAGGCCACCGCGCAGACGATGATGACGCCGGTCGACGCCGGATATGGCCTTGGCGTCGCCCTCGG
>Ga0307513_10008238_pt1 | contig 13371 bp, 11 predicted proteins | sample 15_EM_MG_FD_202174 | JGI IMG/M metagenome (GOLD analysis project Ga0307513, IMG submission 202174) | Populus trichocarpa ectomycorrhiza microbial communities from riparian zone in the Pacific Northwest, United States - 15_EM | ecosystem: Host-associated > Plants > Roots > Unclassified | place...
TCAGGAGACGACGAACGTATTGCTCACCGCCGAGGAGAAGTCAAAGTTGGCCCCCGCCGTGACCTTGTACGAAGCCCTTGCCTGCAGCACATCGCCGACCGCGGCGTTTCCCCAACCAGCAGGGATGGTGACTCGACGCTGATCGAAGAAGGGCGTGGCGACGGGAACGAGCGCCCCGCTGTCGTCCACAATGGTCACGCTCTTCGACTGTGTGAGATTGACGATTCCGACCCGCAGGTCGAAGCTGTCGACATTCTGGTTCAGGTCCCGACCGATCTCGACGTTCGCAATGACGTCGAACGCGGCACCATTCGACACGTCGTCGATGGTGAAGAAGGTTCCGCTATCGACGGCATCGAGCAGCTTGACGTTGGCATCGAAGTCGCTTGGCATGATGTTTTCCCCATTTCGAGATTGACAGGGTCTTGCCCGGCTCACGAAAGGCCGGCATATGAAAGGAGTGAGGGTTCTCCTCGCGAATACATAATCCTGCTGTCATCAGGTGCTGAGCGGCCCACTGCACGACTGGCCCGGAAAGAGCACCGCACCGACCCCCGGCAATGCCTGGCTTCGAGCCAATCGCAGCAGCGAGTCGGCCGCCTGCCGACCGTTCTCTCCGGTGCAGGACATCCTGGAAGCGATCAGCCCGGCGACGAGTGGCGTTGCGAACGAGGTGCCACTCCATTTGGCCATTCCATCGAATTTTCGTTGCACACCGTTGTTCGGTGGTTCGCTGCACACGTAGTTGCCTGAGGCAAAGGCGTTGACGAGATCCTCGCCGGGGGCGTAAACGTCCACCCAGCCACCGTAGTTGCTGAAGTGAGCCCGGGTTCGCCAGTTGGCAGACAATGCGCCGACCGAGATTGCCCAGGGGTAGGCGGCCGGCCACTGAAGTTGGTGCCCCCCTTCGTTGCCGGCGGGGGCGAGAAAGGCGAGCCCTTTGATATGCCGGAGCCGCGACTCGTACAGTGCATCCAGCGCGTGCAACGAATGATTGTGGCGAGTGGCGGTCGTGAACTCAAAGACAACAATGTCAGGGCTCCTCGTGAGAGCGTTGTGAAGATGCAGCACAACCTCGGATTCGAAGTTCGCGCCTGAGCTCGCCGCGGTCACCTCGACAACCTTCTCGACATATATCGTCGCCTGAGGTGCGGTGACTCGAACGCAGCCGGCTACGAATGTCCCGTGGCCACCATAGGGACCGATCGTCCCAGCGCTCGGCGGGATTTCCTCGTCGCCCTTCACGCCGACGAGCCAGGAGTGAGCCGTTTCCGCGCTGGACAGCCACCCAAGGTCAGCAACGGTCACGAACACGTCCCTGCCGTCGCACTGACCACGAGGACAACGACACTGGTGGCACCCGCACGAAGGCTCCGTACGGCCATGATCGTAGTCATCGCCCCAGGCGGGGAAGGGATTTACCGTTCCGCGAGGCACTTCTTCCGGCTCGGTCGCCGGACAAGGATGGGCGGCGATGAAAAGGACGTGGTCTGGCTTGGCCACATCGAGTCCCACCGCTGAATCGAGATGGGCCAGAACGTTTGGCACCTCAGTGCGTTGGGGACCGAATGGGGGCTCCTGCCTGCCGTAAGCCAGTCGAGTGACACCGTCGATGACGGGGATGACGACGATTTGATTCTGATCCTTGTCGTCTTGCGACGTCGTGCGCCGCCTCTTGTCTCCGCCGGAGAGATACGTCCGCAATGCTTCTACGACTCTCGGCACGTCGCGATCACGCACCAGGATATTGTGCTCGCGATAGAAGTACTCCACATCGCCGGTCCTCTGCCAATCGCGCGGATAGGCGGCCGATCCCTTCAAGTGATCGAGAATCAGTCGGGCTTGGGCCTCGAGTCGACCGTCTGCTCGCGCCATCAGTTTCCTCCAAGGAATTATCGAGCGATCTTGTGGCTAACTGCTTACGATCATGAGATGTCTATGACGGGGCCGGACCGCCAGGACCTGGACCCTGATCAGCTACTGGCGTTGGCCCTGTCCCGGCCTTCCGAAGCTCTGGTCACGGCTCGCGCTGTGCTCGCGCAGAACCCCACCGCCGCCCAGGCGGCGGTCGCCCACCAGGCGGCCGGCGTCGTACTGCGGGACTTCGGTGACATCCGGCACGCGATCGCCGAATTGCGGACGGCAGCCCGGTACGCACGCCGCGCAGGCGATCCGGATCGCAAGGCAGACATCCTGGCCAGCCTCGGTGTCGCCCTGGTCATGACCGGCGACACTCGCCGTGGACTGTCCACGCTTGAGGCAGTGGTACATGGCGGCAGCAGCGGCGTGCTCGCGGGACGGATCCTGATCCGCCGGGTGTGGGTCTTCTTGTTGCTGGGCCGGAACGCAGAGGCGCTGGCGGACGCGCGACGGGCGGTCGACCTGCTGAGCGGAACCGGCGATCTGGTGTGGGAGGCGCGCGCCCTCCAGCACCGGGCGCTGGCCTTTCTTGCGATCGGGGCCACCGATCAGGCCGACCAGGACTACGCCCGGGCTGAGACTCTGTACGCCGAGTGCGGTCAGCACCTGGAATACGCCTCCGCTCGGCAGGAGCGTGGAGCCACGGCCTTTGCTCGCGGGGACCTGCCCACAGCGCTGGCGCACCTCGACCACGCTCAGGGCATCGTTGATGATCTCGGGATCTTCGAAGCAGAACTGTTCGTCACCAAGGCCACCGTGCTGTTGGCTGCGGGCCTGCATCGCGAGGCGTTGGCGGAGCTCGACGGGGCGATCACCCGGATCGAGAAGCAGGGTGGGTCGGCGACCAGACGCGCTGAACTGCTGTATTGTGCGGCGCTGGCTGCCCAGGCCGCAGGCAAGCTTGACCTCGCCGAGAGGCACAGCCTCAACGCCCTGCGACTGTTCCGGCATCAGCAGCGCCCATGGTGGGCGGCACGAACGGAACTGGTGCTCCTGCAGTGCAGGTATGCCAACGGTGGCGGCTCGGCGCCGCTGCTGCGTCGAGCTCAGCGGGTCACTCTGGAGTTGGATCGACTCGATCCCGAGTGGGCTGCCACTGGCCATCTGCTGACTGCTCGACTGGCGTGGGATCGGGGCCACGTCGAGCAGAGCCGAGACCATCTGCGCTCGGCGACCGGCGCGCGCCGTCAAGGATTGCAGATGCGCAGCTCCGGATGGCTGGCCCAAGCCATTCTGTCTGGGGGAGAAGGAAACTCGCGGGCGATGCTCGCCGCATGTGACCGTGGTTTGCAGCAGCTGGACATGTACCTGCGAACGCTGGGGGCCACCGAGTTGCGCGTGCTGGCAACCGCGCAGGGGGCGGAGTTGGCGGCCCTGGCGCTGCGGTATGCGGTCGGTCGTGGCAATGCCCGCCAGGTGCTCGAGTGGAGTGAGCGGTGGCGCGCCACAGCCCTGGCCGTCCCGCCGGTGCGCCCGCGAGCGGACGACCGACTGGTCGCTAACCTGGCGGCGCTTCGTGGCCTTGCCCGGCGGCTGGACGGCAGTGTCGAAGGAGATCGCCGGTTGGACGGCCTGCAGCGGGAGCGGAGCAGGCTCGAGGCTGTCGTCCGTCAACAAGTTCTGCACACGCCAGGCCTGGACGGAGGACAGATCCGGTCGTTCCGTTGTGCTGACCTGCTGGAGCAGTTGGGCGAGTCGACCCTGATCGAACTCACCGAGGTAGACGACGCGTTGTACGCGGTGGTGGTCAGGCAAGGACGGGTCAGTCTGCGGCACGTGGGGCCGGCGGCGGAGGCCGCTCACTCGCTGACTCACAGCCTGTTCGCCTTGCGCCGTGAGGGGACTCATCGAGGTCAATCCCGGCTCGACCTTGACGAGATCGGGTCCCGATTGGAATCGGACCTGCTGGGCAGCGTGACCGGACTCCTGCACGACGAGCCTGTCGTGGTGGTACCCACTGGTCGTCTGCATGCGGTGCCGTGGGGTCTGCTTCCGTCGCTTCGTGACCGCTCCACCACCGTGATGCCGTCCGCGGCGGCGTGGATTCGGGCGGCCCGGGCCGTTCCGCCTGCGCAGGCGAGGGTGGTCTTGGTTGGCGGTCCACGGCTGTCCACCGGTGCGCAGGAGGTGCGTCAACTCGCGCGTAACTATCCGGAAGCCGTGGTTCTGGCGGAAGGTTCTGCGACCGTCGAGCAGGTCATGAAGGCCATTGACGGGGCATGGCTGGTACACATAGCTGCACACGGAACGTTTCGCTCGGACAGCCCGCTGTTCTCGGCACTCGAGCTCGATGACGGTCCGTTGACGATCTACGATCTTGAGCGACTCGACCGGGCGCCGCACCGCGTCGTCCTGTCCAGTTGCAGTTCGGCTGTGGGTGCCCCGACCGGCGCGGACGAGCTCCTCGGCGTGGTGAGCACCTTGATCGCGTTGGGGTCCGCGGGCGTGGTTGCCAGCGTCGTGCCGGTCAACGATCCCGCCACGGTGCCGTTCATGCTGGAGCTGCATCGCAACCTGCAACGTGGATCCACGCTCGCCGAAGGCCTGGCCGCGGCCCGACGGTTGGAAAGCGGCCGCGGCGTCCTCGCCCGGGCTGTCGCGGATTCCTTCATCGCCCTTGGAGTGTGAGCGGGCGGGCAGACTCTGACTGGTCAAAGCACTACCCAGTCGGTGACGACACGCCCCGTTGCGGTGTCACAGCGCAGCCGAACCGGCCCCTTGGGCAGCGGAGAAACCAGAAAGAATCCTCTTTCGTCGGCGTCGACCTGGAGGGTGTCACCGGCTGGCGTCTGGATCAGGATGCTCGCGGCACTGGCTGGGATCAGCTGGCCGAGGATCTGATCCGACATCACTTCCAGCTCGACCGACAACGGAGCGGCATTGAACACGAGCACCCGAGGCTCGCCCTCCCCGGAGCGGCTTTCACTCAGCTGCTCCACCGATGAGTCGAAACTGAGGGAGGCGAGAAGGAGTTCCTCGTCCACAGTGCGCCAGGAGTAGACGCCGCGAGCCTGATCGGCCACGGTCCGGGCCAGTGGCCCGACCTCACGGACCGCGTCGGCGAGATCATTCAGCAGCTGCTCGTCATCATCCCAGAGTCGCTTCGTCATGCCGATCACCTCCCGAAACGCCCAGCGGGCCAGAGTTATGCAGGTGGGCTCTGATGGGTGGCGTTCGCCGGAGCCGATCGAGTGCTCGGATCCGGGTCGGCCCGATACTTCCGACCGGGATCCCCGTGCGCCGGCTGATCTCGGCGTATGACGGCGCTGGATCCAGCATCATCAGAAGCAGCAACTCGCGCGATCGAGTCGGCAACTCGGCCAGTCCAGCAAGAAGTGCTTCATGGCGCTCGGCCCGCAGCAGCTGCTCGTCCGGTTCCGGTTCCGCCTTCGCGGCCGCGTGTGCCGACCAGCCCTGCTCGAGTGGATCATGAGGCTGGCTACGGCGCTCGACCGACAGATAGCGCAATGCTTCCCGCCTGCCGGTCGTGATCAGCCACATCGGCAGTGCCTTCGGTTCCCGGATCGTGCTGAGATGCTCGACCAGTCGCAGCCATACCGTCTGCGCGACGTCTTCGGTCTCGGTGGGCGAGAGCCGGAACCTACGGATCACGCTCACCACGAGGGCGCTGTATCGGTCCACGAGCTGCTGCCAAGCCTCGGGGTTTCCGTCAGCGGCGGCAGCAATCAAGTAAGCGATGGGCGAATCCTCGTCATCCATCCGCGGCACCTCCACTTCCTTGTCCGGCGAGCAGATCGCTCGGTCCAGAACGAGGGCTGACGGCAGGTAAGGATGTGCCGTCGGACTCCCACACGAGGTCGCAATCCTTGGGCATGCCAGCCCATCCCTTCGGTGCTGTTACATCTCTTGATGTACTGAGGAGTCCCGCGGCCGGGAAATACGGCGAGTTCTCAGATCCGCCCCCAGCCGAGAGGTGGGGGTGGAAGCCGCCAGGCGCCGGCCCGTCAGCCAGGACACGGATGCCGCCGGGTCCTCGAAAGAAATCCGGGAGGCGGTGTCCGATCGGGGCAGAGCCGTTCGTAGCAGGGGTGCGCGGCCGCCCACGAGGGGCGCCCCAAGCGGAAGGGAACGACGATCATGAAACTGACGACCACCACGCAGGTCTCTGTCGACGGCGTGATGCAGGGCAACGGCGGGCGGCATCCGGAGCTCGACCCCGGATTCGAGCGCGGCGGATGGGCCCGGCCACTGTTCGACGTCCAGGCGGCGACGTTCATCAACCAGATCTACCAGCGCGCCGACGCGTTCCTGTTCGGCAGGCGCACCTACGAGCTCTTCGCCGGTTACTGGGGAGCAATGGAGCCGGGTAGTCACCGCATCGCGGATGCCTTGAACACGCGGCCCAAGTACCTCGCATCGAACACCCTCACCGACCCGCAATGGGCGGACACGACCGTCCTCTCCGGTGACGTCGCGGCGGCCATCGCGGAGCTGAAGGCCAAGCCGGGAGGTGAGCTGCAGGTGCATGGCAGCGGCGCCCTGATCCGGTGGCTGCTCGAGAACGACCTCGTCGACGAGATGAATCTGCTCATCGTCCCGGTGGTCGTCGGCGAGGGCACCCGGCTGTTCCCCGGCACCGGACCGGACATTGCGCTTGACCTGGTCGAGTCGCGAGCATTCCCGCGGGGCACCACGGCCCAGGTTTACCGGCCGGCCGGACGCCCGCAGTATGCAACCGACTGAAGCACGTGACAGAGGTGAGGCGCTGGACGACCAACCGGTTCCAGCCGCAGGGCCAAGACCCACACGGACAAGACCCACAGGGATGAGAGGCTGCCCACGAGGGGCGCCCCCGAGTCACAGGAGATGATCCACACGATGCAGTACCTGGTTTCCGTGATCGACGACACGACCGGGCCCGCCACCCCGGACGAGGACGCTGCGATCGACGTGTTCAACGACCGGCTCAAGGCGGAGGGCCACTGGGTCTTCGCCGGCGGCCTCGGCTTGCCCAGCGCCGCCACCGTTATCGACAACCGGGGCGAGGAGGCGATGTTCACCGATGGTCCCTTCCTGGAGTCCAAGGAGTACCTCGCCGGCTTCTGGATCATCGAGGCCCCCGACCTCGATGTGGCGCTCACGCTGGCCGCCGAGGGCTCGAAGGCCTGCAACCGGAAGATCGAGGTACGGCCGTTCAATTGAGCGACGTCGAGGAGGCGATCACTCGGGTCCACCGCGAGCAGTGGGCCCGGGTGGTCGCCTCCCTGACCAGGCGTTTCGGTGACCTCGACATCGCCGAGGAGGCCGCGGCCGAGGCGTTCGCGACCGCCATCGAGCGGTGGCCGGCCGACGGCGTACCCGCCAACCCCGGTGCCTGGCTGACCACCACCGCCAACCACAAGGCCATCGACCGGATCCGGCGCGAGAACAAGCGCGACGACAAGCACAAGGAGGCTCAGCTGGTGTACGACGACGACCCGCCCGAGCCTCTCGGCGCCATCGACGACGAGCGGCTGCGGCTGATCTTCATCTGCTGTCACCCGGCGCTGGCGATGGAGACCCGCGCCGCGCTGACGCTGCGCATGGTCGGCGGTCTGACAATGCCCGAGATCGCCCATGCCTTCCTGGTGCAGGAGAGCGCCATGGGTCGGCGGATCACCCGCGCGAAGGCCAAGATCAAGGCGGCTCGCATTCCCTATCGGGTGCCGTCCGCAGCGGATCTGCCGGCACGCGTCTCCGGCGTCCTCGCCGTCCTCTTCCTCGTCTTCAACGAGGGCTACCTGGCGACCGGCCCCGACACCGATCCCGTCCGTCACGACCTGACCGCCGAGGCGATCCGGCTCACCCGCCTGATCCGTGCCCTCCTGCCGGAGGACGGTGAGGTGGCCGGGCTGCTGGCGCTGATGCTGCTCATCGAGGCCCGCCGCACCGCCCGGGTCTCGGCGAGCGGTGAACTGGTCCCCCTCGCCGAGCAGGACCGTGGGGCCTGGGACGCGGCACTGGTCGCCGAGGGTCATCGGCTCGTGCGCGAGCGCCTCGCCGCTGCCGCCGCCGGGGTGGCTCCGGGTCGCTACCAGATCCTCGCAGCGATCAACGCCGTGCACACCTCAGCCCGGGCAGTGGGCGACACCGACTGGTCGCAGGTCGTCGCCCTCTACGACCAGCTCATCCGCCTCGACCCCTCGCCGATCATCGCGCTCAACCGGGCCATCGCGGTCGCCGAGCTCGACGGCCCGGACGTGGCCCTGGCGGCCGTCGACCGTCTTGAGGACACGTTGGCCGGGTATCACGCCTACCAGGTGACCCGGGCCGACCTGCTGCGCCGGCTGGGCCGCGGCCAGGAGTCGCGCGCGGCGTACGACAAGGCCATCGAGCTGACGGGCAACACCGCCGAGATCGCCTACCTCACCCGCCGCCGCGACGAGCTGGGGTAGCGCCCGCGCATCCCGATCGAAAGCCCGTTACCAGAGACGAATCATCCCTGGGACAGCAGCGTTACGACCTGGTCGGGCTGACCGAGAGCAGCCGCATCTCCCTGGCGCGCTGTACCGCCGAGGAACGACCCTGAGCCTGAAGCTTGGCGTAGATGTTGCGGATGTGGGTGTTGACGGTGTTCACCGAGACCGAGAGCTCCCTGGCGATCTCCGGCCGGGAGAGGTTCGTCGGAAGGTATCGCAGCACCCGCAGCTCGCTCGGACTGAGTTGCTCAATCTCCACCAGCGAAGGCTCATTGCCCGGTGCTATCGATGATCCGCGGATGACCTCGACGATGTCGGTCACCAGGGCCGCATGGGCCGTCTCATGCGGGGGCATGGCTTCGAGCAGCTGGAGTGAGCCCGTTATCGCGAAGGGCAGGACGAGGCGGTCCGCCTCCGACAGGGCCAGTGCGCTCTCGGTGGCCGTGGTGGCAGCGCGCTGATCGCCGAGTTCGCGGTGTGCGAGCGCCGCCAGCAGGTGTGCTTCAACGACGGTCACGTAACCGATCACCGGAGCCGTGCCGTCCAGGACGTCGTGCACCGCAGCGAGAGCGGCGGCCGGGTCGGCCTCGGCGAGGCAGATGGCCGCCCGGGCATTACTGATCTCGCCTGAGCTTGCCAGGCCGTCGTCCAGTGCTGCCAGCGATGCCCGGGCTTCGCTGATCTGCCCGAGCCGGGCTTGGGTGGCCAGCCGCCAGCCGGTCAGCTGCCTCGCCAGCGTGTGTGAGCCTTCCAGCTGTACCTGCAGGTCCTCGGCCGCGCAGTAGTGCGCGAGCGCCTGGTCGTGCAGCTGGCGGCCGGCGAACAGCATGCCGGTGCCCAAGTGCAGCAACAGCCTGATGAGGGGCCCGGTGTCTGTCTCCAGGGCGCGGCCGGCGCGCTGCAGCCAGTGATCGCCCTCGTCGAATTCGCCCGTCCAGATCAGAGCGCCGGCAAGGTTCACGAGCGCCGGGGAGATGACCGGCTCGCCGCCCCAGCCATGGTGCTCGGCAAGGGCTATCGCCTCTCGGCACCGCCGCTGTGTGGTTGCGAAGGGCTCGATCTTCGATGCGAAGGCGAGCTCGGCCAGGCAGGCCACCTCGAGGTACGGACGCCCGATCCTGCGCGCAAGATCGGCACCCTCTTGCAGGTGCCGCAGGCTGTCCTGGTTTCCCAGCGACCACGCTTCGACGATTCCGAGATTCATCAGCGCCACCACGCGCAGCTCGCTGCCGAGCGTGATGTCCTCGGCGGACTGGCCGGCTATCGGCAAGGCAAGAAACCTGACCTGATCGACAACACCCGCGTGGTGGCCGCGTTTGCGCGCCAGCGACAGTCTCAGCGCCGCGGTCGCCACTGCGAGTCGGCGGCGGTCCACCGGAGTTGCGGCGATCGAGGTTTCGGCCACTTTCAGGTGGGCGGCCGCCTCGTCCAGGCGACCCCGGGCGAGTTCGCTGGTTGCCCGCGCGAGCGGGATATCCGGGCCCTCGCTGACGGCACCGGGCGGAAAGGCCCGCAGCAGCGTCTGGATCGTCTGGGCCTGTCCGTCAAGCGTCAGGCCGAACGAGTGGTCGGCGAGCAGCCGCGCCGCGTCGGACCAGTCACCGGCGGCCTGAGTATGCCGGATGGCGTCGACGATCTCGCCGTGCTCGCCAAGCCATTCGGCGGCCAGCCGGTGCAGGGCCGGCAGTTGATCGGGCAGCCTCCGGCGCAGCTCCAGCCGCAGCAGGTCGGCGAAGAGGTGGTGATACCGAAACCAGGTTCGGGCCGGATCGAGCGATACGACAAACGCGTTGGCGTCTTCGAGGTCGAGCAGGGTCCCTTCGGAGCCAGCGTGATCAGTGAGCAGGTCCGCCAGCTCGCCGTTGACCCGGTCGAGCAGGGAGGTCCGCAGCAGCAGCTGCTGGACCTCGGCGGGCTGGCCCTCCAGCATCTCGGCGAGCAGATATTCGGCAACTGTCCGGTTGCTGCCGGAGAACTCCGCGACAAATCGCTCCGGGTCAGGGCTGGCGGCCAGTGAGATCGCCGCGAGCCGCAGGCCCGCGGCCCAGCCCTCCGTGCGCTGGTGCAGCCGCGCGACCCCGGCTTCTGACAGCGCGATGCCCGAAGCCTCCAGGAACTCGCGGGTCTCGCGCTGCGTGAAACGCAAATCTGCGGTCCGGATCTCGACCAGGTCGCCGGCCAGGCGGAGCTTGTGCAGCCGGAGCGGCAGACTGCGCCGCGTCGCGAGCATCGCGTGCACATGCGGGGGGAGCTCCTCCAACAGCCGGGTCAGCTGCGTCAGCGCTTCCGGCGAGGTCAGCTCGTGCAGATCATCGATGACCAGAAAGGTGCGCTCGCGATGCTCAGCCAGCTCGGAACGAACTCGGTCGAGCATCGGCCCTTGGTTGAAGCCGGGTGTGGCTGCCGGCTGCCCGCCATCGCCGGACGTGCCGTGGACCTGCCGGATGGCGCTGAGGACGGCGATCCAGAACTGCTGGGAGTCCTGCTGGTCGCGCCGCACCTGGACGACTGCCAGCCGATACCGCAGACCCGGCCCATCCGCCCAGGCCCGCAACAGCGAGGTCTTGCCGCTGCCGGCGGGGGCAGAGACGAGCGTTACCCTGGCTTCGGCCGCACGATCGAGGGCTGCGAGAAGTTCCCCGCGCCGAATCAGCCGCGAAGCTGCCGGACCCGGCTTTCGGTGATGTGCCCTCGATACCACGCCTGAACTCGACCCCCAGCGCGCGCTAGCCTGCCGCCCCCAGAACCGTGTACAAGGTACATGCCTGGGCGATAGCGGGCACAGCAGCGCTGGACGTTGTGGCCGTCCAGGGCGCCGACTCACCAGAGCCCGGCGATGTGGACTCACCTGGTCGCGCTGCACGATCAGTGCATGGGCCCTGCCTCCGCCACGTACATCATCCGGATCAACGGCCATCTCGGCGCCACGTTGCTGTCGGCGTTTCCGGCGACGGCATGGGAGCGGCAGGGGCCAGAGACGGTCTTGACCTGTGTGCTGGACCAACCCGGGCTGTACGGCGTCCTGGCCGAGATCGAGGCGCTTGGCCTTGACCTGCTCGAGATCCGCCAAGTCACCCGCGAGGACAGATCGCCAACCCAATCACCGGAATCAGGTGACAGCGGCTCACCATGATGAGGGCTAGCTTCGCCCTGTACGAGTTCCCCGCTGCGGAAGGTGCCACTCTCATGACCAGCGCCCAGGACGGGCGCTGACCCATCCTGGGATGTGGTCGGCGGATAGCGAAAGGCAGAACGACATGGCTACATTCAATGACACGATGATCGAGACCTTCCGGGCCAACGATGGCGTGCTGGGCGATCACTTCGCGGGCAAGCTGACCCTCCTGCTGCACACTCCCGGGCGCAGGTCCGGCAAGGAGTTCGTCAACCCGCTTGTCGCGGCGCCCTACGGCGACTCGTACATCGTCTGCGGCAGCGGGGGCGGTGCGCCGGAGGACCCGCAATGGGTGGCCAACCTGGAGGCCGTCGACGGCCCGGTCACCATCGAGCTGGGTGCCGACACGGCGCAGGCCGACCACCGGGTGGTGCGCCACGGGCGCGACGACGACTGGGACCAGCTGTACGGCGTGTGGCGCGCGTACTGGCCAGACGCCGCCACGTACGAGACGCACACCGACAGGAAGTTCCCGGTCGCGGTGATCACCGTGCGTTGACGGCCCCTCCTGCGCCGCCGGAGCTGCGCTCGCGCAACTGTTGCGGCGGCGAGAACGCGGCGGATCATGCGCGCGGTTAACCATTTTGGTGTCCACGCCCGGTCGGTGGCGTTTCGAATCTTGGGTCGACAGGTGGGTCGGCCGAGGCGGCTAGCGCCTGCGGCCAAGCGTGAACAACCCTGACCCTACGCCTCGACGAAGTCACAGAACGGACACGGAGAGGATTTCTTTTCGCCGGGACGGCACCAGACCGGCGAATGGATGCGGTCCTGTCGCCGATCTGGTGCCAACGGGAACTCTGTATCAGAGCAGGTGGGGCCGTGGATTAGAGGCCGAGGTTCGCCTGCGGTCCGGCGAACTCCCGCACCAATGCAGGCACGTTCGCCGCCGGGTCCAGCGTGTACGAGTAGTAACTACTCGGGGTGAACGCCGATCCGCCGGTCACCTGCTTGCCACTGCTGTTGACGACGATGCTGCCGCTCTGCCTGAGCTGTCCCGTGGCCGTGTCGTCGATGTTCCAGGGATTGGCCACATGGTCGAAGTAGCTGTTCTCCAGCACCAGTTTCGTCGACCCGCGCGACAGGTTCCCGTACGACGTGATGTTCTGCAGGTAGTTGTTGTACAGGTGCGCCAACGCGACGTTGTCGACACTGGGGTTACGCTGGTTGGTGTCGTGAATCCAGTTGTGGTGGATCGTCATTCGCGAGGTGACGTTCTCGGTCCAGCCGATCCCGAAGGCCTTGTTGTGGTCTGATAGCACATTCCAGGAGACGGTGAGGTAGCTGGTGTCCTTGCGGCTGTCGATCAGGCCGTCGTTCGTCTTGGTGATCAGGTTGTGGTCGATCCAGATGTGGTTGGCGGTGTCCATCTGGATACCGTCGTAATCGTAGGTCTTGTCGTCCGGGTCGTCCTCGGTCATCTCGGTTTCGCCGATGGTGAGGTTGCGGATGATGACGTTGCTGACCCCGGTACCCAGGAAGATCCCACCGTTCTTGATCGTGCCCTTGGTGCCGACGCCGAGCAGTGTCTTGTTGGACGTCACCGGAATCTCGTGGCCGTACGGGGTGACCGTGATGGTTCCTCCGAGCTTGATCACGTAGGGACTGCTGGACGTCGCGTACTTCAGCAGGTCGGCGTACGTGGTGACGGTGACCGTGCTGCCCGCCGCGCCACCGGTGGTACCGCCGCCGGTCGCGGCGAATCCGTCTGCGGCGTTGGACCAGGTTCGGCCGCCGACGAGGTTGAGGGACCATTGTTTGTTGGTGTTGGCGGTGCAGGTCTCCTGGATGATCGCGGCTCCTGAGCTGGTGGAGGCGTCCTTGTCGGAGATGCACAGCCCGCTACCGATGTTGATGATC
>Ga0307513_10008239_pt1 | contig 13370 bp, 7 predicted proteins | sample 15_EM_MG_FD_202174 | JGI IMG/M metagenome (GOLD analysis project Ga0307513, IMG submission 202174) | Populus trichocarpa ectomycorrhiza microbial communities from riparian zone in the Pacific Northwest, United States - 15_EM | ecosystem: Host-associated > Plants > Roots > Unclassified | place...
GCAGATTGGTGGGCATATAATGGTTTTTTCCGATGGAATCACCGACGGATTAATTCTGTCGGTGATTCCATCGACGATTCCGTCGGTGAAAGTACCACGTCACTGTACGGCTATCTCAGTTTGAATCCCTCTGTAATTCCGTCGGTAAAATCGTCTGACGTCACCACGCCGTTGCATATTTCCAGACAAACTGTATACCCCGTCGGCGAAACCGTCGGTATATACCGACCGTGTTGCCGACGGGTTTATGCCGTCGGTATATATCGACAGATTTTGAGACGGAATTATTTCCGTCGGTAATTATTACCGACGGAAAAATTCCGTTGGTAATTCTGTTGGTTTTCTCCGGTTTTCTGGTAGTGGAAAATCTAATGCTTCTTTCAGTCACTACCTTTGCCTACTTTCTCTCAATTATCTTACCATCTCTTCCTTTAATAGTACTTGATGCAGAGTAGTAATAGTGTAAATGCTATGTGGTTTTGCCTGCTTAGATACTTTTTATTTTTATTTTTATTTTTATATTTTAAAAGTATTTTAATTTTTTTTTATTAATGTTTTTTTTTATATTTTCAAAGTATTTTAATATATTAATATCAAATATAAATTTTTAAAAATAAAAAATAACATTTCTATATATTTTCAAACTAAAAATACTTTTAAAAAACAAAGCAATAAAAAAACTTAATGCTATCTTATTACTGTAGGGTACTTGTCCTTCAACGTGTCTTCATAAGGCAGGTGTCTTGGGCTTAAAGGTAAGGTCAAGCTTGATAAACAATGAGAGTAGTAATCACCGCGACTAGTCCAAGATAGGCACTTCACTTACATTTGAGTGAAGGATTGGTACACGGTAAACTCAAATGAGCTCTTGAATCAAATGAATAGAGAAGGTTTTGGATAGCAAACAGAGACACCCTATGACAATGGAGCATCAAAGAGGAGGGGCTATATTTCAAACTAGACATGCATGTCATCTAACCCTAAAACATTGCACAAATGTTTTTGAATTGTTATAGTAAAAATCATCAATAAAATCCTGCAGGATTGTGATGAATCTAAGTGGACAAAGAAAGAATTATTGAGCTAATGATAGTACTAAGAATGAAGACAGTTGTGCAGGAGAATAGCTGTGAGAATACAATTTTCCTTGCATATAAAGATTTTAGTTCTCGTTAAAAGGGATTGCCAGATTGGGATCTTAGATTAACCGAGTTGTTGTTCATATTTAGGTTGTGGTTAAAAGAGATCGCTAAATTGGGATCTTAGGTTAGCCAAACTGTTTTAACAGAGATTTTGATTCTAGTTAAAGAGAATCACCAGATTGAGATTTGAGGTTGACCGAGCTACAAACAAAGATTTAGTTCTGGTTAAAAGGAATCGCCAGATTGTGATTTCAGGATAACCGAGCTGTAGATAAAGATTTTGGTTCTGATTAAAGGGAATCACTAGATTGGGATTTCAGGTTAACCCAACTTAAGATAGAGATTTTGGTTCTCGTTAAAGGGAATCACTAGATTGAGATTTCAGGTTAACCCCACAAAAAACAGAGATTTTAATTTTAGTTAAAGGGAATTATCGAATTGAGATTTCAATTAACCCAACCAAAGACAAAAATTTAGGTTCTAGTTAAAGAGGGTCTCTTGATTGAGATTTCAAATTAGTGCAACTGAAGACATATATTTAGTTTCTAGTTAAAGGCAATCGCCAGATTAGGGTCTTAAAATAACCAAGCTATACATAGTTTTAATTGTAGTTCTGGTTGAAGAGGATTACTTCAAAGACAATGTTTCAGATCAACCGAACTAAAAGTTTTGAGAAAATTAATTTTGGAAGAACAATTCATTTGCCTTTACAAACTTACTACGCAAAGCACTTGACAAGTCTTTACTCTATAAGTATTGTTACACATGTGCGGCATCGCGGCGATGTGTCCACTCTTGGATTGTATCTAGAAAATGGATGAGACAAGGGTTTCTTATCTTTTATCACTGGAATGGAGGAATGAGAGTCGCCATGTAGTATTTTGGTCACTAGAAACTGTAACTGGTCTCATAGATCGGGCAGAGGGATTGGTTGCATAAAGGAAAGGTATTAGCACCCCAAATACGTCATATCTAAGGTAAGTTGCATTATTTGATTGTCTGATAAAAGCTAAGGTATGGTCGTATTTTCTAGTTGTTGGTATGTCTAAGGTTTAAGAAAGTCATCATCGGTAAGGAGCTCCTTATCTTATCGGGTAAAACCTAATCGTTTTAGTTTTGTGCAGGAAAATGGCTGGTGGGGTTGGCCCCTTTGGGGAAGTGCCACTGCCTCTTAAGCCTCAATCAACCAAACCCTCCATAAATTCAATAAAATCTTCAATAAAATTTAATTGAATCCTTAAACATATGATTTTGAATTTTTCTTTCTCAAATTGAATTCTCTTTGTTAATAGGACCTTCATCAATAAAAAATATATCGTCAAATTTTATTTTTTTTACTTTTGAACTTCCTCAACCAATTTTTGGCAATTTTCTAGGTGCTCTAGCATGCTCTTCTCACTACTATTATTTTTTTTGTTTTCTTTTGAATATAATTTTTTTGTCTTTTTTGTATTTTCTCCTTATTTTACGGGACCTAAAAATGAGTAACAACAAGTATTGTATAGAGGGGCATCTGTTGCTACCCAATTTTTAATCCTATTTTTGAAATATTTTTAAGAAAAAAATAGCAAAAAACCACAAAAACACAAAAAATATGTTCTTGATATATTTGCGTTGTTTTCAGCATTTCCAGCATTGTCTTAAAAGGATTCAAGTTTCAAATGTCTTTTAACGCGTTCAGCTTTTAACGTGTCATTTTCAAAATATTGATTTTTCTCATTGAGTCGACGTTAATATTGCTCTTTTAAAGAAAAATCAAAATATAAATGTTGGAGCAAGCAATTAGGGAAGAAGACAAAATTCTCTACCTATAAATAGGTGTCCACACACACACACACAAGGGGGGTCACTAAAAAAGACCAAAGAACATAAAACAAAACACTAGATACATTTTTATAAACCTAACCGTCACCTAATAGCCCCCCTAACTAGAGCCCTCCTATATTTTGGCTAACTGATTAGTACTTAAAAGTGCTTTCTTATTAAGGCTTTATATCATCATATTGCACTAAAGTATCATTAAATTCCCTAACTAAACCATGTTTTATAATAACAAGTCTGATAATATAATATATCTTTAATTTATAATAAATGCTTGTTTTGAATGCAGGTATGTCTCACAATTCAAAGGATTGATTGATGTGATTAACTATTTAAATTAAGAAGACAAAGAAAGGGCTAAGAGAAGAGATGTTGGTTCAAACTGGAACACCATTCGGTTATGAGATCATAACTGGAGTTGTAGACCTTGGATATAGGTCTGCTTTATATGGATGGAAAGCTAAGACATAGATCTAAAACTTTCATGCGGAGTCCAAGACTTAATTCTGCTGTTTTCAAGTTCAAATCTTAGCAACAACAGAGAAGTCGGAATCTGTCCTGCAGCTCAGACACTGTTCGGTGTTTGGCTCATATCTTGAGTTCTAGAAGTCCAAATGAGCTCTGGTTTTTTTTGTTGGAAAGCTGAGACAATTGTCCACAACTTTCATAAGTACAATGGGCTCTAATTTTGATGTTGGAAATGACGTTTTGGCCAGCCAACAATATCAATAACCAACCAACAATGTCAATAACCAGCAGCCAACAATGTCAAAAACCAGCCACCAAATCAATGGTTGGCCACCAACTAAATAGTTTGTCAACCAATCAATAGTTCCAAATTTTAGCCTATAAAAGGAGGTATTTGCCATGTATTTAGTCATCTTGGTTTTCAGATCAAGATCATGTTCTTGCTTTCTTTCTTTATATTTTTGTAATGCTTAAGTTTTGCTTTCATTAATCGCTTGTTTATGCTTTTCATCATAACTATGTTCTTATCTAGCTTTTCATCATAACTATGTTCTTATCTAGTTTATTTATGTTATTCTTCTTCATTATGTTTAGCGAAGTTAATTATGTCAAGGTGAAAAGGTTTCTCTAATGGTGTTAGAATATGTATAATATAAACTCAACATGGACTTTAATGTTTATATCCAAGAAAGATTGTTATTAACATGTTTTATCTTTTTATCTTACTAATTCTTAATGTCTTGCTTGTTAAATGGTCAATCTAGATTTGTGTTGTATAACACTTGGTAGATCAAATGCTTGATCCTTCATAGTCTTCGGCCCACATTGTTATTATGATAGGAACTTGATTTGTTGTTAACATAAGCTAGCAACATGAACGCCTGATGATATTTATAAGTATGGTGTTACTTAGATAAGATAATTAATATGATCATGTTTATACTTTATAATGAGCCATTAACGATAAATCATCTGATTGGAACCTCCTTTGTTTGTGGTTTCCAATTGAGTAATAAAAAGAGTTTATATTATATTTATTTGAAATACCATCAGTGGATCCTCTAACCTTAACAACTATTTTTATCATTGTTTAGTCTTCACATTAGTATTTTCATCTCAAAGTCCTCTTTAAATCATCATCATCATCATCATCATTATTATTATTATTTATAATTTATATAGTTCACCTCCCTGTGGTTTGACCCCGGTCTTGCTGGGTTATTTATTACTTCGACACTCCTGCACTTGGGATAAGACATCAACTCTTTGATCGTGTCACTAACTTTCCCCACGATCTCTCTCTCTCTCTCGCAATACATGCCTCCATCATCCTTACCGAACTATCTTCTCCAGAAACACACATGAGCCGCCAGCCTCACTTCCAAACTCTGCTCTCCCAGCCTACCACAACTATACCCACAACCCTTCACCATTCAGCCATGACAACCGCAAATGAGTAACCCAAACCAACAACCCGGCAACCATTCCCGATTCATAAGGATGATCGTCGTGACGTCGCACACGTGCGATAATTATCTCTTTCTTGTTTAGTTGTTTTTGGAGGGGGTTTGCAATGTTCAAATTAGGGGTAATCATTTTCGGTTCGGTTCGGTTCGGTTTTTATCAAAAAAAGTAACCAAACCGAAATGTTTTTTTTTTTAAAAAACCGAAACCGAATCGAAACCGGGTCAAACCGACTGGTTTCGGTTCAGTTCGGTTTGGTTTTTTAGGGCCAAAACCGGTTCAAACCGGTTTGGCTCGGTTTTTTCTGGTTTTGGCTTGGTTTTTCCGGTTTGGCTCGGTTTTGCTCGGTTTTTTTCCGGTTTTTTTTCGGTTTCGGTTCGGTTCGGTTTTTTTGGTTTTTTGCTTATAAAACCAAACCGAACCGGCCGGTTATTTCAAAATTTTAATCGGTTTAATCGGGTTTTTTTTTTTATTCGGTTTTTTCGGTTATTTTTTTCGGTTTTTTCGGTTTAATCGCTTTTTCAGTTTTTTTGCTCACCCCTAGTTCAAATCAATACCTCCCCTTCAATTTTTATTTTTATGAAATAATTTATGAAATTATTATTTTTTAATTTCATGTTCTTAACAAAAAAAATGTTAAGTGAAATTATTAATTTTTTATTAAAAATCCAGAAAGTGTTTCAATTGAGAAAAGAAAAACATTTTTCTTTGTAAAAACTTCAATTTTTTCTTTGAGTGGAAACCATTTTTTATTAAATATTTTTTTTAAATATAAACAAACATTAAAAAATTTAAAAAATAATTTTGAGAAGAGTGTTTTCAATGAAATATAGCCATCCTGAAGACTATTACGGTTTTGCATCAAGTACTGTGAAAGGAAGAGAAGGCAAAATAAATGAGAGAAAGGAGCCAAAAGTGACGGAAAGATGCGTAAAATTCTTCAATCTTAAAAGCATGAGACCGAAAGAAAGGGAAAGATGACAAGAAATAAGAGGACGCTTTTGACGTTTTCCCACACTGTTTTGCCAAGGTCACAAATTACCATACATGACGTTCTTTTTTTATATCATTAAAAAAAAAAATGGAAGATGGTAATTGTTTTGAAATTTTTTTTTTTTTTTTTTGAAAAGAAACGTAACGTAAAATAATTTATAATCAAAATTTAGGGTAAGGACCAATATGATCTAGATAATTTTAAATGATGAGTTTGTTTGGCATTGTAATAATAGTTGTTTTCTAAAGTATTTTTTATTTAAAAATATATTGAAATATTTTATAAAAAAATTATTATTGATATCAACACATCAAAACAATATAAAAATAAAAAAAAATTAATTTAAGAAAAATTTAAATTTTTAATATTTTACAAAAACATTTTTGAACAAAAAAAAAACTCATACCATGCCGGCCACCGAAAAAAAAGCGTGCTATTATTTCTTATCTTCATTCTCTTATTTTCTCTCTAGTTCTCAAGCTTTTAACAATGGAAAATCTAAGACTTCTTTCGGTCACTACTTTTGCCTACTTTCTCTCAATTATCTTACCATCTCATCCTTTAATAGTACTTGATCCAGAGCAGTAATAGTGTAAATGCTATGTGGTTTTGCCTGCTTAGATTCTTTTTATTTTTATTTTTATTTTTATATTTTAAAAGTATTTTAATTTTTTTTATGTTTTCAAATTATTTTAATATATTAATATCAAATATAAATTTTTCAAACTAAAAATACTTTAAAGAAACAAAGCAATAAAAAAACTCAATGTTATCTTATTACTGTAGGGTACTTGTCGTTCAGCGTGTCTTCATAAGGCATGTATCTTGGGCTTAGAGGTAAGGTCAAGCTTGATAAACAACGAGAGTGGTAATCATCGCGACCAGACCAAGATAGACACTTCACTTACATTTGAGTGAATGACCGGTACACGGTAAACTCAAATGAGCTATTGAATCAAAAGAATAGAAAAGGCTTTGGATAGCAAACAGAGACAACCTACGACAATGGAACATCAAAGAGGGGGGGCTATATTTCAAACTAGATAAGAATGCATGCATGTCATCTAACCCTAAAATATTGCACAAATGTTTTTGAATTGTTATAGGAAAAATCATCAAAGAAATCTAGCAGGATTGTGATGAATCTGAGTGGACAAAGAAAGAATCATTAAGCTAATGATAGCAAAGAATCATACTTTAACCTTGGAACGAGAAGAAGATGAGATAAACCTTGCCATTAGAAAATTCTTAAGAAAATGATAAGATCAACCCTTTTCATCAGGAGCAACCCTGCAATCAGAAAGCACCGAGTTTTCAAACCCTACGATCAAGAAGTATCAGGTCAACCCTTCAATTAGGAATCACCAAGTTTTCAACCCTATCATCAGGAAATCCAATTCAATTTAGTCATCAGGAAGGACAGGTATCAACCCCGCAATAGGGAATCACCAAGTTTTCAACCCTATCATCAGGAAATCCAATTAAATTTAGTCATCAGGAAGGACATGTATTAACCCTGCAGTAGGGAATCAATAGGAAAGTTCAAAGAGAACTTAATCAAACCCTATCACTAGGAAGAACTCTGTCATCAGGTATCCTAATTTTAGAACCCCACAATCAAGAAGAAAAGTGAGAAGAACTCTATTATTAGAAAATTCTCAAATAAAGAAAAAATTTCAAACCCTGTCATCAGGAAGAACAAGAAAAACCTATTGTTAAGAATTTGAGTTTTGGGAACCCTACCATCAGGATTTCAAGTCAACTAAGCTTAGAAAAAAGACAGTTGTGCAAGAAAATAGGTGTGAGAATACAGTTTTCCTTACATATAAAGATTTTAGTTGTCGTTAAAAGGGATCGCTAGATTGAGATTTTAGGTTAGCCGAGCTGTTGTTCAGATTTAGGTTGTGGTTAAAAGAGATCGCTAGATTGGGATCTCAGGTTAGCCAAACTGTTTTAACAGAGATTTTGGTTCTAGTTAAAGAGAATCACCAGATTGAGATTTGAGGTTGACCGAACTACAAACAAAGATTTAGTTATGGTTAAAAGGAATTGCCAGATTGAGATTTCAGGATAACCGAGTTGTAGATAAAGATTTTGGTTCTGGTTAAAGGGAATCATTAGATTGGGATTTCGGGTTGATCGAGCTGCAAACATAAATTTTGGTTTTAGTTAAAGAGAATCACTGGATTGAGATTTCAAGTTAACCAAACTGAAGACAGAGATTTTGGTTCTCGTTAAAAGGAATCACCAGATTGAGATTTCAGGCCAACCCAACCAAAAACAGAGATTTTTATTTTGGTTAAAGGGAATTATCGAATTAAGATTTCAAATTAACCCAACCGAAGACAAAAATTTAGGTTCTAGTTAAAGGGGGTCTCTTGATTCAGATTTCAAATTAGCCCAATTGAAGACAAAGATTTAGTTTCTAGTTAAAGGCAATCGCCAGATTACGGTCTCAAAATAACCAAGCTATACATAGTTTTAATTGTAGTTCTGGTTGAAGAGGATTACTGCAAAGACCGTGTTTCAGATCAACCGAACTAAAACTTTTGAGAAGATTAATTTTGGAATAACGGTTCATTTGTCTTTACAAAGTTACTACGCAAAGCACTTGACAAGTCTTTACTCTGTAAGTATTGTCGAACGTGTGCGGCGTCGCAGCGATGCGTCCACTCTTAGATTGTATCTGGAAAATGGGTGTGACAAGGGTTTCTTATATTTTATCACTGGAATGGAGGAATGAGAGTCGCCACCTAGTATTTTGGTGACTAGAAACCGTAACTGGTCTCAGAGATCGGGCACAGAGACTGGTTGCATAAAGAGAAGATATTAGCACCTTAAATACGTCATACCTAAGGTAAGCTGCATTGTTTGATTGTCTGATAAAAGCTAAGGTATGGTCGTATTTTCTAGTGTTGGTCCATCTAAGGTTTAAGAAAAATCCTCCTTAGTAAGGAGATCCTTATCTTATCGGGTAAAACCTAACCATTCTAACATGAATAAAAAAGAACTACCTTTTTAATATCAGGAATACGCTTTACGTATAAATTCATAATCCCATATAGTAAAAGAAAACAAAATATTTTTTGGGTATTTTTGAAATATTAGCCTAGTTCTCATGGCTTTAATAAATTGGTTATTAAAGCCAAAATGCATGGTGACCATATATTTTTTCGCATTTTTTTGTATGAAAATACGATATGATTTTTTTTTAATCTTTGAGAGACTTGGTCGTATGCATGAAAACAAGACATTTCTTTTTGTTTCATAATTTTTTGCAATGTTTCGATGAAAACCGAGTATTTTAATACCAGAGTTGTATCTTTATGGCATAAAAATACGAACCAATATTAAGAAAGTTGATTGAGAAATACGCGGGAAAATCACAAAATTTTTTAAAAGATTTTTTTGTTTTTTTTTTAAATTTTTTGGACTGAGCCAAACTCGGCCTAGTGAACAGTCACGTGAATAATGGAGAGTGAATTAATTCACTCTGTACTTTTTAGTTGCAGAACAGTGAAGGTTGCACGCAGAGGAGGAAAAGAAGAAAATAAAAGTAGGAGAAGCTGACTTGCGGTGGCGGTGTTGTTGTTGACGGTAGGCGAAGAGCAAGACTGGAGATGGTTTGTGGAGGACGCTGCTGGTTGTTCTTCCTCTTTCTCTATATTTTCCTTCTGCCTTTCTCCTGTTATCTCTTCTCCTTCCCTCTTTTTTTTTGCTCTTCTCCTTTTGTTCTCTGGCTGTGGCGGTGCTGCTGGTGATGAGATTGGTGGCGGCTGAAGGTCTTAGTGGAGAGAGAAAGAAAGAAGAAAAGGTCGTGGGAAAAGGATGCTTTTTTGTCGAATTTGGACCCAATCTCCTCCCCCTTTAGACTATGAAAATCAAATATATTTATAGACGATGGAAGAGGGAGACTTTTTCTCCTGTGGTGCCAAATCTTGGCCCTTGGTTCAACCCGAAAGCATCCCAACCGTTGGTTCAAAGTAGCAATGAAGAATTGTCAGTTTTGTGCAGGAAAATGGCTGGTCGAGTTGGCCACTTTGGGTGGTGCCACCGCCTCTCAAGCCTCAATCAACCCGAACGGATTACACTAGCGTGCATTCAGGTGTCAGGGGATCGTTTCCGTGTACGTTTCATCAAATTTGGTAAAGAAACGAAGCTTTAAATCCCTCGAGAAGGTGGCCACTCAACTAGCCTTGCTGAAGAAAAAGATGAATAGTCATCTTCCAAATAGCGCCGTTTTGGCCAATTGTGATTTAGTCTTTTGATTTGTGATTTATTTCTATCTACATCCCTAGTTGGCTTCAAACTATTAATTTTGTTCAATTTTACCTCTGGAGAACTTTAATTCAAGCCCCAGATTTCAGAGTCTTTTTCCCTTCGGTCCTTGATTTCGGATTAATGCAATTTGACCCTCAATTGATCATTAAACTTTAAATTTATTCAATTTAGCCCCTGATTCGGTCAATTTCAGTTCCTCTATTTACACACCTTTTCTAGTTTGGTCCTTGGTTATGGATTTATTCAATCAAATCCCTAATTGGCCATCAAACTTCAATATTTATGCAATTAAGCCCCTGATTTGATCAAATCAACTCTTAAAATTATATTGACCCCTAAACTTTAATTTCTTCCTATTAAAGCCCAAAATGACTTAAAAACAATGTTTCCTTGCAATCATACCCTCCATAAATTCAATTAAACATTCAATAAAATTTAATTGAGTCCTTATACATATGATTATGGACTTTTCTTTCTCAAATTGAATTTTCTTTGTCAATAGGGCCTTCATCGGTCAAAAATATACCGTCAAATTTCAATTTCTTTTACTTTTGAACTTTCTCAACCAATTGTTGGCAATTTTCTGGGCGCTTTGGCATCCTCTTCTCACTACTACTATTTTTTTTGTTTTCTTCCGAATATAATTTTTTTGTCTTTTTTTGTATTTTCTCCTTTTTTTGTGGGACCAAAAAATGATTAACAACAAGTATTGTATAGAAGGGGCATCTGTTGCTATCCAATTTTTAACTCTATTTTTGAAATATTTTTTAGAAAAAAACAAAAAATAGCAAAAAACAACAAAAACCCAAAAAATATGTTCTTGATATATTTCTGTCGTTTTCAACATTTTCAGTGTTGTCTTAAAAGGATTCAAGTTTAAAATGTCTTTTAACGCGTTCAGATTTTAACGTGTTATTTTCAAAATCATTGATTTTTCTCATTGAGTTGACATTGATATTGCTCTTTTTTTAAAAAAATCAAAATACAAATGTTGGACCAAGCGATTGGGGAAGAAGACAAAATTCTCTACCTATAAATAGTTGTACACATACACACACACACACACAAGGTGGGGTCACTAAAAAAAACCAAAGAACATACACAAAAAAACCGTAGATACATTTTTCTAAACCTATCTGCCACCCAATACCCCCCTTAACCAGAGCCCTCCTGTATTTTTGCTAACTCTCCCCTCGATCTCTCTCTCTCTCTCAATACGTGCCTCCATCATCCTTACCGAACTATCTTCTCCAGAAACACACATGAGCCGCCAGCCTCACTTCCAAACTCTGCTCTCCCAGCCTACCACAACTATACCCACAACCCTTCACCATCCCGCCATGACAACCGCAAAGGAGTAACCCAAACCAACAACCCGGCAACTATTCCCGATTCATAAGGATGATCGCCGTGACGTCGCACACGTGCGATACTTATCTCTTTCTTGTTTAGTTGTTTTTGGAGGGGGTTTGCAATGTTCAAATCAATAGCTCCCCTTTAATTTTTTTATTTTTATCTTTATTATCTCATTATCTTCTTTCATTTTTTGGATTATTTTTTCAATTTTTTTTAAAAAATTATCAACGTGTATGAAAAGCATAAAGGTTGATTTTTTTTTTATGAAATAGCTTAAAATTGGACAAATCACATCAAAAATGTATTTTTGGAAATATTTGTATTTAAAAACAATATATGATAAAAGAGGGTCAAAATCAGATTACATCAAATAACAAAGCTTTTTTTTACGAAATAATTTATAAAATTATTATTTTTTAATTTCATGTTCTTAACAAAAAACAGTTAAGTGAAATTATTAATTTTTTATTAAAAATCCAGAAAGTGTTATCCAGAATTGTGAAAAGAAAAAACATTTTTCTTTGTAAAAACTTCAATTTTTTCTTTGAGTGGAAAACATTTTTTATTAAATAAATTTTTAGAATATAAACAAACATTAAAAAATTTAAAAAATAATTTTGAGAATAGTGTTTTCCATGAAATATAGCCATCCTTAAAACTATTACGGTTTTGTATCAACTATTGTGAGTGGAAGAGAAGGCAAAATAATTGAGAGAAAGGAGCCAAAAGTGACGGAAAGATGCGTTACATTCTTCAATCTTAAAAGCATGAGACCGAAAGAAAGGGCATGATGACAAGAAATAATAGGACGCTTTTCTGACGTTTTCCCACACTGTTTTGCCAAGGTCACAAATTATGACGTTCTTTTTTTATATCATTAAAAAATAAAAAAAAAAAAATATTAACTGTGTGAAAATATTTTTTAAAATTTTTTTTATTTAAAAATATATTAAAATATTTTTTAAAAAATTTATTTTTGATATCAACAAATCAAAACAATTAAAAAATATAAAAAAATAAATTAAAAATTTTAATTTTTTACAAAAACATTTTTCATCCACGTAAAAAAAAAAAAAAAAAACTGATAACATGTCGGCCACCAAAAAAAAAAACGTGTGCTATTATTTCTGATCTTCATTCTCTTATTTTCTCTCTAGTTCTCAAGCTTTTAACAATGGAAAATCTAATGCTTCTTTCGGTCACTACTTTTGCCTACTTTCTCTCAATTATCTTACCATCTCTTCCTTTAATAGTACTTGATGCAGAGCAGTAATAGTGTAAATGCTATGTGGTTTTGCCTACTTTGATCCTTTTTCTTTTTATTTTTATTTTTATATTTTAAAAGTATTTTAATTTTTTTAAAATTAATGTTTTTTTTATGTATTCAAATTATTTTAATATATTAATATCAAATATAAAATTTTAAAAATAAAAAAATAATATTTCTATATATTTTCAAACTAAAAATACTTTTAAAAAACAAAGCAATAAAAAAACTCAATGTTATCTTATTATTATAGCGTGTGACATGACCAAAGAGTTGATATCTTCTCCTAAGTGCAGAAGTGTCGAAATAATAAATAACCCGGCAAGACCAGAGTCGAACCACAGGGAGGCTAACTATATAAATTATAAATAATAATAATAATAATAATGAGGACTTTGAGATGTAAGATTGATTTAAGGATTAAACAGTGATAAAAACAATTGTCAAGGTTAGAGGATCCACTAATGATATTCCAAACAAGTATAGTATAAACTCTTATTACTCAACTGGAAACCACACACAAAGGAGGTTCCAATCGGATTATAAATTGTTAACATGATTACATTAGCTATCTTAT
>Ga0307513_10008240_pt1 | contig 13370 bp, 15 predicted proteins | sample 15_EM_MG_FD_202174 | JGI IMG/M metagenome (GOLD analysis project Ga0307513, IMG submission 202174) | Populus trichocarpa ectomycorrhiza microbial communities from riparian zone in the Pacific Northwest, United States - 15_EM | ecosystem: Host-associated > Plants > Roots > Unclassified | place...
GTGATATCTTGACACGGTCCGGATATGCTTTTAGAAGAGGTGATAGCGTGGCTGCCGTGTTTTCTGCACCTGGCCTTGTTGACCGAAAATAGTCAAGCTGGAGATGGAGTTGAAGCGAAGGGTGATCTGCTAGCACCTCATGGAGTGTCTGAACCTACTACGAGAATCACCAACCAATCGAAGTTGAGGATCCATAGAAATTACCATTTCGATATTCTCAGGCCCGACGTAAAGTGAGGATAGGAAAACGCGACGCTTCGCTCGCCGGATCATATCCTAATCCGTGGAGAATTCAGATGCAGGACCCAAATACTTGGGTGAGACTCACCAAAAGAGTGGAATAGAATTCTGCTGGCGCACGTAAAATTTGGATATCGTCTGCCCGGCTGATGAACGAAGGCTGCGCGGTACGTATTCGTGCAAGGGCAGAAGACAGAGAAGACAGAGGCCTGGTACCTCTCAACACCCTTATGGACTGGCTGCGCGTCTCCCGAGAGAAACACGACATTTGCCAGATAGGCCTTGACCGGTAACATCTGCGACAAGCAGAGAAGGAATACGAAAAAGGCAAGGGTGACTTCATATTTGTCATACTGCAATGCTCAAGAGGTTGTCTTGATGTTCCTCTTCCACATAAGGTGAGGTTGGAAGCCAAGATGGGAACCAATATTAATACTGGCTCAAGAAGGTGCTATGAGGATAAAGGTCTAGTATGGGATACCCATCGACTTTTTCGTTATAATTGAGGTGCGCAACCTTCATACACGAACATGGATCGCCAAGACGGAGGAACAGACGGTATCAAGGACATGCTTAGAGAGCATCAATCAGATTCTCGCAGACATAAGAGGAGTTAGTTCCCCAGTTCCGCGGGGTGGTGCGGAGGCTAGACCCAATATTAGTTCAAACCCTTGAAGGGTTAGAAGGACGTACATGAGCTTTTCATCCTTGATCTCATACTCGTGATAAGTGTTCTTGAGCCCTTTCTTGGTCTCCTGAACAACTTCGATCACAATTTCCTTTACAGCATCGGTGAAGCCCTCAACGACCAAATCATCCTTATTGAATTGGCAACTGATCTGGGAGCGAGCTCCGTCGAAATAAGAGTGGATGTAAGAGCCAAAGCTGCGAGCATTGTCCCGCAAGTCAATGTCCTTGCCCTCCTTAGTCTAGGAGAGTGGATGAGTCGTCACTCGATAATTGATGAAGATAATTTACCTTCTTTCCATCAATCAGCTCCTTCCAAATAGCAGCGTAGTCGGCGGTGAGCTTGATCTCGGCTCCCAGTAGCTCGTCCGTGAACTGCTCTAAGAGTGCTTCCTTCTTATCTACCTCGTATTCGTCTCGAATAGATCTGCGGGCTATCAATGGAAGAGCATATTCTTCCTTGGCACAGAGGCCTTGGAGAAAAGTTAGTGGGACTGCTCTACAGAACGGGTGGATTGATTCGACCGTGTAGATGGGAATGTGGAGGTATAGAGTGGCACCAATTCCTTGGTCTTATGAACTGGAATCGCTCACCATTATCAAAGGCCTGAGCCAACTCCTCGCAAGCGTACGAGACATTGGTGCCAAGATTCTTTTGGTGGTAGTTGATCTGCACGAATAGGAGTGAGGGTGATAAACTCTACGACAGAGAATACTCCTGACCTCAAATGCGCCACTCTTCACGGAGCAGCCACAGTAAGTGAAGGAGTTGTCGCACTCCAAAATGAGTTTGCGGGTTGAGATCAAATCGTTGAACGCGTCGATGGCTTCAGTGTACTCTCCCTGTTCGGTAGTTTACTGGTTGGGATCAAGGCTTGGATCAAAACGACTAACCTCTTCTGTGAATAACTTGAGGTAGCTAATGAAACCTTCAAAATACCCCTTGGCGCAGGCTCCAGGGTTGCCCTTTGCCCATGACATATCCTCGCTAGTGGCGGCATGCGCATACAGCTGGTTAAAATTGACCTGCAAAGTGAATGTCAAGACATTGGATATAAAAGGCCTGAGTGGTACACACCTCGAGTTGGTACGGCTCCTTCAAGAGGCCAACGATCGTCTGGGTGAATTCTTCGACATTAGCCTCCCAGTTGTCACGAATATCCTTGCGGGCAGCGAGAGGGAGCTGGAGGGGGTATGAGCGGATGGCAATTGAGTGATCAAAGCAAGAGGCGAACCTTGTCGACTGGAGGAACGGCTGGGAGTTGAACCATGGCTGAGAGTAGGTCGGGCGTTGTTTTCCGAGCCGCGTACTGAGCTCCATTTATACTTCGAAGTCGAGCTACCTCCGATGATTTGTCCTGGCTGGACCAAAGGTGCCCTGCTTGTGCCTAACAACCAGGGGACTGTCTCGCAAGTTCTGTGGTCTTCACAAAGCAAATATGAGCGTCCGAAGCAGATAAGCGCTGGGCCGAGCAAGGTACTGTGAGAAGAGAACTTGCGAATATGTTGGACGTTGGACATTCGATTTCACTCCAGGACTTCGGTCACCCTCAGCCTCTAAGAAGCGGAAGCGGACAATTGAAATTACCATATAGAAGCAGCCGGTGTCCCCCTCCGAATCATCCGCCTGGCCGAATCCCGCAAGTCGGTCTCGATAGTGCCACATCACCACATACCTGGCTTTTCCAGGACCATTCATCCTATCTGTCACTATGGCGAGCACGGAAACTATGAATGCGCCTCATTCTGACGTGTCCAGTTCCTTTGCGCCCGGCGAACAGTTTGCCACCAGAGTTCTAGGCGAGTTGAAGTTGACGCATTGACTCTGTACCTCATTTCCTGATTTCGGTGAACCTTATTTCCTGATTTTGGTGAAGCTAGGGTCCTCTTCCTCTTCCTCTTCCTCGCTCTTGAGCCTGAATGTCTGCGTTTAATACAAGCGTCGCCAATGCCAAGCGACTAGAAGAGATATTATCTCTAGTATTGTTTTACTCAGGTGCTCGGAACACCTCTGAACGCAAAATAACTGCAATCAGAGACCAGCTGAGGGAAGCGCACATCAGGACACCTAGCACGTCAATCACCTCTTTATTTGTCCTCGTACTAAGGAACCGGTTGCCCACATATTAAGATTGCAGGCAAATGGGTGGTTTGTAACATACAACATCCTGGGACCAGCTAATTGGCAACCGTCTGTGGTTCGCTCCATTTCTACCCGTCGTATTCTTCCATTTCGATTTCTCGAGTTTGCGTCAGTTTCCCTACCCCGTAGCTATTGGACCGGCATGTTGAGTCCTGTCGTTGCCACCGTTGCACCTTGCACTTCGTCAGGTTTTCACCAATTCACTAAGCGACGGAGGCATTTCAATGCATATACCCCTGAACGTGTTACCTTTACAGGTATGAGCAATGTACAATCGGCTTCTTTGTTTCCCGTCTATGACATATGATGGCTCAAATCAACTCTAAAACGAGCGCCCTGACCATCTCTATGATATTCAAGTCTGTCCTGATACCGGAAGAGCGAGTACAAACGCCCGAAATCCATTTGTTGCATAACGTCGTCGAAGCCACTCTTTTCCGGTTCCAAGTGAAAGCTTTCCATTGTCCGGTAACTGCTTGAGGAGTTAGTACCGAGATTGTGAATTCAAGTAGCCCTTGGGCTTCGCTTGCATGTGACAAATGGATTTACCTCTGTTGTAGCACAAGGTCAGGACCTGTGGATTTCGGATTTCGTTCCCATGTTGCTCACCATTTCCCACAGCATTATATTCCCTCCCAATTCTTCGTAGCTCGGTGGGTTTTTCCTGAATGTTTAGTACTACTGGCTATTTGGATGCGGCGTCTAACAGGTACAAAACCTCGCCCTTCATAAGCAAACTGGTCCGTTATCCTCTATGCTGTGACCAGTCCCGCCGAGATGAGGATTTGGAAACGCGTCGCGTCTCTTTGTTTCGCACTTTGTCCTCGCTCACAACGAATCCATGTCTGGCCGTCCGACGATCGTGCTGGCGCCGTCGGTTAAGACGGAGGTGTCAGTAATTTTATCTTTACGAAGGACACTAGCTTACCAGGAATTCCCTTTGCAGTGTGACGACGACCACGGTGACGACGACCACCTATGCGCCTATTAGCCTCCCACCGTTACCCAAGGCACCAGTACCTAAAGATCCCCGGGAGTACCCACTACTTCACGCACGACTGCCGGCGTCGCTCTCGCAGTTCAACATCACGTTCCCGGATGGCGCGACGGCCACCTTCACCGATTCGGAAGAGGGGCTTGTGGATGGAATCGTTCCAAATGAGGCAGAGGTGACCAGTGGGAAGGGCTGGAGGATGCTTTCTAAGGATGAGATAGCGAGGAGTGAGGAGGTCAAGCTCGCAGAGGCAATCGAGCGTTTTAACTGTAAACGCTCCGGAGGACCGGACATGATGGAGGGAGTCGAATCGACTACGAACCTGACTCAGCAGCCCCAGCCCCGCAGGAAGTTCAAAGGCAACAACCTTGACCTCAATATTCGAGGTTCTCGAACCAGCGCTGCTGCACCCCCTTCGCCCCTTCCTTCGCCAACTGGCTCCCCTGCACCCCAGCAACCGGTTTGGGCCGCTACTCCTCCAGAGGATCCGTCAACTGCAACACACCCGTTAAGTCCGGATCTGCAACTCGCCACGCTGGTATCTCTGCCAACGCTTTTGGCGCAGTATACTGCTCTTCCGCCCAGTATGCAATCCCACATACTGCTCTCATTATTACGGCACTCGACTTTGCCAGTTCTTCGCAATATCCACTCAGTGCTCGGTCCCAGTCTGTCTCGAGATTTTTTGACTCAATTGCCTCCAGAACTCGTCTCAATTGTCCTCAGCCACCTCCCATGGCCGACTCTTGCTCGCTGTACTCGAGTTTCTAAGACATGGCGTCACATCATCGACTCAGATCCGGTTCTTTGGCGAGAACTGTTGAAAACGACACGCTCTTGGTTTGGCGGTGGATCGGAGAACGCGTTTGCGCGGACTCTCTCCAAGCGGAGGGCCTTCCAGGAAGCAAAAGGAGAGCTTCCCTCGTTGTTACCTCACCCCTTCAAGGTTCTCTTCAAATCGCGGCAGCTTACCCGAACGCAGTGGCAAGCAAACCAGAATCCTCGCCGTGTCTCATTCCCAGCTCATGGCAATTCTGTCGTTACCTGCCTGCTTTTCTCTCATGGTCGTATCATTTCAGCTTCGGACGACCATTCAATTCACGTTTACAATCCTCTCGACGGCCGACTCGTCCGCTCGTTGGAAGGTCATGGAGGAGGCGTTTGGGCTTTGGCTGCGACGAAGGATACTTTGGTCAGCGGATCCACCGACCGAACTGTCCGGATATGGAATCTTGAGACTGGGGTGTGCACGCACGTCTTCGGGGGTCACAAGAGTACAGTCCGGTGCTTAGCGATTGTTAAGCCCGAGTATACCGAGGTGGAGCACGATGATGGTGGCATGCACCGCGAGAGATGGCCGAAGCGGACCCTGATCGTGACAGGGAGTCGTGACCATACGCTACGCGTCTGGAAGCTGCCAAAGCCACATGAACCAAAGTATACGTTTGTGCAAGAGGAAGATAGTGACCCAAGTGAGGTAAGTCCGCGGCTTATAGACGGTCTCGTTCTGGCGCTAACATAGTTCTAGCAATTTGTTGACCAGAATCCTTATCATCTTCGTCTCCTTGAGGGGCACACCCATGCCGTTCGTGCATTGGCGGCTAAAGGCCGTACCTTGGTCTCTGGTAGCTACGACTGCGCAGTCCGAGTTTGGGACATCATCACTGGCCAGTGCAAATGGGTGCTTACCGGTCACCAACAGAAGGGTAACTCGTTCCGTTCTTTTCCCCACTCACATGCTCACCGTTCCTGCAGTTTACAGCATTGTGCTCGACCCTGTGCGCAACCAAGCGATGTCGGGATCCATGGATAGCTCCGTTCGCATATGGAACCTCTCTACTGGGCAATGCGTTCACGTACTCACTGGTCACACTTCGCTTGTCGGCCTTCTTGGACTCTCGCAGTCATACCTAGTATCTGCTGCCGCCGACTCCACGCTCCGCGTTTGGGACCCGTCTACTGGGGATCTATTGCACACTCTCGTTGCACATACCGGAGCAATCACTTGCTTCCAACATGACGAGTTCAAAATTCTTAGCGGCTCAGACGGCACACTCAAGATGTGGGACATTCGTAATGGCAACAATGTCAGGGACTTGTTGACCGGTATAACGGGCGTGTGGCAGGTCGTGTTCGATGGACGATGGTGTGTGGCAGCATCAAATCGACATGATGCGACATATCTCGATGTCTGGGACTTTGGACACGAGGTCGTAGGTGATGGAGATGAAGAATGGTGTGGTGAAGCTAGTGTGGATGGGGAGAGTGGGGCTAGTGAGGACGAGGAAGATGTCTCAGAGTGCTGGGAGACAGATCGCGGTGGGTCCGTCGTACCAATGGATCAGGATCAGGAGGAGGAAGTTCGGAGAAGTCTTGTGAATGACGATGATGAGGATTCTATCCCTCAAGACGAGATTCCAGATTCGGATGCCATGCCGGAGGAAGAACGGCAACGTGCAATCGAGATTATGCGCGAGAGCATGACACGGCAGCGTAGCTTGAAGAATGTGTCACAGAATCCCGAGACTCCGGTATTGGATCGGTCCGAGTCGACACCCCAGATGGAGCTTTGGTCCACCTTCGGCGAGGCCAGCGGGAGCGGATTAGGGATTCCTGGTGTAGCATCATCCGTTCCGCCGCAGCCGGCTGGAAGGCAGACTCGACGGGCTGCTGCCGCTGCTAACGCTGCTGTGGGTGGGGTTGGAGGATACCCGCACGGAATTTCTAGTGTTGGACCCAGTCGAGGACTCCCCTTGCCACCAAGTAACGACGAGTCGCCGATCAAGCCCAGGACGAGACGAAAGTGATAGATGGACAAGACACCGGTCTGCCCTTATCGCCGTGTTATTTTTAGCTGCGTCTCAACCTCCTCAGTGTCACATCCAGTTATACCTTGTTGGCATGAGTCGTGTAGCTGCTTTCCTATGTCTTTACGTTTTCTTTGACGATTCGGGTTCTTTACATTACAGATACCACATTTACAGACCCCTCTCTTCGGCTCGAAGCCACAGTATGATCGAGGGGATACAGTATGGCTTTTGACATCCCCGCTTGGCGGTGCTCATGTGGTATGAGAAGGCGCTTCAAGCCCTAACTTCGTTGCCTTCTTCTTTTCCCACTCTGCTTTTCGGATGGCCTTTTCAGCTTTCTTTCGCTCCGCTTCCACTGATGGTGTACTCGATCGGGTATTGAAAGTGGATGGGGTAGCAGTTGGTAGGGATGAGTGTGTTCGGGATTCAAGAGCAAACGTTACAGGACCTTCATTGGTGAGAGCCACGGACATCATCGCCCCGAAGTGGCCGTCTATGGACGATTCTCAATTTTGTCCATGGGTAAATGAGAGTCTAATAGGTACCTTTAATCTTTTCTGGTGCATAAAGTACCCCCATTTTCTCGAGGAACGAGAAATATAACTCCCTCGCAGGGTCTCCTCCCTAAACAAACCGTCAGATTGCACGACAGAAGAAACGAAAGTAACCATACCATGGCCGTGTGGAAATCGGGTTTGTTCTTTACTATCTTTGCGTAGAGTGTAAACTGCGAGACACAGAGGACTTCTGCAGAGACATCGACGACAGAAGCCTTCCACGGGGCATTCGTTTGGGGATCGGCGAATGCTTTGAGGTTGAGACTGCAAACATTTCATGCAGTGTTGATATAGTAGGCGGAAAGCGCGATAATTTCCAGCCACATACATCTTCTGGGCGATTACGTCCACATCCTCAGCCGTATCGTCTGTCTTAAAGACGCGCTTAGCCCAGTATTGTTCCCGTATAATCCGAAGCATCCCTTGCACCTGCACCTATACCAATTAGGACCATAAACCCTTGCCCAATTTCTGAGATCTTCTCCCCGGCGACTTGTGGAGGTCTGTGAGATGATGCTGAACGGAAGGAATGTGGCTTATTAATACCATTTACTGATGCAGATGATACTCTCTGAATAATTGCTCTCATGGTCGGAAGGAGTTGTTGAGACAAACGAACACCACTTTGAACCTTGCCACTGCCACTGCCAGTGAAGTATGCTTCGTGCGTCCCAGGCATTCCAGACACGCAACCGACTAACTTATTATCAGCTCCCCAGCAACGCCGAATAAAATCAAAGATTGTACGCGCTCGATCCATCATGTAAATGCCGCGTCTTAGCTAATTCCTTCTATCGTATTTGAATAGAAACCACCCAAGAAAGTGAGAGGGTATGCGCGCTCATGGAGGGTACATAGCTAAGTGAAACACAGCATGGTGCCGACGCGAATGCGCAAGAGACGTGGGAGCGGCTCAAGAAGGCTATCCTCGAGATCCAAAATGAGAACGCGTCAAAGCTCTCGTTTGAAGAAAACTATCGATACGCATACAATCTAGTTCTATGGAAGCACGGGAGAACGCTTTACGAGGGGGTCTTACGCCTCATTGCGGAGCATTTGGCACGCTTGACGAACGAAATCATCGCTCCGACGTTTCCAAGTGGCAATCTCACCGATCCTATCACAAGGGGTCAACAAGGAGAAATGCTAGTCAAAGCTGTAAGAACTGTTTGGGATAAGCACAACAGTAGCATGCGAAAACTGGCTGATATCCTCAAATACATGGTGTGTTGATTCTCTCTATGTCATAAATGAGCATCCCTGAACAACTTCTCCAGGACAGGGTCCATACAGCATCCGAGAATGTCCCTGAAATCACAATTGCTGGACTTCATCTATTTCTCGATAACGTTCTGCACTCAACGAACCTACCTGTGCGGGAGTATGTCATCAGCGCTCTGCTGGGTCAAGTGCAGGTTGAGCGAGATGGCTATTCCATCAATCGCTCGGCCATGAAGGAGTGTGTAGAGGTTTACACAACCCTTATTAACCCCAGAAATGGCGCCAAGGTCTACTATGAAGATCTAGAACCGTCATTCCTGAACGAATCGCAGAGATTCTACGCCTCTGAGGCGCAGAAACTGCTCGAAACCTGTGATGCCCCCGAATTTCTTCGCCGGGCGAGTCCATTCGGTACATCATGTCATAACAGGCTACTAATCGACCGGTTTACAGACAGAGGAGCGCTTAACCTCGGAGGAAGACCGGGCACATCACTACCTCGCGGCAACCACCGCGCACCCTCTACGGAAGACCGTCGAGAAACATCTTCTTGCTCCTAATTTGCAAACCGTAGTCTCGATGCCAGGCTCAGGGCTAGACCCTATGATCGATGCCGATAGGATAGACGATCTTCGACGGCTATACAGGCTTTTTGTGCATGTGTCAAGCGCATCTGACGGACCTCAAACATTGAAGAAAGCGTTGAGGGAGTCCATCATCAATAGGGGTCGGCTCATCAATGACTCGGAGTCCGGTGCCTCAGTGAGCTCGGATGAGAAGGGCAAAGGGAAGGCCCGCGTTGGTGCACAGGCACAGACACTGGAGGACGCACTCAGATGGGTCGAAGACTCGCTTGATCTCAAGGTCAAGTTTGATCGAGTGCTCAAGCATGCCTTCGATTCCGACAAGGTCCTAGAGACTGCAATCATCGAGGTAAGCGGCCTTCCAGCATGTTCACCTGGGAAGCGTCTTATTAACACCTTGCAGGCATTAGGGACATTTGTAAATTCAAATCCTAGAGCGCCAGAATACATCTCACTTTTCATTGACGAGAACCTCAGGAAGGGCCTCAAAGGGGTCAGTGTTAACGAGCTTCCATTCATCTGGTGATCTGACTGGCACACAGAAAAATGATGACGAGATTGAGTTGGTTCTCGATCGAACAATCACTCTCTTCAGGTTTATCACTGAAAAGGACGCCTTTGAACGTTACTACAAGGGCCACCTTGCCAGGCGTTTGCTTTCTGGTCGTTCAGTCTCGGATGATGCCGAGAGAGGCATGCTGGCTAAGCTCAAGGTCGAATGCGGCTTCCAGTTTACCAAGAAGATGGAAGGAATGTTCCAAGATATGAAGATCTCGGCGGACACTACTTCTGCGTACAAGAACTATATCCAGTCGACTGGAGTAGGGTTTTCCGCCTCTCCCCTTCGAACGCCTATTGACGTGCGCCATCTTCTACAGGCCTCTATTGTCGAACTCAATGTCACAGTTATGACCTCAACGTTCTGGCCAATGAGTCAAGCCAGTCCAACATGTGTAATGCCACAGGAGTTGCTGCAAGCATACAACTCATTCGACCACTATTACAATTCGAGACATTCCGGACGACGGCTAACATGGCAGCCCTCCTTGGGAAATGCGGATCTGATTGCAAGATTCAAGACGCGACACCACACCCTCAACGTCTCCACGTATGCTGCTATCATACTCCTCCTGTTCCAAGACCTTCCTCCAGATGACTTCCTGACATATGAGGTTCGTCTTCTCTACATCGGCCCCTGTGTAGTTCCTGCAACCCATCCACCGTTTTTAGGACATCAAAAATGCAACCGAGATTCCGGAGGCTGATCTTCAGCGAAACCTACAGTCACTCGCGTGCGCGAAGTTTAAAGTAATCAAGAAGCACCCGCCTTCACGGGACGTCAGCATCACTGATTCCTTCAGCTTCAACGCCGATTTTACAGCCAGCCTGGCTAGGATCAAAATCAGCACCATTGCGAACAAAGTCGAAAGCCAAGAAGAACGAAAAGAAACCACTGAAAGGATCGAAGAGGAGAGAAAACACCAGACCGATGTGAGTCGTCTATTCCTGCCTGCCTATCTGGCCATCTAATCCCATCGCTCGCAGGCTTGCATCGTCCGTGTTATGAAAGATAGAAAAACGCTTGGACACAATGATTTGATCAATGAGGCCACAAAGTTGCTGGCAAGTCGTTTCAGTCCTCAACCTCAAATGATCAAACGACGGATCGAGCAATTGATCGAGGTGCGTGGCCAAGGCAAATGGGACTATGCATCTTGCCCAAAAATCTCCTTCAGAAAGAATACCTTGAGAGAATGCCAGTTAGGAAGACATACCGATATCTCGTGAGTTTCAATCCACGCACATGTCCTAGCCAACATATTGGCTGAATATCATCCTCACAGGCTTAGTTCATCTCATCTCCTGCTACTGTCCTGTATTGTATCGTTGGACAACCTTTGGACGATTTCTAGATCTACACTTTCTTCCCGTCTTGCGAGCACGACCGAAAGACTAAAGACCATTATACCCCGCAGCTGATGCTTTACTAACGCGACATGTGACTAAAAACAAATCGATGAGACTCTACTCGGAAGGAATTACAAATGGTTAAAGGAAGCCTGGCTTCGACCTAGTGCGGTGGTGTCCATGGACAAAAGGGGCTTTTGGATTGTAAGGCAATCTTTGAGCTAGTTGCGTCGGGGTGGGAGGGACAACTGGTGCGTCTTGCGGGCCCAAGACTGCACTCAAAGGGGCATCATGGCTGGAACCTTTCCAAGAGCTCGGCTGCTGCTCGACAAACTGTCCTCCGCTTGTGCCCTTGATGCCGTCGTCCAACCGAGATCCAATGCTGGTACTGGAAGAGTGGTATGCAACTGGCCGTGGGGGAGGCGCAAGACTTCCCACGCCACTGGGTGTGTCATATAGGTTGCGTCGAGACTCATCAGACGACGTTGACCGCCGGTTTTCCATCTCCAAGGCAAGGACCGAAGACGGAGTGATCGGCCGTTGCAAAAGTTCTGGAGCGATAATTCTCTCAGGAATTAAACTTCTGGTTGAGGAAGCAGGCGCAGCCATCGAACCGCTCCTTTTCGATGAAAAACTGGAGCCGCGAGAAGGATGGCCATAGGCCCATTGCTCGACTATTGTAGCCTCTGAGTCACCTTGCCGATGGGAAATTATTCGTTGAGGTGGCGAGTTTCTAGGAAGTGGATGGACAACCGGCTGTGGTACAGCTGGATAAAGGGGGTGGCTGGTTAGGGATGGCTGCCACATATACAAGGGAACTACGGATGCCCGCCCACCATATTCCGGATAATTCGAGGTGTAGTCGAATTTGCTGGGGGTTGGCAAATCCTCGGAAAACATCTCCTTGGCCGCAGAACCGGGACTTTCTGTTACAAGTGTATTCTGGGTTCCTGTATTCGGAGTAGGTGGTCGGCCGAGTATGACCCTCGTGATACCTATGTATTTACAATCAGCGTTGAACTAGGGACATTTGTAGGAAACCTACAGTATATCACAACGTTGAAGAATCCTAGGAAACCCGTGTTCAGCCTAAGGGCCAGAGCCAACCACTGATTGACGTACCAAGTGAAGCAAGGGCTATCCCCGAGACAATCCAAGCAGCGAAAGGTACGGTGGGACGGGTAAGGAACAATAGTTGGACGACCGCCATAGGCATGATTAGAACGATGTGGCCTGTGCACTATGAGTAGGCGACACGCCAAACTTTGAGGAACGTACTGATTGGGTACCTTTTGGTGCGAATAAACGTGATGATCATGGACAAATGCGATCTACTCACCAGAGCATCCTTTTAGCAAGCACGGAAAGCATGTCCCTATAATCCTCGTTACTCTTCATTTGTCCGTACCACCCGCGGCGCAGGGTGACCCTTCGACCGTCAATGCATAAATTGCCCCGAACGATGAAGAATAGTAAGGAATAGCAGGTGATAGATATGAAAGCCGACAGGAGAATCGGGAGGTAATGGAGTAGCACCCGTAGTGTGGGATACTCTGGTCGAATCTGAGGAGAAGTGATGAGAATAGACGCATAGATATGAAAGCAAGGGCGATTGGACTAACCCAACACCAATGTTGAGCCAGTCCATAAAATGGAACGGGACCAGGGCGGAGGAATGTTGCAACCAAATCTGCCCCAATGGGAATTGACCAACCCAGAACGACCACACAGATCGCAACCCACTTAGGTGACTTTTTTTGCCAGACTATGACGCAGAAGGTGTGGATTGCGATGACCGAACTGAAGACGGCAGTCCCGTATCCACCTATTTGGATCATGATAGCTTGTGTCGTGCAAAGAGGTCCTTCAGTGATACCCCCGAAACCAGCCCATAATGCCCTGGCCGAGAAACAGGATGAGTCGCTGATTGTTTGCCTGAGAAGATACACTACTCACTGGATAAACTGCCCAAAGGAAATTAAGAAGTCTGAAATGAGAAGACAAGTGAAGTAGGCGCCTAGCCTAGTGAGTACGAAGACCTAGTGTACAATGAGCGCCGTTGGTCCCGATTGATGTGTGACCGCACGAACCTTCTCCCTATTGACTTTCCCGGCTTCGCCTCTTCTCACGGCTGCAACCAGGAATATGTAGAAGAGGAGAAGCAGAGTTACCAGAGCGGAGATTCCACCGATGGCACCTTGAACCTGGCCTCAAAACTTAGCGACT
>Ga0307513_10008241_pt1 | contig 13370 bp, 16 predicted proteins | sample 15_EM_MG_FD_202174 | JGI IMG/M metagenome (GOLD analysis project Ga0307513, IMG submission 202174) | Populus trichocarpa ectomycorrhiza microbial communities from riparian zone in the Pacific Northwest, United States - 15_EM | ecosystem: Host-associated > Plants > Roots > Unclassified | place...
TCGGGGGCTATACCTTCGAGGATCTTCATATCCTGAATGAGGAGCCGACGAGCAGCTTGGATCTCGGTCAAGTTGGCACCATCTTGCCACGTCGTGCCGGTACTCGCGAGAACCATGCTTTTTCGCCAAACAGGGTTAAGACCTGTGGACTCGGGGTCTACACGGGATACCTGTCCGCCAGTGACGAGACTATGGGGGGGGGGGGATTCTCAGGATCTACTCTCGTTTCCCGGGATTGTGTAGAAGGAGAACAAGAACAAGAAACTTACAGGTATCCGAGGACAGACATCTTGAGCAGTTCACCGGCCAGCTCTTCAGGTCGATCAGTCTCGATGACATCTTTGGGTAGCAACCAAGTGGAAATCTCGCTCGGGACGCCAACCAGGCTGTACTCGGAATTGGCGGAAATTAGGTCATAGGGCTCCCAGAGATCTTGGAACTGAAAAGTGTAGTTCTCAACCGAGAAGCCTGGCTGGGAAACTGCGAAGTCGAACAGAGGGGAGAATATGGCCTGGTTCTGTTCCGCCGTGACATTGGGTGATATAACGAAGAACAGGAATAGTTCGGTAATCGCGAAAGCGTAGCCTCCATAACCCTGCTCGACGAGCGACGGAGTGAGACGGATGATCTCCGTGAGCAAGTTCCGGGTTGAGTCGGCGTTGGTGGAGTTGACTAAAAGGAGGGCGCCAGGGAAGGGAGTGGAGGGATGGGTTTTGTAAGTGACCGAAGTGACAACACCCCAGGTACCTCCACCTCCCCCGCGAAGGGCCCAGAACAAATCCTTGTTGCGGTAGGAGTTGGCAATGACGTGGTCGCCATCCGCAGTGACAATCGTCATCTCCAAGACGTTGTCTACGCCTAGTACAAAACTATGGTGTGAGTACGGCTCGAACGGATCAGGCGAGTTTTTTTTACGTACCGAGGCCGTAGTTTGGAGCGATTGCGCTATGACCACCGCCTGCAAGCCATCCACCAGCAGCACCAATGCTTCCTGCTGAACAAACACCCCCGACGATAACCCGATTGTGCTGCCTGACGGCGTCGTAGGCCTCGAACCATTGGACACCGGCTCCGAAGGTAAACACTGACGTCACGCGCGACCCCATCAGCGGGAAAGGAGAATTTCAGGAAAAGATCGGAAACGAACCGTTGTCGTACGCGACTGAATCTGGTGCGTCCGTGGGAGAGAATGAATTGTGGAAAGTGATGTCCTTCAGATGGTGAGTCCATATTAAAAACGAATTCCTGGCGGAGCTCCTTCCAAGGTAGTCGTGTCTGGAGAAAACACCAATCAGCACTCGGAGAAAATAAAATGAAAAGTAGGCTCACCCAGTGTTCTTGATCACGAGACGTAAATTGTGCTTCCCGGCGAATTTGACAGCCTCCTGGACGTCTTCCGGCGTTCTAGCGTCGACTCCGATGACAGGCACGCCTCCTTGTCGGCACGGAATGCCGAGCGAGGTGTTGAGATAGCAGCCGTGGATCGTCCCGTCGGGAAAGGTCCACGTCTCCCAGTTGGTGTGTTGAGCAGCTCCGGACTGATTAGAACGCCAGGTGCCATTGTACCAGTTAGTACGGGCATCAGTGCAGTTTCCTGCGGCAGAGTCGTAGCAAGGGGTGGCTGGCGGGACCGGGTGGATCAGTGGCTGAGAGACCGCTGACGCGAGAGACTGGAATTCGGAATCGGATGGCCAACATTCAGATCCAAAGGTGCATCGGCAGTTTTGGGTCTGTTTCGAGAACACCGATGTGAAGCCGAGAGCGACGGTTAGCAGAGACGAGAGGAGGAACATGGCTGCCCAGGTGCAGCAGTGCAACGAGTCGGCGGGGATTTATAGCATGGATCCTACTATTGATAGGGAGCTACGAGGTCCAGGGCGTTGAATTACACTGCGGACAGACTAGTGGTATAGCCCGGCTTGCACCTTGGCACGCCTGGGCTACCGCGCGCGGTGGACTCAGACCGCAAAACTCCATGGATGGTGGCAAGGGAAGAGCGCGCGGGGTAGGACGATTGATTACATAAACGTCAGGCAAGCGAGGAAAAACCCTCTGTTACACTTTCTCTCTCTCTCTCGATGTACCTAACGTGTGACCTGAGCGGCGATACGCTGAACCTTGAATCAGGACACCAGGAGCATCGCGTCCAGCCTGGAGCTGTTGACCTCTACCACCTGGAACTTGTTGCCCTTCAGAGAGTCGCCAAGTCTTCATAAGGTTGGGCGCCGGGGGACAGTCAGATCCGACCAATGACGCAACGTGAAAGATGTAACTTACAGCCATTTTTCGCACCGGGAAGAGTAACGCGTGATACATAAACGCCCGCAGGAAAGCCCGCAGGGAAATTATCTCCTCCTTGGGTGTGGTGGCTGCGGACTGAGCTGGACCTAGTTTTTATCCACAGGGGCCTCATCCACAAAGTTATGTCTTTGCGACATGAAGAGTGATCCGGCACGTGCGCCTCTCTCGAGGACACCACCTCCTCGCTCTCCGGTCTCTCCCCCGCCTTTCTTTCTTTTCCCCACCCTCCGCACCTCTTTCTCGAAGACTTTCATCACTCATGAAAGCCTTCAAACTCGCTGGCTAAAACTAGCTAGGCAACGGAAGATGGTTTCCGAGCCAGCTTCGTGGGTCCCACCCGCCCACGCAGCTGACCTCGGCACCCGGATTCCATAGCCTGAAAGCCCTGCGGGCTTTCGCCCAGCACTCATGCTCTTCGCCACACAGCTACATACGAACACCCATAGTACAAATATAGTATATTTGTCAAGATCTTTATCGAATCACGAACAGTGATCGCAAAGACTCTCCCTAATACTGTCTCCCGCAGAACGCCCCGTGTAGTAGATACGACGACGTGCATCGGTAGAACTGTTAATAAGTATGTAGCAGAGGTCAACATCTAGTTTATCGGGTCCACAACTAATGAGGGAGGGATCGACGAGCCGATGGGTTTCATACTTGGCAGACGAGGTCTGCGTCCCACTCGTCTGATCCGACACCTTCGTAAATGAGGAAGAGTGATTTCGGGTCGTACTTGTGCTTGATGGCTCGGAGTTTGTCGTAGTGAGTGCCGAAGAAGGATTTCTTCCAGTCGAACTCGTATCTCGAAGCCTAAGGGGAGAAAAAAAAAAGTGAGGTTGAAGTAAGTGGGGATGGGAGGGCATGCAGTTCAGTCTCACCTCGTTCAAGTATGCGCCGGATTCGGGGGCTATACCTTCGAGGATCTTCACATCCTGAATGAGGAGCCGACGAGCAGCTTGGATCTCAGTCAAGTTGGCACCATCTTGCCACGTCGTGCCGGTACTCGCGAGGACCATGCTTTTTCGCCAGGCAGGGTTAAGACCTGTGGACTCGGGGTCTACACGTGACACCTGTCCACCAGTGACGAGACTATGGGGGGGGGGATTCTCAGGATCTACTCTCGTTTCCCGGGATTGTGTAGAAGGAAACAAGAACAAGAAACTTACAAGTACCCGAGGACAGACATCTTGAGCAGTTCACCGGCCAGCTCTTCAGGTCGATCGGTCTCGATGACATCTTTGGGTAGCAACCAAGTGGAAATCTCGCTCGGAACGCCGACCAGGCTGTTGGCGGGATTGGCAGAAATTAGGTCATAGGGCTCCCAGAGATCTTGGGACTGAAAAGTGGAATTCTCAACCGAGAAACCTGGCTGGGAAATTGCGAATTCGAACAGAGGGGAGAATATTGCCTGGTTTTGTTCCGCCGTGACGTTGGGTGATATGACGAAGACCAGTAATTGTTCTGTAGTTGCGAGAACGTAGCCTCCATAACCCTGCTCGATGAGCGGGGGAGTGAGACGGATGATCTCCGTGAGCAAGCTCCGAGTTGAGCTGGCGTTGGTGGAGTTGGCGAAAAGGAAGGCGGCAGAGAAGGGAGTGGAGGGATGGGTTTTGTAAGTGACCGAAGTGACAACACCCCAGGTACCTCCACCTCCACCGCGAAGGGCCCAGAACAAATCCTTGTTGCGGTAGGAGTTGGCAATGACGTGGTCGCCATCTGCAGTGACAATCGTCATCTCCAAGACGTTGTCTACGCCTAGTACAAAACTATGGTGTGAGTGCGACTCGACCAGATCAGGCGAGGTTTTTTTTGCATACCGAGACCGTAGTTTGGGGAGATTGGGCTGTGGCCACCGCCTGTAAGCCATCCACCAGCGGCACCGATGCTTCCTCCTGAACAAACACCCCCGACAATAACCCGATTGCGCTCTCTGACAGCGTCGTAGGCCTCAAACCATTGGACACCGGCTCCGAAGGTAAACACTGGCGTCACGCGTGACCCCATCAGCGGGAAAGGGATTTTCAGGAAAAGATCAGGAACGAACCGTTGTCGTACGCGACTGAATCCGGTGCATCCGTGGGAGAGAATGAATTGTGGAAAGTGATGTCCTTCAGATGGTGAGTCCATATTAAAAACGAATTCCTGGCGGAGCTCCTTCCAAGGTAGTCGTGTCTAATGGAGACTCCAGTCAGCACTCGAAGAAATTAAAATTAAAGAGTAGGTTCACCCAGTGTTCTTGATTACGAGGCGTAAATTGTGCTTCCCGGCGAATTTGACGGCTTCCTGGATGTCTTCCGGAGTCCTGGCGTCTACTCCGATGACCGGCACGCTCCCTTGTCGGCACGGAATCCCGAGCGAGGTGTTGAGATAGCAGCCGTGGATCGTCCCGTCGGGGAAGGTCCACGTCTCCCAGTTGGTGTGTTGAGCAGCCCCGGGCTGATTAGAACGCCAGGTGCCGTTGTACCAACCAGCACGGACATCGGTGCAGTTTCCTGCGGCAGAGTCGTAGCAAGGGGTGGCTGGCGGGACCGGGTGGATCAGTGGCTGAGAGACTGCTGATGCGAGGGACTGGAATTCGGAATCGGATGGCCAACATTCAGACCCAAAAGTGCATCGGCAGTTTTGGGTCGGTTTCGAGGACACTAGTGTGAAGCCGAGAGCGACGGTCAGTAGAGACGAGAGGAGGAACATGGCTGCCCAGGTGCAGTGGTGCAACGAATCTGCGGGGATTTATAGCATGGATCCTACTATTGATAGGAAGCTACGAGGTCCAGGGCGGCGAACCACACTGCGGACCGACTAGTGGTACAGCCTGGCTTGCTGCTTGGCACGCCTGGGCTACCGCGTGTGGTGGACTCAAACCGAAAAGCTACATGGATGGTGGGGAATTTCAACAAGGGAAGAGCGCGCGGGGCAAGACTGATGGCATAAATGACAGGCAAGCGAAGAAACAGCCTCTCTCGATGCATATAACGTGTGGCTTATGAGCGGCGAGACACTAAACCTTGAATCAGAACACTAGGAGCACCGCGTCCAGCCTGGAGTCATTAACCTTCACCGCCTCAGCCCAGGCATGCCAATGTGCAAGCTGGGCTGTACCACTGGTCGGTCGGTCGTTGTCCTTAAGAGGGTCGCCGTCTTCATAAGGTTGGGCGCCGGGAGATAGTGGGTCAGATTCGACCGATGACGCAACGTGAAAGGTGTGACTTTCAGCCATTTCTTGCACCGGGAAAAGTAACGCGTGGCACATAAGCGTCCGCAAGGGAATCCTTGGAAAATTATCTCCTCCTTGGATGTGACAGCTGCGGACTGAGCTGGATCTAGTTTTTATGCACGTGGGCCTCATCTACGAAGACTAGGTTTCTCTGTCCCGTTAGAGAGGGAACTGGAGGGGGAGATGGAAAAAAGAGCATTCCATGATGTCATTGATCGAATCGCATGGTTGTGATACTGCTGCCCGACAAAAGACCGATCCTCTTTCCCGGCGCGACCGACAAGAGGTGATACTGTGCACCATGGATGAATATCCCCTCTCAGACGCACCGAAGGAGCATTCGGAAGGGGCGACAAGATGTTCATAGATCCCAAGTCATCTATTTCCATTCGGCTTGAGGTACGTCTGGTTACATTAGGACCATCCAATGATAGTCTTGAATCCTGTTTGTGGTGGCCGCCGTACGACAAGGCTGGTTGGCGCCGACTCTCGCGTTTCGTTGTGTGAATGTTAATGAGTCCCGTAGATTTGAACGTTGACTTGGCAGGAGTAACCCGATATTACCCGCGCAAAGCTCGTGGCGGAGGTGGCGAGGAGGATGGAAGCCTTCTTCGAGGTAACATCTGACGTATGGTTTGAGTGGCAACACGCTAAACCTTGGATTGAATCAGGAAACGGAAGGGAAGGCGGTACACACCCGCCAGGAGCACCACGTCCAGCCTGGAGTCACTGACCTCTACCACCTGAAAGTCGTTGCCCTTAAGAGAGTCGGCAAATCTTCATATATGCCGTACTTCCGTTTGATTACTACTCCGCCGCAGTAGCTGTTATGTCTCTTCCTACGCTACTGCCTCCCGCAGAGCGCCCCGTGTAGTAGACACGACGACTCGCATAGGTAGGACCGTTATGTAATATGTAGCAGAGTTCAACGTCTAGTTTACTGGGCCCGCAACCTACTGAGGGAGGGATCGACGAGCCGGTTACTGGTCCTTCGCAACCACCATCCAGTGGGTCTTTCCCACAAATGGGGGTATCGACGAAACCGTCGATTGTTCCGACGCCGGGTCCGATCAATCCAGCATCCCTTCTCTGGCAAATTCACAGATCTCAGCCACCGGGAAACCCCAGGAAACCCCACCCCCCTGAGCGTACATCAATGTTCCACCCACGCGCTCAACATGTAGCTGACACCTGGCAACAAGTTTCCATCCCCCAGACACGGAGAACGGCTCTCGCGCGACGCAATTAAGTGCTTGGACGCCGGCTCCGTTAGAGCTCGTCCTACCTCGCTTGCAGTCAATTTCACCAGGGCGAATGCTCACCATGGCCGTTGATTGGATGTGAGGATTACGCCCCAGCTGCGCCTCCGAATGTTGTTCAATCGACCCCTTGGCTTCAAGTTCCTGTTCCACGCCCCGTATATAAATGAGGGCAGTTGAGAAAACCACAACTTCAGTTGGAGGTCCTACAACTGATCACTCTTTCTTCCTACAGGGGACTCTGAAACAACCGGACAGGTACGGGGACTCCCTCGACTACGGCGTTTGTGATGGAAACATTACCGCGAGAGACCGGAAGTGGCTAGGCCAGGAGGCCACCATATCAGCACATTTTGAATGCGGCGTCTCGCCCAAAGCCGAAGTGCTGAGGGGTTGGCCTCAGTTTGCGCTGTTGCTGTGTGTGGTGATCGATGGAAACTTGAAATTTGGCCGCATTGGAGTTCCGAAATTACCAGCGCCTGAGCCCGTGGCCAATCAAGCCCAAAGATCGCAACCGGTTAATACAACCCGGTCGTAGTGCCCAGGTCGCTTGGGAATATTTGACCATCTGAGCGGTTCGCAGACTCTGCCTGTGTGAGACGGGGGCCGTACGCCCTGCATCTTGCAGGCACTGACTAATGATTCATAAAACGTGAGTGTCGGAGAAGGACGTCTCTCCAGCTTCGCCTTTCCTGTATCCGTTCCCCTCCAAGGTGCTGGAACTACCATGGATCGACGCGTTGCGACAATGTTCCCGAGCGTTGGGATGCGCATCCTGAGCGCAACCATACATTTCTTAGGCGTCACCATCCTTGCACACCTTATTTCTCGACGGGCGATCCCCCACAAGAACTTCACGCTGAAGGATCTCTCGCCACCCTGGATATGCGCCCTTCTGATCCTCATCGACTCTTGGTTGTTCATTTTTTCCTCTGGTATTCTAACCCTTGGGATTGGACTGGAGAAGAATGACGAAAGCTGTTTTACGGGGATCCTCCTGTGTATTATCTTTTATGGGACGTCCAAGCTCTTCATCTACGTTTTCCTCTGTTAGTCCTCTCTCATGCACATCCAACCGAGTGTCACCACTGAACCCCACGCAGCGGAGCGGGTTCACGCCGTCTGGCGACCCGATTCCCGCTCACGACGGTTACAATGTAAAGCCTACGTTGGGTGTGTTCTAGTGGTCTCCGGATACTGTGGGGTAATTGGGGTGCTGTTTTACGGTGGGTCTCCGCGTCTAGATAACTAGGGGGGAATGTATTACTCACAGAACTCTAGGCCGGATCTCCTTCTTCGGTGGAGACAGGGGCGTATGCTATATCGGCCTAAAGAAGTCGGCCACCGTTGCGTTACTGACCTACGACTTGTGAGTCACCTCCACTCAATGTATATTCAGCTGCTTACCCATCGATGTAGCTTCGTAAACGCCTTCCTCACCGGGCTGTTCCTGTGGCCGGTGATGCGTAGTTCGTTCCGGAACGACCGCATTAAACGCCTTGCAGTACGCACTCTATGGTCCGCGCTCATTGCGCTCACAACGTCCTGTGTGAACATTGCCATATTGACATCGATGAATGGTCATCAACTCGGCTGGGTTTGCCTCGGGAGCTGTGGAACTGATGTGAGCTCACGTATTTATTGGGTCCGCAATATGTTATTCACTCACACCGTTTAGGTCATTATAAACGCAGTGATGATATACTGGGTCACCTTAAAACCCCCAACTCGGCATGACAGGGCATCGAGGGTCCCAGACTTCATCTCACCGCTAAAGTCGAAGGATGGTGGACCCAATGGGGCGGGATCATCGGCTAGGGTCCCTGGTTTCGTTTTCGAGTCGGGATATTCGAAACGAGAATCTCCGGATAGCTTTGCGAACATGCAGGTATATTTTTTGAAGAACTCTCTGCAGGTACCAAACAATTTGAGCTTTTCCTTCTCCAGATCAAGGCCACCGCCAGGAGGACCAATGAGGACGGCGAGTTGTCGACCATTGAATGAATTGGAGTATGAGCTGCCAAAGAGTGCCCTCTACCACGCGAATCAGTCCCAGCGAAGTACGAGAGGAGGGCCACTTAGCTCCCGGCCCTCTGGACTGGACCTCTGCTCCAACGATCCCATGGGGGAGGGGTTCCCGTTTCTCTGTCCATAAGTGTAAAACGTCGTGTAAACGCAGGAAACGGTTCGTCGGAACGCAAACAGCCGTAGAGTGCAGGATTCGTCTCTAAAATTAGTGTTCTTGAGGGTCTGCCCATGATACCTTAAGGAAGGATGTCCCCGTCAGGGCCATTGGCTCAAAGTGGCAAACGATTCACTGAGGCACAGTGATCGATCATCTCGCGTGCTAAATATATGCTCCGAGCCGTTACCACTGCCGCATCCAAGGCCGTTCACCTTCATCCAAGGAATCCATAAAGATAGAGATTTTTCGCAAACCACTGTGCGAGCACGAACAGGGGAGTTGGCTAAGCGCAAGGCGGAAATCAGGGGAAACACCCATCCCAAAAGTTCTCACGCTTGCTTACACCCCAGAGGCAAGCTTATCTAAGGTGTGCTACTCTCAAAGTCGATCGACCAGAACTCCTGAGGGGTTGTCCCACGCAAGCCGGCTCAGGGCTAATCCGTAAATATAGCGCAGAGTCCTAATCTATGACATAACTCATAATTCATAACCTCAACGGCAACAACTGGGGACGGTCGTTTCACCGCATTCGTGGAGTAGAGTCTTACCAACGTCAGTCCGAGGCTTCTGAGGTTGTAAAAATCACTATCTACCTTGTTTGTGGCACGGGTGTAGGCAGAGAACACAGCTGATACATCACGCAAGTCAACAAACCAAAGAGGTCCAGACCTAGTCCGTGGATATTCCGGTAGATATTGGCGATCCTATTCAATGACTGTCATCGGTCGTGAAGCGTCGTATTTTTGATGACCGCTGCAGTGCCGCAGTGTATCGTAGAGGTACTTTGAACCGCTCGCTTTGCGCCGGTTTCAGTCCTGCATCCAGGGAGATCCCGGCCCCGCGGCTGTGTCACCCATGATCAAATACCCCCCTGTCTTCGTGAAATGCAGGAACCGGATTATAGTTGAGCAGAACAAGATTTCTGCCGGGGACGGGTACTTCAGACCCACGAACCCCAAATCACGAGACATACCGACGGTGAAACGTAAGAAGTTAGCACCAGCGCCACAGAAGAGATGGAATGTAGACCTCGTGAGGTAATAGAGACACCCATGAAGACCCCGATGAAAAGTCTAGTTTCTGAACAAGAACAGAAATCGAGCGCAGAAAATGTTATCAGCATACTGCCATTGGGACGCATTGTTATCTCCCTGGGTCTGCACCAACGATATGGATAAAATGGCGTGTTCGAACCTGGGAACGCGCGGTAGGAATTACCTCGAGTTTACCCGAGCGTAGATATGCGGGGCGGTGAACTGTTTCTTCCGCAAATGAATATAAAAAAGGTGTGAGATTGACGTCGGGATTGATCCATAGGGAGGGATACTGACAGGGCTATAGGTATTCCGAGGTCCTCGTAGTCGTAAACATAATCATTCGTCTCACGCCTGATGAGAGACCTCCCAAATGCGCATCAGACATATGTGATGGCATCCAAAGGGGCAGAGCGGGCGGGTGCGGGGAGTGCAGGGATAACCCGCAACCCCCTCAGCAACGTAGATTTCACTTGCACAAACCATTCCACGACGTCGGAGACTGGTACGAGGGCGTTCTACCTCTATATGCCCGCCAGAGGTGCAAGGGCTCCGGCTTTCGAACCGGTCGAACGTGGTGGGCGTTTCATTTCACGGTGGGAATTCCTTCATAAGGCAGGAGGCTGCTTAAGTAATCGTCCGGCCCAACCTTTGACGCGGCTGAGGAGGACCCGGCTGTAGTCATCCCGCGGGACGAGGTTTAACCACTGATGATCTCCACCCTCTCTCGTGCAGGCAGACCCGCAGTAGGGTCAGAGGTGCTGCGTGGATCCCAGATGCCCCGCTACGTCCATCTCGGTATATAACCCTGCGGTCGCCGACAAACCTTTCCTCTTCACCATCGCCCATCGGTCGAATTCGGTCTTCAAACGGTCTTCCAAACAGTAACAGCTAATTACCTCCTGCTGTTCGAAATGAGTCCAGTCCACAAAGCCTCCCTCATCGAGGTTTCTTATCACTCCAAGGAAGTTCTCCAACTTCTGGACTTGGATGTCAACCGCACTCTCGTCGGTGAGCTCTCCTACCAAACTATTCTAGATTTCAAGTATTCATCCAGTTCTTTTTCCGTCAGACCATTTGGTTCAGGAGACTGCAGAAGCGGTCGACCACGCACTCGGCCGACCCACCACTTCCCGTGGCAGGTCCGACTGGCGCTCCAAAAAGCGCCCAGACTTTTCCGACTTTATCGCGAGCGTCCTATACGCCGCGGACGTGAAGATGCCCACCATCTTGGTGACTCTCATCTACATCCGCCGCTGCAAACTCCATCTCTCAATCGAGACCGAAGAGTGGGCTCTCCACCGTGTCTTCCTCGGAGCCCTCATCATCGCCTCCAAATACACCAATGATTCGACTCTCAAGAATTTTCATTGGGCGATTGCCACCGGTCTCTTTGGGAAACGGGACATCGGTCGTATCGAGCGCGAGTTTCTAGACGTGCTCGATTGGGATCTCGGGGTTTCCGAGTCGGACATTCTCGGTTTACATGATTCTCTCATGGCTTTATACCCTCTCCGCCGCTTTGCTCGCGCTCCAAAGCGTCTCATCCCCTCTGTCAAGACCATCTTCTCCCGGGCAGACAGCGATAGCGATAACTCCTCCCCCGCGAGCTCCCCAGCTCCATCTACCCCGTCTACCTCTTCCCCTCCTCGGCCTACCGGTCTTAAGAGAACAAAGTCAATCAAAGATATCGCAGTTCACATTTCACACACCATCTCCATGCAGTGGGCCTCCGACTCGGAAGCAAACTCCGTTCCCCCTTGTTACCCCCATGTCGTCACGGCTTAAAGTTCACTTCCACTTACACAAAAACAAATGTTCTACCATCCGACGATATTACTGTACAACCGGCACACGGGGTGTGTTGTATGATTGCTATACTACTATACTTACCTTTATTTCCACATGTAACTCTACGTCCCAGACGACAATTATCATTATTGGGTTCCCAGTTCGAAGCTTTTGCTCAGGCAACCATTGGATCTCCATGAATTTGAAACAACAGGGCGGAAAACTGGAAACAAATTCATTATCTAGGCGCGTGCCTCATCTTCACAGATACTCTTCAACAAGTCCTTCAACTCCTGCACCGACATCAAGGACCCCTCGCTTCCCTCTGATCGTTCACTGACGGCCTGCTTGAAGTCCACATACTCATCAATGATCTTCTCCTGAACGTGTGATAGCAGAACGAGCACCGTCCTGTCATCCTCTAGGTAAAGCTTCATCCTTGCTACCGAGGCGCGCAGATCACGGTGACAACCCATTTTGAAAGTCTCATCCATGCTCGTGATGTTTGCTGATGGTGTCTGTTGCCTTGGGTTTGCCGGGGCGGTGTCCATCCAATGTCTCACCCCTGCGCACACAAGGTTCGCACAGCCAAATATGACGTCTTCACAAGCTTTTTTGACCTCCTGATCGATACCCTGATGGTGTGTCAGTCGCTCCGCGATGATAGGGCTATATGAGATTAACATGTTTGACGTCACCCATGTTCCCGTCCCCACGGGACATACCCAGACTAGCAAATAGTGAATTGGGTAAAAGGGTTGCCCGTCCAAGCATCGAAGCCAATGTTTCTACTCCTGGTCAGTACTTCACAATCACATTAACCACAGACCACAATAAACGTAAAACGTACCTGTGACGGCAGTCAAGTCGACGGTTCTAGATGTGTCGTCTCGACTGACAAGATCCAAGTTCTGGGTCATCTCTTTCAGAATAAGCAAATGCCGAACGAGGAACAGCTCCCCATCGAGCGTCTTGCTTGCGGCAAAAGGCGAACCCGCTTCCTGTGAGGTCACATTCGTCTTGGCTCCCTTAATCATGTCCGCCGCTGAAACGAGTGATTGTCTGCAGATGCTGATAGCTTCTTGAGCTATATCCTCAAAGATAGCGGGCTGTACACGGTTAATTAAAGTCGCGAGCGAAACACGGGAATGTGCGAACCTTGACAAAGTCATGAAGCTGGGAAAGTACCCACAGGGTCCTTTGCAGGGTAGGATACCACGTCTCTTGTCTATCCAAGGACTTGACCTGGAAAATCTGACTGATGTTCTCCTTTTCAGGGTATTGGAGACCTCCGCCAGACAGTGGATTTCGAACCGCTATTGAGAAAGGGGAGGGAATCAAGAACTCGAGCGCACGTGTATACTTCGTGTCCCTGACGCACCGACTAGCTTGTCAGGATACGCCAAGTCTTCGGGCTTTGGGACATAATATCTGATCTCCGCCTGAATGACTGACTGTGCCTTGAAGAACAATCTTGTCTGGGCGTCTTGTAGTACCATCTGAAGCAACCGGCTAATATGAAGCCTCCCAAGTCCCTTTGACCGCTTTCTCGGAGGGGTTGACCGATTCTCGTCTTCGGACCT
>Ga0307513_10008243_pt1 | contig 13368 bp, 16 predicted proteins | sample 15_EM_MG_FD_202174 | JGI IMG/M metagenome (GOLD analysis project Ga0307513, IMG submission 202174) | Populus trichocarpa ectomycorrhiza microbial communities from riparian zone in the Pacific Northwest, United States - 15_EM | ecosystem: Host-associated > Plants > Roots > Unclassified | place...
ATACGCACTCTCTGTGAGCAGAAACGCGCAGAGGATGATCAGCGACGGGAATGAGACTCTGTCGATGCAGATACTCACTCTCTGTGAGCAGAAGCGCGCAGAGGATGATCAGTGACGGGAATGAGACTCTGTCGATGCAGAAACGCACTCTCTGTGAGCAGAAACGCGCAGAGGATGATCAGCGACGGGAATGAGACTCTGTCGATGCAAATACGCACTTCCTGTGAGCAGAAATGCGCAGGGGACAATCAGTGACGGGAATGAGACTCTGTCGATACAGATACGCACGATCTGTGTTCAGAAGCGCGCAGGGGACGATCAGTGACGGGAATGCGGCTCTGTTAATGCAGATACGCACTTCCTGTGAGCAGAAACGCGCGGGGGGATGATCAGCGATGGGAATGATATTGACGCTGATACACACTTTCTATGAGCAGAAACGTGTAGGGGAACATCAGCGATCAGACAGGGACCATGATCGCGCAGGTGCACACCTCCTACGATGCCCCCATCGAGAAGCCATCACTTAAGCCTTTAGAGACTTCTCAAGCATAGGACCCACCGCCTGCATGAGGGCAGTATCGTTAATAGTGGCTCTTCAGTTGTGGCATACCATTGCCTACTTTCTGTGGAACATATTCAAGACACGAGCATAGAAATTGCATGTATTGAAACTCACTGCCTTTGACTCCTGTTGACATATCAACGGACTGGGTGAGAAATCGTCACTCATTCTTGTCCCCGACGACGCACGCCCTGTAAATAATTAACCTTGTATTTCCGCTGCCTCGAACCTGGGGTTGAGGCGATCAAAAATACTCACTATCTGAAGTCCAAGATGTGAAAACGGGTCGCGCCACAGTAGCACAGGGACTTACTTGTTCCAAACATCGATCCAGCAGGGTTTCCATTATTTGTGGATACTGAAACACATATAAATATTGGATTGGGCGTTAAAAAGGAATTACCATGTTTCCGTGAGATAAAAGCAATACATCCTTGATCGGAGGACCAAAACTATAAACAGAGTGAAGCTGAGTAATACGGCTGATCCAGGTTCGAAGACCATTGTTCGTAAACTCAAGAATGAGTGGATTGAGAGCCAGCCTCACGCATGACTCTGCACAGTGATGTGCCCATGAGTTTGATGCATACTCTAGACTCCTAAACCCAAGGTTAATAAGCGTTTCATCAAATTGGATGCACCACCTTTCAGAATGCCCGCCAAATGAGTTAATATCGGAGCTTGAGTAGTGGCCAAGGATCCTGAGGGACTCGCGTGCGAGTGTATAATGGCCGAACCGGAGTTGTATAAAGTATTTTCCAGCCCTTTCTCGCGAAGTAAGGAACTCGCGGAACGTAATGTGGAGAAGGCGAATCGGATCATTGGGGCCTTGAGATATCAAAAGACTGCCGAGGCGAGCAATGGTTCGCTGCACGACGTCCTTTTCACTCCAGGGCGAAATCTCCACCAGATCTGCAATAGAGAGTTGCGTCCGCATCGCCAGTAGCATCTGGAGGACTAGAATGATGATTTGCCGTGATGGTTCATCGTCCTGCGTTGCTTGCTTCAATGCTACTCTATATATCGAGTCCAATTTGGAGACTCCTTCCGATGGCCTTTCCAATTCTTCTAGTCGGCTATTGATGTCTAGGGCCTGACTTAACAAGTCGCAGGCAATTCGTGCCCAGATGAAAAGTCCCTCGGCACGACGGATTACACGCTGTTGAATATCGCTGGGTTTGTCTTCGAGCCGGGACCGAATGTAGTTCTCGACATCCTGATTGTGGCCCTCCAACTCTCGGAAGCTCGCCATACGGATCCCGTCGACCTTCATAACCCACTGCTTGATATCGGCCTCTGGACGACCGGTAATCAACGTTCTGAGTAATGGAATGGAAGACTGCATGTCTCGAAGGGTTTTCATTAGCTCAATACGATCCTCGCACTCGTCCAACGCGTCAATGGTGAGGATTGCACGGCGATTGAGCACTCTTAGAGGGCCGGCCACTAAGCCTTCATATTGCTGCTCGAACGATAACTGCTTCCAATCTAGCTGCTGTTCCTTGAACTCGTCGATATGACGTTTAAGATCATGATCTTTACTGGCGAAGGTAGTAGATACCGTCGAGCAGAACTCCCTCGTGCTTATGGTTTCTGTGGTGTCCCTTGAAAAGAAGAATCGCCCAACCAGCCGTCCGTCCTTCACCCACTTTTCGACCACCTCCTTAGCGACGGTCGACTTTCCAGATCCGGCGACATCTAGGAGACAAAAAATTCGACTCGTAGCGGTATTGTCGTCCGCCCACTCGCGAATTGTGTGCAGCGTTTTGACCCGAGTCCCTTGGAGACACCGTTGGTGCTGGTTTCCATATACGGTGGCCTGCTTGAGCCGGTCGAGAAGCGCTATCTCGCCTATTTGAGGAATGAAAAGAGATGACGTGTAGATGTGCTCAAATGCAAACCTTGCTGTTCAACTTCACGTTGAAGCTTCCCTATATCTCGTTGTATCTGGTCCACCTTTCTGACGACAAAAAGTTGCAATGCAAGCTAAATAGGTTTAGAGACGTCGTTGATACTATATCGGACGGCTTACAGAGAATTGTTGAAAGGCATCGTTCAATTCACTTGTTAGGTCCGAAATAACACGTTTGTTGTGGTCCACATCGATGGTTTTCTCAACGGCTTTCTTAATACGAAGAATCCGGTGTGTGTGATTCTCGTACGAGGAGTTGAGTCGGTCGCAGATGGTGTTGAGTCGGTCGCAGATGGTGTTGAGTCGGCTATTATAGTGAATTATTAGTGGGCGATTATGAACGTAGGAGTTGCACCAACTCGACATAGTCTTGAAGTGGTTTTACGATATCTGGATGGAGGGGTAGAGGGGTTTCGTCTAGTGATTGATCTTCCTCAAGGCTGTTGGTTTGACTCTCGATAGCGGCGAGGTGAGATTTGAGCCGACGAATGAGGTCGCCCCAATCGTCTTCTACCTCCTGCATGCTCTTTTGGGATTTCGTGAACTAGGAGGTCTCATCCGGCAAGATGAAACTTACTTTTGCCACTTCAAGGATTTTCTTGATGAACTCGGACACGGCTTTCATCGGTTTTAGCAGATCGGAAGCCTCTGAGATGATGCTTGTAAATGTGAGCAGCAAGATGGCTGTATCGCGGGCACGTTGTCCCTTGGAGGGCGTCCCTCCCCGTATCCCTCCCTTGGGGGGTGCCTTGGCAAGGGATTCATCGACTGGCTTGGAAAAGGATTGACCCATTTAGCTAACTAAGAGCGAGATTTTTGGGCCGGAGTGTCGTCGTAAGAGGACACGAGGAGGAAGGCTGGCGCCGGCGACCATGGCATCGACAGCTGCAGCTGTCAAGTCAAGAGGCCGGGTAGCCGGCACAAAGATTGATACTACATAGCCCACACTGGCACATAGCGGCCCAGATTACCAACTCGCGCTCGCCACCCTCCTCGGCAACAAAAAGGGCATACAAGCAGAAGCGGAGCGTTCCAGAAACCGAAGACCCCCAACTCGAGAGTGATGCAATGGCCACCCTGGTGTGCTGTATGATTTCTCTTCTCCCCGTTTCTCTTCATAGATGTTACCGATCGTACACCCCACTCTCTCTCTCACTTGTACTAACCGCCATGAGCACTGTTCGCAGGCAACTCGAGGACGAATGAGGTCAAGTAAAATCGTCCATTAATAAGAAAAAAACATCTATCACAATCCTCAAGCCTCAAGCTGACGTACGGTACTGTATATTCTGCAAATGCATTCCCGAGCCCTTCTGCCGGTGGGAGAATCGGTAAGTAACACTCGAAGGTTCTTCATGTACCCGTATCCCTGTGGTCACAACCACCCCACCTGCGTTACTGACGTGTGCCTCCTGATACCGACAGACCACAACTGCTGTGATTGTAGCACCATGAATCCTTCGGCGTTTTCATTAATTTACTTAGACCCAGTTAATGGTGACGGTTTTGGTGCACAAATAAATCATCCTTCGCGTAAGCAGGTGGGCAGGGCGGGCTCGGGTTCGGGTTCCTCGACTCTGCGTACGCACCCGACAAGAATATGCAATACCCCTTCCTGTGGGAGTACCCAGACGACTTGTTCTAGCTTTGGCTATACGCCTACACAAGTGAGGCCTTGAGCGGCGTTGAACGTATCCAGCAGGCGTTTACTGGGTAGCCTTGCGGCAGTGTTTAGGTGAAAGTACGAGTTCAGCACCGAGCTCTTCATCTTATGCATTGACGGGCGATGTGGTACCGATGCAGAGTGGGAGGTGCAGCGAGCGCAGGGTAGTGTGGACTGGCTTGAGCGCCGCGACGTATTTTTACTATCGACCGAAAACATAATAGCACAGACGAAACGGAGTGTGAGGTTACTATTTAAGCGTGAATTTGGATCGGCCGGTAGTTGGATGTCTGGCGAAGCAGTGGAGTCGAAGCCGATCTCATTTGTTGGTGCCAAATGCGGGGGTGGCGATGATCCGAAGCAAGCCAAGCCGAAGCGGGAGTGCTAGCCTGGCTGTGCAGAAGGGAAAGAAGGGCGAATATCTGGAAGACGACAAGGGTGGAGAACGACCAGAGGATCACACTCACTAAATTCTGCGACGCACCGTAATTTCCACACTGTGAAGGAGCCATCCAAGCGATTTCTGGCCGTACTACTACGTCGTAAGAGAGCTGCGCTGGTAGCTGTGCTATGCCAGGCATGCCCAAATGGCGGTGCCCAAACTACGCCTCCACTTTGCCTTTTTTTAAATTCCTGTACACTATATCCTGCACCCTTATTGGTGAATATAGTACTTTAGGTCATGCTCGATGAGGTTCAAATAGTGGGCACACTGAAATGAGGAGAGCAAGGCAGAGGCCACAACGTGGGCTTCTTCGATGCCCATGCCATTACGTTGTGCTGGATCGATGTTGGTGGAGCCAGCGAGCACACGTAAATGCAAGGGGTGCAACAAATCTTTGAGGAATTGGGCGATATCCAGAAGCGGCAATCGGATCGAAGCACACAAGTAGGTGCAGTTGAAAGGAGGGCAGGGAGCAATATATTGAAGATGGTATGAGCAGGAACCGGGCAAGGCGCCAGTACATTTGCCAGCAGGTATACTGAATGTCGATGACTGGAGCCAGCGGGCCTATTAAACTACACTGGACTACAATGTTGAACTAGGTACAATGCGGGTGTTGCCAGACGTGGATGCTACGAGGTGGTCTCCGAGGTGGTGGGAACCGTCTTCCGTCTTTGTTGTCTTTGTTGACCCTCCACAATCTCCCTCACACAGCGATGCCAGTTGGACACCGGTCGCCAAAAAGACGCGTCTGGCGCCGCTCCAGTCTTGTCGATGTCGCGTCCAATGACTTTAAGAGTATTCCTAGTGAAGAGGAGCAAATCATCATCACCCTCACGCGATCCCTATTCAAAGCGGCGGTGCCAAGTCGGTTTGAAGGCCCGACGTCGTCATCACCACCGTCAAGAACGCCACGCGGCGAGGGCCGTCTCCCCTTCTCAGCCTCGCAGATTGGAGTCAATCGCAGCGCGCCGCCCACTGGTGGGTTTCCCGTTCACCTCCTTTCGTGGTGTCCCCTCCTGTCCGGAGTTCAAGCTCGAGGGCACCTGAAAGACGTCTCCGAGACCAGCATAAGAACACAAGGAATACAATGGACGTCATCGAGGAAGTTAAGGCCGTCGAGGACGATGTAAGTGCGTCGACGAAAACAAAGTAGTCCGCAGGGAGCACCGGAAATGTGGCATCGAAATCAGCCAAGGGACCGGCCGCCTCGCTGAGTAGCATGTGCCAAATCGCGTCCAACCGAGGGCGGAGTGGGGGCAGCGCGGCAAACGCATAACGCCGTGCGATCAATATCCCACAGTCGGAGAGTGAGCACGAAGGGGACCCATTGGGAGAGTAAAAGACGGAGTGTGGACGACTCCGTTGAGCCGCCATTCAAGCGACCGTCGCTCGCTCGGGTGGTGAAGGGCCATACCTTCCTCGACCCTCCCTGCCAGCAACTGATCACATACCTCGGTCTTCAATAAAGCGAGATCCAGTGTTGCAAACCGCCTCTTACGCTGTGGAGATGCTCTCGCTCTCCGGTGACCATGTCCTCAACTTCTGCATCATTGGTGAGTCGCTCTATTTATGTGCGATGTGCTTCATCTGACAACATCAGGTTAATTCATACACATATGGCACTATAACCGAGCCGGGGCTATTCAGTGCAACGGTCTCAACATCACCTCCCATTTCTCTCATAACTCAAGCTGACCATCAAGAGGTCACCGTGTACCTGTCATTACTCTGTGGAGGCGACTCTATCCCGCCTGGGATTTATCGGTAAATGAGTGGCCCACGGTCTTTAGAGTTTGCGTTCGCTGCACGTGCATTAAACTCAGGAGGTGACCAATAATATGACCGACTGACTGGCCTTCAGGTCATATCGAATTATGGGAGAGGGAGATTTACCACCATTATGCCAGTGCTGCCAACATCATGTATTACTGCCGTGACGACCGCGTCATCGGTGTGCTCAATGACCGGGATCTTGTGACTATAGCATCCGGTTCGAACACGCCCGGCACCGCACTGGCACCATTTCGTCCATGGCGCGTCGCCTGCTGACTGGACGCGATATTGAACACAAGTTCCGCCACGATGCCGCGTCGCTCATATGGGCTTGTATGTAGGTCTGCGGCTGTTCCGATGGATGAGAATCAGTGGCGGTTGGAAACAAGCTGGGGCGGTGAGGCAGAGGAAGAGGGAAAGGGGGTGGGGTCCGAGTCACGGTGTAGAGGCAATGAAGTAGCATGTAGATTACGAATCAGGAGTACAATACGGAACCTGAATTTGGAGGGCCATGCGAGCCGGAGGCGTTTTAGCTACGCGAGAGCAAGATCCCCGGGTCCGTAGATCGGAAGTGGGCCTTGGGGTCCTTGCATAAGGAGCATAATCCATACGCGATCCTAACAGTTCCCCACTTTACGCCCAAGCCCACCAGGGAAGGTGAGTCTAAGGGTTCATCCATCGGCCCCAACCTTTGGTCACATTGCAAGAAAGACCCCTAGATATCCTAATACAGCAAGCGATGGGGCACGAAAGATGAATGGACTATGTCGTACTCGGCGAGTGACGATGGATCTAACCAAGGGAGGAGGCTAACATCCACCGGACCATCGTTGTCGGTTGTTTCCTCCACACCAAATGCTGAAATGGGAGTCCTAGCCATAACCGTGACGCCTACAGGAGCAACGCATGAGAAAAGGGCTGGCGCGAAGATAACATGGGGTGCGCACCTGTTCGAGCAGATTCTAGGATACCGAATGGTCGAAAGCAAGCTGAGGAATGCCCCCACACGATGGCTCTTCGCCGACAACTCTACGATGGACGCTATTCTCGCTCACGTCGACGATCCTCGCGCCGAACTGAGGCTTCCGTGATTCAGCTGTAGAAGTCGAGACGTTGTCAGCGGTGCTGCTGGTTCATTCGTAGGGGTATGACTGGCTAGAGGGGTCGAAGGAAGTTGGGGAGGTGATGACGGTGCAGGAGGAGTGGCGCCCGTGGGCTTGTCAGATTGACCACTACGCTCGAAGGATTGGACGAAGAGGACTTCTCGATCAAGGAATTTACTGTCGTGATGGTGCCCCTCAGCTTCAATGGGTATTTGCTGGACTAGTCGTGGGTCATACGAAGGTCCTCCCAGGAGTTGGTACGCCGGGCCGAGAATCGACATCTTGACGAGGGCAACTCGCGGGAGATTGTTCGTGTCTCTGTATAGTTCAAGACAACCCATACGGGAGCCTTTGCAAAGGTGAGGTCAGTGGAATGGTGGACGGGCTCGTTGCTCACCAAATCTTCAAGCTTGTCGCCTTGCCTGTTCGACAACTGCTTCTTGACCGCTTATGACGATACACACCCGGCTGAGATCACGAATCTCCGTTCGACATACGACCAAAGAATCGATGTTGAAACCTCTTCCAGCCAGGATACCTGACACTCTCGATAAAACTCCGGGTTCGTTTTGAACGAGACAGTTCAAGTTGCGTCTAGGCGAGAGTGTGAGCATGTCGGGTGTACGAATTGTCATCAGATCTACTTTTATATGGTTCAGTGCTCGGTGGTGGCGTGTTATAGGGGATATTCGTGACTGCTTCCTTTGCGGACAGAGGTTGGGGGGCATCGGATGCCGGAAGAGGTGGAGGGCACGCTCTTCGATGCGAGTATTTGTAGTCAAGGGCTGAAGTGGAATCCTCGATAGGGTGAGGGGTTTGGAAAGCACTTCCGCCGCTGGACTGCGCGCTGAAGTCGAAGCACAACGCGTAAGACGCGCTGTAGCTACTCTCGACAATATGTTACTGCTTGGGAGGGCATTTGCAGCCCTGAAAGCCGCCTTAGACGAAGAGTGGTACCTCCCGAACAAAATTTGGGGTGTTAAGTACTTGTCCTTTGTATTCGGCCGACCAGGCTCGCTGCACTCCCCCGGGGGCTGGGGGCTGGTGGACGTGGGATTCCAGACCCCGCTTTCTGCAGTGATTGGACAGCAGCATGGTATCCAGCCGTTGGATATCTGTTCGGCCCACTTCAGCAATTCCGGCATTTGCACCACAAGGTACCTTGATGCTCCTATGGATTCTTCAACCTGGACCATGCTGAGGGAGAGCACAAAGAATGGTAAACAGATGTGATCTGGTTTATGTGATATTTGGCTGTTGATGGTAAAGCTGCATGGTTGGAAATGGCAGACCACCTGGGCGAGAACACATAAATATTGGTCACGGTGTATATACGGCTTAATCGCAAGCAGCACTTCTTCATTCGGTGTGACTAAATAGAGTGCAAGGCGGTGGTCGGTGGAAGGTGTAAATAGCGTCGCGGGTATCCGGGCTCAAAGCATTACTCTACAGAGATGGGCTCGATAACATTACAATTTGCCACCGTTTAGCACGCCATGCTGAGCATGAGAGGCTCATTGTTTACCCTCCACAGTGGGACCCTTTAGGTTAAATCCGGCCGCTCTCAGGGTGGCATCCCCTCTCGCCCATACCTTGAGTGGGAGGTTCGTCGGGAATGCCCGAACTCGACTACCCTATAACAGCTCGAGTCAGGACTACAGTTCGTCCATCAATGCAATCCAAATATCCTGTGACAATAGGGCGCCCGAGCCGTAGTAAATAAATGACAGGTGGCGACATAAGAGTGGAGAAGATTGCTCGCACGAATTATTAACCGCAGTCGGAACTGTGGGTGGTTAGATTATCGGCCTGGAGTTCTCCATTCTCCATTCTCTGCAGTTCTCTTGTCAGATCTCTTGCGATCGATAAGGGCAATAAGAGAGTGGAAATTACGATCGCACCGCAGGCGGACTACATCGGGCAAGTGGGATCGTACCGCGAGTTGTGGGGCCCACTCTTCGTTCTGGTTCTGCCGACCCTTTCCTTTCGGGTGTGGCACGCGGCACGGAGAACGCAACAGCTTCTGAAGGCACGGACGTGGGCTGTTGGTGAGTTGCGCACGCGGGGTGCTTCGCATCTCCGTGGACCGTGGGAGTTGATAAAGTATGACGAGGGAGGGTGGGTGTAGCTCACCGGGTGGACGTGCGTGGTGCCCGTTTCATCCGGGGAAGGAACGATGGAGGGGTGACTCAGGCGTATTTTCACGGGGTTATGACGTCCGTTTCAAAGTCTGGAGTCGTTTGGAAGCTATGGAGAAGATGTTGATGGATACGCAGCCAGTCAGTCAGCCTATCCGCACTCCTTCTGAGGAGTGTGTTTGACGGTTTGACGGGGAGTGTTGAGGCAGCACCGAGCTGCCCAAGTGGAGAAGGTGAGGGGAGTGAGTGGAGTATCACGGATGCACCGCGCAAGGAACACTGTGCGTGTGCTCGAAGGCAAAGGTGTTTCGTCGGGAGAGGATCCCTCAGCTGACGTATCGTAATCGTCGGTGGCGGTGGCGGTGGCGTCGGTCGTCGGTCGGTTCGCATCGCAGGGTCACCCGCCCACCGCCACAGGTCGAGCCAGGCCATTTCTGATTTCCTGGGGCGGAGGGCGGTAAGGTTGGTACTCGGCGGCCGCGGTGTGCGCCGGTGTGAGGATCGGGAAAAGGGACGAAGGCGGGGGGCGGCGAGTTGTCAGCCTTCAAGCTACAGGCGTTCGGGGCCTGCGATGGCCGCGACAGGCCCCATCATGCTCCATGCTCCATGCTGGATCCAGCAGGCATGGCCCAGATGGCCCAGATGGCTCAGATTGCTTCAGCATGGCTCAGCATGGCTCAGCATGGCTCGTGGCCAGCCCGTGCTCATTTTCGTCCAGCTTGGCTTCCGCCTCGTCCCTCGTCCTCCGTCTTCGCCCTCTGCCTCTCTCTCGTCGTGCTCTCTCTTCTCCTCTCGTGTCCTCTGTAGATTTTGATTTGATTATCCCTCGACATTGCAATCTGCAATCTATCTGCAATCAGCAATCTACAATCAGCAATCAGCAATGTCGACCGCCCAGACGAGACCGCCACTCCTCCGCGGCCAAACGATGCCCGCACGTCTACCCTCCCTCGAAGACGCAGTTGCTGCCTATTCCTTTACTCAGGGTTAGTATCCTATATCATCGTCCTAGCCGCCTCCGCCTCCCGTCGCCTCGAGTCGCATGCGCTCATGCTCAAGCCTGACTGATATGCGATCGTGCGAGCGAACCATCAGGCAGCGCTTAATAATACCCTCAGTCATTTCATTGAGCTAGTAATGACCTCGTTCCCGTCTTCTCCAGGTTCACGCGACGCCATCCGACGGGTCCTAGCCGACGAAGCCCAATCTCCCCCGCCACCAGCCACGAAGCTGCCCTCGACCTCGTCTCCAACGGTATGAACCATTTGTCCCACCCTCCAGCCTCTACGACAAGCTGCTGATCTCCTATCGCTCTCGCCACTCGCCACAGCCTCCTTCGGCTCTTACGCTACCCTCAATCTCCTGTTCCGCCGTACCCAGAGACGGTCGATCTGCTTCCTCACGCCCACCAGTCACTCTCTCTCTCGAGTCGCAGTCCGCGGTCTACACCCTCTCCGCACCCCTTGGCCAAAATTTTTCTTCCGACTCGATCACGATCGCCCTCAAACGCAATTACGTCCTCGTCATCATTGCAGACTGCTGGAGCTCAGAAACGGAATGTGAGCCCATCTTCCGTCCTCACTTGCTCGCTCCTCCGGACACATGTGACCGCCCGTGTTCAGTTGCGACACTGACTCGCCTGACCCGCGTCTAAAGGACGGAACCAATTTGCGAGTAAGCCAGAACGGCTGACTGCGAGAAGCGCGTTCGTCATGGGTTCATCACACGCACACGCGCTTGCGACGCCAACACTCAGAGTCGCGTCGCGTCGCTCGGTGCACAACGTGGACCTTATAATACGCTGACCCTCACGTGACTTTACAGGCCACTACGAATGGAGCATAAGTTTTGACCGCGACGCAGACATGGCGCGCATACAAGCAAATTTCAACCAGGGATTGCTCAAGGTCACTGTCCCACGTATACGAACCTAGTTACAACCCCAAACTCCACCCGCCCTCCTGAACCATCACTATTCCCTGACCATTTGGGCTTTCCCCCCACCAACAAATCGGGGTTCGCTTCCCCACCGAGCAAATCACGTCTGTCCAGTTGCCATTTATTGTCTCTACACCTCTTCACATGTCATCTACATCTGTCCCATCTCTTCAAGTTTTGTACCACCTGTCTTCTATTGCTGCACCCCGAGTATCGTCGGACACGAGCCGAGGCGAATGGCAAGCGACCACCGACGCACACAAGGACACTCTGCTGGTGATCCCTGTTCCTCTGCAGCACTACCTGCCTATCCACCTAGATATCGACCAGCCAAATTCAGTCATTGCCACCACCCACCCTCTCTACATGGACACCGTTCGTTTGTTATCTACCCATCACAGACGCACTCCCTTCACGTTCCTTTCCTTTGCTATCACGCATCGCTCGTTTAGTAATAGGTCCTTACACCCACGCCTTACTCTCCTTGTGTCGATACCAACGGACCACGCTCTACACTTTCACCCTCTGCTTATTCCCTCGCTTCGACAGAGTTTTACTCTCCGTCTTACACGACCGTTTCGAGGTTTCCTACGTCCTACGACGATCACAGAAAATTCGCAGCTCGCTTGCCTACCACACACCATCCTGTCCATCTACCTACTCGATAGACTGTCTTGGCGCGAAGAAAAGAATCGAATCCAAGTTACTTCTCTTCTTTGCCTGTCCCCAATCGTGCCGGACGCGGGCTCCCACGACGCCGGATGACCTCAAACGCGACTACACAATCAGCAGGACAGGGGGCAGGGCAGAACAACACTGCGTATGCCCAAACATCTCAGTGTACGATACATGACGTCAAAGGGTGGTCACGTCGCATGTTGAACGGTCAACGTCCGGCAGTTCGACATAGGGGGCTGCCCTGTAAACTGTTCACTGAAAAACCCTTTACACTTCCTCTTTCATTCACTCAACGTTTCACCCCTCACTTGATCCTTCGTCCTTCTCCTCCATTCCCTTGCGCGTTTGCCGCGTCTCCCTCGCCGTTCGCGTCTTGGCACTCAACCCTATTCCTATGTCCCATCCACCGTCCACCTTCCACCTTCCATCCTCTGCCTGTGTGCTTGGAACTCAACCCCAACCCCCGCCTTGATAATACGACTTTTGCAATGGAATCGGATACTTATTTTGTTGGGCTCCCCTGGTATCTTGATGTGGAGTAATTGTTTGTATTGTTTGTATTGTTTGTTTGTCAATTTCGCAGTTTGATTCTCCTCCTCTGCCCCCCTCCTCCCCCTAGTGAGGGAGAGGCAGGTGAAATAGAAATTAGGTTCATGCCAAGGAAGGAGCCATTAGATAGTGCTTCGATTAGAGTTCGGGATGAATAGAACAGGTTCGATTTTAAACCACGATTGACAGCGAGGCTGGACATGCCAGGCCTTTCATTCCACCATGGATAACGAATCGCCAGATCATCGTCTGTTGGAGATTAAGTATGAGATTACGCGGTGCTTGGACGAGCTCACTGAGTTGACACAAATCATCGAAGAAGTCGAGGGTGAACATGGTCGAGTGGGTCGTTTCACCACCAGGTCCAAGGTCTAACCCGCCTCAGTAGTTCTCTCTGGACCACCTCACTCCCCAAGATGATGATCATACACAACCAATCGGGAGGCCCGATCAAGCCGATCAAGCTGTCGCCCACTATAACAGGCTCATGACGAAGCTAAACACACTAAATTCTCGAGCTATTTCTCACCCAGTCCATTGGCTTCCTGAGGAATTGCTCGAACACATCTTTCACATGCTCCTTGAAATTGAATCTGCAGAC